>JAABUP010006215.1_pt1 | contig 17250 bp, 13 predicted proteins | sample 5559201 | NCBI WGS metagenome assembly JAABUP01 (sample SAMN10711887, study PRJNA513373) | rock metagenome | isolation source: Antarctica rocks | place: Antarctica
CTCGTCCTTGACCTCGAACCGGCAGGCCAGCCGGTCGGCCCAGGGGTGGGGATAGTCGAGGCCCGGGGTATTCCCCTCGCCCAGCGAGACGATCGAACGGCGGTCGAGCGGGTCGAGCGGGTCGAGCGGGAGGAGCCCGCTGAACCGCCAGAGGTCGGGTCGGGTCGGATCCCAGCCCCCGTCCGGCCCCCGCTCGGCCTTGAGGCGGTCGAGGTCGAGCACCACCTGGACGGGCCGCCCGTCGCGCTCGCAGAGGTTCATCACCCGATCCGGGGGGTAGGTCGCCCCGCAGGTCGGGCAGGCCAGGTGGGAAACGTAACGCACGGCGATTTTCCCCCTTCGATCGATGGCCGGGCCCGCGCGAGGCTTCGCCCCGCGATTCCCCAGGTTCGTCGACCTCGCCCGGGCTGTCAAAGGGGCGTCGCCCCCTTGACGATCGGAGGGAGTGAACCGGATCCTGGACAGGTCGTCCCGCAATGCCCGGGATTTCGGACCGGACCGCAGCCCCGCGAGGCATCCTTCTGCCGATGAGCCAGAACCAGGCAGGCGGCCAGCGACTCCCCAAGGGCGTGACGGCCCTGCCCCGGGCCCGGAACGGCCGGCGGTTTCTGGCGAGGATCCGCCGGAAGGGGGTGGAGGTCCACCTGGGGCTCTACGAGTCGGCCGGCCTGGCCGGGTTCGCCTTCAACGTCGCCGCCGAGGCGATGGGGCGGGGCTCGCGGCCCCCCAACGAAATCCCCCGGGCCGAGGCGCCCGACGCCGAGGGGGTCCGCCGGATCACCGCGACCGTCCGGAGGCGGCTGGGGCTCGACCCGCCGGGCCGGAGTCCGGAGGAGGTCGCCCCCGATCCCGAGGCGCTCCTGACCCTCTTCGAGGTGACAATCGTCGGATTCTGGCGCGAGCAGGGGGCGGAGTCCGACCCGGGCTCGGGGCTCGACGCGGCGGCCCGTCGCCTGGCGGAGTCGGCCCGGCTGGTCTTCTGGAGCCCCTCGGCCGGGCACCCGACGGCCCCGGAGGCGATCGCCCGGCTCGTCGCCCGCCGGCTCAACCAGGCGTTCCGCCGGGCCGACCTCACCCGCGCGATCCTCGACGACGACGGCGACGACGATTGGCGGGTCGCCCGGTGGCTGGTCCTCCCCGACGCCTACCCCGCCGCCCGGGGGTTCCGCGAGGAAGTCCGGTTCCTCTACCCCGAGCTGTTCGAGGGGAACCCCGGGGCCGGTCCGGGCCCGGGCGTGCCGGCCTGGGCGGCCGTCCTGGGGGTCGCGCCGCCGTTTAGCACCGACCAGGTCCGCGAGGCTTACCGGGCCCGGTCGAAGTCGGCCCACCCCGACGCCGGCGGGACTCACGTCGAGTTCGTCCGCCTCCGGGCCGCTTTCGAGGAAGGCCGCGAGCATTGCCGGTCGCTCGGGATCTGAATCGGCCCGGCCCGGCATTCCATGTGTATATTAGGGCGTCGCGTCACGCTCTCCAAACCCGTCGCCCCATCGAGATCGCCGTGAATCAGAATGGACCCAAGGGCCCGATCGGGCTCCGGATCATCGGGGGCTTCAAGCTCTTGACCGCCTTGCTCCTGGTCGGGCTGGGATTTGGCCTGTACCACCACATCGGCGGGAGCCCCGGCGATCAAGCCCGCCACTTCGTCTCCGACCTCAAGCTGGACCCCGACAATCATTATATCCACGCGGCGATCGAAGCGATCTCGGGCGTCAAGCCCGGGCAGCTCAAGGCGATCCGGGTGGGGACCTTCCTTTATGCCTTACTCTACCTGGTCGAGGGCGTCGGCCTCCTGCTCCGGAAGCACTGGGCCGAGTATTTCACCGTGATCGCGACCGGCTCGCTGATCCCGATCGAAATCTACGAGGTCGCCCGACGCCCGACTCCCGTCCGGATCGGGATCCTGGCGATCAACCTGATGATCGTGGCCTATCTGGTCTATCAGCTTTTCCGGAGAGGTAAGGAGGAGGCCGGGACCCTCGGAGCCCCGGCCGCCGGCTCGTCGGTCACTTGACCGGCGGGTCGTAATACCGGGCGAGGCCCCGGCCGTAGGCGCCACTCATGTACGGCCAGGTCCAGGGGTCATACGGGTGGCCATAGGGAACGCCGTAAAATGGGAAGTCGTTCGCCCCGTAGGACACGTACCCGCGGGCCGGGCCAGGGTAGGCCGCGTAATAACTGTAGGGATACGTCGCGGCGGCCGGGGCCGGTGCCGGGGCCGACGCATAGGCCGAGGCGGGGGCGGAGTCGAAGGCTACCGGGTAGGCACTCCCCTGGCGGATGATGTGCTGGGCCTGCGCCTCGGTGGCGACCAGGAGGCCCGCGAGCGTCAGGAACGCGGCGATCGGCTTCATCATGGTGTGGATCCTCGATCGATCGACGTGATTGGGGTGATCACACGAGATCGGGGAGATGCAAAAGCGGTTCCAATCGGGAGGGTGGGATAAAATACGATGACCGGGCAACCTTGCCTTCGTCGACCGGAGGTCTTTCGAGGACCGGGACGACACCATCGGTGAACCAGCAACCGGACTCGGGGTCTTTGGAGAGCCGGAATTCGTATTCATACGCCTGGCCGTCGGCGGCGACGACGGTCACGCGGCGGGCGGCGAGGTCGCCAGCGACCTTGGTGGGGCCGTAGCCGGCGATCCGGTGCCCGATCATGGGCTTGTAGCCGGGGCTCCGGACGATCGTGGCGAACCGCTCCAGCGGCCCGGTCACCTTCCGGTTTCCGGGCGAGGCGAAGCGGAACGTGGTCGCGATCCCGGCGTCGGGGGCCGGGACGTCGTTCTTTTGGAGGGCTTCGAGCTGGATCTCGACCACCTGACCCGGTGTCAGCCCCGGGTCAGGGAGGGGCGACGGCGGGGGGTCCGGGGCGAGCAGGAGCGCGACCGCGAGCAGCTTCGGGATCATGGAGGGGACCTCCGGCGAGGGTTTGACCCGGCTCTGGGATCGGCCCGGTGGGATTCTAGGGGTTCGCGGGCCCGGCCGCCAGCGTCGGAACCGAGAACGGGACGCTACTCCGCCTTATGTCCTCTGATACGGATCCCAGAAAGAAATGGTCTCATTCCAGATCCCTGATTTCAGACTGCAAATCCAAGCCATGAAACGCTTTGGGATCTGAAAGCGTGCGTTGCCATTCCAGGATCCGTAGGAGGGGCCTGGACGGGTTCAAGTCGCGGCCGGGATCCGGGGACGCGGGGGCGGCAGGCAGCAGTCGACCGGGCAGACGTCGTGGTTGGCCGGATAGCGGCCGACGGCCCGGCGCTCGGTGGCCCGGTCGATCCGCTCACGGATCAGCTCGCGGAGCATCCCGACGAACTCCGGGGCGGTCCCGGCCGTCCCGGCGCGGACCAGGTTCAGTCCCAGAGCACGAGCCCGGTCCCGGGCCTCCTCGTCGAGGTCGAACATCACCTCCATGTGGTCGGAAAGGAAGCCGACCGGCTGCACGACCACGTCGGCCACCCCCCGCCCCTTCAAGGCTCCGAGGTGTTCGAGGATGTCGGGCCCGAGCCAGGGGTCGGTCGGCCGCCCGCTCCGGCTCTGATAAACCAGGTCCCACTGGTCCGGGGGGAGGTCGAGGGCGTCGGCGACCAGTCGGCAAGTTTCCGTCAACTGCTCCTGATAGTCGGAGTTCGCCGCCATCGCGTCGGGGATGCTGTGGGCGGTGAAGGCGACGACCGCCGCCGCCCGGCGATCATCGGGGATCCGCGCGAGGGCCTCCTCGACCTTCCGGGCGTTGACGGCGACGAAGTCGGGGTGGTTGTAGAAGACCCGCATCTTGTCGATCGCCGGGGCCCCGGGTCCGACGGCCTCGCGGGCCTTGAGGATGTCCTCGCGATACTGGCGGCAACTAGAATACGAGCTGTAGGCGGCCAGGACCACCCCGAGGGCGTGCCGGACGCCGTCCCCGGCCATCGCCCGGACGGTGTCGGCGAGCAGGGGGTGCCAGTTCCGGTTCCCCCAGTAGACCGGGAGGTCGACGCCCTGGCTGGCCAGCTCGGGCTTGAGCGCGGCGATCAGGTCGCGGACCTGGCCATTGATCGGGCTGACGCCGTCGAAGTGGTGATAATGCTCAGCCACTTCGAGCATCCGCTCGCGGGGGACGTTGCGGCCCCGGAGGACGTTCTCCAGGAACGGGATCACGTCCTCGCGCCGCTCGGGCCCGCCGAAGCCGACGATCAGGATGGCGTCGTAGGGGGGATCGTCGGTGATGGTGGTGCTCATCGGTCGCGCCTGGTCCGGGGGAGTCGAGGGGGCTGGCCCTTGTTGTATCCGCCCGACGAGGCGATGACGCCACCTCGCGGAGTCGGGGCTGGGATCAGGGCCGATCGAGCGACTCGAAGGCGGCACGGGCGATCCCGGCCACGAGCCGGTGCGCGGCGGCCTCGTCCTCGGACCCGCGCGTCAGGACGACCAGGACGAATGGCTTCCGGCCGGGGGGCTCGACCACGGCGACGTCGTGGTAGACGCCCCGGAATGAGCCGGTCTTGTGGGCGACCGGGACGTCGGGGGGGAGCCCGGCCGGGATCCCCTCGTGGAACTTCTGGCCCCGGAGGATCCCGAGCATCTCGCTCGAGGCCGCCTCGGAGACCGCCGACCGATCGGCCAGCCGGCCCAGGATCGCCATCAGGCCCCGGGCCGTGGCGACGTTGTTCCGGCCCTTCGCGTACGCCCGGCCGTCCTCGACCCCCCGGAGAACCTTGACCCCCGGGGCCCCGAGCGTCTCCATGAATGCGGTGGTCGAGGCGGCCGAGACCCGGTCGACCAGGAGGTTCGTGGCCAGGTTGCTGCTCTCGATGATCATCAGCCGGACCAGCTCGCGGACGGTCTCCCGCTGGCCAACCCGGGCGTAGAGGGTCAACTCGGAGTCGTCCTTGGGGTCGAGCGCGAACGGGGCCCCGTCGGCGATGCTGGCGAACGAGTTGACGATCGCGATCCGGTCATCGAGCGCGAGCTTGCCGGCGGTCGCCTGGCGGTAGACCTCCATCATCACCGGGACCTTCATCGTGCTGGCCGGGTGGAACGGCTCGTCGGGCCGGACCAGGCACTCGCGGCCCGATTCGAGGTCGCGGAAGGCCACGGCCACGACGACGCGCTCGCCCAGCGGGGCCAGCAGCGTCTCCAACCGGGCCGGGAGGTCGGGCCCTCTCGGGGGGTCGTCGCCCGGGACGGCCGGCGAGGGGCTCGACGCCAGCCAGAGGCAGGCCAGGGCGAGCAGGGTCTTTCTCATCATTGAGGGGACATCCCGCAAGCGTCGGCGGGCCCGATCAGGATCGGGCCCGCGGGCGGAGGTTCGCGGCTTTACTGGAACAGTTTCGAGGCCCGATCCCCCCGTGAGAGGAGGTAGGCCACCAGGTCGGCGACCTCGTCTTTATTGAGGGTCGAGAGCAGCCCCTCGGGCATCATCGAGACCGGCGAGGGGCGTTGCTCCTCGATCTTCCGGGCGTCGACGTTCACCTGGGCGCTGGGGTCGAGCATGTTGGTGTTGAGGATGATGGTATCGCCGTTGAGGTTCATGATCCGGCCGGTGACGACCTGGCCGTCGCTGGTGGCGATGGTCACGGCCCCGTACTGGTCGCTGATGACCTTGCTCGGCACGACGATCGACTCCAGGAGGTCGCGGGTGCTGAACCGCCCGGCGACGGCGGACAGGTCGGGGCCGACGGCGCCGCCCTCGTTGTCGTAGCGATGGCAGGCGAAGCACTGGGTCGCGGCGAAGAGCGAGCGGCCCCGGTCGAAGTCGCGCTTCGTCTTCAGGCCCGATTCGACCACCGGGACCAGCTCGTCCAGGGTCCACGCCTTGACGAAGGGACGGGATGGGGCGGCCGAGGCCGCGGCCGAGGCGGCCGGCGGCGCCTCCAGGATCGGCTTCAGGGCGGCCTTCTCCTCTTCGCTCAAGGTGGCGACCGCGCCGTCGCGGATCTGCTTGAGGAACCCCACCATGCTCGGCCCGCCCTTCAGGCCGGCCGACGGGGCGATCCAGGAGAAGTAAGATTTGCGCAGCTCGGGGGTCCAACCCGTCTTGAGGACCCGGAGAACCCGGGCGTACTCGATCTGCTCCTCCTGGGTCGGGGCCGACTCCAGCAGGGCCACCGTCTTGGCCGCCGCATCGGGCGCCTGGAGGTAGACGAGCAGGTTGGCCAGCTCGATGTTCAGCTCACGCCCCTGGGCGGGATACAGGGCGTCCAGCCGGGCGAGGACCTTCGGGGCCAGGTCGGCCTCGGGCGGCCCGAAGCGGTTGAACAGGACTTCGAGGACCCGGAGGGCGTCGAGCTTCCCGGCGTAGGGGAGCTTCGCCCAGTCGAGTCGGGCGAGCGAGTCGAGGATCCGGCCTTCCAGCGCCTTGTCGGGGGCGGGGTCGGTCGCCGGTCGGTGGGCCGGGTCGGCGGCGGAGACCTGGGTCAGCGCCAGGAGGGCTTCGAGCGCCGCCCGGGGGTTGGTCTCGGCCAGGGCCTTGTCGCGCCAGGTGGCCGGGTCCTGGAACTCGACGGCCACCCGGGCGGCGGAGCGGATGAAGCGGTCGGGGTTCGCCAGGTAAGGCCAGGCGGTCGCGACGGCCTTGGGGTCCTGGTGGCCGTGGAAGGCTTCGAGCCTCCGGCGGGTGGCCCGGTCCGGGGCGTTGGCCGGCTTCGGGGTCGAGGGGGCGGTCGACTCGTCCCCGGCGTAGGTGACCCGGTAGAGGCCCGAGGTCGTCTTCCGGCCGCCGATGGCGAAGTACATCGCCCCGTCGGTGGGGTTGACCACCAGGTCGGTCAGCGGGAGCGGCGTCCCGGTGATGAACTCCTCGACATCGGCCGAATAAGCCGAGCCCTCGGGCTTGAGGTGGACGGCGTAGAGCTTGCCATAGCTCCAGTCGGCGGCGTAGAAGGCATCCTGATACTTCGCGGGGAACTTGGCCCCGTAGCCGAAGGCCACGCCGGTCGGCGAGCCGGGGCCGATGTTGACCACCGGCGGGAGGCTGTCGAAGGAATAAGTCGGCCACTTCCCGGCCCCGTTCCGGTAGCCGAAATCGCCGCCGCTGGCGGACATGCAGACCCGGGTCGGGCGATACCAGGGGGTGTTCATGTCCCACTCCATGTCGGAGTCAAACGTGAACAGGTCGCCATCGCGGTTGAAGGCGAGGTCGAAGGCGTTCCGGTAGCCCATCGTCACCAGCTCGCAGTTCATCCCCTCGGGGTCGAGGCGGACGACGTAGCCGCCGGGGGCCTTCTCGTCGGTCATGAATCCCCGGCCGTCGACCATCCGGGGGAGCAGGTTGTCCTCGCCCCAGACCCTCGGGACCAGCGACCCCTGGAGGTCGGGCAGCCGGGTGGCGTTGCCGGCGACGACGTAGAGCGACTTGCCGTCGGGCCCGGGGACCACGGCGTGCGGACCGTGCTCGCCGTTGCCGTCGAGCTTGCGGAGCAGCTCGACCTTGTCGAGCACGTCGTCGCCGTCGGTGTCGCGGACCCGGTAAAGGCCGCTCTTCTCCTTCTTCGTCGCGTTGACCACGACGTAGAGGCTCTCGAACGCCCAGAGGAGCCCCTGGGCCTCGCCGATCTCGACCGGGATCGGCTCGACCTTGACCTCCGAGGCCGGGCGGCCGGCCGGGGGCGTCGTGACCCGGTAGAGCTTGCCGTACTGGTCGGAGGCGATCAGCCGCCCCTTGGGGTCGACCGCCAGGTTGACCCACGAGCCCTGGGCCTCGCGGGGGACGGAATAGGCCAGCTCGACCTTGAACCCCCGGGGTGCCTTGATCCGGTCGCCCGACTGGGCCGGCGGGGCCGGGGCCGGGGCCGGCGCCGGGGCCGCTTTCTTCGCGGCGGGGCCGGTCTTCTTCGGCGTGTCCCTGTTCTGGCCGAAGGCGGACGGGGCCGTCGGAGCGAGGGCGAACAGGGCGAGGGCCGTGGCGAGCGTCGCCGCGCTGGGGAGGATCGAAGGCATCAGGCTTACCTCGAAAGATCCGGGAGAGTCGGTCGCCGACCGAGGGCGGAGGGATGCCCTCGATCATAGCAGTGCCGCCCTCCCGAATCGAGGGTCGCCTCGCCCGGGCCCTCCCCGGGGGTCTGACCGTGGATTCTGGGGGGGCCGATCTCTTGAACGCCCTGGCCCCCTCCTCCCGGCCCACGAAGGGGGAGGGAGCAAGAAGGGGCCCGGCGCCACCAGGAATCTCGGTCACACCCTTCCCCGGTTCAGTACGTCCGCCCCAGGTGGTCGACGATCGCCCGCTTGACCTCCAGGGGGTCGATGGGGCCGCCCTTCCGGTAGATCACCTTGCCGCCGGGCGCGACCAGCAGGGTATAGGGGACAGGGCCGGGCCAGTCCTTGTCCAGAACCTCGGCCAGCTTGTCCTGGCCGTCGACCTGGCTGAGGTAGTTGGCGCCCGAGACGTGGTTCTTCTTGAGCATCTCCAGGGCCGCCTCGCGCTTGGCGGGCTCGTCGAGGCTGATGGTGGCCAGGCGGAGGCCCCGGCCCCGATACATCCGGAGGATCTCGACCAGCTCGGGCTGCTCGGCGACGCAGGGGCCGCACCAGGTGGCCCAGAGGTTGATCAGGAGGAGGTTCTTGGTCTCGTTCTTGACGAGCCTGGCGACGCCCGGGGCGTCGATGGTTTCGAGCCCGACCGGCTCGGCGTCGGCCTTGGCGAGCCACTGGCGGGCGCTCTCGCGCTTGTCGGACCACTTGGTCGAGCAGCCGGGGACGCGGGTCGTCTCGGAGGGGACGGCCGAGCCGCCCAGGATCGCCTCGACGGCGTTGATCGCGTCGTGCGACTTCACCGCCTTGACCTCCGAGTCGTCGAACCGCCCCTGGTAGCGGAGCTTCCGGTCGGCGTCGAAGATGAAGATGTGCGGGGTGGCCAGGACCCCGAAGGCCCGCGAAGTGGCCTGGGTCTCGCCGTCATACAGGTAGGGGAAGTTGAAGTGGTGATCCTTCGCCCGGACCTTCATGGCCTCGAACGAGTCGTCGAGGTCGGTGTACCCCAGCTCGTCGAGCCGGACGGCCAGCGGGTCGTTCGGCGAGATCGCCACGAAGGCGACCCCCTTGGCCTTAGAGTCGTCGGCGAACTTCTTGAACCGGGCCTCGTAGGCGTTCGCGGTCGGGCAGTGGTTGCAGGTGAAGGCGACGACCAGAACCTTGGCGTCGGCGAAGTCCTTCAGTCCCATCGTTTTCCCGTCCACGCCCGGGAGGCGGAAGTCGGGCGCGGGCGAGCCGATCGCCAGCGGCTTGGGGTCGGCGGCTCCGGCCGGGACCGTCGGGGCCGCGAGGCCCAGGCAGAGACAGGCGAACGGGGCGAGGGCTCGGCGCATCGGGGGCGACTCCGTGGGTGAGGGACGGGCGAGGTGGCGTACCCGAGTCAGTTTGCCCGCCCCGGGACGCCCTGCCAAGCCTCGAACCCCGGATTCCGTCGGGGCCCGGCTCAGAAGTCGAACCGGTCAATGTTGTCCTTGGTGAACAGGAACGGTCGGCCGAGTAGGACGTTGTCGCCGTCGAGCTTGACCTCGCCGAGCCGTCCGGCCCGGAAGGCCGGGGCTCCAGTCTTGAGCCGGCCATCGACGACGGCCGCGGCGACCTGGACGGTCAGGTAGCCGAGGTCGGCGGTGTTCCAGAGGATCACGGCCTCGGTGATCCCTTCGTGGACATATTGCTTGTTGTCGTTGGGCAGGCCCAGGCCGATCACCTTCACGTCCGTCCGGTCGGACTGCTTGATCGCCTCGGCGGCGCCGGGGACGGCGGGCGTGCAGATGGCCATGATGAGCTTGATGTTGGGGCTGGCGGCCAGGAGGGTGCTGGTCTCGTCGAACGCCTTCTTCTGGAGGTCGTCGCAGGGGCGGAGCGCGGCCAGCTTGATCTCGGGATACTTCTCGGACCGACGGATCTCGATCTCCTTTTGCCAGGCGATCATGTTGGCGGCGGTGAGCGAGGCCGTGATGATGGCGAACTCCCCCTTACCCCCCAAAACCCGCGCGGCGTTGTCCATCAGGGCCTCGCCGATCCCCCGGGGCGTGGCCTGGTTGACGAACAGCGACCGGGCGTCTGGGTCGGCGTCGGCGTCCCAGGTGACGACCTTGATCCCCTTGGCCTCGGCCTTCCGGAGGACCGAGGAGATCCCCGCCCGGTTCTCCACGGCGACGGCGATCACGTCCACGCCCCGGGTGATCCAGGTGTCGACGATGTCGTTCTGCTTGGCCGGGTCGGGCTCGGTGGGGCCGTCCCAGATCAGCTTGACGCCCCGCTCCTTCGCCGCCTCCTCGGCCCCTTTCCGGCAGGCGATGAAGTAGGCGTTCCCCTTGCTCTTGGGCATCATGGCGACCGTGATCGGCCTGGCGAGGACGGCCGGCGGTGGGACGATGATCGACGGATCGGGGTCGGCGGGCTCGAGGATGAGATGGGACGCGCGGTGGGCCGGGGCGGCCGGCTTCAGGATCATCCAGACCAGATAGGCATTCGCCCCCGCGACGGCCAGGGCGACGGCCAGGCCGGCCGCCAGGATCGAGGCGCAAATCATCGCCACGTGAGAACTCTTCACCGTCATCACCTCGTCGATGTTTGGGGTCGTGATCGTCGGGGCCCGGCGTCGCCCCGGGCGGCGGTCGAGGCCGATGGCGACCAGGAGGAGGGCCCCGGTGAGGATCCCGGCCAGCTCGGCGGGGAGGTCGGCGAGCCTCAGGCCGTTCTGGAGGACCGCGATCGCGATCAGCCCCAGGAGCGTCCCCGCGACGCTCCCGCGCCCGCCAAAGATCGAGGTCCCGCCCAGGACCACCGCCGTGATCGCCAGCAGCTCGTAGCCCGTCCCGGCGTCCGCCTTGGCCTGGCCGAGGTGGGCCACGTAGAGGATCGCCGCCAGGCTGGCGACGGCCCCCGACAGGACGTACGTCAGCCCCACGAGCCGGCCCACCGGGAGGCCCGCGTGCCGGGCCCCCTCGGGCGAGAAGCCGATCGCGAAGAGCGACCGGCCGATCGTCGCCCGATGGAGCAGGACCCCGAAGGCCGCCGCCACGACCAGGAAGATCGGCAACTGCGCGGGGACCCCGCCGGGGAGATATCCCTGGCCCAGGAAGAGGAAGGCCGCGGGGAAGTCGGTGAAGTTGTCCACCCCGCCGGTCATCCCCTCGGCCAGCCCGCGGAACAGCGAGAACGAGCCGAGCGTCACGATCAGGGCCGGGATTCGGAGCCGGGTGATCAGCAACCCGTTCAGGCCGCCCGCCAGGGCGCCCATGGCCAGGGTCAGGGGCGCCGCGGCGACGATCGGCAGGCCGAGGTCGCGGTTCATGGCGCCGAAGAGGACCGCCGAGAGCCCCATCAGCGAGCCGACCGACAGGTCGATCCCGCCGCCGACGATCACCGGCGTCAGCGCCACGGCGAGCAGGCCGATCTCGACGCTCAGACGGAGGACTTCCAGGCCGTTACCGACGGTCAGGAAGTTGGTCCCGATCGCGGCGAAGGCGACCACCTCGACCGCCAGGAGGGCCAGGAGGATCGATTGCGACGGGTCGAACCGCCGGGCCGCTCGGGCGGCGATCGGGGCGGCGGGGGTCGCCATGTCAACGGGCCCCCCGGGTCAGGCCGTCGGAGGCGACGGCCAGGAGGATGATTGCCCCCTGGATCGCCTTCTCCCACTCGGCGGTGATCTGCCAGTCCATGGCGGCGTTGAGATAGACCAGGGCCGGGCTGATCGTCCCCAGCAGGAGGACGCCGAGGAGCGTCCCGAGCATCGTCCCCCGCCCGCCCGAGACCGCCGCGCCCCCGATCACCGCGGCGGCGATCACCTGCATCTCCAGGCCGGTCCCGGTCTTGGGGTCGACGGCCGGGAACTGCACGGCGTTAAGCACCGCATAAAGACCCGCCAGCGCCCCCATCGTCGCGAAGACCGAGAAGACCACCCGCTTCGGCCGGATCCCCGCCAGCCGGGCGGCCTCGGGGTCCGAACCCGTGGCGTAGACCGCCCGGCCCGCCGCGAGGTACCGCATCCCCCAGGCGAACCCGACGAAGACCGCCAGCGCGATCCCCACCACCACCCACTGCCCGACCCCCTGCCCCGCCCCGAACCACTGGAACCCGGCCGGGATCCCCCGGACGAACTCCCCCTCGCGGAGGTAGCGGAGCGACTCGCGGAGGATCACCAGCGTGGCCAACGTCACCACGATCGAGGGCAATCCCAGCCCCGCCACGAGCAGGCCGTTGATCGCCCCCAGCCCGGCCCCGACCGCCAGCGTCCCCAGACCAACCAGCGGCATCGGCAGCCCCGACTTCGCCAGGAGCCCCGCCGCCACCGCGCAGACGCTGGCCTGCGACCCCACCGAGATGTCGATCTGGCGGGACAGGATCACCAGCGTCATCCCCACCGCCGCCACCAGGACCGAGGCGTTCCGGACCGCGAAGTCGGCCAGCGGCCGGGCCTCGAAGAATCGGGGGGCCAAGGCCGCCATCAGAGCCAAAACCAGCAGGTAAGCCGCCGTCACCGAGAGTTCGCGCCCGTGCCGGCCGATCATGACGCCACCGCGCGATCGGCCGGGGCGTGGCCCAGGGCCAGTTCCAGGATGGCCTCCTGGGTCGCCTCCGCCCCCCCGAGCGTGCCGAGGATCGTCCCGCCGTGCATCACGGCCACCCGGTCGCTCATCCCGAGGATCTCGGGCAGCTCCGAGGAGATCATCAGGATCGCCATCCCCTTCGCGGCCAGCTCCCCCATCAGCCGGTGGATCTCGGCCTTGGCCCCCACGTCCACCCCCTGGGTCGGCTCGTCGAGGATCAGGACCCTCGGGTTCGCGGCCAGCCACCGGGCCAGGGCCACCTTCTGCTGGTTCCCGCCCGAGAGGTCTCCCACGGGCGAGTCGATCGAGGCTGCCTTGATCCCCAAGCGGGCGACCAGGTCGGCCGCCACGGCCCGCTCCCGGGCGAAGTCAAGCATCCCGAGGGTCGAGATTGCCCGGAGGGTCGCGAGCGTGGCGTTGGCCGCCACCGACATCTCCAGGATCACCCCGTGCCGCCTCCGGTCCTCGGGGACGTAGGCGATCCCCAGCTCGACCGCCTTGCCGGGCGACTCGATCGCGACCTTCTCGCCGTCGACCAGGATCGTCCCCGAGTCGGCCGGCGTGAGCCCGAAGAGGACCCGGGCCAGCTCGGTCCGGCCCGCGCCGATCAGCCCGGCCAGGCCGAGGATCTCCCCCTCCCGGACCTCCAGGTTCACGTCGCGGACGCCCGAGGCCCGGCAATGCAACCCCCTCGCCTCCAGGGCCACCTCGCCCGGCTGGACCTCGACCTTGGGGAAAACCGCCGACAGCTCGCGGCCGACCATCATCCGGATCAGCCCGGCCCGGTCGACCTCGGCCATGGGGCGGGTCCCGACCAGGGCCCCGTCGCGGAGGGCCGTGACCCGGTCGGCGACCCGGGGGAGCTCCTCCAGCCGGTGCGAGATGTAGAGGATCCCGACGCCGTGCCCTTTGAGGTCGCCGACCACGCGGAAGAGGCGGTCGACCTCGCGGTCGGTGAGCGACGCGGTGGGCTCATCCATGATCAGGATCCGGGCATCGGCCCCCAGGGCCCGGGCGATCTCGACGAGCTGCTGCTCGGGCATCGTGAGGTCTCGGACCTCGGCCTCGGGGTCGATCGCCGCGCCGATCCGGCCGAGGAGGTCCCTGGCCCGGGCCCTCCGCTCGCCCCACCGGAGGATTCGCCAGGGGCCCGGCGGCTCCAGGCCGATGGCGATGTTCTCGGCCACCGTGAGGTCCGGGAACAGCGCGGGCTGCTGGTAGATCGCCGCGATCCCCAGGGCCCGGGCCCGGACCGGGTCGTTGTGCTCGACCACCCGCCCGCGGACTTCGAGCGTCCCCTCGTCGGGGAGGTGGGCGCCGGTGACGACCTTGACGAGGGTGGACTTCCCCGCGCCGTTCTCGCCGACGAGGGCGTGGACCTCGCCGGCCCGGAGGTCGAAGGAGACGCCCCGGAGCGCGCGGACCCCGGCGAAGGACTTGGCGATGCCCGAGAGCCTGAGGATCGTCTCCACCGGCCGGTCCCCCGCTCCAGAGGTGATACGGGATCGAAAATGGTTGATGGCCAATGGTTGACGAAGGATCAGCGGAATGGTATCCGAGGCCGCTTTCCCGGAAGCTTCTTGATCCATCAACCATTGCCCACTGGCCATGACCCATCGCCGGGCCCCGGAGGGATGACCGGATCGCCTCTCAGGCCCGGAGCGAGAGGACGTCGCGCTCGTACGCCCGGACCTCGTCCAGCCAGGCCGGGCCGACCGGGACGCCTCGGGTCCGGCAGTAGTGGTCCCAGACGGCCCCCCAGGGGAGCGCCTTGTATTCCTCCAGGAGCGCCAGGCGTGAGGTCAGGTCGCCGGATTGCTCGTGCTGCCTGAGGATCTCGGTCGGCTCCAGCAGGGCGATCAGCAGGGCCTTGAGCAGGGCCCGGGTGCCGACCACCCAGGCCGCCACCCGGTTGATGCTGGCGTCGAAATAATCGAGCCCGAAGCGGACCCGGTCGAGATAGCCGTTCCGGACGACCTCGTGCGCCGTGGCCTGCAACTCGTCGGTCAGGGTGACGACGTGGTCGCTGTCCCACCGGACGCCCCGGCTGACGTGCAGGAGGACCTCGTCGAGCCAGGTCAGGACGGCGGAGATCTTGTCGGAGATGACCTCGGTCGGGTGGAAGTGCCCGGCGTCGAGGCAGAGCATCGTCTTGCGCGACAGGGCGTAGCCGAGGTAGAATTCGTGCGAGCCGACCACGTATGACTCCGACCCCAGCCCGAACAGCTTGGCCTCCACGGCGTCGCGGTTGAACTGGCGGTCGATCGACCCGGCGTGGATGGCATCGAGCGACATCGCCAGCCGCTCGCGGGGGCCCTTGCGGTCGACCGGGGTGTCCTTGGAGCCGTCGGGGATCCAGATGTTGGTGACGCAGGGCGTCCCGAGCGCCCCGCCGATCGCCGCGCCGATCCGACGGCAGGCGATCCCGTGGTGGACCCAGAACTGGCGGATCCCCTCGTCGCGGTGGGCCAGGGTGTAGCCGTCGGCGGCCTTGGGGTGCGAGTAGAACGTCGGGTTGAAGTCCATCCCCAGATTCTGGACCTTCGCCCAGTCGATCCAGCGCCGGAAGTGCTCGGGCCTCAGCTCGTCGCGCTCGATCTTCTGGTCACCGGTCTCGGCGTAGCTGGCATGGAGGTTGAGCCGGTGCCGGCCGGGGATCAGGGCGTACGCCTTCTCCAGGTCGGACCGGAGTTCGTCGGGGTTCCGGGCCTTGCCGGGGTAGCTCCCCGTCACGGCCAGGCCGCCGCCGAGGCTCTCGCCGGTCCCCTCGAAGCCGCCGACGTCGTCCCCCTGCCAGCAGTGCAGCGAGACGGCCACCACCGCGAGCCGGTTCAGGGCGAGCCCGACGTCGACGCCGAGCTCGGCGTAGCGCTCCTCGGCCAGGGCGAAGGCTCGATCGATGGGCTGGTCCTGGCTCGCCATGGCGGCTACGGTTCTCGCCTGGGTGGTCGCGGGTCCGGTCAAGGGGTCTCGGCGTATTGTAAGAGGCGCGCGGGCGTCGGGATAGGACCGACCGCCCGGAACTCGGGCCGGCCCCACGAATCCGGGCGCGAGTCCTTCCGGACGGCCCGCCTTCGGTTTAAGGTAGCGACGGCGACGGGGCGCCGACGCGCCCCGAAGCTTGCCGGATCTCTCCACCCCGAGGAACCATCGCGATGACCGTCCGCTCCCGCTTCGCCCGGCCGATCCTGGCCCTCTGCGCCGCCATCGGGGCCGCGCTGCTCGTCTCCCCCTCGGCCGACTCCGGCGAGGCCAGGGCCGCCCGGCCGATCCGCGCCCTGCTCGTCACCGGGGGCGGCTACCACGACTACAGCCACCAGAAGAAGGCCCTCACCGAGGGCGTCTCGGCCCGGGCCAACGTCGAGTGGACCGTGGTCCACGACACCGACACCAATAACGGTCACAAGATCCCCCTCTTCGAGAATCCGAACTGGGCCGAGGGCTACGACGTCGTCGTCCACAACGAGTGCTACGCCGACGTGACCGACCTCGCCTACATCGGCAAGATCACCGCGGCCCACAAGAACGGGACGCCCGCCGTGGTCGTCCACTGCGCCATGCACACCTTCCGGAGCCTGAAGACCGACGAGTGGCGCGAGCTCCTGGGCGTCTCGACGTTCCGCCACGGCAAGCAGCACCCGCTCGAAGTCAAGAACATGCAGCCCGCCGACCCCATCATGAAGGGTTTCCCGGCCACCTGGACCACCGGCAACGAGGAACTCTACTGGGTCGAGAAGGTCTGGCCCGGGACCACCGTCCTCGCCGAGGCCAAGGCCGAGGAGAACAAGAAGGACAACGCCGTCGTCTGGTCGCATACCTACGGCAAGGGCCGGGTCTTCGGCACCACCCTGGTCCACAACAACAAGACCATGGCCGACAGCGTCTACCTCGACCTGTTCACCCGCGGCCTCCTCTGGTCCTGCGACAAGCTCGGCGAGGACGGCAAGCCCAGATCGGGCTTCGAGCCATCGGCGGGCAAAACGGAATAAAGAGAAGAAAATTGGAACCGCCCAGACGCCGAGGACACGGAGGTCGGAAAGCGAGGGGGAAGAGAGAGGTGATCCGGCATGTTTGGTGCCCCCGGGTATGCGATCATCGGTCGCCCTTCCGGGGGCATATCGGGCGGGCTTTGCGGGTTAATCGAACCGGGCGGCCCTCACGATCGACAAGGCCGGTTACCCTGTCGGGGCGAGAGAATTGCACCGGTCTGGCCGCTCAAGTCCTCCCCCCAACCTGGCGACTTTAAGTCTCGTGGCGGGCGGGTCATGGACTCGCCCGGTGGCCGGGCCTCGGGCCTCCCGCCCGGCCGACAGGATCGCGAGGATCGGACGGACCGGATCGAGGCCGGGTCGAACCCGCGGGGGCCCCGGTCCGTGGCCGAGAACGAGGCGCAAGGATGTTCCCCACGACCGACCAGATCGGGATGGCTGCTTATTATCGATGGGCCCGCCGGGGCCACGCCCACGGTCGGGACCGCCACGACTGGCTGGCCGCCGAGCAGGAAATGCGTTTCGGCCTGAATTATGAGGTCCTGGTCCGCCACCGCCTCGACGGCGTCGGCCCCCAGCACCTCGGCGACAGGGACGACCGCCGCTGCCGGTTCTGCGAGCAGACGGCGCCGCGGGCGTCGTTTGGAGCCCCCCGGCTCGCGGTCCCGGCGAGCCTGGGGAACCGGTCGCTCCTCTCGTATGAAGAGTGCGACGAGTGTTACGCCCAGTTCGTCGAGAGCGCCGCGTTCGAC
>JAABUP010006216.1_pt1 | contig 17248 bp, 24 predicted proteins | sample 5559201 | NCBI WGS metagenome assembly JAABUP01 (sample SAMN10711887, study PRJNA513373) | rock metagenome | isolation source: Antarctica rocks | place: Antarctica
CCAGGAAGCTCAAGAGTTCACAATCAAATGTACAGGGTTGTATGCCAGCAGGGATTGAGAAGTCAGGCTTGCTCACTTCAACACTATACACTGACTCAGCAGCAGCATGCATCGTACTTGTTGTGGAGATTGTATGACTCAGCGGCTACAGCTGTGACAGCCTGAAAGCTGGGATCACACGTGAGGGCAGCCAGATCCGGCCATGGCAAGCTGCCTGTACCTGTTCGGCCGCTTTCAACTATAACATTGTTGTTACTGAGGTAGTAAGATAGTATATACTGAACAAGCTCAGCTGAAGTGTGCATAGAGGGGTCTCCTGAAACAATTCCAGACCACAGTTACCAAATTACAACTTTTCACCTGCAGCAGCTGTAGCATAGACTGGCCCACTTCTGAATCCATGGTCATGTGCTTCAGCAGCTGGTTCTCCAACTCGATTGGCTGCCTCAAGTTGGTGTCAGACTCACTCAGCACATGATACAAGTCCAGAGCCCTCTGTGTTGAAGGTGTTGACCCCTGGATAAGAAGACCTGTTGCGTTCTGTACATCATAGCCCTTGACTTTACTGTGCATCAGGGCCCAATCAAGTCAATGTTTCGGTCATTGTCAAAAAACAAACCACCTTAGCAATGCAGTTTCAGGGGTCCTTGCGCAACTCACTCTGTGTTGGATCAACAACAGTGCTGGGTAGAAGAGGCACCTCTACTCAAGTTTCTACACACGTACTGCTGTTCTCAAGTGCCCATGACATCAGCAGCGATCTGTGGTACTCGCAGTCATTTTGGTATCTGGCAAGAGGGCTCACCTTGATGACGTCTTGCAGGAAAGCCAGTGTCTTGTCGATGGGTGTGTCTGCATCAAAGGCGGTTCTGGTCACAAACTTGTCGGACAAGACTGCTTCAAGACGCTGAGCAAGGCTCTCAGCCTGCTGCTGCAGCTGCAGCCTCTCTTGCTGCATGGCTGCTGAGTCCTCCTCCAGCTCCTGGTTGTGCCTGTGTGGCCACAGACAACTGGTCTTGTGAAACAAAATTTCAGTGTCAAGCAGGATGTCGGCTCTGCTTTCCTGATTATGAATTCAAAAGAGCATGCTGTTGGCTGACAGGTGGCCAGAATGCAATCCAAGACCTGGCATGCATCATCATCCATTCCTGCCCAGCGACTTTACCAGCTATTGCTGGACGGGACACTCACATGAATCTGGAATGTGACGTGCAGTAAACAGCTTTCACGCAGCAACTGCTTGGCCTGCTGATGGTGATCACCTTTGCAACGCCTCCTGACTTGCCTCCAGCTGCATCTCTAGCTGCTTCTCATTGGTGATGTTCCACCTCTTGACCAGCACTGCTGGTGAGCCACCAATTGGGTCCTGCACCGCAACATAGCTGTCTTGGCCTGTTTGCTGCATGTGCTGAATTCCACATGCTGCAAGAGCTGTATGACAGGACACTCGCGACAACATTGACGCAGCCTTTGGTGCAAGCACTGTGCTGAAGTCTGAATGTGCTGTCTATTGCACAATGATACAGAGAGCAGGTTTGACTGCGCTGAGGAGCAGTGGCTGTGCAGAGTCAGCATGGTCCAGTTGTCGCAGAAGCACATGACAATGTGGTGGTGGTGGGGACGATATTCATGAGCATGCTTATGACTAAAACGCACAGCAGACCGTAGCCTGCGCTGTCAACGCCAATCAGCCATGACCCAACAGAGGGCTCCAGTAGAAAATGTCCAAACAGCAAAATGGATGGAAGGAAAGAATAGTATGAAATGTGAACAACATATTTGATATGCAGACTGAAGGCAGCTTGTTCTCCTGCCAAAAGGAACACCTTGTCTGTGGCATGGACATGTGACAACATCGTAGCAAGGAAGCGCATAGGCATCCTTGGCAAATGCTTAACTGTGCACTTTCCTGAAAGGGTTGATAGTAAAACATGCACAACCAACTACAGCAAAACAGTCTGCACCTAACACTTGTGAATGTGTCTCATACCCTTATCCTTCTGGTCCAATCATACCACTGGCGCCGTTTGTCTGCTGACATGTGTGCCAGAACCTCTCTATACTCATCTGGTGTGCGCGGAGTGCCAACTTTAGCAGAGCATGCAATGTTGTGAAACAGGCACCCGTATGTATCTTGGGTAGCGTATGCACTCCGTATGAACAATAATGGCTAAGTTGGACTGGGCAAACACAACAGGTTGCTGCAATACATTGAGGGCAAGAGCGCGCAGTAAGCTGACTGTCGATAACTTTGTGTATTTGGCCAGACTGGCAGGTGCACTGGCTTCCCACCTATGAGGATCAGCGGCCGTCCCTGGCAGGAAAATAACAAGCGGTTTGTCCATGGTGTGAAGAATGTTCAGCTCCTCCATAATCCAAACTCTATCGAACACGTTCCGCGGCAGCATAGTCATGGTGCAGCTGACCCAAAGTGAGCACAGAGTATGGTCTAGACTTGCACAGCGCGATGCAACAACCCAGGATCAGCGAAGAGCGAACACCGAACCAGCGTTTGCAAGGGCAATCGTGAGACTCTTAAGGGCACGACTTCCAATGTAAATGTCAGCTAAGCAAGATCAGTGTTTCTGAGAGCGGGCAGTCAACTCGGGCGTCTCCTCACCAACTTACTGGATCACGACTGGTAGAGGACCATCTGTGCGATACCCCAGTTCATGATGGGCCCAATCATACGTTTACGTCGTGCTGTCTGACCCAGTCTCGCAAACAATCGAGATCATTGATCGGATGATCGCGACTCTGATGAGCTAAAGTGATCATCACTACAGCGATTTTCACTTGCAGATGTAATTTCATTCAAACCGCGTAGGGCTTAGCTAAAACCGGGAGCTAGCTGCAATGACATGCGGTCTGCTCTGAAGTCTGTTTATCTGCAAAGGCTAGGAGGTTTGATGTGGTACTCAAATATATTGATAGATGTTTGAGTGACGGTGCCACATGTGCCACATGTTGTACAAGTGTATTTGCTGAATGCAACACGTCTGGGCACGGACTGCCGGAAAAGTCACGAATGTATTACTGTCACATGCACCAAATCACAGAATCTCAACTCCATTACTGTTGGACGCTAGCGCTGAATGAAGCAGCTTCTAACTGCCGGTAGTCCAAAATATATGTAAACAAAACAGTCACAAACATCGACATGGTGCTACACATTCAAAACAGCACCATCAAACAGTAACACCACTGGACTAGCTAACAGATCATGACAGCCAAATGTCAGCCATTAGATTGCATGAGCAGCACCAACATATCTGAGCATCCCTAAGCATTGGTCACTACAGTCCCAGCTGAGCTGAACTGCACAAACAAACAATTGCAGCTCATCCCTAAATCTGGAGGGGTGCAGGACAATGTAAAGCTGCACATGCATGGAATGATGATGTGCAGCTGGAGTAACTCTGCAGCTGTCAATGAGCACCATAAGCAACAATTGCAGTTACACATAGACCATGGCAGTCAAATGCTCGACCACAAGCTGTGAGTCTCAGCAAAAGCTAGAATGCAGAGTCTGTAAGGGCCAGACAACTCCAGAAGGCCAATAAGGAATAGGACTCCCTCAGCAACCTGCCCGTGGTGGCAAAAAAAACCGGCAATGATGCCGACAGACATTGCATAATAGATGCATTTGCAGTGGCAGTCATATTGCCATTGCCTGGTTGCCATTGTATGGCTGTACGTCTTGTGCAGCTTCACAGGGAAACAGCAAAGACACAAAACGGTCTCAAATCTATTGCATTTCTGTGTTGACCACTCGCACGACTGGCCCCTCTGCCTGCGCTGCTGCCGCCGCCTCTTGCTGCGCTTTTGCCTCCTGCTTCTGTTTCTGCTTGCGCTTGCGGCGCATCCTGTTGATGTGGGTCTTGTTGCCCTTCTGCGTGGCAGCAGTCTTTCTGGCCTGCCCTTGCGCCTCCTTCTGCTGCCGCTGCCGCCTCTCCTCCTGCAGTGCCACTCAACAGTGGTTAGGGTGTGGTGAACGGTATCACAGGGTTTGGTTGATAGGCTTTAGGGTATGGTCAACAGTGTTCTAGGGTTTCTCCAGGTCTTCCGCTGCTGCTGCCGCCTCTCCTGCTGCAGTGCCACTGTGTTGAGGGTTTGGCCAACAGTGTTTAGGGTTTGGTCAACAGAGACTAGGGTTTGGTCAACAATGTCAGGATTTGGTCAATGGCGTTTAGGGTTTGGTCAACAGTGTTCCCAGGTTTCTCCTGTTCTTCTGCTGCTGCTGCCGCCTCTGCTCCTGCAGTGCCACTCAACTGTGTTCGGGATTTGGTCAACAGTTTTTAGGTTTGGTCAACAGTATTTAGGGTGTGGTCAACAGCATTTAGGGTTTGGTCAACAGTGTCCCAGGGTTTATCCTGGCCTTCTGCAGCAGCTGCCTCTCCTCCTGCAGTACCAGTCAACAATGGTTAAAGTTTGGTCAACAGTGTCCCAGGGCCCTGTGCATCCTGAATCCTCCACAGCCATGCAGTGGAGTTTCTGCTGTTCTAGCATACTGCGCAATGCGACTTTGATGGTTGTTACAGCTGAGCTGTAGCAGGTGCCACTTGGGGATGATGTCACCACCACATTTGCCACTTGGGGATGACGTCACCACCACATTTGCCACGCTGGACGACGTCACCACCACATTTGAGACAACAGATGACATCGTTGGGCGCGCTACTGCCCTTTGCAGATGACATATTTAGGCAAGCTACTGCCCTTTGCAAATGCAGCAAACGGGTCCAGAAGCATGAAACTTGTGCCAAAGGATCCTGAGACAACTTGCAACACAATTGATGTTGTATAGACCTACCAGAAACATCACATTACGGGGCCAGCAACTTGTATGCAGGTAAGTGTGCAGGCCAGCGTGAACTGAAGCCCATAGACCAATGTCAGCATGTGCTCATCAGCAAGGACTCAGCTCACAACACGAGTGAGCGCAGCAGAACAACACACATGTGGACGGTAGCGTTGAAACTCCAAGGACGCAGACCTAAACGGACAAGAAAGCTCCCATTCACAACCCTTTACTTCACCCTTAGGATCCTTCATTTTACATTATGCCTGATTGGTTATTGGTCGACAGTCAAATCTTGAATGAGCAGCAAACCTGCTCTGCCTCAGAAGACCGCACGAACTCGTTGGCATGCTTCTCATGAGTGCCGCGCTTGTACGCTACAGTTGTCTTTTCCTTGAGGGCAGTCTCAGTGAATGCATTGGCTTGGGTGGTTTTGCCCTGCTTCCTCAGCACAATGGCCTTTTCCACGCAGGCTGCTGGATGGCGAGGGGTCAGCTCCAGGGCTCTGTTCAGGTACGCCAGGGCCTCATCGTAGTTGCCACACTTGCGCTCAAGAGCACCCAAAGCGCCTGCATGCAGTCATTCGTTTGTTCGTTCATTCATTCATTCATTCATTCACTCACTCACTCACTCACTCACTCACTCACTCACTCACTCACTCACTCACTCATTCATTCATTCATCCATCCATCCATCCATCCATCAATCCATCTGACCATCCATGCATCGTACATCCATCCATCCATTTGTTCATTTATACAATCATGCATTCATCCATTCGTACATTCATTCATACAATCATGCATACATCCATTTCTTCATTCATTCGGTCATGCATTCATCCCCAAAAAGCTTACTCTGGGTGAAGGTTTCCCTGGGATCCAGCTCAAGAGCTTTCAGGTACAGCTCGCGGGCTTTGTCGTTGTTGCCGTTAGTCATCTCCAGCTTGGCCCAGGCATGCCAGCAGGGCACTGAGCGGGGCTGTACCAAGGTGACCTTCTGCAACATGTCCCTGGCCAGCTCTATGTCGCCCTCAGCTGCTTCCGCCAGCGCCCAGCTCTGCATACCGAGAAGAAGTGAAGCAGGTGAAGAAGAAGGAAACAGAGGTGAAGAAGAGAAAAGAAGAGAACAAAGAGGAAGAGATAGGTTGCAGAAAGACTGCGCTGATGCAGGACACAGTGTTCACACTGCGACGTAGAGTTTGGCAAATGCTGTAAAAGGGAGACAGCGGAAAACAGACAAGGGAGAAGAAGAAGAAGACAAAGAAGAGCCAAACAGGAAGACGGCAAGGCATGACAGCGAAAAATAGACAAGGGAGAAGAAGAAGAAGACAAAGAAGAGCCAAACATTGCCCCACAATGCAGTATACTCACAATAAGATTGACAACTTCATGAAGAAGAAGAAGAACAGGAAAAAGAAGAAGAAGAAGCAAAAGAAGGAAAGGGAAGAGGGCGAATCACAACCGAGAAAACACCCCACCTGCAGGACATACGCGTTGCTGGGCTCCAGCTGCTGCCCCTGAGCAAACAGTTCCCTGGCCTCCTGCAGATGCCCCTCCTCCAGCTCCAGACGAGCCAGGGTGTGCAAGTTGGCTATGTGGGATGGGTCTGCCTTGATGCCCGCCACCAGATACTGCCTTGCCAGCTTACGCTTGCCAGCTTTCCACTCCAGCGTGCCCAGCATTCCCAGCCCGCGTGTGCTGCCTGGCTCCAGTTGCAGCAGCCCTTGCAGCAGCTCACGTGCCTGCATCACGTCCGCAGGATACTCCATCACACAGCAGATAGGCTCTGTCACATAGGATTGGATAGGATGTTAACTCACGGTATTGCAGTTGAGTACAAACTCGTAGGACTGTACAATAAAAACGTGTCGGATTACAGGGTACAAACGCTGTTACACAGGATTACATGGCACGTTACTCTATACTCTGACTTTCTGAGAAGGATGCAATCTCATGCATGTCTGACTTCTACTCCAGCATGTCTGAGGCCTTGCTTGACACCTGCTGCGCTCAGAGTATCTTCATCACAGATGATGACAGAGTCTCAGATACTCTGAGCCGGGCCGTGAAGAATCTGAAGTGTGCAAGCAACACATAATTGTTGCACAAGCAATAACTATGTGTTGCTTGAGCACTTCAGGTTCTTGAGTGCGCGGCTCAGGGTACCTGAGTGTTGTAGGAATGCCGTTGCCTTTTGTGTGTGCATTCAGCACCATGTTGATGCAGCTCCTGGATGGCATCCTGCTTGAGTTTGCTCGTATATGCACAATGAATTGCTAATTGGTATCGTATCATTGTATCGCTTGGTCATGCATGCTCTGCCCACCTCTTGAGCACACTTCACAGATTTGACCATGCGTGAAGAGTGCCTGCAAGTCCAAGCACGTTTGTCTTATTATGCCTCTTGCACGGTATTGAACAATGTCTCCAATTGCAGATGGACTATGGTACAGCCCATTCTAGACCAACTACAAAGCTTACACCAGGGTTCTTCTGTGACCGATGCAAAGAAGAGGCGCACCTGAAACAGGTTGTCACCCTTGAACTCTTGGTGAGCCCATTTGAAGAGCAGCTTGACCGGCTGAGTCAGCTCCTGGCCCTGCAGGGGGGGGTCCTTGGGGACTGCATCTAGCGCCCGCCTATACAGCCGCCGAGCTGAGGTATCATTCCTGCGTACAAAGCACTGCATGTCAGCATATGACTTGAAGGCTGCACGACCCTGAGCTAAGGATACTCCTGCGCTGCAATTGGAAAGTTGATGGCATGACGCCGAGATGATGTACCATTACTGCACAGTTAGCGCTGCATGTGAAAGCTTGGCGTGTAAGTTGCATGACATACAACCTTAAATTCCAACACAAACTAAACAGACTTTCTTTTGCTTTCTTTTGGGACACATGGGCAGTGGTGTTTGGGGGCCGCATTCATTACCCCTCAATGCAGCCATGACACTGGTATGCTGTTCCTGCACACATGGCTTAGCATGTCAGCGACTCAGGCGCAAGCTGCAATACTGTGTTTCCTTGCACTGCTGGGCATCGCACAGGCTGCCAAGCTGACTTTGAACTCATACATTGCCCTGCATCAGTCCAGTCAGGCAGAGGAGACAAAACCTCTGTCAGCTGCTTTAATATCTTGAAAAATCTTGCTCAGAACATTCTGTTTGACGAGTGCTTTGTGGAGTCGGTGCCTCATGCTGAGGTCAACGACCTCTTTCTGCATCAGGCTCACAGCTTGCAGCGACACATGCAGGAGATTTGCAGATCAACCCTCCTGCACACAAAGCATCATGCAGGAGGGTTGATCTGCAGCCTACGAAAGAGGATTCTGCATGGCAGATTGCCATGGAGATAGAGACCAGACACCCCAGTGACTAACTGCTTGTGCTGCACAAGACTGTGAGTCAACACTGATGCTGGATCACTCTACACAGGCTTGACTGACTATGTGCGCTGTAGAAGTCCGTTGGTCAGTACAGGCTTGACTGACTGCTTGTGCTATAGAAGACTGTTAGTCAACCTGATGCTGAAGCATTCCAGACAGGCTTGAACAACTACTTGTGCTGTAGAAAGAAAATTGAACCCGAAGGTCTCCACACAGGCTTGACCAACTGCTTGTATTGGCTGCCGATAAACACCATTTGTGATTGTGTGCCACGGTCATAAGCGTGACACTGCGTGGTGAGTCTGTTTGCTGTCACAGCCCAGCTGGTAATGGCTCGAGTCAAACTGGTTATTCTGCACATCATTCTGAGGTACAGCTTTGCAGCACAAGTAAGCCAGATCAGGTTGTGAGCATTGCTCAGTGACTTCATGCTAACCTGGCTTGCTTGTGATTGAGGAAGCCAAAGAAACAAAGCAAGACAAAAGCTTGTCTTGCTTTGTTTTGGCAGAGTTGACTAGCTATATTGCATAGCATTCTGAGGTACAGCTTCGCAGCAGAAACAAGCCAAGTCTGACCGTGACCATTGTTCAGTACCTTCAGTCTGACCTGGTTTGCGTTTGCTGCACAGTTACACCTCACAATGCTACGCAGAACAACTAGTCAACTCTGCCAAGAAAGCAAGAGAAGATCCCTCATTCTGAGCAATAGACAGAAGAAGGAGACCAACTTCATGAGGATGAACCTATTTGGAACAGTCAAACATGAAAACGAAGCGAATGAAATGAGAACGCAAAGACATGGGTTTGACCGCTGACCTGAGGTCAAACTCCATTTGGGCCCAGCTAGACATGACCCGGATGAAGGAGGTGACAGCCCTGATGAGCTGCTTATGCTGCTGTGAGCCGCGCTCTGCCTCGCCATTGGGACTGGCATTGGCCTTCAGCTTCATTTGAATCAGCTCCGCAGCTGCTCGGTAGAAACACCGCGCTGCAGGCATGCTTGCGTCCTGCATGCTGCTGCTGGCCATCCGTCGCTCCATGTTTGCTAACTGCACGTCAAGGAAGTGCATCACAGATGTTGCTTTTGTTACGGCTCTGTGTTTGCTGACTGCACGTCAAGGAAGTGTATGACAGATGTTGCTTGTGTTGCGGCTCTGTGTTTGCTGACTGCACGTCAAGGAAGTGTATCAGGAACGTTGCTTTTGTTAGGGCTCTGTGTCTCAGGGAACTCGGCTCAACATCAGCTCTTCAGGGTTCAGAAACGACACTACTTCCTAAAGAAACGTCCCTTGAATTGTGTAGATCTAGATGAAACAGCGGATGGGGACATAAAAGACGTTTGGACATTGGAGAGATTTCTTAGCTTTGTTGTGATGCAGGAGGATTCAGGTGTTAGCCCAGGCCATATGCCCACACAGCACGCAATCATTCACGCATTCTTTCATGCAACAAATGTTTTCCCTAGGGGTTCCCTAGGGTCATGTACATACGGTCCTGAGTAGATCCCTGAGTGAGGCTATGAATGAAACATAAAAAGTGAGAGCTGCATTGAAACAAGTTGGTGCACAGGAGCTTTGTTTCCTTCAATGGATAATTTCACGAAGCACTACCAGCTTTGACAAAGTCAGAATCATCTACCAGGCAAATGAGCCAAAATATGACGGGAAAAGCAACAGCAAGCCAAACACCCCAAGCTGCCTGAAGCAGGTGCTGCTAGCTTTCATGAAAGTAAAATCATCAACCAGACTAATGGTCCCACACGAAACAGGACAAGCAACAGCAAGCTGAAAATTTCCCATCCATTGGATGAGCTAACAAACTTGACTCTATGCAGCATATGGTGTATGTTTGCACTCATGTCTGAATGTCTCAGGGCTTTTGATCATGAAGTTTTTAGGGTTTGGACCCTAAACCCACAATGTCAGCTGCTCAAAGCAGGTGCATGCAGGAAGCCCACCTGGGCCCATCCTTCAGAGTTGACCGGATCCTTGACTAAGTGAGTAGCCATCAGCGTGCGTGCTTGAGAGAACTGCATGCCTCTCGACATCTGCCGCACAAACTCCGCCACCACCTCGTATTTCTTCGGCACCCGCTCCTTGGTGGCGTGGGCCTTCGCATAGTGAAGGGCGTTGTCAAGGGCAGACTGTTGCCTATCGGGCACCAGGACTGGCACCAGCTGAAAGGCCATGGTCAGCTCCCCAAAGGACAGGATGTCCCCCAGGTAGACCTCCGTGTCTACCATTCTGGGTAGCTTCACCTTGTTGACAAAGGTCGTGCCATATGGCTTCAAACACGTCACCAGACAACTGCAAGTGGGCATGTGTGAGTCAGTGCAAAATCATGCAGGGAAGGTGAGTGAAGATAGACTGCAGCAGCATGCTTGCGATGTACTTCAGTGATCACAGCCTACGATAGTGAACATCAGCCCACAATAGTGGATATAGGCCTATGTTAGTGGACTCAAGCCTCCTACGAGTTTTCGTTTCATGTTTTGTGGACACAAGGGGCCTTGCAAGCCTTTGCGCTTGACTTAGTCTGATTCTGACCACATCATAACACATGACTGCTGGTACATTGGCTGCCAAGCGAGGACTGCAAGGAGCTACAAAGGGCTGTGTGTACCTGACCCTAGGGGAAGACCGATGTGTAGTGAATGAATAAACCAAAGGGGTTTCGTGTTGATTGACGATGGTGCAACAGAAACATCTTCGCAACAGGCCATGATTGAAACAACTGGCCTGACGCTTTTGAGATGGATGTACACTGTAACTACAGAGATGCCATGCAGCATGCCCATGGCAGGGCAGGACCAGGCAGGGCAGAGCAGAATACTTGGGACAGAAGGAGCATGTGTGTCTTAGCAACCAACAAGGCCAAGGCAGTAGAGATGTTCTGGGATAACGCATACACTGTGCAAGCCATTTCAGACATCCACGGCTGACAGCGGTCCACAGAACAGTAAGAGCATATGCGTTTACATCCCATGCGAAACCACATGTTGACCATGGGGAAAAAAACAGGACTACAGCAGTGACTTGCTCTTACCATGGCTTTCGTCCATTGAAAACGATTTCAAGGCGAGCGTGGACGCCAGGTCCAGCCTCCACAGCACTCTCCAGCACAAGATCACAGTTGCCCTGTTTGGGGTCACCCCCACCCAGCAGCAGGGGTCCGTGCTGGGGCAGGTGTATCGGCTGAGCAACCGTCACCTCATCATCACATTGGAGCCGCCATCCAACCTAAATGGCAGTCAGCACTTCTTTCTAGAAGCATGTCGTGAATCAAGGCTGGGAGAACCATCACTCACTACTTGACATATCCTGTGCATGCCTCGCGCTACTAGGTCACATTACATGCATGATCCCCACATGAGCCCGGGACCAGCCAATAGGCATGACAACAAGAAGTGACAAAGCAACGTCTTACAGCAGCAAGATTGTTACATCTGCGTTACTGTTGGCATGCAGATTGCCAAAACAGGATCTCAGGATTTTATACAGGAGATGACCAGCACTGTACATGGCCACCATAGAGGGAAGACACATATCGAGTCAATGGAATAAATGAGACACTTGCATGTACACGAGGCATTGCATATGGGTCAGAAAATGCCAGGATGGTGTCACGAGCACCTTGCTGTCGGTACGCTGTCGGTACACAAGACACTCTTTCGAATAACAATAAATACCTTCTCACCTTTCTTAAAATGCCCAGTTCATGATGTAAACTTTGAACTCAGAAACGCCTGGGCACCAGTATTCTAGGTTTCTACTTTAGGGAGATGAGCATTGACACAGCTCACCTTGCGGTCGACAGGTACGAGTGCAAAGGTAGCATTCTTGTAGCTCGTCCCTTTCTCATGCTTGTAGCGCTTGCTTTGAATAGCTGAAAACATCATATCAGCAGCAGCAGCTTCGTTGGGGGGTTGTTGGGGTTCCTTGGGGGGCTCTACCCGGGGGGGCGGTCTGAAGAGCGGCTGCAAATTGTCCCAAGACCCTGCTAGGGTCTGCCTCTGAGACTGTGCACCAGTTCCAGATTTGCTGGAGGACGACTTTTGGGGACTGAGATCCTCCCAGTCCAGGGACTGGGATGCGCGTGGGGATGCCCATTGCTCCTGCGAGGTGGATGGTGGCGGGATCCTGGGGCGAGGGGGTCGCATGAGCTCGGGGGGATTTGGAAGATCATCCAAATCTAATGAGATGGTGCTTTCATTGTGGCTAGGACTGAGCAGAGCTGCAACATCATTTGCCTGGTCAGACGATGACTGCTGATCAAATGACTGATCAGGCTGTCTGGTGGTGGCATGGGGTTGAGGTAATGCAGTAGAAGACTCAGGGAGATCAGACAAGTCCAGTGATAGTGTGCTCTCATTGTGCTTGGTACTGAGCAGAGCTGAGCCATTTCCCAAATCCTCTGAATCCATGGATGATCCACTGCTGGACGCCGAATTATTAGATGATATGCGGTCATCACTCAATTGATCATCTGTGCTGCTCTGAGGGCTTCCTGCCACCTCTGAGTCAACAGTCTCAGCTGTGGTGCGTCCAGAATTTACTGCATGCAGTCTCCAGCTGGATTGATGACTTCTGTGAGCGCCAAACCCGGCCATGTGGGACCCATGTGAGGCACTGCCAGAACAGGGTGCTGCTGAAAGCCCTGCAGCCCTGCCCTGAATTTGGCCCCACTGCTGCACCAAAGGTACCCCAATTGGTGTCTGCCCATTGCCGCCACAGTGACAGACAGTAACACTGTTGCTGCGGCCTGCTTGCCTGCTGAACCCAACAGCATGTGACCCTGGGCCCAACTGAGCAACCTCAGACAGGTATGGGACAGCCAGGGTTTGAGCCCTGCTGGAATGCGGTATGGAAAAGACAGGCTGATAGCTGGTGAAGGCAGAGAAGTTGTGTGTTAGCCCCTGCTGCCTACCACTGTTGTCATCATCATGAGTCTGTCCCAGGTGTGTGCCATGGCCGGGACGAGCATGTACCTCTGAGCTGCTAGCCAGTGGCTCATGCCTTGCCTCTCTAGCTGAGCTGCTGAGTGCGCCAGCATGCGAGTTGGTGCTGTGGGCCTCTGTGTCAAGGTTGCTGGATTGCGTGGAGGGAGAAGTTTCAGGCGAAGGAGGTGGAGTTGCAGGAGAAGCTGAGGAAGCTTGTGAGGCAGGTGAGGTGGAGCGGCGCAGACTTTGGGCTGTCTCGGTATCAACTTTGGGCAAAGCTCCAAGCAGACTAGCCTGCACAGAAGCATACACTTCTCCTCAATATGTACACAGCATCACGAGCAACAGAAAGCTGCTGTGATTGCGAAAGGCCACTTGGCGTGGTATCGGTAGGCACAAGAATAGGTGTGGCGTTGAGTTACTCATGGGCACACAGAATTGAGGATGGCGCATGGGAAGCATGACTGAGTAATATGCCATCTTCAATTCTGTGCGCTCATGAGAAACTTGGTGCCACAGCTATTCGTGTGCCTACAGCACAGCAGTGCTGCTTGAATGGCCCTTCCAGCTTGCAGGACTGTGTGTGATGGCGCAGGTGCTGCTTCTGTCTTTGGATAACCATCTGCTCTTGGGGATCTGGTAACACCACTATCTTTCTCTCAGAAAGGTCCAACTCATACTGGAAAGCAGAACTCAGACATGCATGAGGACCACTTGCAAAACAATGAAGCTATCTCAGGAACGTAACAGCCACACAAGCAAAGACAACATCCCAAACACAGGATGCTACCAAGCTGCGTGCTGGTACCTGACCCTAGGCGAAGACACATGTAAGCAATGAGTGCATGAACAAACACACCTGACTGTTGAACTGCAGAAACTCTGCAAAGGTGACACCACTTTGCTGCTTGTTTGCTAGGGCAGCCAGCAATCGCTGCCCTGCCCCGGCATCTGCCCCTTGCAACTGCTGCCCTGCCCCTTGAGCTGCCCCTGCGTCTGGCCCTTGTGACTGCCTTGGGTCCTGCTCCTGGCCAACCCCAGCATCCACCCCCAGCTCTTCCAGCAGGACCCCCACCTCTTCCACACTGATGTAGCCGTCCCCATCACGGTCCAAGTGACTACACGCACAGACAGACATGCTCACATGGTCAGACATACTCCCCGACATACACACTAGACATACGCACTAGACATATGCATGGATGCATGCACAAACATGCATGCTTACGTAGTCTGGACAAAGACAACCTTGGGCACTGAGCACAAATCTTTGCATCACTCTGCCACTCATAACAGCTGGAAAAAGCATCTTTGATTATCACTCAGCACACGGTCTGTACAAGGCAATCTGGGCAATCTTTGACTCAATTTGGCACCCAACCAAGCTGCAAAGGCTTATTTGACTGTCACTCAGAGCATGCTGCATGCCGTCATTGAATCCTCTTGTTGTTTTTGTGAAAGACAAACTGTGCCTCACCCTCACAGGTGTGACACAGCACGTTCAACAGTTCCTGAGCAACAGGTGTGATGCATGCTTGAGAGCTCATGCTGTTGTATGTTAAACACAGCTTGTAGTCTTGAGTGACCGCAGATGCAGTTGTCTGCCTACACAGATGACCATGTCTACCCATACAAAGCATCTAGTGCATGTTTGACAGCTTGATGCTTTTGTCTACCTTTCACAGATGATGTTGCCTACCCACACAGGTGATGGTGTCTGCCTATACAGAGCATATTTGACAGCTGCTGCTTTTGTCTACCCTTCCAGATGCTGTCGTCTACCCTTACAGATGCTGTTGTCTACCCTTACAGGTGCTGAGGTCCACCCTTACAGATGCTGTTGTCTACCCTTTTGAGAAGCTGTCTACCTGAACAACTGCTCTGCAGCAGCTGCATGATTGCTCCACTCTGGGGGGTGGTGCTCATCAACGAGCGCAGCAGGCGGCAAGGCTCTCAAGGTATGGGTCCATGACTGCAGCTTGTTGGCTTGCAAAGCATCTAAGCCGCCTTTGTACGCTGCATGCGCCGCGTCGCCGGACTCTGCTAGCTCGTGCATTTCTGCAGCCAACAAATGCCTCTCATTTCACCCTCAAAGTGGCTGACATAAAAAGGAGACATCTGCATGTACTTGAAAGCATCTGCATATGTAACGGAAAGACGTGCTCATGTCAACAACAATCCCTATAATTGTACGGCAAAGTTTGGCAATGAAGGTGTAGAACTCAGTAGGGTGCACAACTGCTTACAGCTCAGTGTTGTTGACAGCTGCTGTTCTCACAGAGTCGACATGCAGAGCTTGCTATTCAGAACAAAGCAGACGCAGCTTGACTGTCACACAACTGTGAACAACTGCGCCTCTTCTGCAGAACAGAAGGGACCGGGCCAGGTCGCAGTACAAACCACGATACATAACAGGTCAAGCATCTGGCATGCATGATGACTCAGCACGCTCACTCTGAGTCCTGATTTGCAGCTCGCAGGTGGGTCCCTGCTGGAGCACGCATTCCTCAGCACCCCTGTCAGGGTCCCCTGGGCCCCCCCCACCCTCGCATTCCACCGTGACCGGGGGTAGCTTGATGGTGCAGTGCAAGCTCTGATAGCCATTGTCTTTAGGCTGTGCGATGTAGTCTTTGCGCCGGGCTGCAGTCTCATCGAACAGGCTTGTCGCCACTCTGGCCACAACGTAGCACGCCTGCAGACATGATAGTGTTCAGTCTGTGGATTGTGTGATGACAATATTGCGCTGTGTTGTTGCCTGGCTTTATGGATCTGTTGCCACTCGGGCTATGATGTAGCATTACTGCAGATATGATGGTGTCTAGGCTTGGACTGTGCGATTGAAACATAATTGCAATGTGCTGTTGCCTCGCATTAAAAATCTGTTGCCACTCTGGCATTGACAGAGCACTCCTGCAAACATGACAGTGTGCAGTCTCTGGATTGTGTGATGCAATTTTTGCTCTGTGCTGTCGCCTGTGATACATTGCCTCCCCTGGCTGCACAACACCACAACATGGTTGCAAAAGGTGCATGATGTACATGTACATTTTGTGAGGGGGGGGGGGATTGGTATACTCCATGTGTGTATAGTCTTTGCATGCGCAGCATGCTGCCACGTCTTGAAACAGGCTTGTTGCTGCTAGGGCCACAATCTTACATGTCTGCAGACATGACAATGCAAATAGCTTGACATCTCCAACTATGTGGTGCAGTGCCCTGTCAATACCAAGTGCATGGTGTGGACCAGGCATCAACAGCAGGCAGCTGTGTACTTGTCAAACGTGACGCAGCCACCATAATCATAAACAGAAACTCATACATAATGAGCTGAAGAAATGCAGCGTCATGAGTCGCAGGCAGAATTCCCTAAATACGGTTGAGACGACCTTTCAAGGCTTGCCTTTCATTTGCCCTTCAAGACTTGCCTTTCATTCCCTTTCACGGATCTTGCCTTTCATTTGCCGGTCATGAGCAGCAACTTTGTTGCCTGCTGCACAGGCAAAGACAGTATGGAGACTGCCATTACAAACAGGGATGAATGAGATGATGTACACATGATAGGGACAGGGGGTGGGGGGGTGGGGCAGGGAGGGCCTAAAGACCATATCGAATCGTGCTCAGACTGACCTGAGTTGCAAGTTCTTCTGCCTGAGCTGCAGGCAAGTCAGGGTGGGGGGTGACAATACAGCGAGAGGCTAGGATATCATGAACCTCCTGGGGGGCTCGCCCACCGGCATCAATGCTGTCCAACCTCAACAGCTTCTTCATGGTGCTGAACAGGCTCTTGGTGCGCCCTGCCACCTGCATTGGGCAACAAATTGGCTCAGATTACCTGAAATTGGCTGAAATTGGCAAGAGACGCCCTGGTCATAGTTGCACGGCTTGGCATCAAGTTGTTCAATCTGATTTAAAAATGCACCCATATGAGTGGTTGCTGGTCCACTGACTGCCATAGCCGGACCTCACGCAGAGAGCTACTTAGTGCTTTATGTACCTGATCCTAGGGGAAGACATCTATTTCAAAAGCAATCAAGGAATGGATGAATGCCACCTGGGTTGTATTCACAGATGTGATTGTTTGTGTCACAGGTTTTAGGTCACAACTGCGACTGTTTCCCCATGT
>JAABUP010006217.1_pt1 | contig 17247 bp, 27 predicted proteins | sample 5559201 | NCBI WGS metagenome assembly JAABUP01 (sample SAMN10711887, study PRJNA513373) | rock metagenome | isolation source: Antarctica rocks | place: Antarctica
CCGGGCGGCGCCAGCCAACTGCGCTCAGCCCAGCTCGGCCGGTCGCGCAGCCTGGCGTCGCTGATGACCTGGAAGACGGCGGTGATGGACGTGCCGTTCGGCGGCGCCAAGGGCGGCGTCAGATGCGACCCCAGCGGCCTGTCGGAGCACGAGCTGGAGCGCATCACGCGCAAGCTGGTTCAGGCGCGTGCGCGCGGAGCGCCTGCCCTCCTTTATTTACAAACATGTGATGGGTTCATCGCCGCTGCTGATGCATGCAGGCGAGGGTGCGTCGCTGGGCGAGGGGCCCGGGCGTTGTGTCAGCAGCCGTGCCTGGCCGGCGTGCGCTGCTCTGTGCAGGGCCCGGCGCTGCGTCGGGGATCTGGCCTGACATGGGTCAAGCCTGCGGATGCGCTGAGCGAGCGCGGGCGCCGCGCAGGCGCTGCGCCACGTCATGGGCCCGACGCAGGACATCCCGGGCCCGGAGATCAGCGCCGGCAGCCGCGTGATGAGCTACTGGTTCGACGAGTACTCCAAGTACAAGGGCTTCTCGCCCGCCTGCGTCACCGGTGCTGCTGCCCCGCCCCCTGCCAGGGCCCCACAAGCTTCCTGGACTCCGCCAGTGGCACGGCACCCAGCGCCTGGCCACCATGCGTGGCTCACTCAGCTGGCCAACCACCCGCGCATGTCCAGGGTGCGGAGCAGCCCCGCGCGGGGGCGCACTGCTGCGGCTCTGTGCAGCGCGGGGCTGCCGCGTGCGCGACGGCGCCCGCTGCCGCGCCTGACTTGTGTGCGCGCGCGCAGGCAAGCCCATATCGCTGCACGGCACCTTTGGCCGGGAGTACGCGACGGGGCGCGGCGTGTACCTGGCTGTGCGGGAGCTGCTGCGCGCGGAGCATGCCGGGAAGATCGTCGGCAAGGAGATCGTGCTGCTGGCATGCCGTTCACCACCCCTCGTCCCAAACAATGGTTGTCATGATCAGCGCTCCTGACCTCACTGGTCTCTGTGGCGCTGAAGGTGCATGGCCTCACGCACAGTGACGCGCGTGCTTTCCCCGTGCACCTTGTGCGCTTGCCTGTCGCCTGGCTGGAGAGATGGCACATGTTTAGACAGAGATTCAATGGCTGACATGCGCTTGACATATGCAGGGCTTTGGCAACGTGGGGTCTTGGGCGGCCGAGATGCTGCACTACCATGGAGCAAAATACGTACCCCTCTTCCTGCACCTCTGTATTGCATGAAGAATGAGCACTGCCAATGCAACCAATGAGCGCATGCCCGTCGCTGCATGTGAGCCTGTCTATCAAGGTACCCGCGCACCTAACTCTGCGCTGGGTGCGCGTACAGTGATCGGCGTGGCAGACCGCACGGGCGGCATCATCAACGAGAGCGGCCTCGACGTACCTGCCTTGCGGCACCACGTGAAAGCGCGGCCGCCGTTTGGCGGCACGCTGCGCACCTTCCCAGGCGGTGCGCACGGGCCTGGGTTAGGGTTATGAACCCCATGCAGCCTGCCGCGCTCCATGTGGCGCATACCTTTTTCCTCAGCCTGGCCACGCCAGGCCCGAGCTGCATGTCGTCAAGCATCACATGCAAGCTGCACAATCGTGAGGCCCCTGCCACAAGTGAGCCATGATGGTACGGTCAGGGTCAGTGTTGTTGGGAGGACCGAGGTACATGAGGCGCGCGCGCTTGTCTGTGACCCGGCCGGCTAGCCTGTCATGCGGCAGGGAAGCACCCAGCGCCCTGCCGGCGCTGCGCCGAGGCTGCCCCAGCGCGCAGGCACGACCGCGAGCACCGACGAGCTGCTGCGGCTGCCCTGCGACGTGCTCATCCCGGCCTCCGTGTCCGGCATCATCACAGCGGAGAACGCGCCGGAGCTGCAGTGCAAGGCGCGCGCCTCTCGGCTGGCGGCTGGGCGCCTGATCGGCGTCGCTGCGTGCGCACCTGTCCCAGTCTTTGCACCACCCGTCACTGCCGCTGCCTGTCAGAGCCATCCTATAGCTGTGCACCTATTCGGACGTTTTGCTGAGTGAGCCGCGCTGTGTCCGGTGCGGCAGTTTCTTGCGGAGGCTGCCAACGGGCCGACGACGCCCGAGGCCGACCTCATCCTGCGCGAGCGTGACATTCCAGTCCTGCCGGACATTTACGCCTCTGGCGGTGCGCTTCTCGGGCCTCCGTGGCATGCAGAGTGCGGCCGTGTGCTGCAATGCCTGTCATTCCGCTGGCTCAGCAAGGATGCCCAGACTCGGCGACTTATGAGAGTCTACACAGGAAGGCTGACACTGATGCTCGGCTCATGCGCAGGCGGCGTCGTGGTGAGCTTCTTCGAGTGGGTCCAGAACCTGCAGAACCTCAGGTGACCCGCCGCGGTCGGAGATGCATGGAAACTCTGTGTGTGCATGCAAGTGCCTGACGCCTGGACTGGCAGTCACATGCATGGATGAGTAGGGACAGGCTCAAGGCACTGCCAAGTGGTCCCATGACACGTCGCAGCAGCCTCCATGAGATCGTCCTCGCTGCAGGTGGGAGGAGGACGAGGTAAATCGGTCGCTGGACAGGAAGATGACCGAGTGCTTTGCAGAGATCTGGCGGGTGCGCCCCTGCGCCCGCACGCCGCTCTCCTACTGCCCAGTCTGCTGGTCCTGTCTGCGCGGCCTGCTGGTCTTGTCTGCGCAGCCAGCTTGAGCTGTGCGGCCGCGGGCGCGGCGCAGAGTTACAAGGACCAGAAGGTGCCGCTGCGAACGGCGGCCTACGTGCGCGCGCTGCAGTCTGTGACGCGCGCGCACATCCAGCGCGGCTTCGACTAGCCGCGGGCTCGTCCCCCACCTCTCGGGGCCTGTGCATAGGTTTGGAGCCAGGAGGGGGTTCAAGCTAGTAGGGCGCAGCATGTCACTTACAGCTTGTTACTTGCACTCGCACGCTGCACAACTGGGCACAAGCTCGCATGAGCGCACACGTCTGTTCTTCACCAGCCAGCCAACAGGGACCCCGGCTGCCTTACACAAACACAAGGCTCTTGCACAAAACGCTCTACACACACCGTCATCGGTTCACTCAGCGTGTGTCCCAAACGCTCCCTACACTTGTGCTCCAGGTCAGCTGCACGCCGCCGCTCCCTTCTTGCGCTCCTTTTACCAGAAGATGCCCGACTTTCCGCCGTGTGTCTGCGACCCCACACGCGCGCACGCTCAGTCAACCTGGCCGCTGCTTGCAACTGTCAAGTGCTGCAGTGTACGGAGCAGGTATCCAGCGTTAGGCAGCAGATGCGGCGGCCGCGCACGTCGCCCAGCCGGCGGAAGATGCCGCTCGTGTAGCGCTTTGACCTCGCCAGGGAGTTGGGGTCGTCGTCGCGCTTCTCCTGGTCCATCCGGTGCCCCTTGCTGTACGTGATACCCGGGTTGTTGAAGATGTTGTTGCTCCAGGCGTATGCGCACATGCCTGCCGTGGAGGGCGCCAGCTTGCCACTGCAACCCTCCATGGACTGACGGCACGCAAAGCACCTCCCGGGATGCCAGGGCGCGCACCCACACCAAGCGCCATAGTTATGAAGAGCGGATAAATCTGCGACAGCGGGGATTATGGTCAGTCCTTCTCTGCGCCACCGGCGAGCGTGGCGCAGGACCACGTGTCAAGCAGCTCCCAACACAGACCAAAGGCTGCCACTGGCGCTTGAAGGACTCCTGAGCCTCAGAGGTTGCTGAGGGTAGAGGGCGCGCACCTCCGGCTTGATCCACTTGTACTGGGCGGCGCGCCCTGTGGCTACAGCTTTCTGCACTGCTGTCTTCGCCGACATATTTCCCTGTCTCTGCTTCCACTTCAGAGCTAGAGTCCTTGTCAAGCTGCGCCTGGGCTTGCCCTGGTCAAGCACTCTGCGAACCCAGCAGCCTTTTTAGGTGACTTTTTATTATGATGCCTTGCAAGTCTGGACCCCTTTTGACGAACGTCCAGACGGGTGCAGAAGTGCTTTGGCTGAGCGACGGTGTAACATCTGGAGTCGTTGCCAAGCTGCAGTACTGTTCTGGTCAGGCAGCCATATGCTTGCCACTACTCACGTGTAGAGTTGCGGTGTGCTGAAAGGTGAGGGAAGGGACATGTGCGTGTGAGCAGTTCTGTGTTGAGGCGCGCTACAGTGCGGAGGTGGCCAGTGCGGGTGAATGCTGCGGGGCTGGCGAGCACGGGGCGGCGTGCGGAGCGTGCTTTCGGATGCCGCGGCAGCCGCCTGCGCGTGCCGCTGCCCGCCGCCGCTGCCGCCCGCGGCCCTGAGCTGGGGCGCCCTGCTGGCGGGCTTGCCGGCCTCGACCCGCGCGTATGTGGCCAGCTGCGCCGCCCAGGGCCAGCTCGCGGCCGCGGCCGGGGCGCTGCGCAGCCGCGCACACGCCGGTGCGCCCTGGTCGCCCGCGGCGCCAGCGCCGGGGAGGCTGGCGGCCGAGCGGCGGCGGCGGCGGCGGCGGAGGGCGGGCGCCGCGGCCGTGGCGCTGAGCGGCGGCGGCACGCTGGCCGCGCTGGCCGCAGCGGACTTTGACACGGCGCGCACGCGCGCGCTTGCGGCGAGCGCGCCGCGCACGTTTGCGGCCGCGCGGTGGTGCGCGCGCGCGAGCTACCGGTACCAGCGGTGCCGGTCGGCGCACCCGGTGCTCCGCCCTCGCCTATGCCATGGCGTTGCCCCCTGCGACCAACCTTCATATGTGAACTTGCCTGACCTGCATGCTTCTGTGACTCTTGTGAAAAACGGCAGGCTGTGCACAATCAGGGAGGGTGCCGCTGACAAGGGGCAAGGCGCTTTGCGCCTGGGGACGTGCCGATCTCACAGCACGCTAAAAGGGCGTGTCAGGCAGAGGCGGAGCTCTGCTGCCTCTGCAAGACCTCCGTTTTCTCAAGCCCGGCGGTGCTTTGCGCAGGACGCCGGCAGCACGGAGCACCAGGCGGCGTTGGCGGCCGTGCACCGCGAGTGCGCGGCGCAGCTGCTGCGCCTGTGCCAGGCGAACGGCGGGGTCTACATCAAGGCTGCGCAGCTGGTGTCCACCATCCAGTCTGTGCCCAAGGAGTACAGGGAGTGCGCGCCCGGCCCCAGCTACAGCCAGCGTGGATCTCGTGCGTGCAAGCGCCCACATCTTGGGGGGCCTCAAGACACTCTCAGGCGGAAGCAGCCGCACCTCGAGTGCATGAGCGCCATGCCATCACCTGCTAGGCCACAGCAGCTGTTGCGTCTGGATGCCGGGATGCCTGCGGGGAGCCCGCGCACACCTTTACCAATGCGCGGCACTGCCGCTGCGGCGCCCGCGCCGGCGGGCTGGCGGCGGAGTGAAGCGCGGCGCGCGCGCGCGCAGGACGCTGGAGGTGCTGCAGGATCGCGTCGACCCGCGGCCGTTTGAGGAGACGCGGCGCATGCTGGAGCGCGAGCTGGGCGCGCCCGTGGCGGAGCTGTTTGCCGAGCTGGAGCCGCACTCGCGCGCGGCCGCGTCGCTCGCGCAGGTCGCGCCCGCGCCCCTGCGGTGGCCGGGCGCCTGCCTGGCCGGGCAGGGCTGGCGCGGGCGTGCGAGGGGTTGGTTTTGAGTAGACAGAGTTAGGCGTGCAGCCAGGCGCTGTCTGTTCTCATGCGCGGCACAGGGCTTGTATGCGTGCCCGTCGTGCCTCTAGGCACACTCGCAGATCGCTTGTCGCGCCAGGTTGGCATGTTCGGTGTCTGGCCGATGGTACCCTGGCGCGTAGGAGCTCTGGCTCAAGGTGGCTGTGGCGCGCAGGTGCACCACGGAGTGCTGTGGGACGGGCGAGAGGTGGCCGTGAAGGTGCAGTACCTGGGCCTGGAGACCGCAGTGACAGCGGACCTGGCATGCCTGGCGGCGATGGCCGCCGCGGCTGCGCGCCTGCTCCCGGCCGCGCCGGACCTGCGCTGGATGGTGGCCGACCTGCGCAGCAACCTGGCACAGGAGCTGGACTTCAGGTGCAGCGCATGCGCTGCGCGTGGCTACAAGAGTGTCGCATGTGTCAAGTGCCTGCTGTGCAGCCATGCAACAGTTCTGCACGTGGTTTTCTGAAGTCACTGTCAAGCTGCTGTTCCGGTGCGCTTGTCCTGCTGCGGGGGATCACGCTCATGCTGAGGCCTGCAGCGCTGGGACAGGCGAGAAGCGGAGAATGCAGCCACGTTGGGGGCTGCTCTCGCCGACCACCGCGGCATGACAGTCCCTGCTCCGGTTCCAGAGGCGCGCCTGCTGGTGCAGTGCAGCAGCAGCGAGAGGCAGCAGACTCTTGTGCATGCTCGCTATGCGTTGCACCTGTGTGTGTGGTGCAGGGGCCCTGCCTGCTGACCAAATTATATCCAACTTACGTATGACCGCTTTGGTGTGTATGCAGCTCTCCGGACAGCGCGTGTTAACGATGGAGTTTGTGGATGGCTGCCGGCTCACCGACATTGCCGGCCTGCAAGGTATTGTTCTTGTAAACAAAGTCGCCCCATGCGCGTGCATGTACCTGCAGTCTGTTGGCCAATGCTTTGCTGCTTGAAAGTGTGCAAGTTTGACGCTCGCGTGCGCCATGTGTGGGCAGAGATGCGCATCCGACCACGCGATGTTTCTCTGCTGCTGCTGGAGGCGCGCTCCCGCCCCGTCTTCAGATGCCCCGCAACTGTTCCGAGCGTGGCTACTTGAGTGCCTGACACATTCAGCAACGCAGAGCAAAGCGTGTCCACATGAGCGTTTGCTGCTGCGCGCCTCCAGGCATTTGCGGACATGGCGTTCTGCGCGGGCTTTGTGCACTCGGACCCGCACTCTGGCAACGTCCTCGTCAGGCCCCACCCTGGCCGCCAGCGTACGTCCCTCTCCACGGATATACTTCCATGCAGTGCAGAACAGTGCACGGAACGCAGCAGCGTGTCACACGTCATGTTCACAGCCGGAGAAGCAGGCCGCCGGGCTGCCTGTGCCTTTGCTGGAGTGCCTGTGAGCAGGTGCGGCGCATATACGCGGCTGACCGCCGCTGCAGGCTGGTGGTACCGCGTGCTGGGCGGCTGCGGCGGGTACGTCGAGCCCCAGCTGGTCTTCCTGGACCACGGCCGGTATATCGTGCTGCCGGACCCCATGCGCCAGCGGTACTGTCAGCTCTGGTGCTCCTTCATCGCGAACGACGCGCGGACCATGCGCGAGGTCGCGACCGGCATTGCAGGTACCGGCACGTCCGTGTGCCGTGGGGGGGCGCAGCCTGTACATGACAGCATGGCTGTAGGCATGCCAGTGTGTCTGGCTGCAGTGTGGCGCAGCTCCTGGGTGCACACGGCGCGCGCGCGCAACAGTTGACAGCGCATGCGCGGTGCCTGGGCGAGCAAATGCGGGCGCCGCGCGGCAGGCGCGCGCGGCGGCGAGCTGCTGCCCCTGCTGCTTAAGCCGGGCAGCCTCACCAAGATGCCCAAGGCCGAGCGCGCTGCGCTGCGGCGGCGCGTGGGCATTGACTCCTTTGCCGACATGGCGCGCCCTGCTGTCCGGCGGGGTGTGCCTGTGCAGGCCGACCACAGACCGTGCAACATTGTCGTCAGCGCAGGGCGTGAGTGGGCTCCCCGCAAAGCGCGGATGTTGCCCTCCTAGCTGGGTCGGAACCTGGCTCATCGAGCCTGCCAGACGTTGTGTTGCTGATTTTGTGTGCGCATCATTTGCATGCCCTGCAGCAAAAAGGTGCAACATGTAGGATGCGCTGGAGACAGCACACCGTAGCGCTGGGCATGGCATATCTCAGGTGCATGTCCACAATTGTAACATGTACATGTGTGTTCACGCGCCTGATGCCCTTGTTCGGGTGCGCCAGGGGCGCCTGCTGGAAGAGCTGCCCCGGGAGCTATGCGAGTATCTGAAGGTCAGCGCAGTAGTGCGGAGCGCGGCTGCTGCGCTCGGCGGCACCATCTACGACCGCCTACGCATCAACGCCGTCTATGCACTGAAGGTGCCCTCCGCTTTCAGCCGTGCGGCTGCGCCTGTGCCTGCTGTGCAGCAAAGGGGCTCCAGGCGCGAGGCGTGCAGGGCATTGCCACGGACATGGTACGTGTTAGGTGAAGAGCGTCACTAGGAAAGGTACTGAGAAAAGTACTGCAGCATTTGTGGCCACATTTGCAAGCTTCCCTGGCTTCCGCCGCACCCTCTTTATTTCACGGCAGACATATGGCCAGCTGTGCATGCTGTATATGAAGGCTGTGACTTTGGGGCCTTTTGTCCTGCAGCATCAGATTTCGGGTCTTTTCAGGTACTGCGCCATGTGGCGGACTGCCTAAGACATGAAGTTTGGCAAGACAGTTGGCAAGTCACTGTGTTGTTGTGCATGCTGGCAGGGCTTGGATGAGGAGCGCTGCCAGGATGGCCATGTGGCATATGAGGGACAGCTGCGCTCGCGAGCGTCACGGGCCGTCATCATTGGCAAAGTGTGGGGCATGTCAACAATGTTCTGGGTGGTCTCCACAGCGTCGGAGATGTGGGCCGGTTTGCTTCACTGGCTCAGGCCGCACGTACAGGGTTCCCCTGCAATAGGTTAGGCGGTCCCCTATTGTACTTTACAGACAGGTCCATGGTTTGGTTGCAACGCATGCCTGCGTACTTGCTAGCCGTAGGGCAACATGGGGACACGCAAGAAGGCACATGCACTTTAAATTTACCGTTCACACTGCTCTCTTGCACCTAGCTATGTCACAAGCCAGGCGCATCCTTCTCAAGCGCCATTGGCATCAGCATGCCCGAGCCACCCCTCGCGCTCGCCAGCCGCCTGCAGCTCCGCAAACACCGCCCCCGCGCCCGGGTAGTCCAGCTCGTAGTCGTCCAGCAGCGCGCACACTCTGTTGAAGCCCGTGTGCATCTGCGTCTGCGTGATCTGCCCGCTGCTGGCGAGCACGGCGAGCAGGCGGCGCAGCGCGGGCGCGTGCTTGGGCGCCGCGAACGCGGCCGCCAGCGCGCGGCGCACCAGCTCGTGGTGGTAGCCGGGCACGCCGAGCTCGCGCAGGCAGCGCGCGGCCTCCGCCACGTCACCGCTCGTCTCGTACTCTTCCAGCAGCGCCTGAGCGCGTGCACACGCTTCAGCCTGTGTGAAAATGAGGAGCATTCCTTTGTGTGCCATTGACCTGGCATGGAGCTCTGCTCAGCAGATTAACGAGACAGTCTTCATGTGCATAACACATTCATTGAGGGGCATGTTGTTCGGAGTGATCGGCTGCTGCTAGGATGAGCCAGTACATTTACTGGCCTTAAGGCAGTCGCAGATCGCGCACCTGCATGCTCTCCCGCAGCTCCTCTGTGCTCCCTGCGCTGTGCCAGCATGCAAGGACTCGCTCCGCCGCATGCCGCGCGCTCAGCGCTGTGCCTGCTCGCGCACCCACTCCCTTGTCAGCGTGTCTCTCATGCTCACATTGCGCTCACGGCCCACTCTTGGGAGCTTGGAGGATGATACCAGGCTTGGGGTCATTCTGCACATGGCAAATCATTGCGTGCAGGGTGTCACTGCAGATGTGGACGGACGCACCAGTCGCCTGCACGACTGAGACGCCCAGCGAGTCGTTGCGCAGGTTTGCCAGCACCGACGTCAAGAACGATGGCGGCAGGGCCTGCGCGTCACCACTAACAGTATTTAGCCTCCACCTCAGCAAAACACCATATAAGGAGGAAACCTTGAGATGACCTTGCCACGCAACTCATCAATTGGCATGCGTTTGGCTAGATGCTGTGCAGCCGAAAGCAGTGGTGAGCTAGCACCAAATGTTCACGTCCAGGTGAAGATGCAAGCACAGAGCATGCCACTCGTGGCAGCAGCGCTCACCTCGTCCACAATGACGCGGCCCAGGAACAGCGACAGCATGTGCGCCGCGTCCGGGATGTCCAGCGCCATGTCCTGCAGTTTGCAAGCCCTCAGCCACTCTGGCGACCACTTTAACATGGAGTTGCCAGGTTGTCAATCAATGGTAGTTGACTCAAAGCTGTTCATTTGGCTTTCACTTTCGGAACAGCACACTCTCTGCTGGCTGCCAAACATGCGCCAGGCAGACTGGTAAAGGACGCGCGCCTCGACAGAGGCGAGCAGGCGTGTGAAGCCCAGCGCAAGCTGCTCGTGCGTGAGGGGCGCAGGGACCAGCCCGGCCAGCAGCACGGAGGTCAGCTCACGCTCGCGCCCCCGCCGGTCCATGGCGAGCTGCACTGCCTGCGCGTGCGTGTCGCCCAACCTCGAGTCAGCAAGCCGCTGTGATCAAAGTGGATAACCTGGTCATAAGGCTGCCAGCCGCTGGTCAGAAGCAAGAAGCAAGAAGCTATGGTTTACTTCACTATCTTTGCAAACGGGCGTCACTAAATGTGCTGGTCATCCCAGGGAGGCCTGGTTTCGCATGTCAGCACTCATATACTTGCAGACCAGACCACGCGTGGCCATCGACTTCATCAGGCGCCTGTAGCAAACCCCACCGCACGAAACCCAATTAGAGCTGTGCAGATATGGTTGGTGCGCTGCAGGGCAGGCACCAGCTTGACCAGGATGTTGTGCAGGCCGGGTTCGCCGAGCTCCTCCAGGCGGCGCGCGACCTCAGCGGCATCGGAGGACGCAAAGTACTCGCGCACGGCCTCCAGCGCTGCCGCCTTGAAGGCCTATGGTGCACAGAGACAGTGTGGGCTGCTGCGCACTGAGGGCTCATTGCATCCGGAGCAACACGCCAGGCATAGTAGTGATGTGTGTGCGCTTGCAGAGCACTGCGCCGCACCACCATAGTTCGGACCATCAAGCTGGTCATAGCAGCTAAGCACAGCCTTCAATGATGCACCGATGTAAACAGCACTCAGGTGACTTGGTGTACGCCTGGGATGAAAGGCTGCTTGAGACAGCAGGCGCTCTTGTGTCTGCCATGCTGCAGGCAAGGCAGAGGGTACCAGGCCACGCCTGCATACCTGCACGCTGTGGCTCATGGCGTCTGGCAGGGAACCGGCGGCTGCAGGCACGTTTGCAAGCTCGCCGCAAGCTCCAGCGTCAAGCCAGCCGCCTCTCTCAGCCTGCAACATACAAAATGCAACTTGATTGCTTGCTTTGTGTCCACATTTGTTCCAACGCAGATGCGGAAAACAAGCATGGTGCTGTTGTGCCCTGATACATAGAGAGCCGATAATTGGGGGAAATGCACAGGGTGAGCGGCAGCGCTCAAGAGCGTGCGTCACAGGCAACAGGAAGCATAAAAGCGTGGAGACTTTCACAAGCTGTGAGTGGGAAAGGCCTGACAGGCGTGCCTTGGAGACAATCTCCATGAAACGCTCGCGCGCGGCAGGGTTGTCCAGGCATGTGTCGGCCAAGCCGTCTGCGACGCGCTGGAAGCCCTGCAGCGGAGCGCACGCGCAGCTGACCCACGATGATGGTGGAGAGCTGATACGCAGGCAGCCTGCCTCACTTCACCTGCTCACATGAAACAATAACCAGGACTGGCTAGGACTGCCTCCTACGCTGGTGGCTGATGCAACAACGCACTCTCCCTTCCAGGGCAGGCAAGGGCGCGCGCCTTCTCCATCTGGCTTCCAGACACCAGCCCAGTGCCTGCCATGTGCGCGAGCAGCGCCAGCAGCGGCGCCTCGGCGCTGGGCGTCTCCATCGCCAGCAACAGCGCCTGCTTGACAACCTCGTGGTGGAAGAACGGAACCGCCAGCTCGCGCAGGCAGCGCGCGGCCTCCGCCTTGTCCTCGCTCGCGATGTACTCCTGCCGAGGCAGCCCAAGCCGCAAGTTCAATGAGGCACAGAGCCGCAGCGTACTGTGCGACCCGAACCTGAGGGTACGCTCTCAACAATTTCCATTGTCGATGGCACTCAGGCATGTGCACTGCTGACCTTGCCGCCCGTGGGCCTCATATGCTAGTCGACAGAATTACCTGTGTGGCATCAGTTCTCATTTTACATGCAGTGAAGATGCAAAGCTGCCCATCCCGCCCCAGGAATGAACACGTAACACAGATACACTGGCTCGCCTGAAGCATGGCCGCCACAGCGCCGCGCGTCTCCATCAGCCGCAGGCCGGCACCCGCGCCCCAGCAGCGCTGCATGCGCTCGGCAGCGTGCCGGCCTCTGAGCAGGACGCCGCACTTGCGCCGCACCTCCGCCGCACCCGCACTCTCTGCTGCCCACGACGCCGCATGCAGTATTGAGTCGGGGGTGTACTTATGTCAATGGTGTATGTTTTGACGATTTCAATCACCAAGCACTTACAGAGTTGACGAATGTTGTAACACGCCATATACATGCGGCGCGTGCTGCAGATAAACAGCGGACGAGCACACAGGTCGGTTTCCACACAGACGGCATGAGAGTGTGAGACACTGGGACAGGCTGGTTACAGAGACCCTGTGCGTGCCGGCGGGGATGCTCTCCACGAAGGAGGGCGGCAGCACGTCGTCCACGACGGCGCGTGAGATGAAGGTGGCGAGCACGTCGGGCGAGTCCAGCACGTCCAGGCGCAGGTCCTCCACCGCCGCCACTGCCTCCAGGAAGCCGCGCGCCACCGCCTCGGGCGCTAGCACCTGCATCGTCACCGTAAATCCTTGCATGCACCCACAGGGGACAGCCGCAGTGCACAATGCAGCGTTCCAACACAAGCAGCGCATCACTGCTTCAGCGATGCAGTGAGCACTGCCACATGGAAGCGCATGGTGTGATACGGAAGACCGACGCGCATGTGTCATGCGGGCTGCCGGTGGCGCAGCCAGCACAGCGCAATGCGCTGCTTAATAAGAACACAGGGTCCCAACGCCGTCTTGCGCATGAGCGGCCTTCCACAAGCACGCGGCCAGGGCCCCTGCAGCGCGCCTGGCTGTACAGCGTGGACAGCAGGCTGCTGGCCATCTCGCGCTCGCGCGCATGGCGGTCCATCGCGCGCGCCACCAGGCGCTTGACAAACAAGCGGTGCAGCTCCGGCTGCCCCAGCTCCTGCGCGCGCGCTTGGCACGCTCCCGCGACCACCCACACGCCAGCGAGTTGCTGCCAGGAGCCTTGGACCAACAAATGGCCAGCAAACACAGCAGGCCCTTCGCACAAGCAAAGCACCGGCTCACAGGCATCCGCAAGCATACCATTGAAGTGCGGCGAGGCATGAACTGCGTTGCCAAATTGAGCATCTGCAGCCACGCAGTGCATTATCGCAACACCTGCAGAGCCGTGGCGGTCTCGCCAGCATCGGCGCTGCTGAAGTACTCCTCCAGGATGACATCGACCTGCACGGCCAGCGTGAAAAGCTCTGCTACATTTAACAACCCCATTGCTGCAGGCAAGCATGTCAGGCTTTGAGCATGCTCCAGGTGCCCTCACCGCCTGCTTGTATGCAGCCACGTCCGCATCCTTGCCTGCGTGAAGGTCGACGGGCGCGCGGCGCGGCTCGTCCTCGTCGGGGTCATAGTTGGGGTCGTTCGGGTCCATCTGCCAGCGCCGGCTTGTGAGCATTACATGATACATCCTTGCACACACCTTTGCTTGAGAGGCCTTGCCCGAGTCATGCATGATCCTGTGCGTGACCCGTGCCCCCACGTCACCTCCAGGGCGTCGCCGGAGGTCAGCGCGCCGCCCGCGCCCTCCCAGGTGTACTTGCCGCCAGCGCCGCCCTTCTTCGCCTTGCCTGACCCCTTGCTCGAGCGCGTCCTGCCCGCGCAGTACACACATCTTAATGCATGCCCAAAGTCCTCTGATGGTGCAGCACACAGAGACCATGTCATACTTGTTGTGCAAGACTGTTTCTGCCAGAACTGCCTCAAGAGGAGGTTCTGCCTTCAGACATTGCCTTGGGACGTGCAGAGTGCTTGCCGCACTGCAGAGAAGGTCCCAAGGACATTCACCCCAAAGCAGAATTGCGCACCTGTGGCGGTCGTGCAGCTGCTCACTCTTGCTCCGCGGCGGGTCCGCGTGCGTTGCTTTTCCACCCCCCGACCGCGCCCCGCGAAGCTCTTCGGTGCCGCTGCCCAGGCGCAGCAGCCGGCTGCTTGTGCTCTCGCTGCCTGCCGCCGCTCACATAGCGGCTCGCCCTGCCAGCATCCCGCAGTACTTGACACTATCGAGTTCATTGCAGCGCAACAATGTCGTAGAGTCAGGTGTGAGTCAGAGTGGCGCCAAAAGTGTCCAAGCATACAGCTGTGTGCTTGGCACTGAGTTCAGACGCGAAGTGGTCTGCAAACGTCCGCCTGGCTCATCCTACACACAGCGGTGAAGCCAGCATCGTGTATGAAGCATCGTGTATGAAGCATGGAGTGGGGCACCTGAACTGCGCTGCTTTGCGGCCAGCGCAGCATCGAGGGCGGCGCGCTGCGTGTCTGTCAGGAACGGTAGAGAGTTCTGCGACTCCATTGCACCCCCTGCGCCCACCTCAGCGATTTGCGGTCATGCAAGTGGCACTCTCGCTCCTTCACGCTCTCCAGAAACTGTACAAGCAACTGTATAAGAATAGAGCGCGTGTGTTCGTACCCCCGCCGTTTGCAAGCTCTTGAGCGTCCCGGGGCATGGTGCACCGCAGCAGGCTTTCAACAGGGCTGTCTGCTGGTGCTGTGACACTTGCACACCTTCACCAGCCAATGCGTCACACCGGTGCTCCGATAAAGCGATCTCGCCGTGCAGGAGTCAGCAACTCCTCGCTTGCCCCTCAGGGCAGAAGCCCTCACCCGTTTAAAGCGCAGCTGTTGCGCCGAGGAGTTTCTGGGCTGGGAAGCCTGTAACGAGAGCGCCGGGCCCAGCACCGAGTGTTTCAGGGCAGAGATGTGCGGCAGCGTGCGAGAGCGCAACAGCAGAGGCGAGAGTGATACGTGCAAGTCCTGCACGTTTTCTGCCGGCCCAGCAGGAGTCACTGGGCTGCTGAAGCGTGCGAGATCAGTCTAGCAGATCTGCCTTACGGCAGCGGCCGACTTTGCGCGGCCGACGTGGGTGCGGGCCGTGCGCACCAGCGGTGCACTTCAGCCCTGCAAGTTGCCCTGCATTTCAGCCAAGCAGGCTGGCATGCCTGCGCCAAGCACGGTGAGCCTGCGTGCATACTGACCTTTGCTTCGCCGCGCAGCGCGATGGCCGACCTAGATGGCCCAGACTTTGCGGTGCTGGCGGGGGCGCCTGCGCAGTCTGTGGTGGGGTCCATCTTCCCGCAGTTCAACTACAGCCAGGCGGCGGCCAACCCGCTGGTGCGGCATCTGTTGCTGCTGCCTGTGAGCAAGGCCGGCCTGCGCTGCGCCAACAGAGTGCGCGAGGCCGCCGCAGGTGCCTTTCTGCCCGCCGGGCCGCATAGACTGCCTGAACGTCCGTACGTCCGACAACCAGATCTTGACAGCGTGCGTGCTCTTCTCTTCTACATTCCCAAGCGATGCGACTGCCCTTCATGCGCAAACCTTGTCTTTTGTCCTCTTGATGATGCAGCTGTGTGTCCACAGCTCTCTTGGCCGCCGCGCTTTGCCCCACAGCTGGGGCGCAGAATCGCACTGTAAGGGATTGTTGTGCGCGCGTTCACGTGCAGGCTGTGGGTGTCCACGCTGGTCGGGGCAACCTGGCTGCTCATTTTCGGCATATTCAGGGACAAGATTGCAGTCTACCGCACACGCCTGGTGCGCCTGCTTGGCAGCCCGTTCGTATGGCCTGGGCACACACCCTCCCAGTGCGCTGCAGCCAGCGCCCGGTGCGCAGGACATGCCCAACGTCTGGATCAAGCCGCCGCCCCTGCCCGTCGGCGGCATCAAGCAGCTCTGGCACGCACCGTCCGCCCGATGGGCCGCCCGCACACTACGGGAATGATCAAGCTGCTCTTGTGCACCGGCCTTTTGTGCCGCCGCAGAAAGCCTGACCAGCACATGCCGTGCCCAGGAGCTGGCTGTACCCTGTGATCATGACCTCGGACGCCGAGATCATACACACAGCAGGCCTGGACTCCCTGGTGCGGGCGGGTCTGGACAGCTCGGGTGCCCTGACAACCCCGCACCCATTCATGGCGCTTGCGTCTGTGCACCGTCCCTCTACCCCAGAAGACGTGCAAGTGCGGATTCGATGCAGCCCTTGGCGCGCATGCAGATGCTGTGCTGGACCAACACGCTGGGCGTCCAGATCTTTGCGCCGCTCACAGTTATCGGCATGGTCCTGCGTACGCGGCCCAATGCGCCCACGCGCCCACGCTCACGCACGCATTGCAAAGAGCTACGTTTGCGTTTATTTGTAAAAAACGCTCTTGCCGATGCCGGGCGCGCCTGACGCAGTGCTGCCAATCAACTTGGCGGGCGTGCGCGTTGAGGAGCTGAGAAAGGCGGCCGCTGCAAAGCATGTGCCCGCGCCCTTCGGCACATTTGTCAAGCTCACGCTGTCCAACCTGCAGAAAGGGTCCAGTAACTATTGGTGCGGGCCGCAATTAGGGCCCCTGTCCTCTCCTCTGCAGCTAGGCGTGTGCATCACCCCGAGTACATGCGCACTGTGCCGACTGAAGAGCAGCAGCGAGAAGGCTCCTTCAGCGCTGCCCGCGTGTCAGCGCATGATGCAGCAGGAGGCTGCTGGCAGGATGACTGATTCCGGTGCCACGTGCGGCAGGTTCGCCTTTGCGTTTGTGTACCTGGCGACTGCCTATGTCTGCTGGCTGCTGGTCCAGTACTACCAGGTGCGCGCTTCTGACACAAGCGCTCTCCTCTTGGCAGTGCCAGGCTGCGCAGGCTTGGGACATGTGGCTCCTTGCACCTGGACACAGGGCCTGCTGCTGGATCCTGCCGCATGGTGCTGCGCTCTAAGGCCCCCGGCCCCGCGTCCTGTGAGGCTGCCTGTCCAGCGCGGAGTCCGGCGCGCCGCCTCCGGCCGGCAAGCAGCCTCAGGCACCACCGGGCCCCGCGCGGCGCAGCGCTACGTGGTCCTGCGCCAGCACTACCTGGTGGGCGGCGAGTCGCTCATCAACGAGTGGCACGCGCTGTTTCTGGCGGAGCGCCGGCGCAGCGCGAGCGAGTCGGCGCGCGGCGCGCACCCCGCGCGCGGCAGCGCCGTCCAGCTGCTCTCCGCGCTCCGCGACCGCCTCAAGGCAGGCGCCCCGGAGCAACCCCAATCAGCTGGCAAAGTGCACCGCGCCTGTAGGGCCATGCCGCGCGCCATGCAGACGGCCCCTCGATGCTGTCATCCCAGACATCGCACCGCGCGCGCCGGGCTGGTCAGCATTCATTTCAACTTGGGCTGAAGTCGTGCTGACGAGCATGACAGTGACATTTCGAGCGAACGTTGTGCTCAGTGCGCACAGGCTGCACCGCAGCTCTGCGTGCCTTCGTGGCGCGCCTGCTCTGCAGGCCGGCGCGCAGACGCGC
>JAABUP010006218.1_pt1 | contig 17243 bp, 20 predicted proteins | sample 5559201 | NCBI WGS metagenome assembly JAABUP01 (sample SAMN10711887, study PRJNA513373) | rock metagenome | isolation source: Antarctica rocks | place: Antarctica
GTCAGAGCGGATGATGTTCTCAACACGGATGCGTGCTGATTCTTCTTTGCCTTGCTGTGAGCGTGTGTTAGCTTTTCATTCGAGAAGAAGGCTGGAGTCTGTGGTACTTCGAGGAGCTGAGCCATCGCCCTCCTCTGCTGCTTTGCTATGGCAGTGTCCTTCTGTTGGACCATCCGCAGCCTGCTGATAGCTAGCTTGAGCTGGACCTTGATCTTGGACTACAGGATGTCAGCCCAGCGCTGTAGGGGAAAGAGTTCCACTCACAACGAGAGACGATGTTGGAGCCATCCTCTATACTCTGTGATGAGTCTTGATGGTATGTATATAGAGGAGCTGATCACCAGGATCACCACCAGGCAGTGGGATGTTACTTACGGCCGTAAGGTAGCTTTTTCTAAGCGAGACAACCGCGATGGTGTGTGTGCCAAGTCGGGATACCTTCCCCTTTGATCGGGCCCTACAAGGGCCAAGATTTCACTGCAAGCATGTTCATTGTCTGTTAAATTATGGTGGTGTCTACTAAATTGTCCCTTCTAGCACTCATTCGCTGCAATATCTAAGCAAGGACTGCTTTGGGGATATGGAGATCTAGTGACGAAACGCTTCATGTACAGAGGGAAGTCCAGATTTACCATCAGCGGCGGCGATGACTCCCAAACCTTCAAAGTGGTAAGATTTTTCAGCAGACTGTTTGTTTCACAGCTACGAGAGTGGTTATCGCTATGCCTGGTGGCTTGAGTCAAATATAAATCAAGCTCAATCCCCGATGGGACTCTGGATAACTTGCCGAATCAATTTGTTTGGCGGTTTCTTTCTAAATTTCTAGTATTGATACGAAAGCTTCTGTCTCATCGGCGAGAGAAACGAAGGGCCAGAACCCTAGGTCAGTTCCCTTGCTGGGCTCCTCTTGCTCCCTGGACTTTTGGGTCTCACGGTACAGCCTGTGTAGATAGTCTCTCCTGGATGTGCTTTCTCGTGGAAGATTGACACAGTATGTAGAATAAAACTTAAAGCCGAACGCAGATATACAACATGCATGAAGCTACACTACAGGAATGCAATATATCGTTGTGAAATCACTATCAAGCGTAGCACCAACCCATGCCAAGGCTCCCAAAGCGAACAACCAAGCATCCCCCATCAACCCTCACCCACTCCATCGCCCATCCCATCCCTCTTCACCACTACCCACCTCTCCCAAAATGTCCCCCACCCCCTCACCCCCCCCATCCCCCACCTCAATGGCAGCAACAATGGGCTTCACCTCCTTCGGCTCCAAACCGCAAAAGAAACGAAAGCTATCGTCTCACCTCGATGCCGCCAGTTCAGGAAGTGGCAGTAATAATACGCCGTTGGGGATACGGTCGAGGAGAGATGATGTTGGGGAGGGGTGTGGAGATGGTGGGGGGGTGGGAGAGGGAGAGGGAGATGCTGGTTGGAATGGGGATGGAAGAAATAATGACGGTCGTGCTTTGGAGGGGTCGTCGATTGTGAAGTCGCATAAGGCAGCTGATGTGAGCTATACGTCCATGCAGCATCGACAGCACGCCTCTCCCAACGTCCCGATTTCCAGCAAAGGACCACCTGAATCACAAACATCACTGCAAACCCACAATTCTCTCATGGACACCACAGACACGGACGAAGCGATCACATTACTAGAGCACGACAGCAAAGCAGGTGCTTTCCAAGAAGCAGGCAGGAGACAGGACGGGACGTGGGATTGGCAGGCGTTGAGGAAGGGGGTCAGGGACGAGAGAGGGGACATGGCGTTTTATGATGGGAGTTTTGTGGAGGATCCGTGGAGAGGACTGCTACGAGGGGATGAGGGAGGGATTTAGTGCTGATGGAAGGAAGGAAAGGAGTCTAGTGGAGGGGCGATGATGACGGTGGCTAAGGATCTGAGAGGGCCACCACTTCTCAAGCCAGGGAATGGGTAACGTGACCAACGACAGGCTAGAGGCACCTGAAGTGTGGAGGGGCGCCTCAGATTTCCTGCACCACAGCATGGATACGAGCGAGCTTGTCCGCATTGGCACGGGCGTTCAAGGATGATACCCCGGCTCTCATGACGCATCTGTACTCATTCCGCACGAAGATAGCATAGCGTGAACTTCATTTCTACCATAAGAAGCTCGAAACAGCATAGTAAGAGCATACATCAAGCATGATTCGTCAAAAGTGCCCGCCGGAAGAAGCCTAGTCCAAGCCAAAAGGCACCCCATACTCCATCCAACCAGCAAAGAAGAAAACGCCGCTCACTAAGCAGCAACCGAGTCCAATAACCAAGCACGCTGGGCCCCCCAGCCCCATCACGCCGCAGGTGGCGAGAGAGGGGGGAGGGAAAGTAACAGGGCAGCCTTGCAGAAGCGAGAAAAGGGGCCTGCATGCCCCATCAGATTTGGCGCTGGCAAATCGGAAGCCCAGCACGGAGAAGCGAGCAGGCATGAAAGAGCTAAAAACAGCCGCGCGCCGAGGGGGGAGCCAGAGGTTTGGAGAGCCGTTGGGAAAAGCGGCAAGAGGGCTTGGGGGGGTGCGGTTGGCGAAATATCGTTGGTGCTAGTGAGTGTATTTTGACGACATGCCGTTGATTTTTGCGCTGATTGTGAGAGGGACCGCTCAACAAAGGAGATTGGAGATGAATTGAAGGGGAATGGTTAATAGCGGTTGGGTGATGGATGTCGCTGGCTGACTTTGCGGTATTCTTTGGGGTATTTGCGCTCGGTCTTTGTCTTGAGGTTGCTGCGACAATGTTAGTTTGCCAGTATTTCAGGGGTAATGAAACAATCGTAATCGCAGTTGTGCGATTCGCTGATCAGTTGTGACTCACTTGACTCGCTTTTGCGTCCACTCCAGATCCTTCTTTACTTCTTTCGCCGCCTTCATGCCGTCTGCAAAGTTGGCGCGATTGTTCTTGAGCCGGCGTTGAGCCAGGGCTTGCAATTCCATCAATTCGCGATTCTTAGCATTGAGTTCGCCGGATCTGTAATGTGTCAATCGAACAGCCCGTTGAAACTTCTCCGGCTCGCTAGGCAGATTCAGGTAGGAATGGCAACACTCACGTCTGCGCTTGTTTCGCCAGACTCCTATCGAGAGGTTCGCGGTCGACACTAGTGCTGAGCTTGTCATTGAGTAGCTCGACGAGATCGATGCCAGAAGAGCCGTCGCAGTCGCTGCTGTTGCTGCCGGAGTCTGAAGTCAGAGATGGCACGGCAGAGCTGGCGGGGGTGCTGCGCTTCGGCGGTGAGATGGCGACTCGACTGTAAGGAGCTGGATAGGCGAGAGGGACTTTTGATGCAGTTTTGCCGGCTGCAGGAACCGGTCGAGAGTGAATGGCCGCCTGGTAGCGTTGCTGGATTGCAGGCATCTTGATGGTAGGAGGATGAATAAGTAATCACTGGGGTAATTGGCAACGAGAATGATCAATGGTTACAAGTAGGGCTGATTGTAGTTGACTTAGACAATCTTAAGTAAGGAAGTCAGGCTGAGATGGAAGCAAGGTGTGAACCGAAGACAATAAGGTTAGCTGAGCTGTGACTAAGAGACTTTAATCAAGATTGAGAGCAGATTCTGGAGAAGATAGAATAGAGAAGAGAAAGAAAACTCAGAAGGACGGTCCTCGACCTCCTTTTTATACCCTTCTCGACTCGCTCCTCATCGGCCGATGGGACCGCACGAGGGCCCACACAGACAGCCAACATGACCAAGAAGAGTTCGACCCCGCTTCTCTGCTGTGCAAGATGCTTTGTCTCTACCGACTAGTCCCAAATCCCATCAGACGGATCCCAGCCTCAGCCAGTTGGAAGAGCCGGACACCCACCACGGGGGTAAACTATCCCCCCGATCCCTTGCTGCTTTTCAAGACCTGAAGGGTCTGGCTGGCAATCTAGGCGCGGCAATTGGTGCGATTGGCAACAGACTGTGCTGCTCGGCGTGTTAGTGCTCGCTGAGTGGCGTGGTTACCTGCTGATAGCGTTGCGATGTCATGGCCGTGGATGTGGGACTAGTGCCATGACCGGAGCCAGGAGACGATCCTCTGCTTTGCAACGCTGCTTTTTGCCGACGCCTCGGCCGCTATGGCAATTGCATAACGCGGTCAGAGGGTCTGCAGAGCCGACAGCCTGATACTTCTTCACAGTCCGAGGGTCGTCATGTATCGATGCGCTGGCAATTCGGACTTGCTCCTGGATTGGGTACCCATACATTGTCTGCCGGTTACATTGTCCCCTGGCGGGATGTCCTCACGACTTGACATTGGTGTCATAAACGCCATGATGCAGAAGCCTGACGTGCGTCTGTAAGGCACAGCACCGCAGCCATTGTCCAATTGTGATGGAACAATTTTCTTTCTTTGTGCCGTCTGAGAAAGTTGTTGCCAAGCATGCAGGCTGCCTTCGCCAATCGATACCGTAGGGCTGACGGCTGCAGATCAAATTGACGAAAGTGATACGCCAGGCACTAAGGCATGACATGATCTCCTATTCTCCGCTTCAAGGGGAACGATATGGCATGAACGAAACGATTGCCATGTTATCAATTCTATTGTGATATTATGAGTACGCCATTTGAGCCTTTGCTCTGGCAATGGTCTGCGCAAACCGACCTTCTCTATCCCGGTCTTGCTTTGCAGTCTCAATGCCCAACAAGATCTTCTTAATGCCAACATCTACTGAATCGCTCTGCGTCATCTCTCGAAGCTCGTGTGTACCACGATTTATGTCCGAGAATGCGCCAGATTGATTCATGATGAATCCTAATTCTGCATGACCCTTCACGTTTGGAACAGCAATATCGGAATCAAAGGACGTAAAAACATCTAGCTGCTGGAGGACCGATCTCTCTCCAGTCGTAGCTAGTACCAAAAGCCTCCTGTTTTTTGGCGGCTCTTTCTTCAGTAGGACCATCAAAGCTTGCAGTACACTGTTGCTGAACCTGGGTCCGATCGGCACCCATTCAATGATTCTCTCGATGTTGTCAATGACGACAACGCTCAGAGGGCTCTTGTAGGCGTCGTCAAACATTCGGCGCATATGTTCAATCTTCATTGACTCATTGAATCCTATCATATTATCTGGACTGACCATCTTGATAAAGGGGTATTCACTGTCCAGTGCGATTTTGGCTGCGAGAGCAGTCTTGCCACTCCCAGGCGGGCCATAAAGAATAGTGCTGAACAGAGGTGTTGATTCAGGCTGTTGCACTTGCTTCACAATCAGTTTTGCCTCGTTCAGTATACCATCAATTGCTTCCGAAAAGTGTATAATGCCACCACGAAGACAACGTTGCATTTCATCTTCAGAAACGCCAAACGAGGGCTTCACGTCGTCGAACGCGTGTTCAAAGTCGTCGCGATTGACCGTCATCCTGTCTACATCATCAGAAACGCCAGCCATGGTACCCACTTTAACATGTCGATTCAACGCAAAGGAAGTTGCCGATCGGACCAAACCGCTGATCTCAGCACCACTGAAATTCTTTGTCAGATGAGCAAGTTCTTCAAGGCTCACGTCAGGATCCAAATTGCCGCTTTCCCTCATCTTGGAGGTGTGAATTTTCAGAATTTGAACTCGGCCATGTTCATCAGGCAACGAAATTTCCATATGCACTTCCAATCGGCCTGGTCGGAGCAAAGCATCATCTATCATGTCCATCCGGTTGGTCATGCCGATAAGCAGTATGTTGTTGAGTTGATCGACTCCGTCGAGCTTTGATAGTAGCTGATTCACAACGCTATCTCCAACGCCTGTGCCTCCGCCTGCTCCGCTACCACGCTGCTTGCATACAGCATCTAACTCGTCAAAAATGATGATATGAAGACCGCTCTCATCTCCTTTCTCTTTGTATTCTTTCTCGGCATCAGCAAACAGCTTCCGGATGTTTTCTTCTGACTGTCCGACATATTTATTCAGGACTTCTGGTCCGTTGATGACCTTGGGTTCTCGTGCATTCAGCATTTTGCCTATCCTACGGGCTATCAGAGTCTTTCCCGTCCCTGGAGGACCGAACAATAGGATGCCTTTAACATGCTGTATACCCATAGACTCAATTAGCCCAGGGGGGAATATTCGAGAGGCAAATGCTCTTCGGAAAATGGCGCTAAACTCTTTGTCTAGTCCACCAATTCCCATGTCCTCGAACTTAAAATCAGGAGTGAAGATGGCGTTAGCAGCAGGTCTTCGCTTCGAGGCCTTTAGGTTGACTCTCGATTTGGAGTCTTTGAAGAAGCTCATCTGACTTTGCGTCGTGAGAATACCCCTGTTTCGTCGATCCGACATGCTCGGCTCGGCACCAGCTGAAGCCTTGTCCATAGAAAGGTCGACAAGTTGGATGGCTTTGACAACAAAGAGCATGGGTATGCTCTTGTAGTCCATGAGGATTCGCTGGCCAGGAGCAAGTACTTGGTTCTCATAGTTCTATGTACCTTCAGTCTCATGCAAGCCAGGTAGAGAGAGAGCTTCTACCTTTGTGAATATCTGTTGCAATTCATCTTGATCAAAGGGCGCCTCCGTTTCCTTTTTCCCCGCAAAGCTGACCTCTGCATCTAACGACCCCAAGTACCGATGGCCGCCTTCTTGGAACGGATCGTACAGCTTGACGTAGACGGTGTCTTGAAGACTGATCGACGCCCATGATCTTTGAAAGTCTGAAAGGCTAATCTGGCCTTGTTGGAAGTTATCAAGGACCCTTGCTGTGCACACAAAGAGATCATTGAGGATTACGTAGAAGTCTGAGCCAGGACGGGACTGAGGGAAGTCGAACGGCGACACAGCAACCATATTCCCATATGTGAATTGACTGTGTGGTGATTTGGTAGGCTGTAACTGCCATGTCTGGCCTCCTGTCTGGTGTCCTCCTCGAGATGGTCCTCGAGAATGTTCATGCTTTTCTTGGTAACCTCCCTCGTAGCCATGAGATCCTCCATATCTGTCAGAGCTGTCTGGAGGTATGCGACTGTATGGACCTGAACCAGGAGGAGGCTGTTGACGAGGAGGGGCCGGACGAGGATTGCGGTTTCCAAACATGTTGGCGTAAGGGACTTAGATTTATTGTGCACTACGATTAGCAGGCTTGAGCTCTGGAGCCATCGAATCTCCGTATGGCAGATTCTTTCGGCTTCATGGACACTCTGTCTTCTCGCAGATGAGGACAATGTGCATACAACAGTTGCGGCCTGCTTCAAAGTGGTAAATTTAGCCGGAGGCAATTTTAGGCGACCTCGATTTTCCCCGCTGTCCAATAGAGTCTTTCTCCCCCATCACCAACAACAACGACGAAATGCTATATCTCATTGGCCTTGGTCTAGCCGATGAGACAGACGTTACCGTCAAAGGGCTCGAGCTGATAAAAAAAGTCGAGCGGGTATACTTGGAGGCGTACACAAGCATCCTGTTGGTAGAAACCTCGAAATTGGTAAGGGATGGCGACCTTGGAGCTTTCAACATTACGAAGCTGATGATATGGATTGTCACAGTAGGAAGCTTACTATGGCCGCCCTATTATCATCGCCGATCGTGAAATGGTCGAATCTTTCAGTGACGAAATACTAGCGGGCGCCGACACATCTGACGTTGCGCTTTTGGTGGTAGGGGATCCTTTTGGGTGCCGTGTCCTGTCACTACCCCTGCACGCAGGAGGAAATATATTAATCTTCTGTTAGAGCCACCACGCACACAGACCTTGTTTTGCGAGCCCGAGAACTCAAAATATGTGTTCACAGCGTGCACAATGCCTCGATCATGTCGGCCATTGGAGCAACTGGGCTCCAATTGTACAATTTTGGCCAGACGGTTAGCATGGTCTTCTTCACGGAGACATGGAAACCTGCGTCGTTCTATGACCGATTGAAGGAGAATTGCCAAATCGGTCTACACACCCTAGTCTTACTGGACATCAAAGTCAAAGAGCAGTCTCTAGAAAACCTTGCTAGAGGCAGGAAGATCTACGAGCCGCCAAGATTCATGACCGTGGCCCAGTGCGCGAGCCAGATGCTTGAGATTGAAGCTGAACGGGGTGAGGGCGTCTGTGGGCCCGAAGCTCTAGCGGTTGGGGTTGCCAGAATTGGGGCAGAGAACCAGAAGATGGCTGCTGGAACGCTGGGGCAATTGAGCAATTCAGACATTGGGCCGCCGCTCCACAGCTTGGTCTTGCTTGGTCGAAGGACGCATGACATGGAAAGGGAGTTCATTCGAGATTTTGCACTCAACGAAGAGGCTTTTGATAAAGCATGGGAACTATTCTCTGATGGCAAGTCATGATTGGGCAATTCATATTGTGTTTGCTTGATCGAATAGAGAAGTATGATAATGCATACTCTTATCTGCAGAACAAATAGGGGTGAAAAGGTAGACAGCCCAAGTGCATTAGGGTTTTTAGAATAAAAACCCTACTCGAATAAGTAGCGCCGGAACATCGGCTTCCATACTGATTGCAATGCCATGCATGATACGCAGCTTCTATAGACGCTTCCTGCATGCGGGAATACGACAGCATACCAGTGACGTGGGAGATATCGTCCTGATGAGTCTCATCAACGGGAGCGAGTGCTTTCGCGGTACTGTATTATGTGAACATGATCTTTTCCTCTATAAATATATAACTCCCTTGTGAGTACCTATTTGCTCGGATGGACCCAAGATGAACATAGGCTCACAGTGATGACAGCTTTCTGATCAATATCAACCTCTCTTGTTTGTGAGTGTACGACCTTATCCTTAAAAAGCTCGGCGGCGACTAAGCAAACCCGCACAAAAGACTCAACACAAACTCTCAAAACCTTCCTCCTCAACCAACCTCATCCACCACATCAAATATCCACCTCACTCTCCAAACCTCTCATACAAATCACCTCCAAAATGCCCATCTATCTCATCCACGGTTTCAAATGGGTGCGGAGGTCAATCCGCATCCACATCATCCTACAGGATGTAAATGAGGCCTCAGCAGACTACCTCATGCAAGAGACGACACCAATAGCAATGAGGGCGAGCCTCACAAAGCTCTACCCTGACATCATGAAGCACATACCAGACCTCCAATTCATCGAACAGCACGACCCAGAGGCCGACGGGCCAGACTTGGCCGCCCAGCCATACGCCTTCGTCGCAGACAAGGTAATCGAGAGCAACTTGAGCATCAGTGTGGAAGATGCGCAAGTGAAGAACCCAATCTCAACAGAGACGTGGGAGGCAATGGCCGAACTCAAGGACAAGCTGGAGGGGACGGAGCTTGGCTGGTTCGCAGTGTACAACGGAAACGTGGGGCGGGCGGTCCTGCCGGACGAGAACGAGGAGTCGGACGACGATGCAGAGGTATGTAAAATCCTATTGGAAACCCTGCCATTAAGATGCTAATGCTTCCCAGGTGGACAAGAAGAAGAATGGCTTCTTCAAGCGAATGTTCAGGAAGGACTCCAGCAATCGCAAGGAGTCTGAGGCCAAAGAATCCTCGAACACCAGAGACCTCACCAAGGCCTAGAGACCGAGACCCCGGCTGCAGCTAGATTCGACCAGAGAGCATGATGGATGGCCCTGGGTCAGAGAAGTAATGACTGAGTTGGTACCCCTTCCAATATTGCCTTGGAATCCCGCTGACTGAAGCAGGCGAGAGGATTTTCTTTGTGGTGCCTGGTGGCAATTTCATTTACATTATGGGATACACACTTTAGCAAGCGAGCATGAATTATTGAGCATTGGCATGGAGCATTAGCATTAGTATCAGCATGGAGTATGGAGCACGAGCACGAGCACAAGGGTGCATTTCTAATCGAGAGCACTTTGCCCTCTTCTGGGTACGGTGCGATGTTCCCCTCCTAATATCCTCTCTAATTCCCTCCCTCAAAAGACCACAAAGCGTAACTGTATACTTCCTTTCTGTCTCTGCATTGCCTCTCTTTTACGGTCAGAATCCCAGATTCCACAAAGCGTATATGGATTTGACCCTTTGGGATGCCTTTATCTCTTACCTATCCCCCTTTAGTTATTTGAGTCATTAGGTACTCCTACCTATGTCCCTATTAGAACGCTCTCTCCAACCCCTATCATTAGGATTTAAAGGTTAGCAACCTTAATTTATTTAAGCGTAAGGGGATTTAATCCTTATAAGTAAATTTATCCCTTAGCATCTCCCTATAATATTATTAAGATATTAGGTATGTTCACCTATATATTAACGTGATTTTCTATCTAAACCCCGTCTCGACTAAACCTCGAGGACGATAGCCTTAAAAGGAATAACTTAATAGCTAACGAATCCCTTAAGAAGTTTGCGTTAATAGGTAAATCACGCTATAATTCAAATTCTTATAGCGGTTTTCTCTCATGCCAAAGTAGTCACCAGAGGGCATTCTACCCTAATGGCACTTGAGAGGACGGAGCTTCTAGGAGGCCTGGGAATAGTGTTTGGGATATATATGACTTCCAACGACACCAACGAGGCTTTTCAACTAGATGACCAGCGCTTGAAAAGGGTTTCAATCCATGATATTCTGTGACCTAAGGTAACTAACCCTCCATCCAACGCCAACACCATCCCTTCCCCCCCATCAAAAAAGACTCCAATCAATCCCATCAAAAAGCACCTCCTTCCCCACCACCAACACGACCTCAATCCACAGCTCCTCCCCCATCACATTCTTCCCCAACGGCCCATACACCTCCCCCCTAAAAGCCGCCGCATTCCCCCTCGCCGCCCTCCCCGCAAACTCCCCCGCCAACCGCGCCACCAGCCCCCACGGTATCGTCTGCGGTCCCCCCAACCCGTTTCGCACCGTCAGCGCGAGCGAAACGGCGCCTTTGCCGAAGACCATGGCGGTTTGGGAGGGGGTGTTGGCGGCGGCGTTTGTGGAGGCGAGGGTGGCGACGGCGGAGAGGAAGGTGGCGAGGGTGGGGGCGGGGACGGTTGGGGGGGAGAGGGTGTAGAGGAGGGTGGAGCTGGCGGTTAGGATCATGCGCCAGGCGCCGAGGTTGTTGTAGTAGGTTGTTATGGTGCGTTTTTGGTGGGTTGGGGGGTGGGGTTTGAGGGGGAGGAGGGCGGGGAGGTGGAGGGGTGGGGGGGCATGGTTGGAGGGTGAGAGGTCGTGGGTGGTGGTTGGCAGGGCGAATGTTGTGGTGGAGTGGAGGGAGATGGTGAGGGCGAGGAGGCAAAGTAGATGTATGAAGGAGAGGGTTGGAAAATGCCGCATATTTCGATCGAATGTATAGTTTTGAAAGAGAGCATGTGAATCAGATTTTGCAAAGGAGCGTGAATGGAATCAATCCAATGAACCGGAATGTGATGCAAAAGAAAAGTTCTGCCATGAGATTGAAAGGAAATATGTGACACGATTCATCTTGGAATTGCAAGGCCAGCCCTGCGCATCGAATAAGATAGGAAGTCTTTGTAAAAGCATGAGATTGAGGCGCCAAGATCGTCGGATTTACCTAACACGTCCAATTGAAACTCGCATAGCTCGGGTGTTTGGTGTGGGATATCATCCGCTGGAGTGCGGGAGCGCATAGATGGAAGGCCACGTTTTGACGGGAGGAGTAGAACCAGCTTCATCTCGATTGGATAGCAGGAAAGCCTAATGATTATGCCCGACACCACCTGCTGGCTATCTAATTAGCTTCAGCTTGTGGTATACGCCCAGGAGAGTGGTAGGGTCAATACCTACTCCTATTCTTCGTGATCTTTCGCGTCCTCCACGCCACGACCACGAAGCCACATAATCAAAGAGACAAGAGCAGCAGCTGCTGCCCCTAGTCCAACACCTGCTGGCAACAAAGTCCCTAACATGCCCATTGATTGTAGAGTGGCGAAGAGACCTCCAGCAGGTGTGAGGCCGCCGTAGACGACTGACTGGAAAGCGGCGGCTAGAGTACCTATATTGGGGTCAGTCCGCACGTACGAAGATGAACACGCCATTTTGAAGGCTCAATCGGTCTTGGAAATAACTCACCTCCTCCAACGCCTAGGGAGCCGAAGCCAAGGCTGGCTACCACGAGTATCACTGTACCAAAGGTAACTCCCGAAGCAAGGAGCATTTTGCGAACATCTGAGCGTCGATTAATCAATACTCTCCAGTTGGTAGAGCCAGTGAACTTACGGGGTTGTTTGAACCAGTCCAGCATATGCTTCCCATTATTCATGAGCCAGGCTGACGCTGGTCCAGTGAGCTGGCCACCAGAAATGAGCTTCGTTAATTCACCATCAGGGTTGATGGTGTCATTGAGATCAGATCCCTGGCTCAGCTGACGAGTAGAGGACATTGTGATCGAAAGAAAGCCGGTACCAGGGTGCTGCTTGGTCGATCGATAGGTAAAAGCGCTTGCGAGAATGTGTGATAAAATGGTGCTAGAGATCAGTCAAGGCACACTGGAGATGTTTGGCGAGGCTGGTATGCTCTCTGGGCATGAAGCAAATGAAGCAAATGAAGGGAGTTGTTTGCTGATTGCCCCGGCTTTGTGCATGGGCACTATTGCTTGCAGGTGCGAATCACATTAGTAATCATCCTGCACGACATTGACTTGTCATTGGGTACAGCCCCTGTTAGGCTGTGATAGAGAATGAGGGAGTGGCAGTGCTGGTCTATGCCACGAGCAACACCAACCATCATCGGATCGAATCACTTCAGGATGTCAAAGGAATCTGGCAATTTACGATTCTCAGCATCAATCAGATTCCGTTTGACTCATCCACGCCTCATGGCTCACATGTCTATATGTAATCATTGTAGTGCCTTCGCTGGGGGTCTTCAGTTGTCCATCTCTTAGCGACCGGCACCACAAGCCCAGACAACGTAGGTGACGGCAGTTGCAAGTCCTGCAGACACCATTGTATGGAAAGGTACTGAGTATCCAAGCATGGCCATCGATGTCAATGTAGCAAAAATGCCTCCTGCAGGGGTGAAGCCGGCATAAGCCCACGCCTGAAATGCTGCTGCGATCGAGCCTAAAATCTTGTCAGCAAATGATCAATGACTTCTGTAGCTTAGCTCTAAGCGTACCTGGTACAATTCCAACAGGGCCAAAACCGAGACAAAGAAGCAAGGTGAGAACGATTGTAAAAGTAATCCACCAGGCCATGATGAGGGCTAGGACATCTACCAACCCGCCAATTAGCATCAAGGCAGCCATCGTATCAAAATTACTTACGAGGCTGCTGGAGCCATTCCAGTAAAGGCCGCCCATAACCAGTAGGCCATGTCCAACCGGACCAACCCTTTGCAAGAGGTAAACTATTGTTAAGGTAATTGCTTGTTCCATTGAGAAGATCGCTGAAATTGATGTTGCCAAAGCTCGCAAGGTTAAGCTGAGGAATAGGCATCTCAAAGTTGGCTACTAATACCAGCGCCTTATTCCGAGTAGGTGTAAGATTGATGCGCAAATCTTTGGAGCCCTTCTAAAAATGATGTGTGTATTGGTAGGGGAGATGAGATACTCAAAGGCGCTGATGAACCACGCAGATCGCTTCGGCTTGTTGCATTACGCAGGGCTCAGAACCATCCCTGAGGGCTGCGTCACCTGTTTCACTTGATACTGGATTTTACTGTCAACGATTCGGCGGTAACATTCAACATCAATGCTGATGCTAAAGTCTGTTGAGGACTAATAGATATCTCATGATCAGTTTGCTTAATAGTGTGCATTGGCAAGCTTTGTGCTTCAATAAATTGGAAGCAGATCCTTTAGAATTCCACTCTATGCTCCTACCCATAAGCTCGTGAGACCATCATAAACGACTGCTCAGCTGTTCTGTTGACGCCCTATCTTACGCAACAAGTAACTAATCAGCATGCCGGGCTTTACTGGCTTTTTCGGTCTGTGCAGGGAAAGGTGAGCGCATGACAGTAGTACATGCAATATCAAGATCAGTAATAGGCGCACGAGGAACGTTTGTAAGACCTAAAAAAGAGACGTAGGTATCACTCACATTGCTGCAGCTCCTCTTCACTGATCTCCCTCAATTTATTCACCTTCGGTGCCGACCCCATGATAGCGCCCTTTACAATCTCTACGCCTCTTCCCAGTGACGTACCCGTAGCAATTGCATATGTTGCCGTTATAGCCTTGACTTTGATGATCCCGATTCTCGGATCCTCCGGTCCACCGTCATGCTTGCCATCTTCAAGGTCACCGAGCCACGCTTTCAGGGCGGGAGAATAGTACTTGCGGACCGTCTCCCGGTCTGTCACGATATCGGCTTCACCAGAAACGGAGGCCCACTCACCGGTGGGGTTGACAAATGCAATGTTGATTTTAGGATCGGAATTTAGGTCGTCAGTTTTGCCGGACTCGGTGTTGGTGTGGAAAAGAAGGTCGACGCCTCCGCCCTCCTAGGAAAATGACTAGTGTAAGTTTGATCGTCTGAGGGTGGGGATTGAACAAGTGATCTCCAAAGTGTAATGCCTACCTTTGCTGCCAAGGCCATGCACCTTGATGTGAGGAGGCCGCTGCTACCAATCCTCGTGGTCATCATACCGAATTTGCAAGAATCCATGAAGGTGACAAGATCTTGAACCTTCTCTTTCAGCTCTGGCTCAGACTTGTTCGTAGCTGTGTAAGGATCGGCCGGCTTGTCGCCTGGGACCTCAGTATTGCTGAAGGGCTTCTGGGACATGGTGAAAGACGATGCGGTCGAAAAGTACCTGATAGAGTGGTGCTTCGATGTGAGAGCTTTTGCTTTGGTGTTGGATGGGATGAGTCTACAAGACCGGCGATTTAGTATAGCTGATGTACGGGGTAACGATGCGAGTGAGGGTGCGATGACAGATTGATAGGTCTTGCTAATAGAGGCAGTGTTCTTCATAGCTTAATACCAGAGTTTGGGAAAAGGTACGACTTACTCAGAATGCTTGATTCAGTATGGTAATGTAGCAAGAGTGAGCCACCGTTCAAATAGGTTCACTCGACGTCATCGACTAGGTTTGGCATGAATGATTATCTTAGGGCCCGAGGCAGCCAAAGCCCTATCTAATCCTGGTGGGGCTGTTCGGTTGGAGGGTGTGTTCGGTTGGGGGGTGAACCCTTCTATTCTACAGATATAACGCTTTCCTCTAAGACTCAACTTGTACTCTAAGCATACCCACCAACAAAAGGACTGGCAACGGAAGAAATTGGGCAGGGGATCATCATGGGGGCTCTTAGCTCCACATCGACACCCCACATTCTCTACGGAGACAGCTCCCGGACAGTGTCTTGCACGTGAGCATGGCGGCACCCCAGATCCCCAATCTTAACACGCTCCGAAATCCAAGTGGAGCAGGTCGTGGAAGAGGACGAGGTCAGAATATTACGCTCGGTCTTCCCTCTGGAGTTGATAAGACTTCCAAAGACAAGATCGTCCGACAGACCGATCAAGATGCTAGTGTCTCCAGATTGAGCGCTGTAGAGGTGGGCTATTTGGATGATCCATTCGCAAAATACTTCGTGTCCAAAGAGGGGCAGAGGAGATTTCCTATTATAAACAGAGGTGTGAGGAGTCCAACCTATCTCGTAATCGTAACATACTAATGGGGTATCTAGGTACCTATGTCCGCACCAAAGCCATTGACGACCTCGTGGACGCATTCCTTGCGAAAGATCCCTCACAGAAGAAGCAGATCATCTCCCTGGGGGCAGGCTCCGACACGCGCTTCTTCCGCCTCATGAGCAAGCATCCTCATCCGAGCGGCGTAGGCTTTGATCGTCCCAACGTACTATACCATGAGTTCGATTTCTCAGAAAATACCACACACAAGTTGAAACCCGTTTATAAGACAAGCGATGTATGTAGACATGTCGCCACGCCATGGTATTGGTCGAACTCTAAGACGACTATGGACCCAGAGCAAGACCACGACACCCTGCATGCAGGAAACTACCATGTGCAACCACTTGACTTACGCACGCTCGACAGTTCAAGCAAATGCCCAGAAGCATTTGAGTACATCGAGAAAGACCTACCAACACTAATCATCTCCGAATGCTGCCTCGTTTACCTTGCTCCAGCCGTTGCAGATAGGGTAGCCTTATACTTCACCCAGCACCTCTTCCCAGCGACCACACCTCTCGGTCTAGTCCTGTATGAACCAATCAATCCACACGATGCTTTCGGAAAGGTCATGGTCTCCAACCTCGCTGCAAGAGGTATCGAGCTTCAGACACTGCGCAAGTACGGATCTCTGGAGGCGCAAGCCGCGAGAATGAAGGCATATGGATTCGAAGGTAGTGGAGGCGCTGATATCAATGCTTTGTGGGAGAAGAGTGTGGACGAGAAGGAAAAAGAGAGGGTAGCAGGGCTGGAGATGGTGGATGAAGTTGAGGAGTGGGAGCTTCTGGCGGGACATTATTGCGTTTGTTGGGGATGGAGAGGAAAGGGGACCTGGGAGGGATGGAAGGATATGGCTGAACAGCTGAAGGCTTGAGTTGAGAAGGAACCAATAAGCATAGTGTGCTGTCAGAGGCAGAATAGTAGCCTGCAATCATTCGGGTCAAGATGATTGACGAGAATTTATTTCAGGAATGTTAAGGTACTTTCCCCTGGATACAAGGACGCTGAAGAATCAAAAGTCCAATATCAAACATATGATATCGATTTTGAGCTGCCACTTCATCTATCAATTTCATACCCCCCGGGCATGCATCATCACGACTTGATCTCGTAGTCCTTGCTCGTTGCCCCACTACGCCGCTGTCCCCGACCATGTTGCATATCAATAGTCGTGACAAAAGTCCTTCGTCGCCAGTAATACTCCGAACTCAGTGGCGGGTCACTTCCTCAATCCAGCATCGTCTCTCATAATGTACATCGTAACCAAGCAGGTATCACAGCCCATTACTCCAGTTTATCCAGGTGCTCCAGCCGGGTCAAAACGACCTGCTTACTCGTCTCTTCAATCTCCCCAGCGAGGAAGACCTCATCTAGAATCGCGTAGACCTAATCAGATCAGCCATTGTTCCCCTCTTTCCCCTCTACTCTCTCGCCCCCCATTTAAAATGAAAGCTTCCTTGCTCACCTTATAGAAATTGAACACCAAATCCAATTCGCACACATTCCCAAAAAAGCTATCCAGCACCTCCACAAAGAAATGAATCGCCTCCAAATACGCCAACTCGTTATCGTTGGCGTCGACGCAGACGCAGAAGAATAGGCCGGCGTAGCGCCGGTACACAATCTTGAGGGAGCGGAATTCGACGAAGTTGGATTGGTGCTTCTGATCCCGCGGGGCGATGAGGCGGTGGACCTCGCCTTTGAGTTTTATTTTCTCTTCATCCTGGGAGGATTGA
>JAABUP010006219.1_pt1 | contig 17243 bp, 17 predicted proteins | sample 5559201 | NCBI WGS metagenome assembly JAABUP01 (sample SAMN10711887, study PRJNA513373) | rock metagenome | isolation source: Antarctica rocks | place: Antarctica
TAAGCAGCAGATTCCCGCCTTGTATGTCAGCGCAACAGCAGATGTGGATGCTGTTTCAGCTCTACGGCAATCTCTTAAGGAACAGGGCAAGAAGGTGATTGCCATTACAGATTGCTTTTGCCAATTTTCCACCGCCTGGTGATGACACTTTCAAGACCCCCACAGTCCCCATGCACACCTGAGATGCAATCTACATCAAAAAGTGGACATGCAACAATTGCCTGTGCACACGCAGTGATGCATGTACACACCCGGCGCGGATTGCTGGTGAGTGCAGTGCCGCCTGCCATGCTTTGCCAACCAGCATAAGCATGTCTTCCTTGAAGCGGCACACGCTCTCAACATATCTGACCAGGCATGCCTGATCTGCAGGTATCAGTAAACGATTTTGTCATCAGGGCAGCTGCCCTCGCTCTCAAGGCAGTCCCAGAGGCCAATGCACGGTGGGATGTTCAACAAGAGGAGATTAAGCTTGTCGACAGCATTGACATATCGGTAGCTGTGGCCACCGACTCAGGTCTCATCACACCTATCGTTGCTCAGGCCAACAACAAGTCACTGACTCAGATCTCCACTGAAGTCAAAGAGTTGGCTGGAAGAGCGAGAGACAACAAGCTCAAGCCAAATGAGTTTCAAGGAGGGTCATTTAGTATCTCTAACCTGGGCATGTATGGCGTGGACAGATTCAGCGCAATCATCAACCCTCCCCAGGCGTGCATTATGGCTGTTGGTGGGTCTGTAAAACACATTGTCATGCAAAATGGCAAGCCAGTGGTGAAGACTCGCATGACGGTGACCCTGAGCGCAGACAACAGAGTGTACGATGGAGAACTTGCAGCCAAGTTTTTGGAGGAGTTTTGCAACACCATTGCCAATCCTGTCAAAATGTTGAGTTGAGATAGTTAACAGGCCTAGAATCTGTGCAGGGTCTCAAGTCCAAGAGTTTTATTGTATTTCTGTGTGCTGTAGAAGCTTGTACCGTCTTGTCATCATGCTGTCTGAGTGACGGTTCAGCAGGCTACAGATGCAAATGGGGATGCAGTGCTGATTCACTCCTGCTGATTGAACATGTAGAAGACACATGTAGAGGACACTTCATTTCAGCAGCAGCTAATTTGCTGGGTCGCTGTATCAAGCAGCTTGAAGAGCGAGAGAGGTGTCTAGGTGCAACTGGTTCAACAGATGCTTGCCATTTCTGGTATTTAGACTTCTCCGCTAGGGCGATTTTAACTGTCCTGTGGATTGCGAAGTTGACCGGCTTGCTCGCGTTGACCACTGCAGGTCTAACTGCACTTGTTGGTAGCAGCACACGTTGACTGGCTATCAGCATCCACGTGCTGTCACCTATACTTGCCTGTAGATAACTCAATAGCTTCGATCAAGTCAGGTCGCAGGAAGGTCCGCACTGTGCGCTGAACAAGCGAGTTCGCACTTCAGGTTGCAGCCCCTTGTTGGCTTTGGGCGGTCTGCTAATGCACATGTAGCAGGCCGAGGTTTAAAGGATGTTTGATGATCGGCGGAGTACGTTGTGTTTGTCTCAATGCCTGGACGTTTGATCACTTATTGCATGTATTTGGAGCATCACCAGAGTTGTGACTGCAGAAATTGGAGTGGGTCTCACAGCATTTGGCCTGCTGTTCACTTTCCTTGGAGTGCTGTTTTTCTTTGATCGGGGACTGCTAGCCATGGGAAATGTAAGCTTGATAAGCAATGCAACTTTTTGCTGCAGCAACATGTCTCGTCAATAATGGCATGATGAGTTGACTTTCGGTGATGCCTCTTATCAACTGACGAGTCTAATGACATGCTGTATGACTGACTGACTGACATGTACTTGCAGCTGTTGTTCTTGGCAGGGGTGGGTACCACCATAGGGCCGAGGGCAACCCTCAGGTTCTTCATGAGACGGAAAAATCTCAAGGCATGCTTGTGCCCATTTGTGCATCTCACGCAGCATAAGCCATTGCAAAGCACACATTTGCTATTAAAAGCTGTTTCTGAGTTTTATGCTAGGTGGGCAGGAGACAAGTTGATCTGTCATTTCTGCAGGGGTCGGTCTGTTTCCTTGTGGGTGTAACACTTATTCTTGTCAAGTGGGCGCTGGTTGGTATCTGTGTTGAAACATATGGATTTTGGCTACTCTTCAGTGGATTTTTCCCTGTGGTACTTGGGTTCCTGAGGCGATTGCCAGTGTTGGGGCGTCTTCTTGACCTCCCGGTGTTGAAAACGGTGAGACTCTGTTTGATGTTGTTGCATCAGCATGTTGTCACGGTACCCACCAGGACTCTGCTGTTGTGAGTTAGCCCTGCGTTTTACTATTTGGGCATACCAAGTTGTCAAGGTTTGTACATTTGCAGCAATGAGGGCATTCCTTGTAGCAAGCAGAGATTACAGACGATCAGCACAGCGATCCTCCTCTATCACCTAGACATGATGGGATCATTTGCATCCAGGAATCAAGATAGCTCAGCAGCAGGGCTGATTGATGTGCAGGTGATAAACAAGATAGCGCCGCCCCAATCGTCTGGTCTACCTGTGTGAAGTTATTCCCCATCAGTTGCAGCTTCACAAAGGGTCAAGCCACATGTCCTGTCATGTCATGTCATATCATGCTAGACAAACAACTCACGAGCATCCATGATTTATTGGTGTGACCTGATTCCATCTTGTCATGTGCCGCATTGAACATACTTCTTAATTGACTGTCCAGTGAATCAGCAAAACGGCATACCGTCAAGTTGAAAGCCTAAACATAATCAGATCCCATCTGCTTCATACCTTGCATAGTACAGCATACTGCAGGCTCTTATATCTTGTGTGCCAGTGTGCTCATGGTCTTGTCATCATTTGACCTGTAATGTGCGAGACATGCAACAGCTTTGTCTTGATGTGCACAATTTCATGACAACACTCTGTCTAGGCACTGCATAGTACAATTTCAGAAAGTCTAGCGTTGTCATACAGTCAGTTGTGGTTTGCATGTGGCCCCTGTGTCTCCCATTGCAAATGCATGATCAACATGCAGTGCACGTACAATGAGTGACCATCTGCTCAAAGAAACCGAGAATATAAAGATTGAGAAGTGCATGTGATGCATACAGCAAGGGCCTGATCTCTAGCATTGCTGCATGTGATGTATACAGCAAGGGCCTGATCTCTAGTATTGCTACACATGACTGGCTGAGGCTCTGAAGCAATAGCTGCTTTGCTGTTGAAAGAGCATGTGCTGCCATGCCTCACGTAGACAACTACTGCACATGTTGTGACCATCCACCATGAGTAATCTGTTGGCTTCTGCATGCTGTTTAGGCACAGGCTCTGAGACAAGCCTTGACACACAAGACATCTACCCACATCACTCACATATGTACTTTGCCTCATGCACTACCATGCTGCTACTCGTTCCCCCTTACATGTCTCTCATTGATTGTTGAAAGCACTCCTCAGATGTCATTGTTCGCCCTGCTTGGCATTAAATCGTATGCACAATACGACACTACTTGTCCTTCTCAGGACTGCTCGCATCAGAACCGCCTGCTGCCTTTGTCGGACTACCAGCATTGGACAAGTTTGCATAGCTCTTCTTACGTGCTAGCCGCTTTGCCTTTTGCTTGTCATACAGAGTAGCAAAGGTATTGAGCATGTTGAGGACACCCATGTAGAAGGTGAGAACCCCCGCCAGGAAGACCCCCCTGCTACCCCTCAGGTCTGAGTCATGCGCTTCCATGTCCAGATAGCCCTCAGCAGACAGCAGACTGTGCCAGGTCATCATCATCATCTCACCGCCTGCATCAAACAGCACATGCATGAGGTCCACTGAGGCACGCATGGTAGAGATCATCAAGACAGTATTCCGCTGGTGTGGTGTGAATCAGGTGCTCAGCAGCAGGTATTGCAAGCTTTGCTTGCAGCAGACTGCTAGAAACAGACAGCTTGACACACAGTGTTCAGCAATGGATGACATGGCATAAAAACCTTGAACTAGGGTGGAATGGCAGCTTGATCAGTACTTGCATCCAGCATGCGATTGACACCCCAGAGGTTCAAAGTTTTCCAGTGGATATCCGGATGTCGTGTGGGTTGGTGCTGCAGTACCCAGCATGCAGAGGGTGGCATTACTGCAAATAAGTATTCCTATCTTTTTGCAGGTGGGGAGATAAGACTGTGTGCACCTATGTAGATCTCAAGGATCTGTAGGGCAAACAGGAGAGGGTACAGAATGAGCAACTGCCCTTGGCCCCCACTGCTCTCCCCACTCACCACATCCATGGCGCTGTTCTTGCCCAGAGCTATGCGTGTGTACATGCGCCGCCTCTGATACCTGCACACACACACACACCAGACTTTGCTGCCATGCACAGCAGGTGATGACAACAGCAAAGCAGCAAGAGAGGATGGGACGACCTGCAGGCAGTGATCATACACATTCTCCTCATATTGCATGAAGCTACAGGCGACGCAGCTCTACATAGCTGAGCTCACAGCTCATGCGTTGACTGATGAGATCCCATGATGGAGTCTTGACGTTGGATAAATCATGCTGCGCCTGTGCCTGCACATCTCCAAAAGGAGCTTGACTGGTGACTGCATGGAGATTACCAGGCACAGGGGGTTCATGTGGGTCGCGCACAATGTCTCATGTAAATAGGAAGATGCCATGCAGCGCAACACCGCATCTTCTGCACAAGCCAGGTGCAACACACGCTGTGGGCAGGACAGGTGATAAGGGGCATATGCCCTTGACAAGCCAGAACACATGGCTGAGTTGTTGAAGAACCTGACTCACCTGTTCTGCACCAGCATGAGGCTGCCTTGGAAGGCACTCCACCACAGGAACTTCTTGACGCAGACTTGGACTGCAGGGGAGTCGACGGGCAGGGTGAGCAGAATCATGCAGGTTGCAATGGACCAGTAGTGGTGGTGGATCCACCAAGGCCTGATGCTGCTGCCATTCACCTGACGTGTTGGCAGGAGTGGGTGATCAGTTGATGACAAGCCCGTGGGAAGGTGGCATTTGATGCAAAAGGAATGATGAGAAGACTTGCTTGGTTTTGTCAGGCTGATCAAGTTTTGCTTGACATGCCCATTATGGCACATACGACCAATGCACACCATTATCAGCTACCAGAGTAAGTATCATGCGCATGCTGTATATGTGCCCAGGAAGCTGAGACCAATTGCACACAATTGCAACACATGTTATGTTAAACCTCAATAGGATCAGAAGCTTATGTGATAACGCAATAAACACAAAAGACGGCCGGCGATCTGCAGAACTTGGACCATTGTAAACATGCTCCAAGAATGTGCTTACATACCTTGAGAACATTTTCTCTCAATGCCAATGCTGTGTACAGGTACAGCATCCAGCACAGGAAGATTTGGACTCCAACCATGAAGGGAGGAGTCAACGAGAAGGCTTCATGAGCCTGGCTGCGAAGCTGAGCATTGTGCAGTCCCAACGATAGAGCTGCACCAGTGACAAACATGATGACACCCATTTTGTCCCTGAAGGCATGGTATTCCTCCTTCAAGCGAATGCCTTCATTCCTCTGAAGACAAAGTGCACAGAGTCAGCAGGCTTGTTGTCTGCGAGATGTGCAATGACTTGCAGTAATGCGCGAGTCGTATGCAGTCATAGAGGACAGCATTGATCAAAGATGTCAAGTCGTGAATGATCATGTTCAGATCGACAGAGCCACACTCGATGCAAATTGATTGAGGTTAATGCCTAATCAGGACTTAGACAAGCACAAATCAGAGCAGTGTCGATGCATGAAGTTAACATTGAGTTGAAGCATCTCAAATGAAAGATGCATCCATTACTCAAGCAGGGACGAGGGCTTACTCGAGCGCTGATCACGTTTGTCCGGGGTCCCAGCAGCCATGCAATCAAGGACGGTTGCGTCTGTTTCAATAGCTTACGAAGATCTCCTCCAGGTCCATGTCCTTGCAGTATCATTTTGGAGGCCTTCAATTCCTCCAAAATATGGCCAGAGTCTTCGCCAGCATTGTCAGCCTCTGCTTGGGCATTCTTGATAGACTGCTGCAGCAGCTTGATCTACAAAGACAACGGCCATTGTTGAAGTGCAACTTGTCTACTGCTTCTTTGCAGCGCTCCAGCAAAGCTGTTTCAATAGATTATAGCCTGCAAACGACGCATCAGCAGCAGAGACCACACACATACCTCCTCACCAAGTGAGTCACCCTCAGCCACTATACGCTGATTGTAGGTGGCCACCCTCTGACTTAAGGTCTTGCTGCAAGTCACGCGACAGAGTCAGAGCAGTGATCACTTGCTATGGCAGGGACAACGTCGAACCTGCTGGTTGCGACTATGGCCGTCTAATGAGCTGCTCACCTCCTAGCTGTCAGCTGCTCTGCATTGCCCATCAAATCCATAGCGGTATATCCCTAAAAAAATCAGCTGCAGACAAGTCGCATGCGATCCTTGCACAGACTGCTGATCTGAGCGGGCAATCCAAGAACAACGACGTGCAGACGCGCGTATATGCCTTGGGATATGATCAGGAACACCAGCACAATGGCCCAGGGAAAACTTCGTGAGCGATGCTAGAACGTTGTTGTTGATGTCAATGCTTGCATTTTGAGACCACCGTTACAAACCCGCCCTTGATGACAGAGTATGTTGCCAGAGTAAGTGGTCGTGCCATAGTGCACAAACAAACGTTCCAGAAATCTGTTGACCTGCTTGAGGACTTCTGGAGATTACTAAACCTGTGCGTCGGTATATTCCTCATTAGATTGGCTTAATAAATGCAAAACCCGATGCGACTACATAGCCAGGGCGGCTGCTATGCGAGCTCCTCCTCGACGTGAGGACAGCACTGCTTGCACTGCTGAGCGTCGTGTCAAGATGCAACTTTTCGTTCGCACAGGTGCGGAACCTCTCCTGCCAAGCTTTTGCGGTGCCTCAGTAACGCCAAGTTGACCTAATACTGTTTCTCTTTCTGCTGCAGACAAGACCCACACGGTCGATGTCTCTGCTGACAACACAGTACAGGATGTGAAAGCCGTGATTGAGGCCCGTCAGGGTACGACACAAGCATTTCACTCCTTCTACAACGCTCCTTGGTTCTGTTTTGATCCGAATAGTTCTGGTGTCATACGCAGGCATTCCATGCCTTGAGCAGAGGGTCATGTTCGGTGGTCGCCAGCTGGCGGATAACGTCACACTGGCTTCTGCTGGTGTCTCGGATGAGTCCACCATGTACATTGTCATGCGCCTGCTGGGAGGAGCTAAGAAGCGTAAGAAGAAGACCTACACTAAGCCCAAGAAGCAGAAGCACAAGCACAAGAAGATCAAGCTTGCTGTGCTGAAGTTCTACAAGGTGAATTTGCAATGCTGTCGCTTGCGATTATCACATCGCAGTTTGCCTGCAGGCTGCTGACGTCTCGGTATTTGTGCTGGATGTCAGCAGAACTCTTTTGTGTCACATCTCAAACCTGGTCACACATGTTCTCGCACTATTGCGCTGGCTATAGCATGTTCACAGTATGTGGCTGGTCTCCAGGTGGATGACAGCGGGAAGGTCCAGCGCCTGCGTAAGACCTGCCCATCTCCAGAGTGTGGGGCTGGTGTCTTCATGGCTACCCACTACAACAGGGTGTACTGGTGCGTGCGATGTATTTTGTTGTATAACATGTTTTGTTGTTTGTTTTTGTCTGGGTCGCAGCTTATCAGTTTGGTGCGTTCAGAGGGTGCCTGTGTGCAACTGAAATCTTCAGCATACTTCGTTGAGGACTGTTGTGCAAAATCATACTGTTCTTGTTGCAACAGCTGTGCAGTGCTCTGACTCGCAATCTTGCATGACTGTACCCCTGACATTGCTCAATGCACTCGACTTGCTTCTTTGCTTGCTGCAGTGGCAAGTGTGGACTCACCTACACCTATGACAAGGACAACAAGGCATAAGAACGCTGCGGCAGAATGCTATTGGTAGTCTGTCATAAGCAGGATGCAGTTTCTTTGTAAAGTTATCAACCTAGCTGTACATCTGACCCAGATCATATTCTGTGCATGTGCATGAAGGTCATATCTGAATTGTTGCAAAGTCGTGGACTGGGGTTGACCTGTACAGCTTAGCACTACTGCAGCTTAGCACCTACTGCTGTAACATGGTGCACAATTATGCCAAGTTGCAGCATGAGTATTGGGTCCCTCAGCATTGTATTTGGCTTGTCAGGCATCAACCTGCCCCACATTCTGCCAGGTAGATGTCCAATGCTTGTGGGCATGCAGGTATGCGCTAGGCGTAAGTGCAGTTGAAGTAATGAATTAATTGAGCTTGATGTACAGCAGTCAGACTACGCAGTCGACAAGCACGCACATGTGTTACTGTATAGTCAACGGACCCATGTTAATTTGACTGTGTGTCCATTTGACAAGACCGTGAGTTGTACCATGGTACCGGGCCAGGTTGCACGTGTTGTGTTGCCTGTTATGCAGCCAAATCATATTGCCACATGAGGTGCCTGCAGCTGCATGCGCATGCAGTAACAAGATTTCCCATGGACACATTGGCCTGCGTGCAGGGATCATCTGATCAGACCCTATCGAAATCGCTGAATCTGTTTGTAGATCCATATGAATGCATGCATGTGGCGAACACTGCTTATGCCCAGTATTGACGGTTCAGTTTGTCGATTTTGCCATCATGGTGCATGTCGAGTGAGGTCTGCTGTCGCCGATTGGCAATCCTATGCACCCCTAGGAACTGCGGCAGTCTGCAGTACAACGCATGCTTTGCTGTGACTCACAGGTGCACCTTCCCATGCGACTTCGTCCCAGGCTGCATCATGACTCAATGGCATCTCTCCTGGCATCCCTATTGTTCGTTTTGCGATCTATCCTTGGACAGACATGCTGCTTAGCCGAGGGTGGGTTAATAGACTACAAGCCCTACACAAACCATCTCAAACGCGCACGGGTGGCCCCTGTGCGCGACGACAGAGGTCGTCGTGGCCGGCTAAAATGCGGTGGTGTAGTTTCAGTAGTGTCATGTTGGAGGTTTCGATGTCGGACTGACGTGAACATGGCCGACTGCGTGTATTACCACATAGCAGCGTGGCAACCATGCACTCATGCCCAGCCCAGGTGGCACATATTAACTGTATTCGTGGTTTTACGGCAATGCATTTTCCCCTCACCTGCTATCTTAGATGCAAGATCTGCATTTATTATCTCCTGGACTGCGGATCATCTCGACTAATCGGTTCGCTGCTTCTCGTCGGAGTGGGAACCTACATGGCTCTGCAAAAAGTGTTTGACTTTATGCGCTGGAAAGCAGTCAAGCCTCAGCAGTTTGCAAGCCTTCTCGAAAGACATACTTACGGTAGTTTCAGTGATCAAAGACCATCCTTGCCGAGCATCACGCGCGACTCGACGGCGATACAAGCTGCTGAAGAACCGCACGCGTAAACTCTATGGCACAACCAATGTCAAGCAGCAACGAGGACCAAGAAGTGTGCAGCGAGACTTTGCGAGTAAGCGTTGTTGTATCTCAAACTGCAGCAGCCTTTCCGCACATGTATACATGTGTGCACGTGACGACGCGGAACGTCACAATGGCATGGTCAAACACATGGTAGCTGTCAGCAAGTCAGCGAGATTCATGCATTAACGCGCGAGAACAGGAGCATGCAGTTGAATCCCAATTGTGCTGATAACTTGTCGCGTCGCAGGTCGAGTCTAAGTTGTTTTACCTGGACTTGAAACGGAACGCCAGAGGCAGATACTTGAAGATAGCAGAGAAAGGAACTAACCGTGAGAGGTCCACCATCATTGTTCCGTACACAGGCATCATGTGGTTTCGAGAGCTCTTCAACTATTATGCTGGAGGGACCAGTGAGCAAGGGTAAGGATCACTGGGCCATTGGCAGCTGGTCTGCATGCTGTCAATTTCTTGTCTGTCTGACGTGTCCATGTCTGTGATTGTAACACGTACAGCCTGCGTGCATGTGCAGACATCATTGCTGAGGACCCATAAGTGCTTACAACCTTGTCACCCATCATAACACTTAGCGCTAATATATGCAGGCCGCTTGTAAGCAAAGAGCTGCCGATAGAAACTAAGGCATTCTACTTTGAAATTGGCGAAAACACACGGGGCCGCTTCTTGAGAGTGTCTGAGAGTGGGGCAGGGTAAGTGGCTGGTTGCTCTATTTCAGCTGCTTTGATTCAGCAAGAGTAAATATCAATCCCCTACCCAGCCGGCTGTGCAACTGATCGGCATTGCAGAAACCATGAGCTGCTGTAGTCGGCATTCGGCCAAGGCGTCAAAGCATATGCTGCGTTGTCCTACAACAATTTGTGGCCCTCATAATTTGGGCTGTATCTGTATGGGCTATCTGCTTTGATCTGGATGACATTGTTCCTGAGAGGCAGCAGAGATCAACACTTGTATCCTATCTCAGAAGTTGTGCATGTGTAGGCCCAGGGGAAGATCATCCATTATCATCCCAGCAGGAGGCGCTACAACAACTGCATGGGGCACATTCAGAGATGCGTTGGCAAGAATAGAAGTTGCTGGTCAACAGGTGCTGTTGTCTGTGCCCTTGCATGTCGAAGAATAACCTGCAAGTTGCTGTTGTGATCCAAGCCCTGATGTACATACAGTAACAAAGGCTACTTTTGCATGCAGTGCTATAGACATACATCATGTCTTGGGCAGCTGCCATGAAAACATTGTGCATATGTTGTGTAAATGACAGTAAAAAGCTTCTCAGGGTACATGGTGGCCTGTTGTTGTACACTGACGGGCTCTGGCTTACAGACAACTTGTTCCTGCACCAGTCATATCAAGCTCTAACATGTCATGTGCTGACCTCGCCCGTGGCACAATGCAGGCAGAGACAAGCGAATTATCATCAGACAGATTTGACGATACGGTTCACCAGTTGTCAGGGATGAGGATTCAGGATGATGTCACGGTATGCTTGCCACTACCAGGTTTGCCTTGGTGTGTAAAGCGCTGCCAATCAGAGCAATCTCAACACCCATTGTGCATGTTTCAACAGATGGATTGCTTTCATGTGCTGACTTGTGTGTCTTGTCAGTGGCATGGTTCTGATGGTACATTGTTCAAAGTGCTCATGCACTGCTCACTGCATGAAACACAGGGTTGCGTCAACATGCTTCCACAGAGTATTGCTTGAAATGTCAGCAGACATCCAGCTGATGGCACCCGCTGTTTAGGCATCAGCTGTGAATGAGTGCAAAGCATGTGGGTGCAACATTGGATGCAGTTATTGTGATGATGCAGGCAGCAGTGGCAGGCAGCAGGACGGTAGTAGGGCCAGGACCATCCCCACCCACAATCACAGAGACAGAGACAGGAGGCCAGATAGTGCGAGCAGGCCATAAACGCTTCTTTTTTGATCTGGGCTCTAATGCAAAGGGCAAGTTCTTGCGAATTACGGAGGTAAGGCCAGGATCTGATTGTTTATTTTGTTGTCCAGCATGCCACAATGAAAACCTCATCCACCAAAGAGTCATCTGAAGTCCTTCAATGCTTGAGTAATGTCGCATTGTCTTATGTTGTGTGTTTTGTTGTGTTGTGCAGAATTGCCACTCCTTCTGGGCTCTATACAATGCTCTTCTTTGCCTTATGTACCCCACCAAGCTGTCATTCAAGATGTCATGCATGATGTCAGCAAAATTTCATGCACATAGTCATCGAGTTTTGCGTCTGCCACATATATCACTGCTCCTCACTGTCACTGACTGCACAGGTGGTCGGTCTGGAACGCATAGCCATTGTTGTTCCAGCCGAGGCAATGGGCCAGTTCCAAGCAGCCCTGGGAACCTGCCAGGAGCAACATGCCTCGGGGGTTACTTCAACAGCCCGCATACAACAGCAGCTACCACCTATGCAACCCCCTCCTGCCCCCACCACTTCAGCCTCTGTCCAATCTTCTGCTTCAGCCCCATGCACCCCATCTGTGACAGATGTGTCCCCACAGGTGAAGCCCCCCCAACAACCCCCACAACTCCCAGGGTGTGGTGCTCAGCTTCTGGAGCACATGCCACCTATCATGTTCCAGCCAATGTGGATTCTCCCTCCTCCTGCAGGTGCTTGTGCACTCTGCCCATGTACCAACAGTCTGTCCAAACAGTCTGTGTGAGCAGTGCACACAAGCAGTTTGTGTAAGGGGCAGGCTGGTGACTGTCAACACTTATCTCACAGTAAACAGGCATTCATTCAACAGGCAGTAGGCATTGTGACCAAGGTTTTTGTGTGTGTCAGGGAGGACACTCCTTCACATGAAATGCACACATGCAACACTGCTGTACCTGCTTATGCAGATGTGACTGCTGCCCTGGTCTGCCCTACGCTGTTGCTGTATGGAAACTTATATACTGTGGTGCAGATGTCCCAAGCTATCCGATGAGTGGTCCACCACTGACCTTCAATGAGATGAACCAGATCAAAATGCATGCAATGCTTGGGTACTGATCAGTGGAGAAGAATGGCATTGGGAGAGGAATGGCATTGGGAGAGGTCATAGAGAGTGCAGAAGGGTTTTGGGTCATGGGACACTCTACATAACATTACAGTATCATAAGTTGTGGACAGTACACATGTGTGCCCAAAGCGTTGATCAGGAATCAAGACTTATCTGTATTGCAAAGTCCCAAGGCATACAGTCTTGAGTTTCTGCCAAGCAGAAATGAGCTACAGCAGGTCACAATAGAGATGGATCTGACTTGACCAACATTTCAGCAACACTGAATCTGTGGCATGGTGAATACGTGCAGCTCAGATACCACTCTGGCATAGCTGTTTGATAGTTCATAGTTTTCAGGTAATTTTCAAGAACTGCTCATAGGGATGTCAATCAGTTGCAGTGTACCTCGGGCTCGATTATCACAGACAGCCGTGTACATGCAAGGCAAGTGTAACTATCCTTGCAAAAATGTGTAAACAACACCGTGGATGTAGTGCTTGTGGTACAGGTTTGTTTATCTGTGTCTTCCAGTTTGTCTGGTAACCATGCCTCAAAGCAGGTTTGATGTCACTGACCATAGTACTAACCATGCCTCAAAGCAGGTTTTGATGTCACTGACCATAGTACTATTACGCACAACATGCTGACAGATACAGCAAGCATGCGTATGGAGCAAGCATGTCAGATGATGTATACACACCATACCTGGGCGGTAATGCAAGCAAACGTACTGGTCATAATGCTGCGTGACCGCATTGTGCAGGTGGTGTAAGTACAGTCTGTGACTGTATTTTGTATTGACTGTCTGTGTTTAATGTCCTGGGGACCAACTGGGGCCACCAGACAGAGATCTGTTCTTGTGAATTCAGTCAGACAAAATACACTTCGTACAAGAAAAGCATTCCCTGAGAAAACCACCACATGCATTTGGCTCACACTTAGCTATGAAGCCTGGTACTGTGCAAGATTGCTGAAAAAGATTTGCACGCTTGTTCATAATGTGACTATAAGCTGGACAATCAAAGATGAAATTTCTTTCATGACACACAATCTGAGACTGTCATTTGAGTACTCGCATTTCGCAGATACGCCAAGCGTAAAGCAAAAAGCAACAAGCAAAAGCTGAGCTACAGACTGCGAGCTTGCTTCTGCATCGAAGCCTGATCCGCAGATTGATTGCTGTGACACTGGCAAAGGCCTGCACATGTTCCTGTCGAGGGTCCTACAAGCCGACAGCTGTAAGGAGCCAAAGCTTCGTTCTTTGCTTTCTCTCGCGTCAGTACAACAGCTGAGCACCTGTCGCCTTTGGTGCAGTACTTCAAGTGACCAAGAAACTACCCAACAGAGGCTTGGGGACCAAACTGCAGCGTCTGAAGTGGAAAGACGACTCATTTTGGACGATCACAGCCGTCAAACCCTCTATTGTGAGAGCAAAACTGTGTCGTCTCAACCCTTCTGCTGCAACCCTTTCCGATAATGGATATGATCAGCGTCTTGTTGTGATGCTTAGGACGGTGAACATGGGGCTGCATCTGGCATATTGACTTGGAAAGGTGCGTATTCGCTGCAAGTCTATGTGGAGTGTGTGCGTTGCTCAGAGTCATTTGCCTAGTTCAGGTCAAGCTCAATCAAAAGAGCCAAAACGCATCAATGGAGTACTGAAGAAGGTTTGGAGGCATTTAGGAGATGGCCAGAAGCTGCAGTGGCACACAGTGCCAAAGTCTGACAGTGTTACCCAGAAGCAAACAGCTTGAAAGTAAACTCTTGTCCGTACACTGCCACAGATGCAAAGTCTTCTGAGAGTTGTGTCTGCATCAGTAAGCCAGCAGCGCCAACACATGAGAAGAAACTAACATAACACCTTGCTCATCCCTTGGTCTTTTTCCTGACCTTACTGACTAGATAGTCTATGATGGCTGATTTGCAGTGCTGCCGCCTCTTTAGAGCCTCAAGGCTGATCCAAGTATCATAGCCATCACTCCATTTTACATGAAGCTCGAGGCTCTCTCCCACGCGCCTGGCTCCTAAATTATTGCAGGATTACTGTTGACATTGCTTCAACACGCAAAAGAGTATCATAGTCTCAAAGTCTCATATGATGCCATTGTAAATCAGTACATGCAACGTGACATGCCAGACTGCTGCATCATACACATGGTGATAAAGAACGGTTGTCAACACCAGATGTTTGCAAGGCCGCTATTTTGGTACATACTTTTGTGCATCATGGTTGTGACTGAATCAGCCTTTTTTGAGATGTGTGGAGTCCCACAGTGTGTCTCACGGCCATTCACACATAAGTCACCGACAACGTGCTCATGAACCTACCAGTGATAGACGCGTTGGGCCACTGGCTTGCTGACATGTACTTGCGTGCTTTGCTCTGTTCCACCTGGTCCACAATGTCCATGCCAAGGCCTGAGTCATCAGTCAGCGTAGGTGATGCCGCTTGAAAAGCTGCCAGTTTTGTCTGCTGATGCTCCTCACCCTCATACTGCTCGCCAGCAGTGTCATCCCGTATTGTGTCAGCTTCTGCCATGGCAGTTGCATCTTGCATAGCGTGATCCTGTGACTTCCACCTAGCATGCTGTTCCTGCATGGCCGCATCACTGCTGGGCTGAGCTGGCGTCTGGGCAGTGCGCGGTTGCTTTGCTCTGTCCAAAGCTTGCTGGTAGAAAGGTTTGGACAGCGGCAGCCCAGCAGCAGCGATACACTCCTGGACAGCAGGTCTGAAGGCCTCACAGCCCTGGTGAGCCGCATCAAGCTGTACTAGAGCTTGTCCTGGCGCAGAGCTACACAAGGGGTTAATGCTTGCTGGCTTTTTGGGTGCGAGCTGCTTGGAAACAGTAGGAACCAAGTCAAGCAAGCTGCTGCCTTTCTTGCTTGCAGCCTGCCTCCATTGGTTTGCCTGCTGGCCCAGAATCTGGGAGGTAGCATCTCCAAGTGGTGCGCTGACTGTAGTCCTGTTTGGCAGCTGTGCTGCTTGTCCAGCGGAAGCAGCAGCAGCAGCAGCAGAGGCATCAGCAGGGGTAACACTTGTGGGAGCAGCAGCAGCATGCTGCTCTGCAGGACGAGCAGTCCAGTCAATCTGACTTCCAAAGGATGTGGGGTCAAGCCCTTTGGGTCTCAAAAGCACCTGAGGCTCTGCATTGAAACTGGCGGCTGGGATGAGTCCTGGCTGGGGGTTCTGCTGCCCATTGAGGTGCCCTGCCAGAGCAGCAGCTTGAGCTGGCTGCTGCTGCATTGCATAAGGAGGCTGCATGTGTAGCTGCTTGAGCATCTGCTGAGGCTGGCCAACAGGATGCTGCTGATACTGAAATGGCATCTGGTTTGGCAGCTGTTGGGTTGTCAGCTGATGAGCCATGTCATTGCTCCTGGGCAACATGTGTTCTGTTGGCAGTTGAGGTTGAGCAGATGCTCCGTCAGCTCCGCCTGCAATGCCACCACAGAACATATATGTCAGATTAGACAAAATGCAGGGTGCCATTAGTTGCATGGTACAAAAAACAGGCATTGACATTTTGAATCAATGATCGTAAATCACAGCACTACTACCAGGATGTTGTGAAAGCTCTCAGACGGATACACTCCTGCGTTTGTGAAAATGACATGCTGCAAGAACGTTGCAAACAGTTGTAACTCTATCTCTGCATGTCATTGTCTGTGGCAAATGGTAGAGAACATGGGCTTTTCCACAGGATTGCTAACAATGCCCTCACACATGATGTAATGACTGCTGTTCATATTCAAAAGCGTGCTGCTATGTAACAGCAGTACATGACTATGCTGTATGCCCATGTTGATGCACTTCCTTCACAAGTACCTTTCAATTTGTGCCTGGATTGAAAATGGATGTGTACAGGGACTATGAAGGTTACCTGGGGCAGGTCGAGGCGATCCTGCTGGCCACTGTGACTGCAGCCCCAAACTCCAATTGGTCTGCTGAGCAGACCCCCACCCAGGCTGCTGCGTCTGGGCAGCCGGGCCCTGGCTGCGGCCTGAAGCTTGACCAAGCATGCCAGCATGCATTGCAGGTTGCCGCCCGCTGCTAGTAGTTGCATAGACATGCCCTGCTTGCATGGGCATAGTAGTGTGAGAGCGTCCTGCTCCATACTGCGTGTGAGACTGTTGCACCTGAGCAGCCTCCACAGATGGAGGGATGAAGTGAGCTGGTTTGTACTGAGGCGCCTGCTGAAGCCGATCAAAAGACCAATGCAGCTGTGGCTGTATGTCTTTTTGTGAGGCTGTGTTGAAGGCATCCTGGACCAGTGTTGGGTGCAGACCATGCGCCTGGTTCATGTGGAAGCCAGGCTTGGGAGCAGCAAAGGTGGCAGGCCTGTACTCTGTGGGCTGCTGCAGCTGAGATGCAAACTGATCCTGAGTGTGTGGCTGCTGAAAGTGGTTGTGAGCACCTGAAACGTGCATGGGGAGGCTGCCTATCTGCGAAGGCCCAGCATCTTGAGTGAATGGGACTGCCTGTTGTGTTGGCTGAGACCTGGGTGCTGACAATGGGGGTGTGACATCTGCAGCATCGTCTGGGTGCTCAAACTCCCGGATGAGCTCAGCTCCTCGGGGATGCTGTGTCTTGATAGCTCTAGCGCTGTACCAATTTCCCTCATCCTCAGGGAAGCCAGGAAACTGCACGTAGTAGTCCCACTCTGTACGTCTGTTGCGCTTAACTCTGGCTTTCTGTGTGATGTAGGCCTGAGGCTGTTCAATCAACACAGTCTCATTAGCCTGAGAACCCAGCATGTCTGCTGCATACGAGGTGC
>JAABUP010006220.1_pt1 | contig 17238 bp, 23 predicted proteins | sample 5559201 | NCBI WGS metagenome assembly JAABUP01 (sample SAMN10711887, study PRJNA513373) | rock metagenome | isolation source: Antarctica rocks | place: Antarctica
TCTGACGGGGTTCGACTTGTTCTCCCGGGACGCCGGACGCGGCGGCTCGGGTACGGAGGATGATCTCAGGAATCTGTTCGTCGGTGGACGCCATGGTTGGGATAGTAGCTTTTAGTTGGTGGGAATCCCGAAGATGTTCTCGAGGAACCGATGAGGAATGGGATGATTTTGATCGAGAAGGACGAGGGAGACACGACGAAATACGCTCGGGTCACCGATGATGACGAGTCTGTTACCCGAGGCCGGAATCCCATCGGCATGCTTTCTCCCAATCGACAAAAACATAAACACGTCATGCCTCATGTTCCGTCCGGGTCAAGGCCGTTAAAGATCACCGAAGACTCGGGATCTCGACAGTCGCTTTGGGACGACACTACAGGCTGATCAGGCATGTCGTACATAAAACCTCTTGAATCAGTTCCCTTGCTTCAAGCTTCTCCGCAATCTCGCCAGACATCAGTTTTTACTGAAGGCGGGGCCCATCATGGCTTCCAAGTTGATCGAGATGCCCAGACCACCCGTCCGGCCGCTCTTCTTCGACTTTGAGGACCCTCGCCTGTTCGGAGTACAGTTGCAATTCATGATCGGGTCAGGTCTCCTCGTCGCACCTTGTGTCGAGGAGGGCGAAACTTCCGTGCAAGGACATCTTTCAACCATTAACGGAACGACCCCTGGCGCGATTGGTATCCTCACGAATCGTTCAAGCCCGAATCGAACGATGAGATCACTCTACCCCCGCTCCGCTTGGCCACGATCCTATTCATATCCGGTCGGGATCTATTATCCTCACTCATAATGAATCGAGATACACTCTTACAGAGACCAAGGAGCAGCCAATCTGCGTCACCGTGGCGCTGAATGCGGAGGGTACCGCTCAGGGGAGCTTCAAACTCGATGATGGCATCTCCATTGAATGAGAGGCCACATCCCCGAAGATTAGGACTCCAACTCACAGTCCTCTCCGCTGAGAGGACCGTCATCATTTGTTCCGCTTCCCATGGACAAATCAGCATGTCTAGATCAGGAACATGTGTCGTCGGACCCAAACTCGGGCGAAGTCGAGATCATGGGCGTTCCGCCAAGACCAGCTTTGATACCAGTCGGGAGTCGAATCCTCTCGGAGTTTGAGTATTCTCCCTCAAAAGTCAGGAAGTGGTGATCGACAGCCTGGACATTTCCTTGGGAGGCGACGTCAAGGTCATCTGGTGGGGGATGAGTCATGCCGAGACAGATGCGTACGAGTATATTTCTGACTGACCGGGCAAAAATGGCAGACTCCGGGCCGACCCATGCGCGCACGTGCTCAGCTATTTTTAGTCGGTATCAAGCGCGTCATCTGAGAGATCACACAACCCGCCTTGCCCAATCTGTGACTTTTCTCCATACTTAGTGCTATAGCAGGTGGTGCTTTCAACGACTGTCAGCATCAGCTGTGCGAATCAATCGTCATTCTCAAAATGTGCGACGCAAGGGACAAGTCCGTTCCTGACGAGCATCATGTCCCACGAGTGAGTCTATACTGTTAGCTTGCCTGTCTCCCAGTCCTGACCTGTAGGCAAACAGACCGGGCAATGGATGTCACAGGACAAGCGACATCATCATAAATTCCTCAACCAAACGATCGATCATGTCGATAAGAACCCCAAGGAACTCACGCCGGTGATGAAGGAGTTCAAGGAGGAGGTCGAGAAGGATACGAGGTTGTGGATGCTCGTCAATCTGATGTTCACGCAGGTATGCACGTTTCCCCACGAGTTCCGCGTGTTGACATCCGGGGTAGATTCCTGATGGCAAGGATTACCTGAAAGACCCGGCAGGGCAGGTTGCGACAGTACGAGACTTCCCTCACCTCGTCAAACTCCTCAATCACGTCCTCACGACTGCACCACGCTGGACGGATGCGGGTCATAAGGTCGGTGTAGTCGGCGTGCCCATCAACGCGCTTTTTGATTGGCCGATGGCGACGAGAGCAGGCTTTGCAGTATTTCAGGATCCAAAGATGAACTCTTTGGTGGGTCCCTTGTGCCACCCCTTTCCACACCAAATCCCACCGTCTTTCATGGTCAGAGAACGGTGGTTTGCAGCTGACAATCTTGCCTGTCTCTCTTTAGTTGAAGAAAGTACTCGACGCGTGGGGCGCCTTCCTATGCTCTCCCGAATCCGCAACCTGCCTCGGAACCGACATAGAGGGCTGGTTCGGTGAGGCTGCCGTTCCGATCCTCGAGTCCGTCTCGAACCAAGCTGGTGTCGTCAACGGCCTGTCCGAACACAAATTCCACGAGCTATTCCAATGCGACCCATCTGCCCCTCATCACGATTTCAAATCATGGGACGACTTCTTCACCCGCCTGTACCGCCCGGAGATCCGACCTGTCGCTTCCCCCGAAGACGATAATGTAGTGGCCAACGCTTGCGAGAGTCAGGTCTACAAGGTTGCTCATAATGTCCACGCACGCGATAGGTTCTGGGTGAAGAATCAGCCATACTCGGTCATGGACATGCTCGCGTTTGATTCTCTCGCCGAACAATTCGTCGGGGGCACGATCTACCAAGCCTTTCTGAGTGCACTCTCATACCATCGTTGGCACAGCCCCGTGTCCGGCAGGATCGTAAAGGCGTACGTCGTGGACGGGACATACTACTCGGAACCACTCTTCGAGGCCTTCAACGAAGAAGACCAGCTGCAAGTTCCAGGAGGCATCAATATCGGAGGGGAGAACGCCAGTCAGGAATACCTCAGTGCGGTCGCGACGAGGGGAATCATTTTCATCGAGGCGGATCATCCGAAGATCGGGTTGATGGCGTTCATCGCGATCGGGATGGTGGAGGTCTCGACGTGTGATATCACGGTGAGGGAGGGGCAGCATGTTAAGAAGGGGGATCAGCTTGGGTGAGTGCGAAAGCTCTCCCTGTTCTTGATGCGTCCGTGGCAGAGAATCGTTATGCGGCTCGAGCGATAAGGGAAGGACCGGGATTGTGCCTTGGGGAGAGATCCCTAAATCGGCATTGAGAAATGGCTACCTGGACTGAAATATGAGGATGATCATCGCTGACCCGGCCATCTTAGTATGTTTCACTTCGGCGGGTCATCACATTGCGTCCTCTTCCGCAAGGGAGTCAAGGTGTCCGGATTCCCGGAGGAGAGCGACCACAACGTCCCGGTCAGGAGCAAGCTTTGCGTGGTCGAGTAGAGCTGTCTTGAATACGTTGACATGGTATCAACATGCAACAACTTAAGCGGTCAACGGATGGCCTCCAGACGCAACGCTGAGAAAGCATGTAGGATGGATGTTCAGAATAAATGACGCGTTATGTTTACTTCGCCTCGGACTTATTAATACTTAAACCGGTAGGAGAGACTGCTGACCAGCTGCAGCGCTTCAAAGCGGCACGCATGCTTAGCGAATCCCTGGAGAAGCCTATACGTGATTCTTAGCTTTTTTACGAATCGACTTCCAACGGCCTGCGCGAGGAAGGGACGGGCGTGCTAGATTCCCTCAGCCCGGCCAGCAATACATACAACCTTCGACTGTCAACCCTACCATTAATGGGAGCCTGATCGACGGTGATCAATATTGTACCTTTTGCTCAGTGGTATCACGTTACCGCTTAAGCGTGTTTATTACAGTAGGGCCACATGCATGGTTTGCCTCTGGAGAAAGAAATCAGTCCATCTCCCATACAGGGGTCAGACAAAAGAGTTTTCATCTGTCGGCCTAGGTTCCCAGCCGGCAAAGGGGGTATTCTATGCGCCAGCTGGGAATAGGTTGGGATTGTGTTGGCAGCGTAAACGGAGTTGACGGGTGGCGATGAGGAGGAGCCTGATTGGAATAGCGTTGCGTTAAGACATGTTTCAATATATTCATGACGCTCTTCCAAGAACTGCAGGCCATGAATATTCCCACTGGATCAAGGTTCCAGCAAATGAGGACCAATACAGAGGAACTTTTTGTCCCAGTCTTAGTCCGTCACATCCGCTCAGAGCCCTGGTAGATGTACGTTTCTCGGCGGCAGACAAAAGGAGGTGACTGAAGATGCACCACTAAGCTACTCGGCAACAATGGGCACCAGGGGTCTCCCACAACCTAGTCAAGTCTTTCAGGATTGGTAGTCTTGCCTGACCAAACATTCCACCCGATAGATGATGCAGCTACGCATATGTACGATTGAACGCTGTTTCAGCCAAGCAAAGCTGCCAACAGCTCGTTCTCCCCAGACGCTTCCGCACCTTCTCCCATGTCTTTGCTAAGCAGGCCCTGATCTTCATTTGGCTTGAATCCCTTGATCCTCGGTTCAACATCGTCTCCTGCAAATAACATCTCAATCTCATCCAGCGCATCCTCCATCAATTCCTTCCTTTCCTTCCGCCATACAGAGACCTTCCTCACGTGTGCCGGCCACTCCGCACCGCTTAATTTCTGCTCCTGCTGGAGTGGCTGAGAGATGGCTTGGACCGGAGGAGGCATGGTGATTGCCCTCAGATCATCCTCTGAAGCTATTTGACCGTCTTTAGTGCACTTGACAATCCGGTCAACAACACCTGACATCTTCCCGGCAAGATTGATGGCGGAGATGTTGGAGATGTGGATCCCAGTGGAGGAGGCTGTGGAGCCGTGGAGTGCACCTACTCCTGGGACAATGGTCCAGAGTGGGACTTGCTGAATAGCTGGCTGGCTGGTGAGGAGGGTCGAGAGGTTGGAGTCCTTGTTGGCAATGATGACGCTCAGGCCTTCAAGAGTTCTATCGTTCTCCTGTATATTGGTGACCTGCTTGCTCTCCTTTGTCACAATGAAGCCACTTGATGCAGTCCTGCTCAAGGGAGAGAGCTGACCCTTCCTCCTGGACTTCACAGGCAAGCTGGTGGTAGTCCAGTTTGAGGTATTGATGACCAGGGCGGCTGACTTATCTTCATTGGGGGGCCAAGCATACATAGACATGGGGATCGAGTGGTGCAAGGCCAGATGGAGGGGTCTTGCTTCACGGATCCTTGTCTCAAGCGGGGAGAAGATGTATGCGGGTGGTGAGGACGTGATTGCCCAGGTGGAAAGTGAGGCAAGGTGATTGCTGGTCCCACCATCAGTCCAGAGCTATATGAGATGAAGAGGGAGCGACTTACTGAATGACATGAGAGTAGACATAGGAGATCACGATGATGCGCGGGGGAGGATGACAGGTCTTGCTGATATGGCTGAATATGGCTTGGGATGCAAGGGGTCCAAACACCCCATTGTCATCCTCTATTCCGGCTGTCAGCAAGAGTGAGAGGGAGATACTGGGACAAGCGGTAGTCAATCTTGATCACCGGATCCTGGAAGACTGAGAATGGCTGGCGGACAGGATTGCCAACTTGAATGTTAAAAGTGAGGTGATCATCACCGGTGGAATAGTGGGATTGGAATGCTTGAGACTTGCTGTGGAAGCGGTATTTCAGGTGGAGGATGTGGACGTTGGATTGAGGTTGATTTGCCATTGACTGTACTTTTGGATCAGTCTGATCTCCGAGGCAAAAAACCAAGATTGGCATAGCTCTCACCCTTGCAAAGTCGAGGAGCCTTACGGTATCCTTGAAGTCCTCACTATTGTTGATCCCCTCGGCACCCTCACGTGGACTCCTCATGTAGCTCGAGAAGTTTGAGAAGAGGTAGAGCGCATCCTGGGTGGGTAGGTCGGGGGAAAGTGGCTGGGTGAGGGGGTGGCGGATTGATGCTTGGGGGATGTGCGGAGAGGGGAACGAGGAGGGATCAGATCGAGGTGGCTCTAGACCGCTGGGTGGGGTGGACATCATGAGGTGACGGTAGGGGTACGAGTGGATCAAATCCAGATGGGGTGGGCCGAGTCCCGAAGTATCCTGACGGCTGAGGATAAACAGTTTGAGCTCATAGCTGGAGTCGGAGAACCAATGGGTTTTCGTTCGCGGTCGAGAAGAAATATCGCTTGGGTATGGTTCAGCAACGCCAGAGGAGCGATGAGAGAGGACGTTTCATTGACGTTGACAGCACAAAGGATACGCTTCAACAGTCTCCTTTCATTCAGGCCTTCTTCCCCTGCGTTGAATCCCGAGCACGCAAATGCGGTAGATTGCAGCCACGCACAGCTTGTCATCCACATGGAAGATTTGAGCTGCATTTGTCATTTCATATGGGTGTTGGATCGCTGTCCATGCACTCTCCGAACTACGATTTCGGATGACTCCCCATATCGAGCCAGTACACCACCCACTCGACCAACGACAACGACCTGTCCTTCCCGAGCTCCCCTCTATTGACCCCGGCCCAGCCGTTTGAATACTCATGCTCCGCCACGGGTACTCCGCTGATCAGGAGGACCGACCAAGTCCAGATCCAACCGACCCACCCGCCGACTTTCCGACCGGTCCGCCTGTAATATTCTCGCTCGAGGGCACACCCGATCCCGTTGGCGAGGTAGAATATCGCGTATGGGCGGATGGAGAATTCGTGTTGGATGGGGTAGAAGATCGTGATGTGGAAGGCGGCGGATAGGGCGAAGATGAGGATCATGTGGAGCGATCGTGGGAGGAAATTGAGAGGTGTGGCGAGGTAATGAAGTGGGTACTACATGGTCAGTATGATCTCACGATGATCGAACCCACCCGCAGTAACTAGATTGAATCAGCCAGGGCAGAACTGGGAGGATGTGGAGCGGCGTACCTGGTGATACCTCGTGCCCCACAATTCGTTCAGACTAGAGCTCTTCACCGGCTGATGCATAAGTCTCGGCCATTCCTCCGGTCGGTAGAGTCCAGTGATCAAGGCTGGGATGGCGAAGAGGTGGAAGGCGAGACATGTCCCATTACCTATCTTGATGATCTGGCAGATCTCCCAGAACAACCAGATCGCCGGGATCGGTAGCCCAGACTGGGAAGCAAGCTCTCGACACCATCGTCTGAAGTCGCCTCCGACGGCCAAGGTGGGATGGCCAAAAGTCATCGGAGCGAGTCGGAAGACAAGGTACGAAGCGGCATCGAAGATGAAGAAGTTGAGGAAGAAGTGCCAGAGGTGGTGAAGGATGCTTCGGACATAGCTTGGTGGCCTGGCGGATGATCTGATGGCGGTACCTGGAACGAGGCCAATACGCCGCATCGGGTTGGCGAGGAGATCGAACGCCTTGTATCCCGTGAGGTTTCGGACGAAGGATAAAGGAGACTCCGGCCGAGCTACTTGGTATGCGGGCGATCGGTCAAGGAAGGCATAGCGAGTGATGGTGAGGAGATGCTGACAGGTCTGAGCGCCAATTCTCAAGGCGAGATGAAAGTACGTACCACCAAGACCTAACTCGACATCGTTATCGTGTCAGCAGGGCTCCTCTCTGGGAAAAGTCGCAGAACGGTTGCGCACGAAATATTGAGAGAAATACATCCGATTCACTGTTCAGTCTCGATCAGAATGATTTCAACCTCGAGCCGACTTACCAGGTCCCCAGGAGTCGTTCTTGGCAAAGAAGCACCAGACCCCGGGGAGGATAGAGAGTGGGAAGAGCACGACTCGGAAAGGCCTTGTGCCTTGCAGTTGAACGAGGTAGGCTATCATCCAGGGTAGGATGAACGAGGCATAGAGGATGGATTTCGGTGTCGGCTGGTTGAGGAACTCGTTGAGCTGGAGCAGGGACTCCCTGATCAGGGTAGAATTCGAGGAGGTCCATTGCGTGGGGAGGAAATGCATCGAGAGAGATGGTCTCTGTTTCAAAACGAAATAAGGTAACTTAGAGAAAAGTCCTTGGGTGCCGGTGATCCGGCGATAAACCCAGATGGTCTCTTTTGAGTCATATCACGCACGTGCTTCATCTCTTCCTTTTGACCCCGTGAGACCGAGAATATGGAAACCATGGACGATACTTCATCCCTTCACAGGACAAGTAGACAGGAATCAGATCAATCACCATGCTATCCCTCACCCTCATCGCCATCCCCACCCTCATCGCCATCCTCACCCTCCCCCTCCCCCTCCCCACCCTGGCCCTCAACATCACCATCCTTCAACCCTCCACCCCATTCGTCCCTTCCCCTCTCCCACCCCCTTCCGCAGCTAGTCATTCCGACGCCATCGTAGCAGCCTTCTCCAAACTAGGACGTACCACCACCTGGAAGCTCATCTCTGCCATCCCATTCCAGGGCGATACCTACGAGCCAGAAGGCATCACCAGGATAGGCGAGGATAGATATCTCGTCTCCGCTGGCGAATATACGGAATTGACCCAGAAATTTGGGACGAACCCCGGTGGGAGCTCGGTTATCCTTAATGGAACGGATAGGACTGCCGGAGCGGGTTTCGCCCACCTGATCGTGTTTGATGGGAATGGGTCGAGGATTGCCGACGCGACGCTGACCGAACGGGGGGCTATCGAGTATCACAATGGGGGTATAGATTACGATGGGAAATACATCTGGGCGACTATCGCTCAGTATCGTCCAAATACCACGGCGACTCTTGTCCGGATCGACCCTTCGACGTTGGAGCCGACGACGATCTCGCATATCTCGGACCACCAAGGTGGAGTCGTGCACGATACCTCCACCGACAAGCTCTACACCCTCAACTGGGGAAGTCGGAACTCCACTTCTTTCCTCCCCAACCAACACGCCACCTATATCTCGTTCACCTCCCCCATCCGGGTCCAACGCAATCCCTCGTACTTCATAGACTACCAAGACTGCAAATTCCTCGGACACCCCGCCTACTACCAGCACCGCTCCACCATGCTCTGTTCCGGGATCGCCACCCTCGGCTCGGCCGACCAGACGTTCAATCTCGGCGGTCTCGCCATAGTCGATACAGAGACGATGACCCCATTGGACGAGGTGCCGGTGGTATTGCAGAGTGAGCTGGGGGTGAATGTGGCGCAGAACCCGATGGATGTGGGTGTGGTGGATGGGAAATTGAGGGTGTATTGGTTGCCGGATCAACGTAACTCGACGCTATATGTCTATGAGGCTCAGCCGGGGAGTCCGTTCGAGTATGGTGGTGATGGGGGAGGGGCGCAGTCTTTCGAGCATGCGCGGTGAGGGGGCGAGACGAGCGGGATCATCTCGACTATGAGTGGGTAAGAGGAAGTAAAGGAAGCGATGCAAGATGAGTTCTCCCTGTTCTTGATGTTGCTGTCTGGGACATGTCAGGAGTTGGATCGGGATCCAGACTGCGGTGTGGACGGCAAACACAAGATCTGCATGTCGTAGAGGTGCATCTGATTCTGGTGGACGGGGAGACATCAGCAGCCGGCGAGCATGCTATAGCAAAGACCGAGCAACCTTTTGATAGGTTCGTCGCCACCGTACATGGAAATGTGCACTCCCGGCAAATGGCGCAACAAATCATTTCCAGCATACATATTCCCATCAGACCTCATCGACCCGGTTGGGGGAACCCTCCCCGCCCCACCGCATATACATTATTTATCCGCGAAAACCCATCCCGACCCCATCTCCTTCGTCCTTAGAGGGAGTAAACAAAGTCCTCATTCTTGAGATCCGTCAGATCGAGCAACGCCTGAGTATAATGCTCCTCCGCATGGCCCTTTTCCTGTGCGTCCTTTGCCGCCTGATCCGCACGGAGTCCCTTCCATTTGGACGACGCCTCGAGCGAGTAATCGATCATCGCTCCGGTCTTACCGCTCGCGCGACGGCGGGTGACGTTTCGTCGGTTGAGGAAACCGAGGTATAGGGTCTGAAGGACGATCAATCCGGAGAGGACACAGAGGACCGCGAGGTTGGCTTCGAGGCCGGTCTTGTACAATGGCGCTTGTTTGGCCTTGTAAAGCTGGGGACCGACGATGTTTCCGACGGTCAGTCCAATATAGAGCATCCCGGTGGTGGTGGTCTTCTTGGTGTGACCCGCGGTATTGGCGAACGTCCAGGTGAAGATGATGGGTGTGATGCACTGGAATACCTGGAGGATGAAGAAGACGGCGAGGAGGGAGTGGTTGCTGGATGCGGTACCGGTACGGGGGAGACGGTAGAGTCCGATCGCGCCGGCGAGCGGGAAGAGGGAGGCGACGAATAGGATGGGAGACTTGTATCGGGTCTTCATGATCAGGAAGGCGGTCAGGATGTTGGTTACGATCGCGATCCCACCGGGGATCATGTTGTACAGTATCGTCTGGAAGGTGGAGAGTCCGAACCCTTTGAGGATGAGCGGGCCGAAGGCACCGATACCGCCGGATACGAGCGATATGCAGAAGGCTACGGGACGGATCAGCTGGTTATTCGCGGAACAGGTAGCGCGGGAGGGACACACTCATGAGCATGAACATCCACTGCTTGGGGTCGGTGAAGCATTCGATGACGTGGGACCACTTGAAGTCTGCGAAGCTGAATGAGCACAGTGAAGGTGGGATCGGCTCGTCACTCACGAGTGGTCTGAGTACCGGTCTGGTTCAATCGGATCCTCTGCAGGGCAACGTACTTTTCCTCCTCGGTCAGGAAGCGAGAGCGAGTCGGGTGACCGGGGAAGACGAAGATCATCGGGATAGAACAGCCGACGGAACTACCGGGCATCGTATCAGCAGGGAAGTTTATTCCGATGACGATCCACTCACATCAACCCGCAGACCAAGAAGATGATCTGGTAGGGACGGAGGTGACTGTTGTGGATGTGGCCGAGACCGTAACTGATAAGACTGCCAAGGATGGATGCGATACCCTTACAGGCGACTCGTCAGTGTCCGCATCATGCTTGACTTGGTGAAGGACTCACGTTGCACGAGTACCAGATGTTGTTCCTGAGCGGCTGTTCACGACGGGTCCACCACATGGCGACGACGACGAGCATGGAAGGAGCGATGGAAGCCTCGAAAGCACCCATGATGAATCGGAACACGGCGATCCCGGCGAAGCTCCGGAAGGCGGACATGATGGTCACCGATGCGCCCCAGCAGACGAAGCAGAAGCAGATCCAGTAATTGACCGGAAACTTGACCAGAGCGTAGACCGAGACTGGATTGTATCATTGGACGGGGATCAGGAAGGTGAAAAGACACTGACGTGGCTGGAAGACGAGCTGTGCGAAATATACGATGGAACTGAGCCATGAGTACTCGGATCCACTGCGAAGACGATCAGAACTGTATGATAGGACGTGGCTGGAAGAGGCTCACTGAAGATGCGCATCGGTCTGGATGTTGAAGACGGCGGCGAACGACAAAGTCGACTTGTCAAGTTGCTGACAGAAATAGATCACGGAGATGCTATCATGTTTGTATCAGAACCTCAATCCTCCTCACTCTGTGCACACATCAACTCACAGAGGCAAGATGTTGCGATCGATCTTCCATCGAACACGATCACTCTCCTCGGTGGTGATGTCGATCTCCGGACCGGAATACTGCGCCAACCAATCCGCACCCAGATCCGCATACTTGGTCTCTGCCTCTCTGGCCGCAGCCAATCCCCTATGCGCCTTCACCGGATCCTCGACATGATCCACCTCAATATCGTGCTTGGGCTCGTAAGACATCTTGACGGTGTCGAGTGGTTGCCAGTGGTGTGGTGTGCAGTTTCGGTCAATGATGTGTCAAAGCGGCGCGCCCCTTTTCGTACTTGACCGCGCAGCCCGGTTCATGCCGGCGCCTGTCGGACCGGAGCCATGCGGGGTAGTACGGGGGAAACAACCGATTCCGGCACGGGTCCCCGGAGGGCGGGAAAGCGCGGCTCTGCATGCCTTGGCTTGGACGGAATCTTTTTGTCGAGCCAATGATGATGCCATCCGGTGACATTCGGCTCCAATGAGATGGAGAAGCTAATGTTCGGGACAGGGATAACCGTCGGGTGGGGGAGAGAACCCGCCGTTCCAGGGAGCGGTTTGTGTCAATCTCGCATCGCTCAGGATCATGCTGAGAGACACAGATCCTTTAGAGTATCGGGAATGACCCGTTCCCCCTGCCTTCCACCTATGAGGTAAGCTCCGGCCCCGATGATGACCGCTGACGCAATAGGAATGCGCTTCCACAACGTCACCCAATTCGTCGAATGTGATTTGGAGGACGACGTGGTGAGCTGTCTCCGAAATACGTCGTACAGGACACTCATCGCTGCCATCAGTCAGTCCATCCTTCTCCCCAAAATCCAAATTCCCCCCAATATGATCTGGTGGACTCTGCCTGGCTGATATGCCTCCATCCAGATCACCGACCTCAGCCGCTATGCAAGTACCTCCCGATCATCGACGGGACCAACATCCCCGATTTCCCAAGCCAGCTCGTCAAACAGGGCAAGTTCTACAAGTGAGCTCCCTCACCTTACTTCATCAGGCTCCCGCTCAAGGAGCGACATCAGCGTATCCGTCATGGCCGGACATGCGAACAACGACGGGACGACTTTGACCGGTTCCCCCGCGTCGGTCACCAAATACCTCGCAGCTGTACACCGCTCTGACCTCCTCCCGCTACATGACTCTGGTGCGCACCATCTCTTCATATCAATAGTGTACTAATGGTAGTGGAATAGTCAAACGCGACGTTCCGGCGCGCATTGACGTACTACAACATCAGCGACTTCACCTCGTTCTACGACCTGGCCCAGACGCTAGTCGGGCACACTCAGTTTACGTGCTTCGATTGGTACGTCGCAACCAGACGGCGAAATATGGGAAGCTGGCTTTTAACTACCGGTGGGTTCACCTCCTTCTACAATGTGTTGAAATAGCGCAGCTGACGGGTGGCTTTGGGTAGATGGAATACTCCAAAACCCGTGCAGCTTGCCGCTGCCCCGTATAAGGGGGTGATGCATACTTCAGAGCTGTACTTCCTCTTCGACGGAACAAAGTGAGTCAGGTTTTCTCATCCTTATGGTCGGTGTCCTTGGCTGATCGACGTCTACCAGTTCCGGCATCTCCTCGGCCATGGCTCAAAGTATGCCACCCTCAGTTATGATCAGTTTTCGGCCTGCTGACGGTTCCCTCTCCCTCCCTGCCGGCTCTCTCCCCTGCCCGCCGCCGCTTCCCTCAACACCCCTGTTCGGCTCCCCGCTCCCAACCACCCCCTCCGCCCCTATTCCCTGTGCTCTCCCCTGCCCCCTCTCTCTCTCCCTTCAGCCCCCCGCCCCCCCGCAGACTCCTTCGAGCCCTTCAATTCCACCGAAACCCCCCTATCCACCGAAGCTCCCTCCTACCGGACCTCCTTCGCCTGCTCCTTTGATCCATCCACCTACAAATCCCCATCCTCGCCCACCTACAAATCCCCATCCTCGCCCAACTGGCCGACGGTCAACTGGTCTGGGACGCCGCAGAATGGGGGTGAGAGTGCGATGAGGAGGATCGTGCCGATGGAGTCGGAGATGGATTCGACTACGGGGAATTCCGACTAGTGTCGCGGAGATTCTGGATGCGTAAGTGCAGAGGTTTTTGGCGAGGTGGTTCCGCCGCTGGGTCTGTATGGGTGTTGATGGAATCAGTCCCGGATCAGTGTTGGGAACGAGACCAGGGTCTGACCAGTGAAAGATGATCAAAGAATAGCCAAAATCCCATGTGATAGATACTATCATGCAAGCGTCTTTCATGCGGAACGCCTTTTGTAAGATGCGCATACGATGAGACGAGGGTCTGAGCGATGAGGAAATTCAGCGAAATCTCCGAGAAGGACGTACTCTTCTGCGTCTCTTCTGCTTGCATACTGACTCGTGCGGGTATAGAACTTTGGCTTGCTGCTCGCTCAACCTCCCACCTGCACAACCCACACCTCCCTTCCCCTCCACTCCCTCCTCTCCACCTCCACCTCCTTGACTCCCCATACCGTGCCCTCCTTCACCCCCTTGACAACCCTCCCATCCCCAACGGGCAGCACCACATGCAATTCCCTACCCCAAAGCGGGACATACCCACTCTCGACAAACATGCAAGATACCACCACCTCCTCGCTCTTACTAGAATAGGTCACCTCGATCATCGTCCGTTCCGGTTCGGCGAGGACGCCGTCGTCCTCTATCCAAGTGGACTTGTGTTTCCGTCCGTCTGTACCAGGAAAGATCCGCACGCCTCGCCAATCATCGAGTCCCACGACCCCGCCGTCCGACTCCAGGACTGTGTCCACTCCGTCGATGTTTGTCCGTGCGGGTCCGCTCGTCTGGGTCACAGTGGCACAATCCTTTCCGATGGGAATCACCGCGCCTTCCCTCGCAAACAACCCAGCGTGCTCCCAAGGAGTAGCGATCGTCGTCCACGTCCCAGCCTGGTGTCTGCCATACGGTTCGTGGAGGTCAAAGTACAGACTTCCATCGTTCGGTGAAGACTTCGGGAAGTACACTTCTCGTGAAAACATCCCTTCGTATAGCGCGGGAGCGGAGAGGAGTTGACCGGGCCCGATCCAGGCGTCGAAGCCCTCGAGGAGTTTTGGCGTGTAGAGGGTCGGGTCGGAGGCGAACTCGCCGAAAAAGAGGGGGAGGGTGGTGGGAATCGCGTGAAGGTGGGAGTTCCACATCAGCGAGTTACTACGCGAGCGAAGATTCACGTCAGCGTCTGGAAAGAAACCAAAGAGGCAGAAGACACTCGCAAGAAGGGGAGATGCTCGTATCGCCACTTGATCGCCTTCCTGACAACAGGCAAGACCTCGGGGAACTGCCAGCCCATCAACGAGGTCCACTAAAGGCAGGAGGTAGCCCACCATCCATGGGTTATTGAGCTTCTTGTCCCCGCTCGGCGTCTTATCGTTCGAATGGATACAGAACCGACTATGCGTAACTCCCAGCTGGACCCATCTGACAAACAGCTCTGGCGTGGGGAAATCGCCGGCAAAGCCACCAACGTCTGAGCCGTAAGACTGCATGAGGGATAGACCGGCGTTGAGCTGGACAGGCTGGGAGCCGCGTAGGTTCTTCCAGCTACGAGGGCAACTCATTCAGCTTGATGGGGGATGGTGGGGCAAAGGAGCACACCTCGTCGCATTGTCGCCGGACCAGGTACCGGTGGCGTATTTGAAGGTCCCGACGTTGCCTGACCTCGTGAGGACGTAGGTCCGTCTCTCCGGATTACTTGCTTCGAGGGTGTTCTGGCTGAAACATTGTGAATTGCGTTCATTGGGTTACGCGGAGAGCCCACCTGACTTTGTTCATCATCTCCGTTCCCGTTTGTCTCCCCATCAACCCGACCGTCTGGGGACCCTTCATTGGCACCGTCCGGTCATTATCGAAGTCGTTTTTGAACAGAATCGCATCGTCACGGAGGGAGAACTCGTTGTTGTCACTATCCTCATCAGGCCAAGCTTATTCTCTAGCATTGGAAGGACTCACTCCCACAAGCCATCCACGCCGAGTTCGACCAAACCCTTCACGCCTTCCGACCACCAATCCCTCCCCTCGTTGGCAGTCATATCCACCCAGCTGCCCTTTGCACTGGTGCCATTCGCGCTCGACCAGATGTTCTGGAGTGCAGCACCGCCTGTCGCGGGATCGTGGAAGAGGGCGTCAGCGGAATGGAGGCGTTTGTAGGCGGGATGGGTCTCTAGTGCGTCTACGGGATTCATTCAGCACAAACTCGAGAGATGCGAGGAGGAACGAACAAGGCTTGATATTTGTAGCTATCTTCATCCCAGCACGATGGTAGACGGCTATCATCCCCTTGAAATCGGGGAACCGCTTCTTGTTCATGTGGAAGACATAGCGATTACCGGTCTTCTCGTCGACGGTGAAGCCGGAGGACAGCTAAAACAGTAGTCAGATGGGCGTTAGGTGAATCGATAAGGTGAAAGACTCACGAACATGGCGGAGCAGGGGATGTCGTACTTCTTGCAAAGGGCTGGCCATTCGGAGAGGAGGTTCTGAGCGGGTGGATCGTCCTGAAGAGGGATTTTCAGCTGGTGTACCCCAAGACTTGGGGAGGGACTAGCTGATTCAGCGAGGGACATCGTCGAGCCTGAGAATATCAGCTTTGTTCGCCAAGACACCAGCGGGTTCCAGAGAATGTCACAAACGCAGCCACAGGCACCTTGACTGACCGAGATACCCCAACCAATCCCTACCCACCAACCTCGGTCTCCCCACAATCTCCGCAAACGTCCTCACCACCTCCCTCACCCCCTTGCCCACCATTACCCATTCCTCCAAACCCCCATAATCCTGCGTGAAGGTCATGAAGTTGGTACTCGGCACGTCCCCCAGTCGATTCACATCCCACTGCGCGTTACTATTCGTCGGGTGATAAATCGCATATGTAGTCCCTCCTCCTCGTGGAGTCGAAATGAGGAAGGGCGTGTGCTTGTAGAGCGGATCGGACTCCCAGGCGTCGTAGAGGGCTGCATCGGTACCGTGCATCTGAAATGAACGGCCGGTGAGGTTGAGTGGTGCGGCGCGCTCGCCGAGACCGAGGTGCAGGCGGTTGCGGTCTATGGAGTAGTGCCGCATGATGCCGTGCTCGGTCAGGGCGTAGGATCGAACGGGGACGTCGCAGAGTAGTTGTGTTGGAGTCTGTGTCTTGGCGGTTTGACCGGGACTGATCTCCCAGGTGGAGAGAACGAGCTGGTCGGACCAATCGAGGTGTAGCTCCCTCGTCCTACCTCCCCCATCCAGTTCACCCTGGGTCGGTCGTGGGAAAGAGAAGACCGCGTTGGATCGCTTAAGATCGAGCGAGACGAGCTTAAACGGGAGCGGTTGATACTGGAGGATAACATTGTCCTGCGGTGACTGGGGTCGGTTGGGAGCTGTGAGGAGGATACGGTAGGTATTGGGTAATGGAAATGTGAGTGTCCACGTGAAGTCTTTGTATGTCGAGTTGGGGGAGGAGATCAGTGTGAAGTGGGTTATGGAGGAATTGAATTTGGGAGGGAAGAGGTTGGGAGGGAGGGTGAAGGAGGTGAGGTCGCGTTCGACGATGGGCATGGCTCTGACAGTAGATTCAGACAGCACCGGTTGTTTGTACCGAGGGACCGGTGAAGAGTTGGAATGACGTTGCAAGATGCGAGCTGAATCTTTAGTAAACGACGGTTGTCTAGCTTCCCCCCTCATACCCCCACCGGCTCCCGGCGCCGATCGCGCCGAAGTTTAGCTCTGACGGAACCAAAGTAGGGGTTTCATGTTTTGGATATGCGAAAGAGAATCAAGATCGAAGCACACTGGTACCTCTAACATGATCGCTTAATGCATGCTACGGACTTAACCCGCCAAGCAAGATGCGCCCATTGGCCTTCGGTGCTGTGTTGTGAGCACACAATGCTTGACCCCCCTCAATCTACATTACACCATCCGAAGCGGCGCCAACCGATCCATCATCTTCGGGCTGACGACGACCACCTCGATTCCATCCA
>JAABUP010006221.1_pt1 | contig 17233 bp, 18 predicted proteins | sample 5559201 | NCBI WGS metagenome assembly JAABUP01 (sample SAMN10711887, study PRJNA513373) | rock metagenome | isolation source: Antarctica rocks | place: Antarctica
GAACGAATGTGGCGGGTAAATCAGTCCCATTTGGTAATGATTTCATGGCTCTGTTCCCCAAATACATGAACATCCGCAGAGGACAATTCCTTTGCGCAATTATCGGCTTCGCTATCTGTCCGTGGAAGATCGAAGCAAGCGCAGCGAGGTTCTTGGCGTTCTTAAATGGCTATCAGGTCTTTCTTGGCCCCATCGCGGGTGTTCTTCTTTGCGACTTCTATGTCGTCAGGAAAGCAAAGGGATACAACGTGTCTCATTTGTATAAACCGCATGGCATCTATTGGTGTCTTGATGGGGCTAATTTGCGAGCGATGGTCGCTTTCTCGATGGGCATGATCCCACAACTGCCCGGCCTCATTTATCAGATCAATCCTAATGTCGGCAACATCTCAGGAGGATATGTCAATTACACCTCCCTAGCATGGAGAGATACATTCTTTTTCTCTAGGTATCTTCAATTTGCTTACAAAAACGCAGTGTCACATGTTATATTCTGTATCGTTTGTATCCCTTCCAAACGGACTTGGACGAAGAAGACAAGGCCGCCTGCTCCGTTGGGGGGAATGCACCAGCATCCAGCTCTGCGTCACATCCAGATGTCGAGAAAGCTCAGACCTCAGCTCTAATTTAGAGATTATCGCCCATCCACGTTTCGAATAACAGGTTGTCGTCCAACTGCTTTTACTCAGGTTCCGGGAGTACAGATGCTCAGACTCCTTTGCTCTGGGCAGTCTCCACTGAAGCTTCATTGCAATCAGGGACGATCCCTTCCTATGAAACCTAAAGCCTAAAGCGTAGCGCAAAAAGTAATGTTGTTGAGACTTAGTATGTGCATGGATTGGCTAAGCGCTATTTCAAGATATTCCATGACATTGCCTGATCGCAGACCGAGCGATCTATGTTGCTCGTGAAGGCAGGACCTATGTCGAGATTAGATTGCTATTGGCCATCACGACCCATCGAAGGCAGGGCATTGAGACTGGTCTAGATTGGGTTGAGTTGGTCAAATTTGTAACCCCACGGCGTATGTACTCTGCATACGGATGTGGTTCACTAAAATCCGTCCCACTTTTATAGGACTTCCTATAGCCTTAGACGAGGGAGGCCATAATTCAAATATTGACATGTCGATACTCTTAGGTCTCCCATCCTTCCCCTAGAAACATTCGACTCGGGAACTGGAACGCTTCCACGGCTACTGTTCAGCTTTGTCAGTTTAAAATCGCGAGCAATATTGAGTAAAGAGGGATGGCTTACCGGATTACCCATCATGGAGAGCGTGAATGCTAGTTTTGCGGTGTAAGCCGACAAGCGCCATAGAACAGATGGAATATAAAACGTCATATACATTAGCATTCGGACTCCAAGGAAGTCAACAACTTGGACTAACAGGAATCGAAACAAAGAAGGCGACGAAAGCAATGTCAGTAATTTGCCATAATGATGGATTAAGCGCCATGACATTAGGCAAGTAAGGACCTATAGACCTGTAAAGGCGTCAAATCCATTTAGATAGCTGATTTCCCTCACGATTCCACCAAGACTTGGCCGATTCGGCCTCATGCATGCCCACAACGCCACATGGATGCCTGTTGTTACATAAATTGCCTGCCATTATCCTCGTTACTGCCATCCGCTCTGCCCATAGGGTGTTGCTCCATATGGCGTTGCACCTCCACCCCAAGCGCTAGTAGCGCCCCCAGGATTCACGTACGGTGTCGTGTATCCTTGGTCCACGCCGTAGTCCTGTCCGTCCTGCATACCATCTGCCTCTGGCCCAAAGCCATTAGCATCACCATTTGTCTCAGTCCCTGCAAGCTCCTGCAGAACGGCAGCCAGCTTTTGCTGCATGACCTTGATGCCTTGTTGTACTACGGCGTCAGGTTCGAGGTTGCCGATTGATTCGAGGTTGTAGAAGAATTGGGACGGTATTGCCTCGTAATTGAAGGGCTCGCCATCTTGGGGCGGGTCTTCCAATTTGGAATTTTCTGACAATGGCCTTCAATATCGTTAGATAATACCACTTTTTCACAGATGCGAATCGTCATAAATTATGAGAAGCACTCACCATTCTTTGGCCGGATCCTCTTCATACCAGTAGTCCAGATGCTTTAGCTTATTGTGAGGATCGTATTCAAATCCAACTGCGGCCGTCGGTGCCCATTTCGCGTGCTCTTTCGCGATCCCTTTCTTCGCGATGCATTTCATGCGCACCTCCTGGTTTTTCCGCAGTTTGCATATCACGGATCCTAGCCCTTCCTCGTCTGTAATGACTGGGTTGCCGACCCACTCATTGGGTCTCGGCTCTGAGACAACCAGATCCCGCGCGTACACTATCATCCGTTCTTCGCCCGTACATCGTGCGTGTAGTGTAATAGTAACGCTGCAGTTCTCGCAGTATTGATCGCAGTCACAATCTCGAGTGTAAAGGACGTCTTCGATGTGTTTCGAGTTCAAGGGTATAAGGCCAAGGCGGTGCGCAATGAATTCATCTGGAAGGACAGAGGTGTTGCCTTCAACTTCGACGAGGTCGATGGCCATAGTGGGCACTTCAGCGAGGACTGTACGACGGAGTGAGTTCGCAAAGGCGAGGTCGACATTGCTTAGAGTGAAATCTACTCGGTCGGTGGCAGCCTATTGAAGGAACTGTCAGATCTGACCTCAGTGCCTTTTCCTATCAATGCGAATGTACCTCTCGTACGGTGACTCGAGGCCCCACATCGTCCACATCCATTGTGTCGTAGTCCATGGTGGATGTGTCGCCCACTCAGGGTCTCCTGTACAATAGAACCGCGTACATATAAGATGAACTAGCTGAGATAGTACGCAAAGCTAAGTTGAAGGGTCGTGGATCGGTGGGAGGATTCTGACACAGTTTGTTTTTGTTGCCAGTTCTGTGGCCCACATACCAGGAAGCTCTAAGAAATGGGTAATGCCAAGACTTTGTGCATTAGTGCCGCACTAATTGGATCGCTTAGTGTTGCGCACAATTTGGCCAGGACATATTAAACCTCACACTAACGGCTACACCCGAACCCGTCCATAGTGTGATATTGGAAAATCGTCATGGCCTCTAGCTTGTTTAAAGATCTTCATTACATAGGATGGCGGCCATTCACGAGAGCTGACAAAAATGCGACCGAAGAAGAGCGTATGACAGAGCCTGGGTTGCAGGGTCAGCATTCACCAGAAGGGGTACAGGAAGCAATACCGATGGAAAACAATTCCTTGCCATCTCTGCCACCGCCAGGAGGCCCCAATCATGTGCAACCTGCCCCTGGGGGACCTGGAGCGCCAACCCAGCTTCCACCACAGGTATGACCTTTAGTCTGGCTTTATGTGAAACCATTGCTGACGAAGCAGATGTTTACCACTGCCGCCCAGCTCTTGGATCTGACCGACAGTGAGTGCCCTAAGGCCGGTTTACAACCACCGTGTTGGAACGTGACATGAGAAGTGGCATGGCTAATTAAGGGGACCTCGTTTCGGAGCGCGTAGAGAAGGTGATCCTCGTCCTGCGAGACGGAAAAAAGATCAATGGTGTCTTGAGATCTTGGGACCAATTTGGTATTATTGACTACCAGTCCCTTTTCGCAATGGCCGTGCTAACCATGGGGCATGGCCCAGCCAACATCGTCCTTGAAAATGCAGTCGAGCGCATCTACGTCAAAGAGGTCTATGCCGACATTCCACGTGGTGTATTTCTGGTCCGTGGTGAAAACGTCCTGCTACTGGGCGAGATCGTATGTTTCCCAGCAATATGTGCCACGCTCAGCGCTAATGCATGACTCTTAGGACCTTGACAAAGACGACTACGTACCCGCGCCGTTCAAGAAAGTGTCTGCCGAAGAGGTTCATGCGCTGGTGGTCGAGGAAAACGCGCGAAAGAAGGAGATCCACCAGAAGAAAGCGAAGAAGCTCAAGGCCCTTGGGTTCGAGGCTGAGCATGCTGGGGAAATCTTGTTTTGAAAGATCAACTAGCGAGACTCTTCATGCCGCAGTGTTCACGTGTTACAACCATGGGCCTCAAATCTTGTGGAGTGGTAGAGAGATCGAGAGAGAGCAGGATGTTGTGAAATGCTGCTGCCAGCATGCAATAGACTAGTCTGGCCGAGTCTATAATAGAGCAACCAGAAACATATCCCAAGCTTCCATTTCAGTGAATATCACGTCTGACTTTGAATTCTCTACGATGTCCTAAACTGAAGCAGGAAAGATATGGCTGCATGTTGTTCATGTACCCCTGGACTTGCCCCTAGACATTGCGATACAGCCGGGGCCGAAGCAGGGTTCAGAGGGTTCAGGCTCGCGTGTCTGGCTCATGCCCGTCTTTTAGGGGCTACCTGTGCCTAATGCGTGGGCGGGAGCTAGCGGGACCCTGCCTGGGCTGGCCTGGAGATCGCCATGGCTCAAAGATTTCTAGCCAACATTATGAATATTCTATGGACACTGAAAAAGCATGAATCATAGACATTGAAACAACGAAGCTCTCAGCGAAGAAGATCTTACAACCAGATCTAGAGTGCTGGACCTGTTTTACAATCTTGTAGTTGGAACAAGTTCTTCCATTTAGAAGTTTGAGAGGTGTCCGAATATTTAGTATGGCTCCTCAGGTAACGTCCAATACCATTGCTCCTTGACCCTGATGGTCTCTCATTCTCCCCATAGCTCAGGGTACAACCCTCGTTGGATACAGTGCAAGAGATTCTGGCATCATACAAAAATTCTCCAAATCCACCAAATGTCGTCCCAATATGTGCGACTATTCCAGCTGATAAACTTACACCCACCATCGCATATTTAAGAATCTCCGCAAAGTGAGTTGCTGTATTCGGTATCAACGGCATCTGCTGACGGTATGTAGGTCCAATGACCAGCATTCATTTCTATTCGAAAGCGCGGCCAGCTCAGAAAGTATTGGAAGGTATAGTTTTGTTGGCGCAGGTGAGGAAGCAGCACCTTCAGTTGCCCTAAGTTCTGACTGGTTTCGACATAGATCCAAGGCGTATACTCAAGACTGGGTCGGGCCATGGACCTGAGTGCGACCCACTACCGATTCTGGAGAAGGAGCTTGCCCAGTACCGTGAAGCTGTAATTCCAAACCTCATGCTACCTCCCTTGAAGGGAGGAGCCATTGGCTATGTTGGTTACGACTGCGTTCGATATTTTGAGCCAAGGACAGCCCGAAAGATGAAGGATGTCCTGCAAGTCCCGGAATCCTTCTTCATGCTATTCGACACAATCGTTGCCTTCGATCACTTCTTTCAAGTCGTCAAAATAATTACTTACCTACATGTACCTTCCTCGAATACCTATACTACGTCTATGTCTTCTGCCTACGAATGTGCCTACCAAACCCTCAGCGCGACCATCTCGACTCTGCAATCCACCGAAACTTTACCACTCCCACGGCAGCCGCCAATAGCTCCCAATCAAACCGGCAAATCGAACATCGGACAAGCAGGATACGAAGCTCATGTTCTGACTCTCAAGAAAGAGATCGGACGGGGGTCTGTAATCCAAGCGGTCCCTTCCCATCGCATCTCACGTCCAACAACCTTACATCCCTTCAATATTTACAGCGAATTACGCACCACAAATCCCTCACCCTATTTATTCTACATCTCCTGCTCCAACTTTCAGCTTGTAGGCGCCTCACCCGAACTTCTCGTCAAAAGAGAACCAGACACCCTTCGCATTATCACCCACCCAATAGCCGGCACAGTCAAACGAGGAGCTAGTCCCACAGAAGACCTCAAATTAGCAGAGGAGCTGAAAGCAAGTGCCAAAGACAGAGCTGAGCACGTCATGCTCGTCGACCTCGCGCGAAACGACATCAACCGTGTCTGCGATCCATTTAGCACAAGAACAGATCGGCTAATGGTCGTGGAGAAATTTTCCCATGTCCAACATCTCGTCTCTCAAGTAAGCGGTCTGCTGCGAAAAGGCAAGACACGCTTCGACGCCTTCCGTTCTATTTTCCCAGCCGGCACAGTCAGTGGAGCGCCGAAAGTCCGCGCCATGGAACTAATCGCTGAGCTCGAGAAGGAAAAGCGAGGTGTCTATGCCGGCGCTGTCGGATACTTTGGCTACGGTAGCGTAGATCAAGTCGGAAAGGAGTTAGAGGGCGCGATGGATACTTGTATAGCACTTAGGACTATGCTTGTGAAGGACGGTGTTGCCTATTTGCAGGCCGGAGGAGGAATTGTGTGGGATTCGGTGCCGGAGGAAGAGTGGGAAGAGACAATGAATAAGTTGGCTGCTAATCGAAGATGCATTGAGGCTGCAGAGGCATGGTACGCTGGCGAAGAGGTCAACGGGGGCGTGGAAAGTGTGCCGAGGGAGGACGGAAAGGCGCATGTCGATTTGGCGGGTGGGTGAACATTACAGTGAGTGCTGGTGTGCTTTGATAAATGTCCATTGATCTATGTACAGTACATACAGCGTAAGTTTTCCCACCTATTAGGCGTCACCATATCGTAATGTAAGTCAAAAGAAACTGTTATGTATTTGAACCAAATATGCTGTTCCGTTCCGAGTCTACAGTACCTTCTTTGCCACGCACGCGTACACACATTGGGCAATGCTCAAAGGTTGATCACATACTGGAGAGGAAAGTATCCTTCGTCCACGTTCATTACACCGTCATCAGTCTGAAGACCCAATCTCCTTCACTGGCCTGCGCCATTCAAAGTTCCTTACAATCTGAAATATGATCGCAGGATCGAACACGAAAGCTAAGGAAGAAAAAGCAGCAATGCTAGGTCGAGACATTAGGTCAGTGAAAGCTCAGATCAAATGAAGTAATGTACCCACATCATCAAGCTGGTCCCTCATGTCGGCGCGCGATCGTATCAGAGGACTCGATCATGACTATCTGATTGCACTCTCCGATCAAGCGTCTAAACTTTGTCGTTATGTCCAGCTTGAAAGATTGATCCTTGCGATCAAGCGAGACCCCTCTTCTTCATCATAAATAGAAACACGGCTGGCAGATTTTGGGACGGGGATCTGTCTTAGAATCTTAAGGTCTGGTACGACAATTAGCATGGCTGAGAACGGTCTGGGTTGGGGACCTACGCTGTATTGTTTCGGCTCTCTCAACATTGACGGTATGCGCTACAGGGTCGAATACGATTACCCAGCCCTTGGTTGGCAGCTCGAGAGGTGGTGTATCTGACTTGGACATAGTTGACGGATACAGTCCGGTAGAGGAAATCGATGCAAGTATTGGAAGACTTGGAAAGCGGGGAGTCACAGTAAAAGTAGACTTGAAGGGGTGTTTAAATGTTGGGGAATTCTTCCGCAGGAGAAGGGTCGACAAGTTACACAAGAACAACGCCACTTAGAAAAGGTTGTACTACTCCGGTTATCTTCGGCTCCAAACCAATCCAACGAGCGCGATCGAGGACCCAAGAGATGAAACCCGGGAAAAGTGAAAAGACATTTTGGAGGTTGAGCCAAGACAAGTATTTCTTGCCTCAATCGTCCATAGCTGGTAATCTTTATAATGCAACCCAATCAGAAGAACGGAAAGTGGCAGCGTCCTTATATATGAACCCCTAAGCCATACACTGAAGACCGCCAAGTTCAAAGGACTCGACAGGAAGCCACAGTCTCAGTCCGCCAATTTTGATGCTAATGGCGACATCGCATCAAGTCAGTCAAGTCGATCGAACCACCAAGAAAGCTGAAGCCAGATAAAGTAGTCATGTCAGCATATACGAAGAGTCTGGTTGTATCTGCATGATCACTTCATTGAAGCTAGACAAATCGAACCATAGGGCGTATGTAGACCGTCGTATTGGTCTCTTGGGTGATATACATCGTATCGCAAAGCCAAACCCAATGTCAACTGCGGTTTAGGCCACCATCCTCTTAGACCGGGATAAGTGGGAATGATTCTCCAATTCTATGGCGCGAACGTCAAAGGATTTGCTACCATTCAAGCAAAATGATTGCTCTTAGACTATCTTGATATCATCGGCGCTGATGGCTCTACCAAGATAGGTTTCTTGGCTTCAGCTCTTGGATTCCTTCGAATCGTTTAAACGCTTCCCAATAGCAGAGTCGGCAAAACACATCTCTGATGGTATTCGGTCTCGGAGTCAGCACCAATCCATGTTCCTCTATTCGTGCTTTGGTCTGCAACATAAAGTCACTTGTCTTACCATTACTGCTTTGGGTCGATGATCCCGAAAGTCATATGGTCTGGTCGACAATTCTTTATACAAGGTGCTCTGCGCACCATCATCTCGTAAGACAGATCTGGAGAATTCGACTCGGGCCTCTTTTGTATGATGTGTCGAGCAATCTTATATTGGCAATGTCCTTTCCTATACTACCAAATCGTCCTCTGGTCACCTAGATTGATGATGATGTTTTCTCTGTTGCGACGTGTGCGGAAAGCCGACAGGACTGGACGGAGTCCACTGCGCAAGCAGTAAAATTCCCGATGCGCTACAATCATAATGTTGATGCTACATCTCCCCTTCGTTGTTCATGCCAAAATCAAAACTCATCGTTAGATGAGACATGGCTCTAATCAAGTCAAGGATGATTACTGCAAGCTTTCAGATCTCTGTAAGAATCATACCTCGAGTCTCTCAAATGTGGATCTGTGTTGGCGATAATTAAAATGTTTCGAGCGGCTATGGTGTCATCTTGAAACACTTGCACCAAGCATGACCCGAGTCTCTCACTCCCTATGGCTACAAACGACCCGCGCAAGCCGCGTAGGATGCCCTCGGCCCAGCGCTGAAACAGGCAGGAAAGAGTCGACTTGGCCGCTCCAACGCCTTGTCGACGCAGGTACGCCAGGTACAATTCCTGCGACCCCCACTGGCCAGGAGGGATCATGCGAAGCCCTTTGGAAGCGTCAATGGTTTAGCTTTGAGAAAGGCGCGCAAGTCACCAAATTGTGCGCGTGGTAATCTCCTTGGGCCAGCAGAATGGCCGTCAACCCGTCTCTCTCGGATTGCTGCCGCCTGCGGTTTGAAGCGTCTTACCATAGACTTGGGGCGAAGGAAATATAGAGGGAGACTTGCGCATTGCCCTTTAGCCACCCCTCTTCTTCATCTCAACTCAGAAGGTTCTCCACGGTCATTGACGGATACCATCACACTCGTTCCAAGATCCTCTGGTTAGGGTCTCTCCACACTCGTTCCTTTCACTTTCTGAACATATCGATTCCACTCACTATTCTTTACCGCCCAGAATGCATTCATCCACCTCCCCCTCCACCCTCCTCCTCTTCACATCCCTCGCCACAGCCCAAATCCTCGGCCCAGTCATGACTTCCTCCTTCACCTGGAACGCCAAATGTGGCCCCACGGTCGCCTGCGGTCCCTCCGCCGCCGGCTTTCACGGGACCGGTTTCGCAGCCGCCAACAACGTCACATACGCCGCGGGCCAACCTATCAAGAATGGCGTCGGCGCAGGGTGTGGTCAATGCTGGCATTTGATGCCCGAACAGAACGCTTATTCGGCCCCTGGCAAGTCGCTAGGGACGAACGTGGTGGTGAAGATTAATGATCAGTGCACGGATCCGAAATATTGTGACCAGGAGGAATTCGGCAATAACACTCCGTTCAATACAGGGTATCACAAACAAGTACACTTTGATCTCTGTGATCAAAGCGGGGTCACGAAGCAGTTCTTTGGAGAGATCGAGGCTGGCGTTGCGTTGGGGTTGGCGCAGCAGGTCGAGTGTCATATGTTGAATTATGGGACGTTTGGGTCGAAGATGGGCAAGATTGAGGAAGCCAGCGGATCGGGGAGTAGCGGTATCCATATCAGTGGTGGACAGCTTGATTCGAACAGTCTTCCTGCCGGCGGCGAGGGGACGACCTCCAGTTCTTCTGCGATGGGTGGAGCCCAGAGTCCTTCGACCTCAGCGGCTGTAGCGCAGCCTTCGACGACATTGGCGACGGTGGTTGGGGGGAGTAGCCCGAACCCTTCACCTGCAGCCGATGGTGAGGATGAGCAAGACGAGTGCGATGAGCTTTGATAAAAACTCGTTCGTCTGATCGAAGGCTCCTGTCACCTGGCAGTCAATGGTCCAAGGAAACTTGAACGGGGATCAATTGCGATCAAAGTGGAATAAGAACGTTTACGAGTATCATTACTTATCATTCGTAGCTATCCTTGTTTCTTCCTTGTTCACATAGTCCACCAAGTCCTCAATTGTGCAAACTCTCAACCCCCATCTCTTCCCGAATCTCAAGCACCCATCCCTTCTCATCATTCCACCTTCTTTCCTCACGGCTACACCCTCCACCTCTTCTCCATCTTCCACCATCTCACATATAGCACCAACCGGCCTCTTTCCCGCCACGCGACAGAATTCGACAGCCGCCTCAGTATGGCCCGGTCGTTCTCGGACACCCCCATCGCGCGCTCGTAGTGGAAAAGTGTGACCAGGTCGGCGGAAAGAAGACGGGGAAGAAAGCTTGGAAGCCAATGTTCGGCAAGTCAAAGCGCGGTCATGAGCGGAGATGCCAGTGGTGATGGACGGATCGGCAGAGTCAATGGAGACGGTGTAAGCAGTTCGTTTGGGATCTGCGTTTTCGGTGACCATTTGAGGGAGATTGAGAGATTCGGTGAGGCTTGATGGTATTGGTGTGCAGATTAAACCGCTAGTGTATCTGATCATGAAGGCCATTTTCTGTGTTGTGACATCCTCCGCGGCGATAATGAGGTCGCCTTCATTCTCACGGTCCGTGGAATCCAGGACGACTATAAATTCGCCATTCTCTACATTTGGGCACATCAGTAAATGTCTCTCGGTGGAAAAGTGAGTGACGCGATAAACTAAAGCTGAGGCGTACTAAGTGCCTCGACGGTATCTCCAATGCTGTCGAAATGGAGCTTCAACTCCCCATTGACAGGCATCTGCAATTCAAGCAGCTACTCGGGTCCTCGAAGCCCTTTTAAGAACGGTGAAAGTCTTAGTGATCACTCCGAACAATTGTGATTGCGTGGGCTGTTGTGGCAGACGTTGTACCGTAGTTTGAAGTGTCTTTTCAAGGCGTCACGGTCTGCCAAAAGTTCACCCTGCCTGACCAAAGATCTGAGGTCAAGGCTAGACGCGAAGAGGACTTTAGGGAAATGTCGATATAACGTTGTTGACCTGATGGATTTGACATGATGACTGGCCGATGGTGTAAGCAAATGGAGAAGTTCCAATCGCTCCGGACAAAGCCGATGACGTGGGTTGGCTGAGAAACCCTACTAGAGCCGCCATTTTTGAGAACCTCGACGACAACATCTGAAGATCAATCCATTCTGCTTGATACAAGGCGTCCGATGCCCAATAAGTATCCTGTCATCCTGTTGAGCAAGAGTGCTGGTCACGGGACTCGATGCAAGGATACACCGGTGGATGGTGGTGTAGAGCTGGAAGCTGTGATATTAGATATGAGAATGAAGGGCAGAATTCAAAGATCTTGTCAATGACCTCGCAGATACGTGTCCTTGTACGGTGAGTCTAGATTGACTTTTATAAACAACTCCTGTTCCCTTATTCTTGCCAGAATGTTAAGCTCGCTTGAGACCCGATGTATTTTGAAAAAAAAGAACGCCATGTAAATCTCGTATCCAAGAATGCTCCTGTAAATCTCTCATATCTCGTCGCTCATCTCTCATATCTCGTCGCTCATCGATCATCACTCATCGCTCAACAAACCGTGAGAGGCAAACACTCCGCACCATCCTAGATCAAGACGGACTCAATTTACTTCCTCCTATGGCCAGCCCTCCGATCGATGCCACGTCTAGCTCCACAGCCAGGGCGCTTGGTGATTCGACCTTGCATCACTCGGTATCGGTACCTCCCTATGCGATGGTCGGCGCCAGTGTCGCTCCCGTTGCCCCCAGTCTGATCACTATTGCCTCCAATATCCTCGAGGTCGCTGGCTCCGCCACCAGAAGAACTCTCTTGGTTGCCACCGCTCCCGCCTCCTTCCTGCTCGTTGGTCGACAAAAGCTCGCCTTTCGAATCCACCAGAGCACCCGTCTGGGTTACTCTCGGAAAGGCTTTGGCTTTGGGATCATAGCATATGAGGCCGAAGCTCCCAACCTTGACGCTCGTTTTGGCCTTGCGAGTTCTCAACCTGGAAGACGGGATCTTCTCAGACTCTGCCGGCAACGTCGTCGGTGCTGGTACCTGCAATCCAGCTGGTGCCTCTTCCTCTTCATCGACCTTCACTGGCACCTCGTAGAGGAATTCCGGCTCCTCTCCTTGCACCTCTGGCCATGGCTCTGGTTCTGACCTGACGGTTGTGTTTGGCTCCTGGTTCGCCGCCTTTCCAGCTTCTTTGGCAGCCTCCGCTTCTCTAGCTTCTTTTGCGGCCTCCCGTCTCGCCGCCTTCCGAGCATCCTCCTCGGCAAGCTCCTCCGGCGTGGGCGCGAGCTCCGGATCTTCCCAACCAGGTAGCCCAGCGTGTGGATCTCGCCCGGCCTGCTTGTTTCTCAAAACAACAATGTCGGTATATTGTTCCCGACATTCTTGCTCACGACGCCGCAAGCACCAAGCAATCACGTCCCATCTCTGGATCCCATTATCTTGGACCCAGAACCGTAATGTTTCCTCTTCCTCTGCTGTCCATGAACGATTACCGGGCTCCACGCCATTTGATGAGCCGAGGATGGATGCGTACGCTCCTAGTTGTCCCTGCCTCATACCTGTCACAACCCAATCGCCAGACTCGTTGTCGTCTGTGAAACGCACGAGCTTCTTGGTGTCCTTGTTCCACCAGGACCTGATCCCGAAGAAAGTGGGTCGTACGAGCCGCTTGCCATCTTCCTGCGTCTGTTGGAATGTAAGCCGTGTCTTGTCCTCAGTGCCTCCAGGAACGCTCTCTTGGTTGTCTATCAAGGTGTCTTCGATGTTGGACCCGTCATCAGAATTGGTCGTATCACTCTCAACGTCGACATCGCTTTGGTAGTCGGAGTCGGTTAGATCATGATCATCTAAGGTATCAATCTCGAGCCGAGGCCGCTTTGCCTGAGGTGGACACCGTTCTTCTGCTGAACCTTCGGCAACAATGTCCGCCGAAGAGTCTCTTGGCCGCTTCGTTCCTCTAGACTTGGTATCTTTGAGCTGGACGCCGGCCTTCTTGATGTCCGAATTTGCGCTATGAGGATTCTGGTCAAGTAGACCTTGACTATCTCCCGCACGCTCCTGTCTTTGGACTGCCGTCTGCGAAGCGCAACTCAAGTCTGGTGAAGCCCTTATTGTTGGCGGACTTGCGTTGCCCTCAGATTCATTGTCCGTGTGGTCATCGTAATTCTCATCGATGACTCTGTTTGGTCGTATGAAGGCTTGGAGCTCAACATCTTGAGAATTCCGTTGACGCTTTGGACTTGGGCAAAACGTGCTGGGACTATCTTCGGCTTCATCTTTCGAAGACTTCGTTGCAACGCCAACAAACGAATCCCAGTCTCGCTTCTTGCAGGAGCCTGCTCTTTCAACCAGGTGGGCCGTTGAAGATTCTGCGTCTTGATTGCTGGCTTTGGGCTCTTTGTGACTCTGTGAGCCTCCCTCAAAAATCTGGTCGAGGGTGTTCCTCATCTCGCCAGAGGGATCCAGCTCTGCTTGCTGTCGTGGCTCGTCCGCAGAATCATCCTCAAACATTTCACAACCTTGGGCAGCGAGTTTTTGCAGCGCGGTTTGACATACGCCATCACGTTCCGGCTGAGCGTGATGGTTGGCTTCCTCCTTGGACAAAAAATAGGTCCCAATCTCGTCGTCATCTATTCTCTCGCCAAGGGGGCCAATATCCTCGTCATCATCGTCCGACTCGCCAAGGGGACCTTCGTCATCCTCATTACTCGAGGCATTGCGATAATATTTATATATGGGGTCAACACCCTCATCCTCGCCGTTATCAACGGCTCTCCAAGACTCTGCAAATCTATCAGATACTCATGTCTATCGTCGCAGCCTGTCTAATCGGCTTACCTTTTGCTTGTTGTGTCGTCGGCGGCTCTGCGCCTGTAACATCTTCCAAGGCCTCCCCTTTGGGGCCAACAAGGGCGTTTCCTCCAAGTGCAGGATCCACTGTAGCAATGTCAGTGACCTCGTTTACCATTACGCATAGGAAATCAAGGCTTACCTCCTCGGCCGGTGAATCCTTTGTTCCAGTCGATTTCAAGGAACGACTTTGCTACCTTGGTATCGTAAATATCACGGTAAAGATCTCGACGCTCTGGTTCTTCAAAACCCCAACCTGGCTCTTCACATGGAGGTACAAGTCCCTGGCGTCGATCTCCATGGTAGGCCAAGAGAGAAGGGTCGAACTCCTGTATGACATTCGCTCTTTTTTCGCTGTCAGTGCCTTGGTACTGATCATTCGAGCTCGCCATGTCGTCTTGATTTAAGATGCTGTCCAGGGATGAAGACGTCAACAAATTATGATGCTTGTTCCTTGGACGCTGACTCTGTGCTGTCGAGGTTTGAATGGATGGATGAGGGCCAGGACACGCAAAGGGAAGTGTGATCAAGCCAGTAAGTATTGTTGTATGCAGAAGTATGGTACTGTGTACTAAGGGTCGAGGGTTTCAAGTCGGCACTGTTTTGCCAATGCAAAGTGTCAGTATTGAATGACTGCAGCGAAAGCTTGAAGTGGAAGGTATGTAAAAATATTGCAAGGAAGAGAAAGAACCACCGATGAAGAACAGGACAATGAGGCACTAGTATCTCCGATATATTTATATGCCGGGATGCAGTGTCAACCTCCCAACACCCTCATATATTCTCAGATGATTGGAAGATGACTCCGACAGAGATGTTAGACGCAGCGGGGAAGTTGCTACCGATACTTTCGCTAGCAGAGAAATAACAATGAATTGTCTAATGGCCGTTGCCAAGGGGCCAATGAAGGAGGTACATCTGCTTTTATCCCCGTTTGCCCCACTGCCCTCAGCCCACGGACCAATCTTGATGTTGTTGGGGGGGCCAATCTGACGATGTGAGCCATTCAGGACAGAGATGTGTCGTCATCTTAAAATCTTGTCTGTGGGGCACATTGACGTCGGGCTGGAGAGGATGTTGGGTGTCTCTGCCTCGACAGGGGTAGTCGACTTACAATTGTTTATCGGTGCTTCACTTTGTACTGTTGGAGGTGATCACATCGTTGATGTCTCCCAAATTTCAACTCTAACTGGGCCCTTGGGTGGCCATATCGTGTCTGTCACTCTAAGATGTGAACAGAGCTGGCTCGTTCTAGGAAGCCGGACGGAAAATGTGCGTATTACTCACACGCAGATGAAAATCCCGATTTCTTGTCATGGATTGAAGCACTATAGTGTCTCCTGCAGGTCTCTTCACTGGATCTAATGAGGGCACTAAACCATGACTTTTTCACAGAAAGAAAGAATAGTACAAGCTTATGGTAATTTTCTTGACACAGAATTCATTTATCAGACTATTTGATCTATTGATTCGTTTTCAGATATGTTGAAAGTGATTGGAGAAGAAGCGGGAAACGCATTCGTGAATGACATTGTTACACAAAGGGGGGGCAACAGTTCCACAAATGGATTTCACTTGAAGGGAGGTATGATTTTCAGAAATGAACATGAACCAATCCTGGGTACTAGCCCCGTGGCTCCTTTCGCTGAACTATTCGAGTCTCCACGGGATTCACGGCATTCCATGTAGTTCAGAAGTTGAAACAAATGATTGTGCAACTATCACCATAAGTCTCATTGAGAATGGAATCACTTTGCGTGGTGAAGCCTTTTTGAGAAGCCGATATGATGCAATGTAATATATGAGGGCGCTTCGGCCTTCCCCAATCGGGTCTATAAATCTATATTTCTTCTGCCACCAACGCCGCGCTCGCCACAGGAGAGAAGAATGTTGAGTTGCTGGGATCTCATCAATGCCTGGGATCCAGCTTGTTGAGAATCTCGGTCTCCGACCCCGTTAGTCGTCCAATCCCTTGACTTGTCTGTAGATCTTCTTATGCTGCTCCAAAAACAGAAAGGTAGCAATAGTATGCGGCCCCAACCTCACAAAGCTAGGCACCCACCCCTTAAACATCCATCCAATCCCCTCATTCGCAATGGTCCTCCGCAACAGCACCAACAACCCCTCTTTCGAATGCGCACTCATGACCCTCGTCTTGATCACATCCACAGGACTACACACCGTCGTCGCCACAAACCCCGCCAGGAACGACGCCGAAAAATGACTCGTGAGATTATCCTCCAAGCTCGTCTTCTCCAACAACAGCGTCTTGAACCCATCATAACTAGCCAGCTGACTAGCCGTCATAAGCACAGCTCTCATGCTATTCGCCCCCACCCCCCTAAACAACGCCCGCCAACCCTCCTCCTTCGTCATACGCACCAAGCCATCCACCGCATTCTTGTAATTCCGCCTTTTCTCCGGCGGAAGTGAGGCATCATGTTGCATGCGGACGTTGAGCACGTCTGCAGGGTTGCCGGCTATGCCGCCGAGAAAACCGCTGGTGGAGGCCATGGCGATGAGGGAGGGGAGGGAGGGGGAGGAGCGCGCGGTTGTGAAGACTTCTTTCAGTTCGCTGTAGATGCCGAAGCGGGTGGTGGAGTAGGTCAGTTGGCGGAGGAGAGAAGCGGAGAGCTGTGAGTTGGTGATGTGCTTAGCTTTGATGTGAAGAACGTAGTGGGGATTGGGGAGAGCGTACACCGCGGTAGAGACCCAAGACGCTATTATTCTTGAAGACGTGGACGAAGGTCCCAAACATGCCTTTTGGGCCATCGGGAGTGCGAGTTTGTAGGCGGACCTGCGAGCTATCAGATCACGCTGGATCATTGGCGCGGGACAAATGAGAGGTGCAGAAAGGAACAATTTTCCTAGGGTGAACTCACCTTTACTGTATCAAAGGAATTAGCATCATTCCTGTCTCTCGTCTCTTGATCTCATTGAGGTAGTAGAATCTTCATACTCAAATCTAACGGATGCGTCACCGCAGCAGCAAAGCAGCTCGCTGATCCCCCGAACCAGAACGGATAGTGTACGTGTTGCGCTTGGTGTTTACTGTGATCCCTTGTTGTGTTCGTAGCAGATGATGACATGTCTCTGCGACCATTCCGCAGGCGTAGTGCAATTGACGAAGAAAATAGATGAATTTGTCTGGAACCGCGATGTCGGCGAATGCTTTCTTTTCTCCGGAACAAACTCCGCTGTCGATGGATTGGCTTGGCGTGGGGGCCGTTTGGCTGGACATTTATGAATATTTTCGTT
>JAABUP010006229.1_pt1 | contig 17220 bp, 21 predicted proteins | sample 5559201 | NCBI WGS metagenome assembly JAABUP01 (sample SAMN10711887, study PRJNA513373) | rock metagenome | isolation source: Antarctica rocks | place: Antarctica
CGCCGGGACCGTCGATAGTGGACATGCCCGCCCCCGGATGCTGGCATCTGGATCTGCGCTGGGGCGATCACACAGACACCATCGACCTACGCTGGGCGCCGAGGTGATCTCAGCCCGATAGCCGAACGTTCTACGGCAACCGAAACCGCACTCCGAGCCCGTCGACGACCAAGACCACGACCGCTCCAATTAGGGATCGGTGAACGGTGAACGGCATCAGCGATTTGTGTCGCCAATCGGCCCGGGTCATCTATCGTCGCTGTTCGACGTTCACCGCACTGCGGCGGCTGGATCGAGGACCCTGTGAACCAGAGTGATCGAGCGCCGGTTCCCCTTCTTCTGATGGCCGACTATCTCGCGGATCCGATCTGGACTCGCTCGTCGAGTGGGGCGGGCGGATGTACGGTCCCGCTCGACCGGCTACCGCTGGGCGATGAGCTCAAGAGCCGACTTCGCGCGTGGGCAGCTCGCTTCGATGCGCTGATGGACACCGGCTATGAGTGGCCGAGCCGCATGGAGGAGATCGCCTGGGTGAGGGAAAGGACGAGTCCTTCTGGAGACGCTCCGACAAGAGCTCGGGCGGGGTTACGACGTCCAATACTTCGACCACGGTGGCCAAGGATCTGCGTCTCAGTAGCGGATGGCGGGCTTGATGAGCGGTTGCCTTCGATCGGAGCTTTGACTCTGCATCGGCATCCGACAGTTGTCGGCGCTCGTGTCAGCGGCCCGCCGGGTAGGTGCTGATACCGATGCGGCGACCGCTACCCGCTGATCAGGCCCCCTCATCAGGGCCGAACTGCGTGATGTATCAGTCGTCGTGTTCGTCGTAGTGGTCGTCGTGCTGTGCGTGCCGGTGTCCGTCATGGAGGTAGTCGAAGTGGTCGTCGTGCGACACCGGCTCATGACCACAATTCACGCCGTGCATGTGATTGGCGTGATCGTCGCTGTGCTGCCGGTGGGTTGTCGGCTCGGTACTGCTCATGTTCTTCTCCTTGTACAGGCTGATGCGACCAGTATCCCTCCACGGTTACCCCGGATGAGCGGGCAAGACTTACGCGAGGTAGTCAGACGCTCGCGGTGTGCGGGTCTGTTCCGAGGTCAGGCCGGGCCGTCAGGTACCGGTCGCCCTGTCCGGCAAGGGATCCGTGACCGGGTCGAATCTCTAGCCGACCTTGCGAACGGCGCAGTCTGGCGTTGTGCAACTGGACCGGCACTGCAAAGGCCAAACCGAACGGCACGATAGCGACCGGTATCGCCCAAAGGCCGAAGGAGCGGTGCTGAAGACCAGCCCCTCCGAAGACATTCAGTACGAGCCCCAGGAAGTAAGGCACAGCGATCCGCCAATCCCAACGACCTGAGTGAGCATTGCGGAACGATACGACTCGGCTGTTCAGGCTGAAGCGAACCGCCAGCATCCCCGCCAGCGCCGCCGGCAGCCATCCGCACACCATGATCACCCAAGACGCCACTCCCGGATGCTAGCGGTTGGTAGTTCCGCCCGCCGAAGGTCGAACGGTGCCAGTGGCCCGCCTTCGGTCAGTTCACCTCTGTGACGAGGTCTTTCCCGTAGGACCCGCCCGTGGGCTGTTCCGGTGAGGGGAGGTGTTGCGGAGCCGTGCCGGGGTCAGTCGAGTTCGAGGTGTCGGGTGCGTTCGAGGAGGGCGTTGATCCGGGCGTCGATGTCGTCCATCGTCTGGGTCAGCGTGGCCATCGCGGCGATCGCTTCTTTCTTCTTCTGGTTGGCGGCGGTCCAGTCCCACACCGGCCGCCCGACCGCGGGTGCTGGTTCGGGTGCGCTCTGGTCGGCGGCCATGACGGCGACGAACTGTTCGACGTCCAGGGCCTTGTGGTGGACGAGGCCGGTGTCTGCTTGGCGGGCCAGGTGTGAGGTGGAGTGCGGGCTCAGTGCCCGGATCGGTTCGGGGAGGTGTCCCCATTGGTTGATCGGCGGGAACAGCGGGACGGCCAGGGTTTTGTCGTCGATGGGTTTCGGGCCCCGGCAGGGGTGGGGACTGGCGGCGGTGACTTCCTTGGCTTTGTTGAGCAGGTCCGTCAGTGCTCGGGTGGCGTGGCGGGTGACGGCGGTGTTCAGGACGCGGCGCCACCGCACCAACGCGCACGGTCGGCACAGCACCGGATCCGCCGCCGCCTCGACGACATGCGCGGTGCCGTGCAGGTCGGTGATCGTCGCCACGCCGTCGGCGATGTGCAGCTGCCCGACGGTCAGGTGGGCCAGTTGCCGGTACGGGATCTGGGTTGCCGCGGCGAGGGTGAGCAGGGCGCGGTCGCGGCGGCCGAACAGCCCGGCGGTCCAGCCGTGGGAGGGCAGCAGCCGCATCACCATCTCCGCCTGGCCGGGGTCGATGAGTTCCCGCGTCGGCTGGGCGGGCTGCTCCTTGACTGCTTGATCGGTGGGTGGGGGTGGCCGGCGGCGCGGTGATGATGGGTGATCGCGGCGAGCCGCCGCCGCAGGGTGGCGGGCGCACCTGGGCAGCCGGCGGTGAACGCAATGATCGTGTTCCAGTCGGCGGGAAGCGGGCTGTGGTTGGTGGCGGCGCACCAGTCGGTGAACAGCGCCCAGTCCGCGGCATACCCGGCGCGGGTGTTCACCGACAGCACTTTGCCGGTGACCGTCGACATCGCCGGGCTGGTCACAAGTTCAGCTTCAGGACAGCGTTCCCCATGAGCGGTGCGAACTCCCGGGCGTACACCTCGAGCATCTTCGGATCGCGGTGGCCGGTCTGCCGCATGATCGAGTGCGCGTCCGCGCCGGCCCGGAACGCCTCGGTGACGAACCCGGACCGCAGCGAATGCCCACCCAGCAGATCGACCTGCGCCGGGGTGAACCCGGCGGCCGCGGCGCGGCGTTGGATCATCATCGCCACCGCATCACCAGTCATCACCTTGCCCGGCTGGCCGGTCTTGTGGACCGTGGGAAACAGCCACCGCTCCCCTCCCCCACCGCCGTCGACGGACGACTCATCTCCGTCCGCGCCAACATCAGCGGTCTTGCCGGCGGTGTCGTCGACGCCGCGGCAGACATGTTCAGTCGACAGACCGCGCTGGTGCAGTTGCGCGAGCGCCGCCGGGCGGCCACCGTCATCGACGACATAGGCGAGAAGTAGCCGGCGCCACCGGACCAGCGCGCACGGCGGGCAGGTCTGCGGATCCCGCCCGTACGGCAACGCCCGCACCACCCCGACGCCCTCCTGGTCGGTCTTGGACGACCGGACCCGCACGTGCAGCCCGTCCGCCGGATGGACCGTCACATCAGAGATCCGCAGCCCCACCAGTTCGGAGCGGCGGTGCGCGCCCGCAAATCCCATCAACAACAACGCGGCGTCCCGGTGCGCCGCCATCCCGGCCGGCCACACCCCCATCGACGGCCGCATCGCCTCCAACAACGTCCGCACGTCCGCGAGCAGAAGCGGGACGCGTCGTTTCGGCGGCGTCTTCCGCATCCGGCGGACCCCGGACAGGGCGCGGCGGACCACCTCCGACCGGCCTGGGGCCTCGAAGCCGGCGGCGGTGTGCACCTGGTTGATCGACGACGCCCACCGCGTCAGCGATGCCGATCCGAACTTCGACCGGCCGCCGGCCTTGCGTTCCTCCGCGGCCTCAGTGAGGTAGGCGGCGACCAGCATCGGCGACGCCGGCAACACCACGTGCCCTGCGGCCGCCGCCCACGCAGAAAACCGGGCCCAATCCGACCGGTACGCCGCCTTCGTCGCAGCCGACGTTGACCCCTCCACCGCCGCCCACACCCGGTCGACAGCCTCCACATCCAACCCGTGGTCGACAGCGTCGACAGGCAGCCCCTGGCGATGGTCGGCCACCGCGGCCAGGTCCCGACGAGCGGACGGGATGGCGGCGGTCGCCGACGGGGCGACGACGGCGGGCCACTCCCCTACCGCCTCCATCAACCCCGCCTTCCGCACTGCTCTCCGCTGCCACGACAACTGGCTGACCTGCAGCGCAACCCGAATCGAGCACACTTGAACTGGACAAAACGGATGTCGTCCAGATCCACCGGATCTGGCCCTAGTAAGTTACACCCATCGTTGCATTGACTAGGATAATGGAACATTATACTAGTCAAAGGACTGCGAATAGCCATGTGATGCGATCCGCAGCAGTGCGTGGCTGATGTCCGTTCCCATCGCAGGTGAGGCACGTCCCATCTACCTGAGGCATTAGGCCGGGAGTCCCAACTATCTGAGGCATGAGGCCCGCTGTCCCGCGCCCGCCCGGGCCGGCCTGATGCGCCGTGGTACCCGCTTGGTCGGCAGCCACTTGCGCTGGTTCTGCTGCCTTGCGCCTGGTCAGGGCCGCTTTCATCGCCCAAGGGATCCGCATCGTCGCTCTCGATCGATTCGTTCGGCGGTCTGCCGACGACCCCGCGTCCGCGTGAAGTTGCCTCAGATAGATGGGACAACCACCCACCCAGTCCTGTCCCATCTATCTGAAGCAGGCCACCCAGCAAGCGCGAGACTGCCTCAGATTGGATGGGAACGGACAAGTGCGTGGCTGAGAGGGCCGTAGAGCGCCCAGCACACCTCGTCCGGGGTGATCCTTGCTGGTCCAGGGCTTGCTGTCCGTTCCCGTTGTACTTGAGGCACGTCCCATGTACTTGAGGCATTCGGTCCGCAGTCCGAGCCATCTGAGGCACGAGGATGCAAATGAGCAGGTCAAGGTCTTGCTGCCGTATCGCGGCGATGTTGCAATCCACGATGTGGCTCAGGTAGCTGGGACAGACTGCGTCGGATTCCGTCCCACCTATCTGAGCCACATCGGCATACCCGCACGTCGCTGCTGGACCCCGTACCTCAAGTCAGATGGGAACGGACAGCAGGTGAGGCACGTCCCCATCAATCTGAGGCATTAGGTTCCGCTGTCCTACGCATCTAAGTTTGTCCACGGCCCCGGCCTGCAGGTCCGCTGGCGCAGCATCCGGACGGCCCGTAGGACGCCGACCAGACGCCCGTGTGGTCGATGGAAAACTCAGGAACTGCTCGGTGAGTGGATCGTCGCGCATTGGCGGAACCGTCCCTGGAACGGGGGCGCCCCTGTAACCGGGCAGGTGCGGCGCCACGAAGTCGCCTAGATTGGACCCGGGGGCGCGGTTCGTGATGCTGGGCGTTCGCTGCACTAATCCGACCGCTGATTCACCCCCCTCTAACCCCTGCGGGTCATACACCGGCCCGGACGTCCACGCGTTCTCGGTTTCTCGGATTCGCGCATCCTCACGGTCTCACTCAGTCCCGTACGGGGTAGCAAACGATCTCGCGATCGTGCATAGGTCAGTCCGGACTCGCATCCGTACTCAGCGCCGGACCTATACCCGCGCTCACGTTGATGCTGGCTCGAGCTAATGCACACCCAGAAGCGTCCGGAACGCCGCCCGCAATTCGAACCCTGCGGCCGTCCTTAAAAGCAGGCGGGATGCCGGGCAGCCGTGACGACACGCCGTCAGACGTCCGTCCCGGGAGTCAGCTTGGGTCGTACGTTGGAAGCTCGAGACATTCCAATTCGGAGGAGCCCGTCGCATGTATGTCGTTACGCCTGGCCAGCAGAAGGGCGGCGTCGGAAAAACTACAGTCACGGCAAACCTGGCCGCGATCAGCGGCGACTTCGGTCTTAAGGTCTTGGCCGTTGATCTCGATCCGCAATCGCACCTGACCTTCAGTTTCAATCAGCTCGCCCGACCGGGATACAGCCTTGGCGAGATGCTTAACTCCACCGTGCCGTCGCCGCCGAGCTTCGACGACGTCGTCATCCGCAACGTGGCGCCCAACGTCGATTTGCTTCCCGGCGATGAACGAGCGTTGGTTAGCGCCGAGCACGACATCGCGCTGGATCCACTGACTGGCATGCGCCGTTTGCGTCGGCTGTTGGACTCGGTGGGGGATCAGTACCAGCTGTGCTTCATCGACACGCCACCGAAGGTTGAGGGACTGGCTGTGGTGGCACTGGTTGCTTCCGACGGTGTGGTTATCGTCGCCGAGCCGCAGACGCTGTCGTACACATCCACAATGGTGTACGCGGCCAAGATCGCGCAGGTGCAGGACTCGTTGAACCCGAACCTGCAGATTCTTGGCGTACTGCTGAACAAGGCGTTTGACGGCGAGGAGTCCACGTTCATCCAGGAGCAGCTCCGCGCTTCCGGTTTGCATGTGTTCGACACGTCGATCCCGGTGAACAAACTGGCGTCGAAAGCTGCCGCCGGGGGAGTGCCAACTGCGTTGGCTCACCGCAACTATGAGATCGGAAAGATTTATCGACGAGCGGCCGACGAGATCTCGGATCGGCTGACCGGAACGTTCGCCGTTGCCGAGGAACTGCAGGAGGCGGGAAGCAGATGAGTGGCCCTGATGCCAGCGCACCGAAAAAGCCCAGAGGCGGCATGGCCGGCCTTGCCGCTGACCTCAGTAGCCGGGCGGGCTCGCTTGCTCATCGGTCGACCGACGAGAGGCTCGTGCCGATCGTTTCAACTCCGGAGCTGGCCGTAACTCAAAGGTCGGCGCGAGAGCCTGCGGCAATCTCACCAGATATCGCTCGCCGGCCCAAGCCTGTGACCCGAACATCGCCGCACCAGCCGAGCAGTGAGATCAGCCGACCGGTGCGCCCAGCACCAGCAGTTAGATTGGCTCGTCCGCTGGCCGGCAGTGAGGGCCGATTGGAAGCGTCGGGCGAAGCGGTGGTGAAGTTGACCCTTGAACTTGCGCCGCAGCTGATCATGGCTCTGAACGTCTGGGAGCGCGACGAGACCAAGCGGCTAGGGCAGCGGGTTTTTCGTGAGCGGATGATCGACCTGGCGCTGGACAGCGTCCCGGAGGATGTCGGCTCCATCGTCCACCTGGTCGGCGAGCTTCCCCTGCCCCTGCGCCATGCGGCAGGACAGCAGTTCGGCACCCGGGTACGGGCCTCGGTCCGGGACAAACTTCTGGGTCTGCGGCCCGAGCTCCGCGTGGCCGGTATCAAGAACGTTCGGATCCGTGATGTGTACTCCGCCGGTGTCTATCACTATCTGGTCGGTTTGGGCATCACGGTCGAGACCCCCACCGCCGTTTCCGACAATTGATTGCCTTAACTGTTGTCGGCGGGCCGGTCATCGGCAGTGAGTGGAGGACTAAATGAGCGAGGGGCCAACCATGGGTGCACGGTCACTCGATCCCGACCTGGTCCGCCGGATCTGCGGCTTAGCAGCTGGTGACGTTGTGTACGACGCGTTGGACGACTCGATTTGGGTACACATGCCGACGGCGGCCCGAGCCGGTCTGGCGTTGAATTCGCTCAATGCCTATGGAATTGGGGGACACGATCTGGAAGACGGCCGCCTGCATGTCACTGGCTGGGACCGACGGCTGCTGCACTGGCGGCTCGGAGGGTTACTCGCCGGCGTTGACGATCTCAGGAGCGAGTGGGCTGGCACCGCCGAGTTGGTGTATTACCACTACGACCGTCGTATCGCCGCTGACGTTGAGGCCGACTGGGCCGAGGTATTGGCCGATGTCGAAAGTGTCATTCGTAGCTGTGTGCCCATCCCGCACCAGGCGCCCCGCACCAAGGATGTCGGTGTCTTGCTCAAGCTGGTCGCTGCCGCCGGGGAAGCCTACGAGCAGCTCATCGAGGAACACGTCGAGTACGCCGAGCAGATCCTCACCGCCTACATCGATCGCCACCGTTCCGGTGCCGCGTGAGCTCACCAACTGCGACCTTGGCGGACCCTTTCACCCACACCGCGGGATTTGGCGGGCTGTGCGCGGTGATCGCAGCGCTGATCGCGACCACTGGGGTGCTCATCACGGTGATCCAGCGCCATCGGACCGATCGCAAGGAGCAGTGGTGGGGGAGGTTCATCTGGGTCGTGGATCATTCAGCCACCGACCTGGGCATCACGCTCACCGCCAGCATGCTGGATCAGCTAACGACCACTGCCCGGCGACTCAACGACGACGATCTGCTCGCCCTGGCCGAGCGGTACACCCGCCACGTCTACGCTGAGCTGCACGAGCCCTCGCCAGGAGCACGTCAGCAGGCGCACAATGGACCCCAGCACGAGGGAGGCCTTCGATGACCACAACCGCTACCGGCCGGTATACGCTCCGCGACGAGGGCGAGCGCGACGCTGGTCGGATCATGCTGGCTCGCCTGCTGGTGCGCCAAGCAGAGTTGCTCAAACATGAGGTGGATCCCCGGATCGCCTCGGATGCGTCACGGCCGTTGCCTGACGAACTGCGCACCGCCGGCTGACGACAACGGTGAACGATACCGCCCGCACGAAGCTGCACGGCAGTATGCCCGCTGATCAGCACACCCGGGGAGTTTCAAGCGTGAACGATCACCGCCCGAGGGGACAGTTCCGACGGTCTGGCAATCGAACGTTCCGAGGTGTCACCCTCGTCGCGTTCTTGTTCGTCCTGACCAGCACGGTGTACTTCGCTGATGATTCCCTGAACACCGACCAACCCATCCTCGACCTGAGCGGGACCGCCATCTTAGGTTTCATTACTGCGGCATTGGCGTGGATCATTGTCGGTTCCTGGCGCTCCCAGCGTCAGTAGCTCTCTGATCTTACGATTCCTGTGCGCCCGAGCCGTGCACCGTCGCCCCCGATATGACGGTCGATGGGAGCAGGCGCATCGGTAGCCGATGGTCACTGAGACGTCCGAGCCGCCCTGGAGCGTGGTCACCCGAGCCGCTCACTTTCCAGACGTGATGGAGTGCAACGCTGGTAAAGGGGGTGACGGTAAGGAAGCTGTCATACACGGCAAGTAGCGGGTCAGGTGGTGGCGGGGGGGTGTCGCGGAGGGTGAGCCGCCGCGCGGTCCATGTTCAGTTTCACTTCGCCGTAGGGCGACGGACAGACGTGGATCCAGGAACAGTGGGGCGAAGACTCCCAGCCCAGCCAGGATGGCAGGCTGGGGCACATGGCAGCCGGCGAACCGATGGAGGTCATCTCTCCCGGACCGTGGCGCACACCCAACGGCCGGCTTGCCGGATGGAACTGGCTCCCGAACGGATTCGCCGCCGTTCCCCAGTTCGACCAGCTTTCCCGATGGATACAGCTGTGGACGAAGCTTCCCTTCATAGACCGCTACGGCTACTACCAGGCCTGGCGGCGCGGCGGCTTCATCGTCGTCAACGAAACGACCCTCACCCACACATCAGGCTGAAACCGAGCATTCGAACCGCCCTGCAGAGCCTTCGCACCCCGAACTGTTCCGAAAGTTTCAGGACCCGCTGCAGCACCATCGACCCACTGGTTACTTGTCGGTGTATGACAGCTTCCTTACTGTCACCCCGTGTATCGGGACACTGCGGGCCGCCGCTCCGCACAACGGGTCGCCGAACAGTTGAGTATAATCGTTCCAGCTGATGCACCGCTGGCAGTCCCGGTGGGACTGGAAGGCCCGGGCCACCGCATGGGACGGCGAGCAGGACCGGGAATACTGCGCCGAGGTACTCTGGAGCCGCGCCCGTATCGGCCGGCAGCATGCCCACGACGCCCAAGCCATGCGCGACATCGCCGTGAAAGCGTTCCAAACGATCAACGCCGCCACGATGAGCCCGCGGGACGCGCTCGAGTACATGAAACAAGGATTGGCTATCGAGACCGTTCTGTACGGCCTTGATGAGCACGGCAAGACTCTCCGAAGGGCGTGCAGATCTACATCGACTCGCAGGTGATCCCTGTGGGCGCTCAGCTCCCGGATTTGCCCGCATGACCACCCGCCGAGTGCCCGACGCTCAGATCCGGGCCGCCCACCTTTTTGGAAGTGACCCCGTGAGCAGACCGACAACCGCCCAGATTCGCGCCGTCCGCGAGCAGCTGGCGGCAATGCTGACCCTGGACGACCAGGCCGACGAGAAGATGCCACCGAGCCAGCGGTGCTACGTCGCCGGCACCCTGGCTGCGTTGCAGTGGGGCGATCACGACCGCCCCCGACTGATAGACGTATTGCCTGTGGTCATCGCGTGGTCGTGGTCGTGCTCGGTATCACCTGCTGCACCGCGGAGACCATCAGCCCGGAAGCGCCGCTGTGCAACGCTGCAGCGGCGGCCTGAGCATTGCCGATGATGTGGGCAATGATCGGTTTGCCGGTGGCTTGCATGGCGGCGAAGTCAGCCGGCGGCGCGGAGTAGTTCAGGCCCAGCACGTCGAACCTGCTTTCAGTGGCCGCGAAGTCTTGCATGTCTTTGGCGTAGTAGTAGCCCCAGGTGATGTACCCGCTCTTGCGGGCCTGCTGGGGGAGAGCTTTTGATTTCCAATAGGATTTGACGACGAATCGGGTGGCTCCGCCGTAGGAGTCAAGCAACTTCAAGAAGCCGTTGATGTCGGTGCTGGGCTTGTTGTCGACGAAGATGATGCGGTCGCGCGGGTACACCGCCAGGACATCATTGACCAAACGTGCCATCTGATGGTGCCCCCGCACGGTACGAAGCGCGGCCAGCGCCGCCCATGATGTTCGCTTGATGACGTCGTCGGTGCCGAACACGCGGCCCGTCGTCGGATCCTCCGAGACCACCCAGACGCCGTCGGAAGTCCGCCAGACGGGCACCTCCAGGGCGAGGCTGGAATTCCACGCCGCTGCGTGTGCGTAGGCCTCAGCCGTGCCCTCGGTCCAGTCTGCGTCGCCGCCGCGGTGAGCTATATACATCGGGGTAGATGCCATCCACCGCTGCAGCGGGGTCTGCGGCGGAGATGGTGGCAGCGTGCTGCACCCGACCAGCCACACAGCTGCCAGGGCAACGACAACCCGCCAATGCATGGCCCGTCTCACCTTGTCAGTGTCGCAGAAGGCTCCATACACAAAAGGGACCTTTTGTGTAAGCGCGCATTGTGTCAGCGCAGGGCGGGCGGGTACCCAACCCCCTGCGCAAACACCCGAGCGATCCAGTTGCGCCGGCTAGTCCTATTCGTCAGCACTCGGGTCCTGACACCCAAGGAGTGCGATGCGATGCGATGCTTGCCGCATGACGCCGTCCAACGATCCTGCGAACGAAGCCGGACACGAGTGGCTAGACCATTGGCAACGACGGAACTGGCCGCCAGCCAACGAGATCCCCGGATTGCTTCCGCTCCGAGAAGTCCTTGGTCGATCGGACTCGGTCATCGTCGTTCTACGCGACATGCATGTCTACTCCAACGGCGTCAGCATCAACGTCGTCGCGCGGGGGCGCCCTGGCCACCATCCATCGTTTCTCACCATGCCGCCCTTGATAGCCGAGCGGATGGGCCTGCCCATCCGACATGCTCCCCAATGCGACTACAGGTGATCTTCGAAGACGGAACCGAAGCGACTGCTCTGGGCACCGAAGACCTCCGCCAGCGGCTGGACGAAGTAGCTGACCAGCCAGTTCTTCGTGATACCAGAGGATCCGGCAACCCAGACGCGATGGACTACCCCTATTGGCTCACGCCAGCTCCCACCCGAGCCGTCACCATCAAGTTCGCTTGGCCCGAGCAAGGCCTACCCGCAATCGAGCTCAACATCGACCAAGCCGCCCTGCGACGAGCGAGCCAGGAAGCGATGGAGCTTTGGCCGGCCCTAACCACAGGGCACGCCTACTAGCCGTTGACGATGGCGGCGGCGACGGCGTGGACGGGGCTGTGGGTGATGACGTCCCTACCTCGTACGTACCGCATGGTGGTCGACGGTGATGCGTGGCCGAGGGCGGTGGCGATTTTGAGGACGTCGGCGCCGGCGTTGACGGCGCTGGTGGCGAAGGTGTGCCGCAGGGTGTGCGGGTGCAGCTGGGCGATGCCGGCGCGGTCGCCGATCCGGCCGATCAGGCGGTGCGCGACTCGAGGGTCCATTGCGGCGCCGGTACGGGTGGCGAACAACGAGCCGGGGGAGTCGCCACGTTGCTCGAGCCAGTCGTGGATGGCGACGACGGCGGGCGCCGGGAGGACGGCGGTGCGGGGTTTGGCGCCTTTGCCGGTGACCCGCAGAACGGTGGCGCCCTGCTGGGTGTCCAGGTCGGCGGTGTGCAGGGTGAGGGCTTCGCCGATCCGCAGGCCGCAGAACAGCAGGACGGCGACCAGGGCGCGGGTGCGGGGCCGGCCGGCGGTGGCCTCCCAGAGCCGGCGGGCCTGGGCGGTGTCCAGCGCTCCGGTGTCGGCGTCGTCGCGGTGCAGCTTGGGTACCTGGTGCGGTACCGGCGGGGTGAGCGCGAGGCCTTCGGCGGCGGCGTAGCGGTAGAAGGACAACACCGCGGCGAGTTTGCGGCGGCGGGTGGCCACCTGCTGCCCGGCCGCCGCGAGGTCGGCGAGCCAGCTGGTGGTGACCCCCGGAGTCACCCGGTCCGGTGGGATCTGTTGGGCGGCAAGCCATCCGGTGAACTGCCGCAGGTCGACCTGGTAGGCGCGGGCGGTGTGCGGGCTCACGGTGCCCAGCCAGCCGGCCAGTCCGAGCGTGGCCAGACCGCCGGCCGCAGCGGACCGGACGGGCAGAACATCTGCGCTGGTGATCATGCCCGTTAGCGTGCCCGGCACCACCGACACCAGTGACAGTGTGTGGGGTAGCGAGGGGCCCGGCCTAACGCCGCCGCGCGGCGGACCTGCGGAGATGGCCGGCCCGCATCAGCATGGCTGCGATGAGGACCACCATGAGGAGACCGACCCAGAAGCTGAGATCGAAGGACAGATGGTTCCGGATGTTGTGGATGACCACGAATGTCCCGAACGCCACCAGTAGTACCCAAACGACGACGAAGGTGACGAACACCCAGCGGTGACGCACCGCGGGTGCGTCGTAGACGTTGCGTGGTGGGCCGTTGGTCACCTGGTCAGTGAACCAGTGTTCGCCCGGGCAGCGGGGATGTACCCGATAACTACCATTTTCGGGTACTTCTTTCCGGCGGGTCAGCTCTGCTTCCGCCGCCGGCTGGCCTGCCGGTTCAACGTCACGACCGTCAGGATGCCGAGCAGCACCGCACACCCACCAGCGACAAGTGTTCCCCAGCGAGCCGAGGTGAAGGCGTCGTCGATGCAGATGCTGACGACAGCAAGGACGATCAGGACGCGGGGGAACCGGCGTTGCCGGCGGGCATGCGCGCGGTTGCCAGGCCGCGGGTACACCGGCTAGGCCCAGGGGATGGGTTGTCGGCCCAGTGCGAGCAGGCTGCCGCGGAGTTTGCGGCTGCCGGTGGTGGTGATGCCGCAGGTAAGGCCGGAGTGGGCGGGCACCTGCGGTGTGGTGATGGCGGCGCTGTTGTTGTCGGAGACGCCGAAGTATATGGACAGGGCGCCGGCGGCGGTGGGATCAGGCATCGCGGTGAGGTCGCGAACCAGCTGCCGGCAGGTCCGCTCGACCTGGACGCGGCTCACCGGGTGGTCGCCGCTGTCGCCGGAGGCCAGATATTCCACTGCGTGCGGTTGCCGGCAGCCGTCGATGGCGAGGTCGCCGACCCAGTCGAGGGCCGGGAAGCAGATGCCGAGTCGGTCGCGTTGCCGGCCGGTGTGCAGCGCGCTGCGGATGGAGCTGCCGTACCGCGGGCCGGCTCGCGCCGTGGCAGTTGCGGTCGCCGCTGCCGGCTCGGGTCGCCGCAGGGTCACGATGCACGCCGCCCACCGCTGCCCGGCCGCCTGCTGCCGTGGGGACGGCCTGGACAACGCAAAGTCGATCTGCAGGAACGTCTGCCAGAAGCCGTGGGTCGGCTTTGTCGCTATACCCACGTACGGCGAGGCTGCCGAGAAGCAGCTATCTTCATTCGGGTCGTCGAGGTAGCGGCCGCTGGTGCCGCGACCTTTGACGAAGGTGGGTTTTGGTGTCGAGATGACAGCGGCGATCTCGCCGTAGCGGGTTCCGGTGCACGGCCGGATCTGCTGCGCTGGATACACCGGGACTGTGCCGCCGGAAGCATCGGTGACGAGAGCTCTCATTGGCGGCCCTGGGACGGGGTCGAGAACGCAATCGCCGACCACCGGCGGCCCCGGGACCGGCGCGGCCTGGGCGGCACCGGTCACCAGATGAGGGCGCAGACCAGCGACCACGACGACCAGGAACACAGCCACACCGATGAGCACCAGGCCCTGCTGTCGATGCGTCACCGTCGAACGCTAACCCGGACTGCCCGGCACAACACAAGAGGTTGGAAAGCCTGCGCTGTCCCGTTGAACCATGACCGGCGCCCGCCGAGGGGGTGCCCGCCGAGTCGGCGGTGGTCAGAAGCCGTGGGGGAATCGTCGTTTCATCCGGGCTTCGGCGCGGCGTTGGGCACGGTAGTAGGCCCAGGAGACACACCTTGTCGGGCTATACCGAGCCGGAAAACACACCACCGCCGAACTCGCCGAACTGTTCTCCGTCGGCCGGTCCACCGTCTACCGAGCCGTCGAGCGCGGCGGCGGCACCAAAGTCGGCTGATCGCCAGTTCTCACCCGGCCCGATTACGGCCGATGACAGCACCCGTCACCCCCGGACGACGTCACGGTGACAACCTGACGAGCGAATCCGGTGACAACTTCACGACGCTTCACACGATCGACGTCGGCAGTGTCCGAAAGGGATCGTTTTTGGACACCACGTGAGCCCTCACCGACCCCCGCTCGAATCCCGCGGCTTACGCGTTGGCGATGACCATCGATTTGTATTTGGCAAAAAGTATCTGCTGCCGCTCGCGTTCCGTTGCGCACGTTGCTTTTGCACCGAAAGCACGGTCAACCACAGCGTCCAGGCGGTCATGAGCCTCTACTAGTGCCGGATCCATCGTCTCCGAGCTGTAGTGCTGGGCGAGGGATCGTTCGGGATGCCGCTCTCTTGCCCGCAGGACGTCGTCGCCTGCGGCGATAATTAGCTTGCGAGTCTCCTTGTCCACCAGTGCGAGTGGCAACGTGTTCCAAACAACCGTATTGGAAAACCGCAGGTCGGATTTCACGCGTCCACCGATAGTCCGCTGCCAGGTAATGAACATGGACGATGAGATCACCGCGAACAGCATGCCGTCGACGTCGGCGGCTGCGAAGTTAGCGTCGCCGCAGATCACGTCGCTCTGGAATCGCGCGACGGTGAAGTACCGTCTGCTCTCACTGACATGCCGCGGGATTCCGATATACGATTGAGTAGGTTGCCGCCGCTCACCAAACAGCTGAGGTGTAGCAGCGAGTTTGCTAGTCGCGGCGCGTTTGCTAGCCAAACGAGCCTTGCGGACTGCGGCGACACGCTGCCGCAAGATGCTGGAATTCTGTATGTCCGATTTGCTAGCTCCCACCATCCACAGACACCATCTGTCGCGGCCGTTGATCAACTCATCTGAGCCTTGGAAGCGGCGAAGATACTGGGCAGCAATCGGATCAGCAACGACTTCAAGATAGTTTGCTGGCTCGACGAGTAAGTTGCCGCGCCCATCGTTGGGCATCGACCCAAAGTCGCAGGGAGTGAGGGCCGGACTAAGTAAGCTGTTGCGTCTGTCGACAAGCACCCACGGGGCATCGACTAGGTAAGCATTCACTTGTGAGACTGGCACCTCGACCGCTGGCGATTGCGGTGACTTGTAGTCGAACAGGCGGGGCTTGACGGCGTCTCGAGTGAAACCGATTATGACGCAGTGCACCGCAGCTTTTCCTGCCGCCTCCGACGTCCAAGCGAACGACCTGTGCGCAAACTTGATCTGCCAGCCGTTTCGCCTAATGGGTCGAAACAACGGTGGGGTTGATGTCCCTTGGCAAATAGAGTTGGTGGCTACGAGCGCCCAAACGCCTTCACGCGCGGCGTAGTAGGCCATCGCCTTGGCATGCCACCCCGTGACGTAGTCAAAGTCGCTATTGTAGTCACTGCCCCAGGCAACTTCGAGGTCCCGTCCCTGGGAGGGTGTCTTGAGCCTGGCGCCAATGAACGGTGGGTTGCCTGCGATTATCACGTTTTGCGACGGCGGGCAAACGTGCGCCCAATCAAGAAGAAGTGCATTGCCAACGACGATTCGGGACTGACATTGAATGGGTAGCCGTTTAGGCGACTCCCCAAAGCGCTCTTTTAGTTTGAGATCGGATTGACGGTCGATGAGGAACATAGCCGTTTCAGCTATCTTGGCGGGCCACTCGTCAATCTCAATGCCGTAAAAATGGTCGAGGGTTACTTTGAGCGCTAGCGATGGATCAAATCCAAGCTGGGTGCTACCGCTGATGTCTTGCAGTCGCTCCATAATGCGCAGCTCTAGGTCTCGAAGCTCTCGGTAAGCGATGATGATGAAGTTGCCGCAGCCACAGGCGGGGTCCATATATCGGACGTCACCTAGTCGTTCCCAGAGGCGATTAAGCGCGAGTACCTCGTTCTTCATAGTCTTTGTTCGTTCAAGCTCAGCCCGGAGGTCATCTAGGAACAGCGGGTTGAGAGTCTTTAGAATGTTCTCTTCGGAGGTATAGTGCTCCCCCAGCTCGCGCCGGGTCCTCGCATCACGGACCGATTGAAACATTGATCCGAAGACGGCGGGGCTAATTGTTGACCAGTCGACAATGCAGGCATCTAGGATTGCGTTGCGGAAGTCTGGACCAATTGCCGGCAAGGTAATGTTCTCGCGAAATATTCCACCGTTGATATAGGGCAATGCCGCGGCGACCGCCCCGGCAGGATCGTTGAGCCCATTGAATAGCTCTTGCAGTCGACTCTGCAGGTTCACTCCGTCAGGTCCGGTGTGTTGAAGTAGGTAGTCGCGAAAACCGTCGGGCTGCCACATGTCGGTGTCGTCGCCGAACAAGAGGAACAAGATTCGGGCCAGGGTCACTGAGATCTCGTGGTCCCTGAGACTCGAACTGTACTCATCTGGATAGGCCCGGTCCATCGCCGCGTACATGGAGGCCATCAACTGCGAGGCCTGCTTGGTCTCGTTGTGTCGTTCGACGTCGAAAGCCTTGCGCAGCCGTGTCAGTACCTCCGTGGCCGCCAACACGGTGTTGACCGGAAGTTGGATCGCAGCGAGTCGATATGCGAACCCGGAGTCCGGCGCACCGGTGCGGTGGCGGTGTCGCGCCAGCCGGGTGCTAGTTAGATGTCCTCGAAAGTGCCGCACCGGCCAGCGCCACACCTGTTGACCGGCATGAGCGCCAGCGTCGTTACCGTGGAAGATGACCAGCCGGTCGGTGGAACCCGTTGCTAAGCCTGGATCCACCGACTTGGGTGGCTTGTAGAGCGGGTCCTAACAGCGAGAATGCCCCTGGCACTGAGAAATCGGGTTTGTCTAGGACCTGATTCAACAGCACGAAGGGGCATCTCTGAGATGCAA
>JAABUP010006230.1_pt1 | contig 17220 bp, 27 predicted proteins | sample 5559201 | NCBI WGS metagenome assembly JAABUP01 (sample SAMN10711887, study PRJNA513373) | rock metagenome | isolation source: Antarctica rocks | place: Antarctica
CCCCTTCTCTCGTTGAGTGTCTTGGCGGACGCCCAACACCTACCGCGAGGCAGGAGCTGAGCGGGGGACCGCCACCTCAAGTTCTACGAGACCCGGGACATCCTCCCGGTTCTGGCTTTCGTGGCGGAAGTGATCGGCTCGTCGGGGGTCGTGAGGCGCTGCGCCACCGCGACGCCGGAGGCCTTTAGTGCCATCACGACACCGACGGCGGCGCTGACCTCGGCTGCCGGGTACTGCCGGCAAATCGTGCGGGCGGCGACGCTCAACGTGCTCCCACTAGTGCACACGTCGTCAACCAGCAAGATGCGGCTTGGCCGTCCCAGCTTGTTGGTTTCCAGCACCAAGGCTGCCTCGTACGCCTCTTCGAAGCGCGCTGGACCTGCTCCCGCTCGCTGCATGGAACGCTTCCCCACCGGCGTATGCAGTAAAAGAGCTTCACGCAGGGGCACCCGCAAGAGACTGCTAAGGGCAATAGCGAGAGCTTTGGTTCTCTCCAGATCTCCAGCCTTGAGTTTCTCCGGCGACAGTGGGATCGGTACCACCGCGTCGAACTTGGGCTGCGAAATGACGGCTTCATGCAGGGCGGCGACGAAGGCGTAGGTCAGGCCACTCTCGCCGGCTTTGAAGGCCTTCAATAGCATGTTCACGGAGCGCGTCTCTGGTGTCAGTTCGACCTCGGAGGTCATCACTCCCGAACGTCGTGGGACGGCCCAGAAGCCGGCGAAGAGCTGCCGCACGTCCGGGGACAGTCGTTCAGGGCGATAGGTGTCGCCAGGCGCCACCCTCGGAAGGCGCAACCAAAACGCGCAGGCATCGCACCCACGGTTTCGGCAGCTCGGCGCATCAGGCTGCAGGGCCTGGCAGGAAACGGACGCGTCTTCGTCGTAGACGAAGATCTGCTTGCGCGACCGATTCACTAGTCCGAGCAGGCGTCGGAGCGTTGCGGCTTGCTCCGGAAGAGGGTCGGCGGCCGATAGGCTGCTGATGCGGAGCCAGATTAGACGCTCCCCGGGGTCGATTTGATCGACGATGCCTTTGCAGTAGAGCCCTGGCTGGATTCCCGGTCCGATGAAGATCACCCAGACCTCGTCGCCTTCATCGACGTTGTCCAGATCTCCTCGCCAGGTCAGATGGATCCTGCCTTTCGGATCCAGGCGTTCACGGAGATTCACCGGATAGGTGCCGGCCTTCCCCGTGTTGATCTTGTAGGCGAAGATCACCTCTAGGCTCCGCCTACATGCACCTCAGCAGCATTCGTGGCCACCACGGCTTCCTGGGATTTCACCTGTTCGAACCACTCGTCGCTCCACTCGACAGCAGCCGGAGCACCTTGAACCGCGTGCTTGGCGTGAGTCTCTGGAAGGCAAGAAGGGCCGCTGGGATCGAGAAGGTCAGCGTTACCGGCCCAGGCACTGGGCGCTTCGGCGTCATCAGGTTTCAAAACATAAAGGGGCCGATCTTGCACGATGGCCTCTCCTGCGGTGGTCAAGCTGCCGCCCTCGCTCCCGCTCTGAACGATGAGCACGGCCCCCGACAACGCGACCTGTAGCCGATTCCTCGCCAGCAGCGAGCCCTTGTTCGCCGGCCTGCCAGGCGCAACCTCGCTGATGACTGTTCCGCCCGCCGCCAAGAGCTGCTCGCAGAGGCGAGCGTTGGCACGTGGGGTCGGCACGTCGACACCGCTACCCAGAACTGCCACAGATCGACCACCCCGTTCGACACAGGCCTCCTGGGCGGAGCAGTCGATGCCAAGCGCTAGCCCGCTGACTACGACGACGCCAAACTCCTGGGCAAGCGCTCCAATTCCCGCAGCGCGCGCTGTGCCGTAACTCGACGGTTTGCGAGTGCCCGCCACCGCCAAACCGGATCGTTCCGGTAACGCCCCACGGACCCAAATGACGGGCGGTGGCTTCAGGAGGGTCTTCAGCGCCGCGGGAAAGCGCTGGTCAAAGATGCTGATGACATCAACATTTTGCGGCGCGGGTTCCGGGACCGGCGATCGTGATGTGAGTTTCGCGGCGGCCTTCCCGCCAAGTTCCGCTCTGAGCGCTGGATCAGCGTCCAACAGCTCCGCCCATGTTTCGAACTCAGTGGCAAGCTTCAGCGCGCCAACGGGACCGATCTGGCGGACAGCCATCAGTGCCAGAAGGCCGTTGGGTGTCCGAAGAAGTTCCAACTTCTTCCTCCAAGCAGACCCGGTCCATGCCTTTACTCGCGAACATAGTGCCCGAGGTTCAACATCATCGCACACCATCAACCATGTGATCCAGGTCGTAGGAGCCGTCGCATAGCGGAGTCTGTTTGGAGTTGACCCGCTTCGGTGGACACCCTGAGCTTGGGCACTTCGCCCGAGGAAGGGGTCCTGATGGGCCGTCCGAGCAAGTACTCACCGGAGTTCCGGCTGTCATCACACAGGTTTGACGGTCCGCTTCTGCCGCTGAGCGATCGGCGTGGTTCCTCCGTCCAGAAGCGCCGTTACGGCCGCTGGCGTAGCACCCGCCCAGCGGCAGAAGCGGACGTTCGAGGAGGTGGAGAACGACGCTTCTTCACCTCTGTGGCGTCGTCGGCGGAACAGCAGATAACGGCACCTACCCTTCGACGTCGGTCGGGGCACGCATTTCGGCTAATCAGTGCGCGGCGTTCGATCCTCGTCGCCGCAGAATGGACCTCGCGTAGCGCAATGACAGGACCACCCAAGCCACTGCGAACGCGGCAACGCCGATGCTCACCGGGACTATGAACACACCAGCCAACGCAGCCGGGACGACGAACAACAAGATGAGGCCGACGTAGAGCCAGACGCACAGAGCGAGCGTCCTGCCCGCGAGACGCAAGCCGCGACGTGGGCCCGCAGCCGGTCGGTCCATGTACCGACGGTAGCGCCAGCTCTCCTCACGGCCAGGGACGAGAGCGGCACCTACACGCTGGGCTGACCCAGCCCAGCGACTCCGAGCAACGTGTACGTCGGCCGGCTGACCAGGAAACGCCTCAGCACGTCGGTGTTGCGCTTCAGGTCGGACAGGGTCCGGGTCTCGTTCAATGCGGGGAGCCCGCTGCGTCTAGGACGGCGCGCCACCGCGCCGCCCGCTCGCTGTCGGTCAGGTCGCTTCTGAGATCTAGGAACGCATCCCGTTCGTCGATGCCGGTGAGCTCCCCGAGGCGTGTCCGCAGGTGGCAGCGCAGGTGCTTCGGGGACGTCTCGGCTCCGAGCGCCGTCAGCCACAGGGCGACGTTGAGGTAGTAGCGCCCGCCGTAGTGCGAGCCTTGCAGGTTGACGACGGCGACGGTCTCGTTCTGGTCCCGGTACGGCGTCGTCCCGTTCCGGCGGAACTTGTTGGTCTTTCCCCAGTCCCGGAAGACCGTGGTCGGCACATCAGCAGGCACCTGGCGAGGATAAGGCCGGTTGCCCCGATGCCAACGGCATCACCTACTGTTCTGGCGGACCAAGGTTCGGATAGCCGCTACTTGGTTTCGCCCTGGCGATACCTCCGGTACCGCAGAACCCATTGAGGAACAAGTCCAAGCCAAACGAGCGCGATGACGCGCTGCGCCGTTGAGTCGCTGAGCATCCCCACGATGAAGCACAGGATGCCCAGGACGATGAATGCCGGGTAGAACGGGGCAAGCCGGCACTCAAGCTGAGTCATGGCGTCCGCTCCTCGCTTGCCCATGTGCGGATACTAACGCCGGTGCCCGGCAAAGCAGTAGCGCCTGCTGTCGAGGCAAGCAGGTAAGGGCTACCGTCTGTCCAGCCGGCCTAAGCAAAGAAGGCCAGCTACCGTCCCGGGGCGGCCCTGAGCAAAGAAGGCCGGATAGCGGCTAAACCGGCCCCTAGGTTGAACTCCGACCACGCCGGCCAGCCACGGCCATCTGCACAACGCCTGAGAGTGCGATCAGCACCGCCGTCATTCCGAGTCGCTGGTGGTGGCTGCCAGCCCACAGGGCCACGCCGCCAAGTAGCAACAGGCCGGTATACAAGATCAACAACACTGAAAGAATGCTTCTACGCGGCCTACGGGACCAAGCGTGCTGGTTCACGAACCACAGCATGCCCGCAGCAGTAAGAACGGCACTTAGCCTCTGCCCCTGTTACCGACTTCAAGCAGGATCTTGTCGGCCAAGATGGGCGTCGGCAAGGAGGCGTCAAGCACGACTGCCCCTACCGCGACCATCTCCACTTGGGAGACAGGGCGGCCCTCAAGAATCTGCTTTCGGGCTGCCGCTCCCCGGTTCCCCTGCGCGTCAAGTCTCTGAAGCTGCGTGGTTTCGTCCAGTGACAGAACAAAAACCACCTGGAACAGGTCCAGCATCGCTCGTTGGTTCATCGAGATGCCGCACAAAAAGATGTTTGCCGCTGTGAGTTGCAATGGCCTTCTCGATCTTGGATCGCCTCCAAACCCAGCGATGAGCCAACTTCCACTCCTCAGTTGGATTCAGAGGCAGGTGCACCGGATGACCGGAGGCGGTCTCAAACCCCGCCAGATCGTCAGCGTCGATGGCTGAGACCCCGCGTCGCAAGAGTTCCGCGACCATCGCGCTCTTACCCGACCCCGGATTTCCTGTGATGAGGAACGCCGCCACAGGGGCGAGGATAGGGCCGGTTGCGAGCTGCGCGACGTGCGTCCCGCGAGCCGATCGACAGCCGGAACGGCCTCGATCCGTTACGGCTGTCCGGGCAGGGCCAGGATGGGTCAGTGAAGGAACTCGAGGTCCCCCTGCTCGACGGGAACGTCGCCGACAGGGTGGTGCGCGTGGGAAGGACCGTGCGCAAGCCCGTCACCCCGGCCACGACCGCAACCGCTGCGGTGCTTCGCCACCTCGAGCAGGTCGGGTTCGAGGGCGCCCCTCGCATGTTGGGCCAAGACGAGCAGGGCCGGCAGGTGCTGGAGTACGTCGAGGGTCCGCTGGCGCACGGGCAGCCACCGATGACCGTCGCCGACCTCGGCCGGATCGGACGACTCGTGCGTGACCTGCACGACGCCCTGGCTAGCCTGCCTCCGCTTCCCGAGGCGCAGTGGGCGGTGGTCATCCCGCCCGATCGCACCGACCTGGTGTGCCACCACGACCTGGCTCCGTGGAACCTCGTTCTTGCCGCGGATCGGTGGGTGTTCATCGACTGGGACGGCGCCGGCCCCGGCTCCAGGCTCTGGGACCTGGCCTATGCCGCCCAGTCCTTCACTCCTCTGCACGCCGGTGGCGACCCCCATCAGGACGCACCCCGGCTGCGCGCCTTGGTGGACGGCTACGGTGCCGACCTCCTGCAGCGCCAGCAGCTGCTGCCGCTGATCGAGGCGCACACCCGCGGCATGCACAACTTGCTCGTCGAGGGCGGCCGCACTGGCCGCCAACCATGGGCCCGGCTCTACGCAGACGGGCATGCTCGGCACTGGGGCCCCGCAGCCGACTACATCGCGGACCACTCCGACGTGCTTGCACAGGGGCTTGTGACCTGACCGCGACGTTCCCAAGGCCGATCGGCTACCGGCACAAGCTGCAACCACCTGGCCGAGAGACCGGAGGCGTTCGCTATGCCAGAGCAGCGACGACCCTGCACACGTCGGAAGCAGGGTCGGAGGTGCTCTCGACTATCCCGAGTCCGGCGCTTCGCAGTTCCGCGACGAGCACCTCGTACCGGTACGGCCAGAACGACAGCTGCTCCGAAGTCGTCAGGACAGACCCGTCGGGTCCGAGTCGTGCGACGGCGATCTCCAGGTGGTGCTCTTGGTCCCACGGCTGCGCGATCTGCCATGAGTAGACGACGACAGCATCTTGGCCTCTGCGGCGCACGAGGTGATCGCGGACATCCATTCGCGTGCCTGCGGCGCGTACCAGCTCCCACGTGCGTGAAGTGAGTACCAGAAGTCCTTGCGGGCTCAGCAGCCCTGACATCACAGACAGCGCAGCCATGCGACCGGCACTGCCCTGAGCGTGACAGAGCGAGTTGCCTACGCAGATAACCAAATCGAACGTCGACGACTCAAAGTGGTCCGGCAAGTCGTCCCAGGCCGCTGCCATCGCTTGCAGCGGGACGCTGTGCTCGTCGGCGAGCTCCCGCGTCCGACCGACCATTCCGGCGCTGGCCTCGGTAGCAACGACGTCAAAGCCAAGACTGGCGAGGCCGACGGCGAGCTGGCCTGTCCCACACGAGCAGTCCAGGACACGGGCGTCGGCCGGCAGGGTCCGGACGAGGTCACCGAGCGCTGCGACGGAGCCCTGAGGCGTCAACTTCGCGTCCGGGATGAGCCAGTCGTACACGTCCAGCAAGGCCTCGTACTGCACCAAGATCACCTCGATCGCCGGGGCGCCGCCGCACCACCGCACACCGCTGACGCCACCCGAGGCTAACGCCCGCTCGCTAAATGCCAACGCCCATAGCCCGATCCCAGGAAGACCTCGTCCGGCTCGGCGACGTTCCGTTAGGCGAACCTCTCGCGGACGCGTCTCCCAGTGCGAGGAGGCATCCCGCTCGTGCAGGGCAGACACACCTGCGGGCAGGCCCCTACGACTCGTCGAGCTCGTCGCCCGCCACGTGCTCGCGGTGCCGGGCCACCTCGCGCTCGCCGGGCGGCGAAGCGTCCGGCGTCGTCACCTGCGGCGGTGGGCTGTTGCGCGGCCCGCGGTCGGCCCCGTGCCCCTTGTGCTCGCTCAATGGGTGGTCGGTCTCGTGCAGCACGCGCCCTGCGCCTTCTTCGATGACGCGCTCGACGAAGCGGTCGTTGTCGCGGTCGATGAGCCGCTCGTGTCGCGTTTGCGCGCCCGTCGACCGCTGCGTCTCCGGGTAGTCGAACGCCTCGCGGAACGGCTTGCGCTTCCCCGCGTGCTTCGCCTTATAGCCGACGCCGTCGCGCACGGTGGTGGTCTCGTGCACGAGCACGCTCGCCTGCCGGGCTAGCGAGCCGCAGGACGGGCAGGACGTGCGGGACCAGGGCGGGTCGGTGACCTCGGACGCGGGCAGAGCAGCCCCGCACTCGCCGCAGCTCACGATGTTCTCATCGGTCACGGCTCATCATGTCGACCGCGGCTCTACCGCGGCAAGGGCACGTGCGTGTAGGTCGGCCGGGTGCCGGCTCGGCCCGCGCGGAGGGAAGCTGCAGGCGTCGCCGTTTGCTCGTCCGCTGCCCGGGCTGACCTACGGCCCCGGCAGCCTGTCAATGCTCGTGCTGTTCCTCGAGGCCCCGGTAGGTCACTGAGGTAGAGGGCGTCCCGATAGCCGACCGCCTATCGGGAGCACCGCAGGTCAGAGGTAGTGCGATTGCATGGCTGTCCCAATAGCCCCGTCCGCATTGGCAGTCCCACACAGGTACCTCATACGACACATGATCGACAGCCGGTCTTGGAAGTGGGACGGCAGCTGGCGGAGTCACGGGTGGCCGGTGCTAGCGCTGGCTGGGTCGTTCCAGTTGTTGTGCCCACGACGGCGTCTCGCTCCGGTGCTACGGAGCTGACTTCTCGTACGGTCGACATGTGGACTTGGGGTATGCGCGAGTTTCGACGGCCAAGCAGGACCTGGAGCGGCAGGTCGACGCGCTGACCGCGGCTGGGATCCCGGAGCAGCTGATTTTCTTGGACCGTAAGTCGGGGGCGACGACGGACCGGCCGGGCCTGCGGGCGGTGCTGGACTACGCCCGCAAGGGCGATGTGATCGTGGTGCACACCCTGGACCGGCTGGGCCGCACCGTGCGGGACACCTTGAACGTGATCCATGAGCTGTCCGAGCGGGGGGTGGGGGTGCGCAACCTGGCCGATCCGATCAAGGTCGACTCGGCGAATCCGGGTGATCCGATGGCGCAGTTGGCGGTGGTGCTGCTGGCGTTGTTCGCGCAGATGGAAGGCACCTACATGTTGGAGCGGGCGGCGCACGCCCGGGCGGTCGCGACGGCCAAGGGCCGCCTGATGGGCCGGCCGAGTGTGGTCAGCGAGCACCAGTTGCAGCACGCCGAGCACCTGCGCCGGGCGGGGGACACGATCGGTGAGATCGTGGCCAAGACCGGGATCACCCGCTCGAGTCCGTACCGGCACCTGCCGCCGCGGCCAGCCGAACGGGTCACCGCCGCCGGCCTGGCCTTAGAGGACCGGGCCTCAACCGAGCGGAACGCAGCCAGGCCGGCGCTGCTGAGCACAGGGGCGGCCACGGGGGAGCGGGTTGCTGGTGGCTGAGTGGGGGGAGCGGGGGGAGCGGCTGGTGACGGTCCTGCTGACCCTGTCCGTGCCGGCTGAGGCGGACCCGGAGGACGCCGCGCAGCTGGTCGCGGACGCCGCTGCGAGCAGCGCGCTGCAGGTCGCGCACGTCACCGGGGTGGAGGGCCACCTTCCGGTACCAGGCGCCACGGTGGTGCGGGCTGGCCGCACCCAGCCGTGGTTGGTCGTCGCGGCGGCCCTGGACCGGGTCGCGCTGACAGATTTGGCGGGGCAGGTGGTGCACGTCCCGCGCCGCACTGTGCTGCCTGACCCCCTGGACCCCGGCGCGCTGCTCATCGGCGTCCTGGATCAGGCCTGAGCCACGGGCGCAGGGTGCTGTCGGCGGGCGCCCGGCGCCCCGACCGTGCCAGCACACGGCTGCTGACGGACCTGAGCGGGGGAGTGCGTTGACGACGTGGGCGTGGGCGCAGCTCACTGCGGGTTCCTACGGTCTGCCAGGGCCGGCAGTGGTGACCAGCCCGTGGGTGCTGGAGGTCCGGGCGCCGCAGCCGTCGCGCCGCGGCTTCACCCGGGTGACCGGCCCGGAGCAGTGGGGTCAGGTGGGCACAGCCAGCAAGCTGGTCGCGGACTGCAGCGAGGCGTCGGACGTGTTGGTTATCAGCGCTGAACACCCGGCTGAGGGCGACGCCGCCGGTCTGCGCAACTGCATCCTGGGCGCTGCGGCGGCTGGCGGCGCGCACTGGGTGATGGGCGGGGTGTTCCACGAACCCCGCCCCCAGGCGTTCCAGGACCAGGTCCACCAGGCCGGCCGGCTGCTGCTGACCGGCGACCTGCAGGCCTACTGGTCGGGCGTCCGTACCGGCGCCAGCGCCAGCTTCGCTGAGCTGTTCCCAGACGGTGCGTGGGCGGCGTGGGTGCCGCTGCTGCTCCACCTACCCCAACGGCATCGGAACCCGACCGGTCTGAGCACTGGCAAGCAGTCCGCCACCAGTGACTGTGAACGGGCTCGGTTGCCGCCCCTTCACCGGGCACTTGTGCGGGCAGGTCGTGCAGGAACGACTATCAAGCTCGTGGAAGTGCGGTCGGTGGGGGAGCGAGGTGTTTCCGTGCGACGGTCGGCTAGTGGGACGTCTCGCCGGTGTGGTCTGGTGGTCTGGCTCTATCGTGACGGCTCAAGGTGGCGCGCCACCGGGACGAGGGTGGTCGCTGTAGGGCCGTGGCTGGGGCTCTGGGGCTCAGGCCGTCTGGCCGCGGTAGGCGCGGATCACCTCGCCGAGGGTTTCCAGGTCCGGCTGTTGCGTGGTCACCGAGTCGAAGCCGTAGAGCGCTTTACGTCGGCGCAGCTCCTCGGCTGCGGAGTCCGCGTCGCGGGCGAGCAGAATGAACGGGGTGTCGAGCAGCTGCTCGACGGTCAGACCGGGGGCGCTGGCGCCGACCTGCGCCGCGGAATCGGCGGGGTCAGCGCCTAGGACGACTGCTTGCAGCAGCACGTCGGAGCGGTAAGGCCGCCCATCGGCCTGGGCGCGCACCTGCTCGACTCGCTGCCTGGTCTCCTTGGCCGACGACAGCGTGAAGGTGCCGGCCGGGGCTCCGGTGACGTGCCGCAGCCCGGCGAACCCGACGATGTCGGCGTGCCGTGCGGCCACCGCGAGACCGGGACCGGACATCGCGCCGACCATGACCGGCACCGGCTGCTGCACCGGCCGGGGTTGGTGGTCCTGGTCGGCCAGCCGCCGCCGCACCTGGAGCAGTAGCTGCTCCAGGGCCTGCACACGTTCCGGCAGCGGCCGCCACGCCAGCCCGGCGTCGTCGTGCTCGGCCTTCATGTGCCCGGCCCCGATCCCGAGCTCGGCACGTCCTGCGGACAGCAGGTCCAGCGTCGCGACGGCGCGCGCTAGCAGCGCCGCGTTCCAGAAGCCGGTGTTGAGCACGTAGGTCCGCAGCCGCAGCCGTGGGCTGAGGACGCTGGCTGCGGAAGCACCGCGAACGGCGACAACGCCCCCAAGTGGTCAGGCGCGGCGAACACGTCGTAGCCGACCTCGTCAACGCGGCGTACCAGCTGCGTGAATTCCTGACCGGATAGCACCGCATGCACGTTGACTCCGAAGTGGATGTCCCTCATGGACAGCATCCTGACGACGGCTCGGCGCAACGTCACGCTCGTCCGCTGCCGGCGCAATGCGCGATCCCGTGCAGGTCGCGGTTGACCGGATCAAGGCGTGGGACGGGTTCCCGTAGCAGGTTCGTCCACCGGTCACAGTTGACTCGTGACCCTGGACTTCCGCCCGGCTGAAGCCCGCGACGCCAGCTTCCTCGCCGAGATGCTCGTTGCAGCTGCCTTCTGGCGCACCGACGGCCCAAGCGGTCGCGTTACAGACGTCCTCAGCCACCCGCAGCTCGCCCACTACGTCGCGGGTTGGCCGCGTCCGGGGGACCTCGGGGTCATCGCCCTAAGCGGTCAGCGGCGCGTAGGAGCCGCTTGGGCCCGGATGCTGCCGGAGAGCGACCCCGGCTACGGCTTCGTGGACCCCACCATCCCCGAGATGGCTCTGGCCGTTGTGCAGACATGGCGGGGACGGGGGGTGGGAACGCGCCTGCTGAACGTGCTGATCGCAAACGCCCGTGAGCAAGGGCTGGCCTCGCTAAGCCTGAGCGTAGAGCCGGACAACGGCGCACGGCGCCTCTACGAACACGCGGGCTTTAGGCAGGTCGACCAGGTGGGCGGCTCTCTGACCATGCTCCTGCAACTGTCCGGTACCGGTTGACGTTCCACTTGCGGACAAGATCACGGCAGGATGCCGCGTTGTCAACGGCGTCCGCTGGACGATCGGCTACTGGACGCGCTGGCCGAGCTCGAGCGGACCGGGATGCAGGACCTCGGCGTAGACGCCGAAGCACGCGGCCACACCAAGGTCACCGACGGCGGTGCGGTGGTGCCGGGCCAGCACGCCCAGCAACTGCCGATCCAGCGGGGCCGTGTGGTCGGGGGACAGGCCTGGAACCACGCACCGTGGAGTCGGCAGGACGACCCGCAGGACGAGCTCGCCGATGCGCAGCTCCCGGCCCGGCTCAGGATCGTGCGGCGCGTCCAGGACGATGTTCGGTCGGAACCGCAAGGCGTCGACGTGCGCCCTCCCGACCTGTCGGGCGAGCGCCGCAAGCGCCCCAGTGGTCACTAAGTGCACGGCCCCGAAATCCACGAAGCGGCCTCCCGGCAGCGCCCCGGACACCTCAGTGACCATCTCCTGGCCGGCCGTCGTGTCGCTCATCCACTCCGGCACCATCCCCTGGTCATCGGGCAACTGGCGGTGCAAGCGGGCCTGCTCTGGCACGACCGCCGTGAGCCGTACCGCTCGACCCAGGTGTTCGCTGACCGCCGCGTCCGCTTCCGCGCTGCCTGCTGCCTGCTGCCGCCCCGCTACCTCAATGAGGACGCAACCGGTTCCGTCCCGGTCGTCGACCCGTGCGGTCACCTCGAGCAACCGGCCCCAGCGCCGCGGGTGCTTGGCGCTGCCCACCGTGCCGTCTGACAGGTCCACGCACGCCCACGCCCGGTCCCCACGCAGTCCCTCCGGGTCCACCGCGACCGACTGCAGGCGCTCGCCCTGCGCGCTCTTCAAGGGGTAGCGCAGCACCGCGACGACAGAGCCCACCTCCAGAGTCTGGCCGACCGTCAACTGCAGGACGGCGTCGTCGGCGCGTTCCCGCTGAGCGATCGGCATATCTACACCTACCCTTTCCAGGGTGCCGCGGGACGACAGCGGACCTACCCGGCAAGCATGGCGCGCACATTGACATCAGCGGAAGGTTGAGCGCCTCGAAAAGCAGGTACCAGCCAATCTCGTCGGTGGTGCCCCCTGTTTCGGGTCGTGGAGTCCCGCCCAGCAGGCCCACGTCATAGATGACCCGCACGGTGTGGAGCCGCTCTCCCCGCTCGGGTAGGTCGGTCACGTCCGTGAGGACCTGACGCAACGTCCCAGGCTGAACGGCAAGTCCGGCCTCCTCTTCAAACTCTCTAACGACACATGCCTCTGGCGTCTCGCCGAAGTCCAGGCCGCCGCCGGGTAGGAACCAACGGCCCGGTACCGCAGACAACGCCGAGGCTCGCGCCAGGAGAACTCGGCCTTCGACGAACAGCAGGCCGTAGGCAGCGACGCGCTGCCGCTCTTCTAGGTTCACGGGACGAAGGCTAAGGCCGGTTCTTGTCGGTGACGAGCGGAACCTACTCGCCGTCCTGCTCTACGCGCCACCGGTGTTGAGCCGACTCCAGTGCGGCCTCGGGATTCTCACCTCGTCCGTACTGGCGTACAACAGCAGCTCCAGCGTCGTCACGCATCAGGTCCACCCACCACACGCCAGCCTCATTGTGTACCAACGCCGTGAAGCCGCGCTCCTCGAACCATCGGGTCACGTCGTCAGGTGCATCGGTCATGGAGCCATCTTCGCCCCACTCGTGGCGCACGTAGCCGGTTCTGCTCCGCCGCGAGCGGCACCTCCTCTCTGCTGTCGTTAGTCGAGGCCGCAAGCAATCGAGTGCAGCTTTCGTTGCCCGTGATCGATCACAACCCACTCGCGAAAGTGCCAGAGCACCCAGCCCCAGTCATGTTGCGCAGCCTCGCCAAGATCGGGCAGGTAGTAGATGGGGGCCTCGTGCTGGAGAAGTTCCCGTACCGGGTTCAACGCTCTAGCGACTCCCTCGTCAGTGGGCTCGCCCTCGTCATCACCAGACTCCATCAACCAGGCGTCGAGCAGTTTGAGCGCCTCGTCTTGCCTGATGAGCACGAACGTGGTCGTCGACAGGGCATCCAGGCGGTAAGGGCCGTGCAGCGGCTCCTCTCCAATCCCATCCTCGCCGGGGGCGCAGTAGTGGTCCTTGAAAGCGGGGTGTTCGCACAGCGCAGCGAGCAGGTCGAGACCCGACTGCCCGTCGCCCACCCATGTGAAGCCCTTGATCACGGCCCAGCGGTAGCTTTGATCAGGCAGGTTGATCTGTGCGAACGAGACCTTCTCGAGGTGGGACGCGGCCTCTGGCACCAGGTGAGGGTATTGCGAAGCGTTCTTGTGAGGTCGCTAGCGCCTGCTGCCCTGCAGACATGTCGGAGGCGCATAGTGAGGTAGTCCTGGCCCACCTGCTCCGCCCCGAACGGCGGCGGACGAGGTGGCCAACGCTCAGGCCCGTGGTGAGCGGTTATCCGACGGCCATGCCGGCGAGGTACGCAGCGACGGGGTGGGCGGCGTGCCGGTCGAGGTTGGCGCGGCTCATGTCGTACCGCAGGGTGGTGCGGGAGTCGCTGTGCCGCATGGCGTACTGCATGTCACGCAGCGGGACGCCTGAGACCAAGCCGGCGGTGCAGAAGGTCCGGCGCAGGCTGTGGGGGCTGATCGGGTGCTCGAGCCCGATCACGTGCGCGAGCCGCCGCAGCCGCCCGGCTGCTGCGGCGGGGGTCATCCGGGCTCCGACGCGGTTGAGCAGGATCGGTCCTGCCTTCCGTTCGTCGGTGGCGGCGTGGACTGCCCGCAGGACCGGAACCGGGAGGGGGATCTGGGCTGGCTTGCGCCCCTTGCCCATGATCGTCAGCAGCTCTTAGCCGCTGTCGTAGTGCAGGTCGGTGATGTCGGCGCCGCCCGAAACCGCGTTCTCCTCGCCCTCACCGACGCAGGTGTGCGTGGCGCAGTGGAGTTCGGCCGGTTCGTGAGCAACACCCAACACTTCAGGCCGAGCGACTTCGATGAGCGTGCCGCGATGCCGGTGCTGCTCCGGCTGCTTCCATCGTTGACTGACCGCAAGGTTGTTGGGGCCGTGGCTGGGCACCTCCGCCGTTCATGGGCTCGACCGGCTGCGTTCGAGGCACTTCTTGCCGCGTATCAACGCTGGGGCACAGAAGATGAGACTGGTGCGGGGTGGCATCTCGCGGACGCACTGGTTGCCGCGTCAGAACTTGGGCATCTCGATGACCTTCTGGCGCTGGCGGCCGCCGGGCGCTACGGCAAGTCTCGCCAGATGCTGGTGAACTCCCTCTGGCGCTTCGGCAGCGACGCGAGGGTGTCGCCCGTACTGGCAGTCCTTTGTGCTGATCGGACCGTGGCTGTGCAGGCCATGTCCGCCTACCGGCGCACCGTGGGCAACGAGGCCGCGCTCCCTCTCCTGCGTGGGCTGTTGGTTCATGACGACGCCCTAGTTCGCCAACAAGCGGCCCGTCACGTCAGGAAGGCAGAGACCGCGGGCAGGGTGCGCGAGTAGGTGCCGTTGGACCCGAAGGGAACGACTAGGTTGCGTGGCGACGTAGCGTCGCTGGTCCGCTGGCCGTTTCCCTTGAAGCACAAGATCGCAGTGGGCAGACAGTCGCCGATCGACGTCCGCTGGCCGGTCCGGTCGCCTGCTGGGACGTCATCTTGTCCCGCTCCCTTGAGGCTGATAGCCGGCCCTACCCTCTGGCGAGGTGCAGCAGTACGTTCACCCCGTGAGGGCCACCGAGTATCTAGCTGCTCAAGGTATTGCAGCGCTCGCGAGGGTCGCTATCGCGCCTTCCGCCGTCTTCAGTTGCGTCTATCGGCCTTTGGTCACGCTTTCCAGCTGGCTCTTGTTGTCGCTGCCAGGGTGTACCCAGTGTATTTTCCGAACAGCATTATTTGGGAGTTCGTGTTGAGGGCGAACCAACGCCGCTTGGCGCTACTGCTGCTTGCCGGCACGGCAGCGACCGCATTGACGACGCTACTCGTCACCGAGCACAAGTCATCCGGCGTACTTCGGCCGACGGCGATTGCCTTGGGTCTACTGGGAATCGGGTTGCTCCTTCTGGCGGGACGTAAGGGCCGAAGGAAGCGGACTCGTACTACTCAGCCGTAGGCTCGGATCGGCCGTCGATTTAGCCCGTGAGGCGTCGTGGCTGGCGTGAGGCGGGGGTAGTCCCTGTTTCCAGTCGCCAGCCGCCGCATACCGTCCGTGGTCCCACCCAGGAGCCAGCGATGCAGGCTCCTGCAGTTTGCGCTCCATGACGAAGAAGTGCCGCTTGTTGCGCTGAGAGCAGGCGTTACCATACGTCCGTGGGACTCCCGGAACGGCTGGTCGATCGGCAACTGGCCAAGGCAAAGGGGGACGAGCCGGCCCGCATGGACGCCCTCCGCCTCATTCAGAACGTGCTACTGGCGGGGGTGGTGCTGGGGCTGTTCGCCTCGGGGCTCAATTTGTACCGCAACTTCCACAGCCCGTTCTGGGTGGCACTGTTCCTGCTGTGGCTTGTCATGGGCTACGTGATCCTGCGCCAACGGCGGTACATGAAGCGGCGCTGAGGGCCAATCCTCATCGAGAGGACTTGGCGCTCTTAGCCGGTCGAGAAGGCGCTACACGACGTCGAAGGGCATGCGGAAGGCCGGCCCGTATCATCCTGAGCCAGGCGCAGGTCAGGCTCCCCGGCACCCAACCAGCCGCCTGTCGGCTCGGCCCGGAGAAGGGGGACCGTTATGCGCCGCTTTCAGCTCTTTGTAGCCTTCTACTTTGGTTGCCTGCTGTCCAATCTTGCAGTTGCCAGCTACGCAAGCTGGCTATTTCTTAGCCATGGCTACGACGGGTACGGGTACAGCCTCGCTGGTATGGAGCTGGCCGCGCTTGTCGCAGTTGTTGCCACGCGAAAGCGGAGCTTGGCGAAGTGGCGGCGGCAGTTCGCGCGATCCGCCGAAAGCCGCAGCTCAGCGGCGGGTCGCTGACGTTCACGCTGCTTGGTTGGGGGCCGCCGGGTGGAGAAGGCAACATCGGCATGGGCCAACGGGGAGTGGCTGCAGTGATCGACAGACCTTCCTTGAAGTCGGGCCGCGTGAGCACGCGCTACACGAGGGCGTCGGCGGCCGGGTTCGTCACGGCGAGGCAGCGAAGAACCGGCCTTCTTCACCGGCCGGCTGCAAGACGGTAGCCGGCCTTCTGCCGACGTGGCCCGGCGGGCTTCGTCAACGCTACGTTCGTGTGATGACGAATCTCCCCATGCACAAGCCGGTCCTGGACCTCGTCGTCCTCAACTGCCCGGATGCGCAGCTGCTCGGGCAGTTCTACGCGGGCCTGCTTGGGTGGGCGGTCGAGGAAGGCGGGGATCGTGACTGGGTGACGCTCAAGCCGCCACGCGGAGGAGTTTCGCCCGACAACCTTGATGGTTCGCCCACTCTCGCGTTTCAAAAGATTGATGACTGGGTTGCCCCGACATGGCCGGGTGGGACCCACCCGCAGCAGTTCCATCTTGACTTTTCGGTCGGTGACATAGACGCAGCCGAACCCGGCGTACTGGCCTTGGGCGCGAAACGTCACGATCATCAGCCATCCGGCGACGGCGGCTTCCGCGTCTACCTCGACCCTGCCGGCCATCCGTTTTGCTTGATTCGCTAGATTAGGCGCAGCATCGGATAGGTGCCGCTCTTCACCGCGTGGCAGCCTCGGCTCGGAGAGCATGTAGCGACAGCTGTCCCGATGGGGCGGACGTGACGACGGCCGGTTAGCCGCTGGTGGTTCCAGATCGATCGAGGCTGCCGCTCAACCTGATGCCTCTGCCGACTACACGTTGAAGCGGACCTCCACAGAGTTCCCGTCACGCACCTTCGGCATAGCGACGGGCGCACCCCTTCCCATCACAGGGGCCTGCAGCTGACCGGGCTACCACCCCGTCGTACCGCGCGATCTCGGGGATCAGCTCCCGCATGCGGTCGTTTCGCATGAGGATGAAGGTGCTGGTCAGCCGCATGTACTCCTTGTACTCGGCCGAGTCACGCGGCAGACCGGACCGCTTGAATTCCTCCAGTGGCAGGAACAGAAGTACCTCGCCATCGACGATGAGGTCCTGCAACAGGAAGTGTGCAACGTAGGTCTCGAAGTCCCCGAAGAGGTCGAAGAACGAGCTGTACCGCAGCAGCGTATCCGCCAGGGGGCTAGCCCCCGTGTTTCAGTAGAGGCCGCCGACGTGGCTGGATGATCGTGCTGCGGTGCAGGCGGTCTGCGGGCAGGGGTGAGCGCCGGCGCTGGGTCCGGTGTCTCCGTCTGCTTGGTCCGATATTGCGGGCTGGTGGTGGGGCTGGGCCTCAGGCCGGGAGCGGGATCTGCCG
>JAABUP010006231.1_pt1 | contig 17218 bp, 17 predicted proteins | sample 5559201 | NCBI WGS metagenome assembly JAABUP01 (sample SAMN10711887, study PRJNA513373) | rock metagenome | isolation source: Antarctica rocks | place: Antarctica
GGCATCCCCTCCAGCTCAACCTGATCCACCCCACCATCCTAGCAGATCACAACCATTTTCCGACGGTCCGGTGAAAGAAAAAGCCCTGATCACAGGGCCAGTCGTCAGCTACTTCCGGAGGTCTGAGTCTCCCTCCCAGTTGCCATGCACCGCCCGGTCTTCGACCTCGGCCGGCCGCTCACTGACGTTGATCATGTTCGGGATGCGGTTCTTGCGTTGACCAACCCTTGCGGCTCGGGCGCCGCAACGCCCGCCCGGTGCGCAGACAGGCCGTCAGCTCACGCTTGAGCGCCCCTCGGGACTGCACGTAGAGCGACTGGTAGATGGTCTCTGGGGACACCCGCATCTCCGGGTCATCGGGGAACTCCACGAGCAGCCGGCCGGTGATCTGCTCCGGCGAGTACTACTTCTCCAGATCCTTCTCGACCTTGGCCCGCACCACCAGGTTCACCGCCAGCTTCGCCGGCTTCGGGCGGCCGGCACGGTCGTAGGCCAACGCGTGCGCCGCCGTTGATCGGTAGCGACCCTGCCGATCGAAGTTGCGCGTCAGCTCGCGCGAGATCGTCGACGCGCTGCGCCCCAGTCGATCCGCGATCGAGCGCATCGACTCCCCAGCCGCGCGAGCCAACGCGATCTCCTCCCGCTCGGCGAACGTCAGGCAACGTCCCTTCAGCCCGCGGCCACGCCGCGGCCGAACCCCGCCCGCGTCGACCAGCACCCGCCGCCCGGTGCGCCGACTGGTGTCGATGACTGCGACCGCATCGGTGACGAACCCGCCGTCAGACATGACCTGCCAGAACTGCTGCACCAGGTCCGGACGAATGAAGATCGAATACTCAGCCACAGACAACACCCAATCAGTAGCTGTTGCGATCACCGCGAAAACCCTGGGATCGTCTTGCGGGGAAGTGTCAGCCCTCGTTCGGTCGCTAGGGCGTGTCTCCGATGTTGAGAGGGTTCGAAGCTCGATTATTCGGGGACGACTCGGATGGCTGTTCTCTCGGATGAGATGTGGGCGCGGATCGAGCCGGAGCTTCCGCCGGTGCAGGGGCCGATGGGTCGGCCGTTCACACCGCATCGGAACGTGATTGAGGGTGCGATCTACCGGCTGCGGACCGGGATCGTGTGGCGTGACCTGCCGCCGGATTTCGGGCCTTGGTAGACGGTCTGGAAGCGGCACTACCGGTTCTCGTTGGATGGCACCTGGGACCGGGTGCTGCTGGCGTTGCAGGTCGAGGCTGACGCCAAGGGGCAGATCGATTGGCGGGTCTCGGTGGACTCCGCTGTGGCCCGGGTGCATCAGCACGGCGCGAGCGCTGCGGGGTTGGAACTGAAGCCGACCTCGCACACAGGGGGCGCCGTCGAATTACAAGGATCGCCTGGTTGAGGGGGACGAACCGGACGATCACGCCATCGGGCGCTCCAGGGGTGGGCTGACGACCAAGACCCACGCGCTGGTCGATGGCCGGGGACTGCCCCTGGTCCTGGCACTCACCCCCGGGCAGGCGGGTGATTCCCCAGCACTGACCAGGCTTCTGGATCAGCTCCGGGTCCCCCGCCAGGGGCCGGGCAGGCCCCGCACCACCCCCAAGCCCTGCGCGCGGACAAGGCCTACTCCGGGCGCAAGAACCGCAACGTCGTCGAACGAGCCTTCAACCAACTCAAAAACTGGCGCGGCCTGGCCACCCGGTACGACAAGTGCGCCCTGACCTACCTCGGCAGCATGGTCCTGGCCTCAATCATCCTGTGGCTCAACGCATGAGTTCAGAGACAGGCTACCAGTGAGGCTCCGCCTCTGACCGCCGAGGTCGGGGCTGGTTTACGTGGTCGGGTGCGGCCACGCTGGTGGGTATGGCTGCGGTGACGACGGTGAACGAGCTTCTCGACGGGCATGTGTCGCTGGACATCGAGTGCATGGACCGGATCTATCTGAACGGGTACGTGCCGAACCTGCAGGTGGGTGGTCAGGTGGTGTCGTTGATGACCGCGCACCTGAAGCAGCCGATCCCGTCGCCGGCGATCATGGAGAAGAGGGGCACCCGGTTCCGTCGGGCAGTGAGTGCGTTCGCCGAGACTGACCACATCCCGGTGGTGCATTTCAGCAAAGGAGATCGCAAGATCGACATGATGCGCCGGTACCTGGCAGCGCAGGAGGCGACCGGCCGGTCCGGTGTCGCCGCGATCGGAGTCGCACAGGAGTACCAGAACGTGTTCGCCGCGAACCAGCGGCAAGGCTCCAACGGCGTCCCGTGGTTCTGCTTCACCAAGGCCGACCGTCGGGTGTCGTGCTTCTACTTCTACCTGTGGGACGTCGACTTCGGTGCGGCGTTCGTCAAGGTGTGCGCCTATTTTCCGTACCCGATCAGGGTGTGGGTCAACGGGCACGAGTGGGCCAAGCGCCAGTGCGTGCAGGCCGGTGTCGGGTTCACCGTGCTGTCCAACGGGTTCGCCTCGTGCGAGGACCCCGAACGGTTGCAGGAGATCTGTGACCGGCTCAACCCTGGTGTGATCAACGTGTTCTTCCAGCGGTGGATGAGCGTGCTGCCGCTGCCCTTGACCGACCACGACCGTGACGCGGGTTACTGGTGGGAGCTGTCGCTGCGGCAGATCGAGGTTTCGCGCACCATGGTGTTCGACGCACCCCGCCGGGCTCGGGGGTTCTTCGAGGCGCTGGTCACCGACAACCTGGACCTGGGTCGCCCGGAGAGCATGGAACTGATCTTCACCGGGCACCGCGTGCACCGCGGTCGGCCTGTCACGATCGGGCAGGTCTACAAGAGGAAGGTCCTCACCCGGGACACCGAGGTAACCATCAACGCCTTCTTCAAGCACTCGCGGATCAAGCAGTACCTGAAAGACGGCCGGGCGCTGCGGACCGAGACCGTCGTCAATTCGCCCAACGATCTGCGCTGCCAACGTCGTCTGCACAATCTCGATGAGTTGCAGGCCAAAGCCCGTGACGTCAACGCGCGACTGCTCGATACTGAGCGCGTCGGGCAGGGTTGTGTCCTTGCGAGCCCAGCCTTTGAGCGGGTCGCACAGTCCTCGGTCACCGCCGAGGGCAGGAGGGCTCCAGCCCTACGTTTCGGCGACCCTCGGGTCATGGCCCTGCCCGGCGTCCTCCGCATCGGCCTCAACGCCCTCGGGTTCACCCATCGGAGCCTTCGTGCCCAGGTGAGCCGTCTGCTCGGCGGACCGATCCACGCCTACACGAGCAACCAGATGAGCTACGACCTCGGCCGGCTGCGCCTGAACGGGCTCATCGCACGCCTCGACGCAACCAACACCTACCAGCTCACTCCCGAGGGGCAACGCATCGCGATCTTCTACACCAAGATCCACAACCGCCTGCTGCGTCCGTTGCTCGCCGCCGATGCCCCACCGGCGCCGCTCGATCTACGCCAGGCACTGCACACCATCGACCGGCACGTGCGCGGCTACATCGACGACGCCAGGCTGGGAAACGCCGCCCGAAAACTCAAGATCAACGTCAAAGGACGGTACACCAAGGAACGCTAGCGATCGCACTTGCGTTTAGAACACTTGTTCGATAGGATGGCTGCATGGAGGGGATGTTGCGTTCGGGGGAGGTCCGCCGCTGGCGCGAGCAGCTCCTCGGCGCCCGCACCCCGCGCGGCGGGGAACACGCAGACGACGCTGCACGGGTCGAGTTGATCGCCGACCTCGAGCTGATCAAGTCCGCTGCGTGCGCGGTACAGGCGGAGCTTGCGGTCGCGCTGCAGGACTCGGTGCGCTCCCGCGAGGCCGCTGCCGGTGTTCCCGCGCCACGACGAGGGCGTGGCGTTTACGTTCAGGTCGCCCTCGCCCGGCATGAGTCGCCGCACCGCGGCCAGATGCTGCTCGGCCTCGCCCGCGACCTACACACCGATCTGGGATGCACCCGGGTGGCGTTACGCGAGGGCAGGCTCAGCGAGTACGGCGCCAGCCTCGTGGCCCGGGAGACCGGGTGCCTGGGTCGCGAGGACCGCGCACGCGTGGACCAGGCGGTCTGTGGTGATGCCGATCTGCTCGACGGGCTCGGCACCGCACGCCTGACCGCCGAACTGCGTAGCCGGGTGTACGCCGCCGATCCTGGTGCCTTCACGCGCCGAGCCCGCCACGCGGAGTCCGAGCGGCACGTCCGGCTCCGTCCTGCGCCGGACACCATGACATATCTGACGGCGCTGCTGCCTGTCGCGCAGGGTGTCGCCGCGTACACCGCGCTGGGCCGCGACGCCGACGGTCTCCGCGCCACCGGGGCAGGGGACCGGACCCGAGGTCAGGTGATGGCCGACCTTCTCCTGCAGCGGCTGACAGGCCAGAGCAGCGCGGCGGCCGTGCCCGTCTCGGTCGACCTGATCGTTTCCGACGCCACCCTGTTGGGGTCGGGGGTTGAGCCCGCGGTGGTGCCCGGATACGGGCCGGTCCCGGCGCAGGTGGCGAGGGAGATGGTAGCGACCTCCCTCGACAACAGCGATGAGCACGCCGCCGGTGTACCCACACTCCCGACCTGGCTGCGGCGGGTCTACACCGACCCGAGCGGTCAACTCGTCGCGCTCTCCAGCCGCCGCCGATTCACCGCCGACGGCCTCGCCGACCTGCTCCGGATCCGTGACCAGGGCCTGTGCCGCACACCATGGTGCGACGCCCCGGCCCGCCACGGCGACCACGTCGTCACCGCAGCCCATGATGGGCCAACCGCGGCGGCGAACACCCAACAGTTATGCGAGGCGTGCAACTACGCCAAACAAGCCCTGGGCTGGACCGCGCACACGGTGCCCGGAGCCCGCCATACCGTGGAGACCACCACCCCGACCGGTCACCGCTACCGGTCCCGAGCCCCGGCGCCACCCACACCGGCACCCGGCGCCATCTCCACCCGCACACCGGTCGGTGTCGTGGAGGTCCAACTCGCCGCGCTCCTCGCGGCATGAACCTGCGCCCCACACACGACGCTAGAGCTCCTTGGTGCTGTAGCCGCCACCCGTCACATATACCGGGAATTTGCGGCGCGGACATCGCCCCCAACCACCGGATCACGAGCACCGCCGATCCCGCGCACATTGCCTCGACCATCTTTGGGCTGGTGCACGCCGGCGTGCTCGTGACAGCGGCCCACGCGCCACCCGCGCACCCCAGCTGAAGCTCAGCAGCCAGCCCTTCGATGCCCTCGCCCGGCCTCACCGACCTCGTCACCACCCTGTGGCGGTCGCGGCGGCCAACCCCAGCCCGACGCCGACCGTACACAGCGCGAAACCCGGCTCACCAACCGTCCGAATGGCTGCCGGGTCCACTTCTCGAAGCTCAGCGCAACGAGCAACACAGATGGTATCGAAAAGCGCTGCCTGTGGGACTGCCGGAACTCGTGCGAAGTCGGCACGCACGGGTCGAGCCACACATGCAGGGACCCCCCACAGCTGCGTACGAGAATCGGCCCCGTCTCTACGTCAACGAGCATGTCCCGGAGGGCGATGCGAGTGTCGGCCGCACCGTTGTGCCCGAACCGGCCGTTGAAGCACGCCCGGCTTCATACCTGGGACGAGGTCCCGCACAACCGCAGCGCGTGGTGCAGTCGGCAGTCCTGCACTGACCGCAACGGCGGGAGCAACAGAGTGGCGATCCCGACCTCGACCGCCCCACCGTCGGGCCGCGACCGGTCACCCACCATGAGCGCGTCATCTGCCCGCACTCCCAGCGCGTCGAGCGTGCGGGTGAACACCACCGGGTCCGGCTTCTGCGCGCCCTGCTCGAACGACAGAATGTAGGCGTCCACCACCGGGTCGAGACCAGCGGCCACGAACACCGGACGCAGGTCGACGTGGATATCGCTGACGATCCCGATGGCGACCCCAGCTTCCCGCAGCGCGGTGAGGGTGGGCGCGACGTCGAGGGCGAACCGGTTGCGGCCCATGTCGGACTCCACGGCGTAGAGCGCGGCCACCAGGTCCTGGTCCAGACCAGCACCGCCGAGAACGTCCCGGTAGGTGCGCGCGTGGAGGGCTGCGTCGGAGTCCACCCCGGGGCCGTCGAGCGCGTCGGCCAGTGGGGTCACCACCGCGAGCAGGGCCTCGGCCCCGCCGGGATCACGCCCAGCCAGGGTCAGCGCGTCCTGAACCCACCGCCGGTCGTTGAGCCCGACCGCGAGGGTGCCGCGCCAGTCGAGCAGGACCGCACGGAAGTTGGCCAAAGACGTGCGTTGATCGTCGCGCACCCCGCGTAGTTCGGCTCCGGGGCACCCCGCGTAGGCCAGGGTTAGCGCCAGGCCCACCGACAGACCCGCGCTACCGGCTGGCGAACCGACGCGTGTCAGAACCGATGGATCCCGGGCTTCTCACGCCTGCAGCAGCGGCAACCAGTGGGCTATCTCCCCGGCACGGGTGCCGGAATTCGTCACCGAGCCCGAGCGCTCCGCGGTGGCCAGGTCGAGGCGCCCGGTGACGAGGCGCAGCCACGTCTGCGGGTCGGTCTCCACCACGTTCGGCGGAGTCCCGCGGGTGTGCCGGGGCCCGGCGATGCACTGCACCGCGACAAAGGGGGGTACCCGGACCTCGACGGTGTTGCCCGGCGCGGCGTGGGCCAGCGCGCGGGCGCTCAACCGCACCGCCGCGGCGATCACCGGCCGATCCGGTTCGCCGCCGCCGTCCACCCACTCCAGCACCGCCAGCAGCGCCGACCGCAGCTGCGCGGGGTCGACGTCGCGGCGGGCTGGCACCGACCCAGACTAGGGTCGCCGCCGTGGCAGGGGTCCGGGTAGCAGGCGCGCGAACGACCCTGACGGCCTCGGCGACGCTGGTGGCCGCGTTGGCGGGCCTGGCGCTGCGCACCCGGCTGTCGGTGCATCCCCGACGGGTGCACTGGGACAGCCGTGCCGGCTCCGGCGAGTTGCTCTGGGTAGCCCTGGGCGATTCGCTCACCCAGGGCATCGGCTCATCACGACCGCAGACGTCGTGGGTCGGCCGCTCAGCGGCGCAGGTATACCAGCACACCGGCCGGGCTGTCCGGCTGGTCAACATCGCGGCCTACGGCGCCCGGGTGTCCGACGTCCTAGTCCGCCAGCTGCCCGCCGCCCCGCTGGCCGAAGCAGACGTGGTGACGCTGTGCGTGGGCTCCAACGACGCCGGGCGCACCTCCGTCGCAGAGTTCCGGCTCCAGTTGGAACACGCGTGCGACGCGCTGCCCGCCGGGGCGGTGGTCGGTGACGTACCGGAGTTCCAGTGGGGACCCCGGATCGCCGCTGCCGCTGACCTTTCGTCGGTGGTGCGGGAGGTGGTGGCGGCGCGGGCGCACCTGGTGCTGGCACCCGTGCAACGGGAGACCACCGGGACCCGGGTACTGACCGAGCTGGCCGGGGACTTCTTCCACCCCAACGACAACGGTTATGCCCGGATCGCCCGCGCGTTCACCCCGGCGGTGCTGAGCCAGCTCACTTGAGACCCACCAGGTCGACGACGAACACCAGCGTGGACCCGCCGGGGATCGGGCCGTTGGCCTGAGCGCCGTATCCCAAATCCGGCGGGATCACGATCTCTCGCCGCCCACCCACCTTCATGCCCTCGATTCCCTTCGCGAACCCGGGCACCACCCGGTTCAGCGGGAAGCTCACCGGTGCGGTGCCGCGCTTCCACGAGGAGTCAAAGATCTTCCCGTCGGTGTACAGCGCGCCGGTGTAGCGGACGTCCACGGTGGCCGCGGCGGTCGCCACAGCTCCGGTGCCCGCGACGATGTCGGCGGTGGCCAGCGCAGTCGGCGGGGTGGCACCCCCTGGCGAGATCACCGCTTCGGTGTTCACCTCGGTGGGGTTGCCGCTCAACGCCGGCACCCCGGCAGCCGAACCAGCAGCCGGCGCCCCCGCGGCTGACGAGCCGGGCGCCGCGGTGGACGTGGTCGGCGCGGCGGGGGAGGACGACGCAGCAGTGGATGACGGCGCGGGGGTGGCTGGGGTGGAGCTGCTGCACCCCGCCACCACCGCAAGCGTGGTCACGGCAGCAGCGGTCGTGGTCTTACGCAACACTGGAAAGCTCCCAAAATTGGTGGATGGTCAGCCGAACAGGGCCGGCAGGGTGGCTTCGAACGTCTCGCGCAGCTGGGTCAGCGGCACCGAGAATTGGCCCTGCACCTGCACGGAGTCCGAGCCGTCGTCGACCACCCCGATCCGGGTCCAGGGCAGCGCGCGCATGGTGCACATCGCGGTGAAGCGGGGTTCCTCGCTGCGCGGCACCGCCACCAGCACCCGGCCGGCGGACTCACTGAACAACGCCACGAACGGGTCCGCGCCGTCGGGCAGCAGGATCCGGCAGCCGGTCTGCCCCGCCAGCGCCGCTTCCACCACGGCCTGGGCCAGGCCGCCTTCGGAGAGGTCATGGGCGGCGGAGATCATGCCGTCGCGGGACCCGGCGACCAGCACCTGGGCCAGCAGCTGCTCACGGGCCAGGTCGACCCGCGGCGGCACCCCACCGAGGTGGTCGTGGGCGACCTGCGCCCAGATCGACCCGTCCAGCTCGTCGTGGGTGTCCCCCAGCAGGATCAGCGTCTCCCCCGGGGTATGCCCGATCCCGGTGGGGGTGCGCCGCGCGACGTCGTCGATCACCCCGAGCACCCCGACGACCGGGGTCGGCAGGATCGCGGTCGCCCCGGTCTGGTTGTAGAAGCTGACGTTGCCGCCGGTGACCGGAATACCCAGAGCTACACAGCCATCGGCCAAACCCCGGACGGCTTGGCTGAACTGCCACATCACTCCCGGATCCTCCGGGGAGCCGAAGTTCAGGCAGTCGGTGACCGCGACCGGGGTCGCGCCGGTGGTGGCCACGTTGCGGTAGGCCTCCGCCAGGGCCAACTGCGCGCCGGTGTAGGGGTCAAGCATGGTGTAGCGACCGGAGGCGTCGGTGGCCAGGGCGATCCCGCGGCCGGTGGACTCGTCGATGCGCACCATGCCGGCGTCGGCGTGCTCGGCGAGCACGGTGCCGCCGCGGACGTAGCGGTCGTATTGCCGCACCACGAAGCGGCGGCTGCACAACTGCGGCGAACCGATCATCTGAAGCAGGGTCTCCCGTAGCTGTTCGGGGGTGGCCGGGCGCGGCAGGCGGGCGGAGGTGTCGGCGACCAGGGTGTCCTGGGTGTCCGGGCGGTGTACCGGGCGGTGATACACCGGGCCTTCGTGGGCCACGGTGCGGGGCGGCACATCCACCACGGTCCGCCCGTGCCAGGTGATCTGCAGATGCTCACCGTCGGTGACCTCGCCGATGTCGGTGGCCAGCACCTCCCATTTCCGGCAGATCGCCAGGAACGCATCCACGTCTGCCGGTGCGACCACCGCACACATCCGTTCCTGGGACTCGCTGGAGAGCACCTCGGCCGGGGTCATCCCGGTGGCACGCAGCGGCACCTTGTCCAGTTCGATGCGCATCCCGCCGTCACCGGCGCTGGCCAGCTCGGAGGTGGCGCACGCGAGCCCCGCCCCGCCCAGGTCCTGGATGCCGACGACCACCCTCGCGGCGTAGAGCTCCAGGCAGCATTCGATGAGCACCTTTTCGGTGAACGGGTCACCGACCTGGACGGCGGGCAGCTTCGCCCGGCCGTGGCCCCCGCCGAAGCTGGCCGAGGCGAGCACGCTGACCCCGCCGATGCCGTCCAGGCCGGTGCGGGCGCCGAACAGGATGATCCGGTTGCCAACCCCGGAGGCGAAGGCCAGGTGCAGGTCCTCGGTGCGCATCACCCCGGCGCACAACGCGTTGAGCAGCGGGTTCCCGGCGTAGGAGGCGTCGAAGACCAGCTCCCCGCCCACGTTGGGCAGCCCCAGGCTGTTGCCGTACCCGCCGACTCCCGCGACGATCCCGCCCAGCACGCGGCGGGTGTCGGGGGCATCGGCGGGGCCGAAGCGCAGCTGGTCCATCACCGCGATCGGCCGGGCCCCCATCGCCATGATGTCGCGGACGATGCCGCCGACGCCCGTGGCCGCACCCTGGTAGGGCTCGATGTAGCAGGGGTGGTTGTGGCTTTCCACCTTGAACGTCACCGCCCAGCCGTCGCCGACGTCGACCACGCCGGCGTTCTCCCCGATCCCGGCGAGCATCCTCGAGCGCATCGCCTCGGAGGTGGTCTCACCGAAGTAGCGCAGGTGCACCTTGGAGGACTTGTAGGAACAGTGCTCACTCCACATCACCGAGTACATCGCCAGCTCGGCGTCGGTGGGGCGTCGTCCGAGGATGTCGCGGATGCGGGCGTACTCGTCGTCCGCCAGGCCCAGCGCAGCGTAGGGCTGCTCGAGATCTGGGGTGGCCTCGGCGTCGGCGGTGCTGTCCACGTCGGGCAGCGGTGGCGCGTCGTCGTCCGAGGGCACGGCGGTCAGCCTATCGGCGCGCTGCGGCGACCCGGCCATGGCCACCATGCGTACTGGGCACAGTGGGCTCACAGCGAAGACCGCCTACGGTGGTTTCCTGTGACTGGTTCCTTGCCCCGCCGAACCCTTCTCGTGCTGGCGCTGGCGGGTGCTGCCGCCGGGTGCACCCGGGCCGTCCGGGGCAGCGGACCTGCCCCGACGGGCCCGCCGGCGACCACACCAGCCGCCCCCGCGAGCCCGTCGAACAGCGTGAGTTCGTCGGCAGCGAGTAGCCCACCGGCCCCCTCCACCGGGCCATCGGTCGAGGTGGTGAACGGCCCACGGACCCGACCCGAGGTTGCGTTGACCTTCCACGCCTCCGGGGACCCGCAGATCGCGACCCGGGTGCTGGCCGCGCTCGCGGCGGGCGGGGCCAAGGTGACCGTGTTCGCCGTCGGGACCTGGTTGCGGGACAACCCGGCCATGGCGAAGGCGATCACCTCCGCCGGGCACGAACTGGCCAACCACACCTTCACCCACCCCACCCTGGAGACCCTGGACGAAGCAGGCATCCGGGCCGAGCTGCTGCGCTGCCGCGATGAACTGACCCGGCTCAGCGGGGGCCCAGGGGTGTACGCCCGGCAATCCGGTGCCCAATACTCCACACCGCTGATCCGCCAGGTCGCCGGCTCGCTGGGGTACCGCACCGTGGTGTCCTATGACATCGACTCCCTGGACTTCACCGACCCAGGGGCCAGCGTCGTGCGTCGACAGGTCGCCGCCGCGACCGGCGGGTCCATCGTGAGCATGCACTTCGGGCATCAGGACACCGTCACGGCGCTACCCGGGGTGCTGGGCGACCTCGCTGCGCGGGGTCTGAAACCCGTGACGGTCTCGACCCTGCTGCGCGCATGAGGTTGCCGCGCGCTGCCCGCGTTGTTCAGCGTGATCGCGGTGACGCTGACCTCGTGCTCCTCGGTGGGCGCCGCTCCGAGCGCAGCCCCGTCCGCGACCACCAGCGCTGCATTGTCCCGCGTGCCGACCACCAGCCCGCCCGCGGTTGCACCCGCCCTGCCGGCGTCATCGACGCTGCTTCCCGGTATGCCACCGCCGTTGTCCCCCAACAATGTTTATGCCGCCGACCAGACCCTCAGTGCTGTGGCGGCCACCGCGAGACCGCTGGTGTACGTGCCCAACAGCGTGGACAGCACCGTCTCGGTCATCGACCAACAGACGCTGACGGTGATCGGCACCTACCCGGTGGGTCCCGAGCCGCAGCACGTGGTGCCCTCCTATGCCGCCAACCAATCGCCAAGTGGGGTCATCCCCGGCGGCGGCACCCCGGACATGGGCGACATCAACGCCGACGGGACGGTGTTCTGGGTGTCCGGGCGCGGCAACGGAGTCGGGTACGCGATCAGCACCGTCGACGGGCACCTGATCAAGAAGATCGCGGTGGGCCGTGGGCCACATGGACTCTCGGTGTGGCCGCAACCGGGTCGTTACTCCCTCGGCCACACCCTTCTGAGCTGAGCCTTGGGGGTGCGGGTTTAGTCGTCCTGCGGTCGGTCACGGTCCTTGGACGGCTGCACCCGCTTCGGCTCGCCCGGCATTTTCGGGTAGTTCGGCGGGTACGGCAGGTCCCCGAGGCCCCCGGATTCGTCCCGCTCGGCCAGGTCCAGCAGCGTGTCCAGGGTGAACGCCCGGGCGTCGATCTCGGCCATCGGGTCGCCCCGCTCGGCCAGTAGCCCGGCGACGGTGGCGATAGTGCAGTCGTCGGGGTCCACGTCCGCCAGCTCCGCCCAGGTCACCGGGGTGCTCACCGTGGCCCGCGGGGTCTTGCGCACCGAGTACGCGCTGGCGATGGTGCGGTCGCGGGCATTTTGGTTGTAGTCCACGAAGATCTGCGCGCCGCGCTGCTCCTTCCACCACGCCGTCGTGACCCGACCCCCGGCGCCCCGTTCCACCTCGCGGGCGAAGGCGATCGCCGCGCGGCGCACCTGGGTGAACGTCCAGCGTGGCTCGATGCGCACGTAGATGTGCACCCCGCGCCCGCCGGAGGTCTTCGGGAAGCCCACCAGCCCAAGCTCGGCCAGCAGCGGCGCGACCACCTCCAACGCGACGGCGCGGGCCTCGTCGAACCCGGTGCCCGGCTGCGGGTCCAGGTCGATGCGGAGTTCGTCGGGGTGGTCCACGTCGGCGCACCGGGCGTGCCACGGGTGAAACGTCACCGTGCCCATCTGCGCGGCCCACACGATGTCCGCGGCGTGCCGGGGTCGCAGCGCGTCCGCGGTGCGACCGGAGGGGAAGGTGATCCGGCAGGTCTGCAGGTGCTCGGGGTGCTTGGCCGGCACCCGCTTCTGGTACACCTCTTCCCCGGCGATGCCGTCGGGGAAACGCTGCAGGTAGGTGGGCCGGTCGCGCAGCGCGGTGAGGATCGCCCCGTGCTCGGCGACGGCCCGGTAGTGCTGCACCACATGACGTTTCGTGCCGCCGGCAGCGCCCAATTCCGGGAACACGACCTTGTCCGGGCTGGACAGGCGCACCTCGATCCCGTCGATGTCGAGCACCTGCGCCGGGGCCTTCGCGGTGGCCATCACCGACCCCCGGCGAGGACGTCGGCGAGTTCGTAGCGCACCGGCACCTCCAGCTGGTCGTAGGTGCAGTCGGACGGGTCACGGTCGGGGCGCCACCGCAGGAACCGGGCCACGTGCCGTAACCGGTCGCCCTCCATCTGGTCGTAGGCGACCTCGACCACCCGCTCGGCCCGCAGCGGCACCCAACTGTGGTCTTCGCGTTGATTCCACCGGTTGGGTTCGGCCTGTGCCTTCTCGGTTCCGATCCGCCACGGCTCCAGCTCGGCGAGCAGCGCCACCCTGGTGGCGTCGCTGAATGCCGCTGCGCCGCCCACCATCTGCATCTGCTCGCCCCGGTACAGCCCCAGCAGCAGGGAGCCGACCCCGGGCTTGGAGCGGTGCAGGCGGTAACCGATGACCACACAATCGGCGCTGCGGTGGTGCTTCACCTTCAGCATGTCCCGCGTGTCCGGCAGGTAGTGCCCCGCTAACCGCTTGGCCACCACGCCGTCCAACCCGGCCCCCTCGAACTCGGCGAACCACCGCTGGGCGGTGATGGCGTCCTCGGTGGCGGCCGTGACGTGACAGGAACCACCGGCTGACACGCTGTCCAGCAACAGTTTTCGTCGATGACTGAACGGCTGCCCAGTGAGATCGTCGGGACCCAACGCCAGCAGGTCGAAGCCGATGAACTGCGCTGGAGTCTGCTCGGCAAGCATCCGGACCCGGCTGTCGGCGGGGTGGATGCGCTGGCTCAGGGAGTCCCAGTCCAGCCGGAGGCGACCGTCGATCTCCTTGGGGACCACCACCTCCCCGTCGACCACGCACCGCTCCGGCAGCTCGGCGTGCACCGCGTCGAGCAGCTCCGGGAAGTACCGGGTCAGTTCCTTGGTGCTACGCGAACCGAGAACAACCTCGCCACCGTCGCGGAACACGATGCAGCGGAAACCGTCCCACTTGGGTTCATAACTCCACTGTGGACCCGCGTCAGGTTGGGCGGGGACCTGCTCGACGGCCTTGGCCAGCATCGGCTTGACGGGAGGGCGCACCGGGAGGTCCATCGGATGATTGTGGCCCAGGTCGCTACCGTGCGGGAATGCGAACAGCGTTGGTGACGGGGGTGAGTCGTCGCGCGGGCATTGGGTTCGCGATCGCGTCGCAGCTGCTCGACGACGGTTTTCAGGTCGTGGTGCACCACCACGCGGCCCACGACGACGCGCAAGCCTGGGGTGGCGACGACCTCGCGGCCCTGCTGGCCGAGCTGCGCGAGCACGGTGACCTCGCCGGGGACGTGCCCGGGGACCTCGCCGAGCCCACCGCCCCAGTGCGGCTGGTCGCCGAGGCTGTGCAGCAGGCGGGGCAGCTGGACGTGCTGGTCGCCAACCACGCGCGGTCCGGGGCCGACGGTCCGCTGGCAGAGGTGACGGCGGAGATGCTCGATGGTCATTGGGCCGTCGATGCCCGCGCCACCATCCTGCTGGTCCAGGCCCTGGCCGCGCAGCACGACGGACGTGCGGGCGGACGAGCTGTACTGCTGACCTCCGGGCAGGGACTCGGGCCGATGCCCGGGGAGGTCGGCTACGCCGCGGCCAAGGGCGCGCTCGCCGCCATCACTGCGACCTTGGCGCAGGAACTGGCACCGGGCATCCTGCTGAACACCATCAACCCCGGACCGGTAGACACCGGGTACCTCGGTGGGGATGCCCACGCGGAGGTGGCTGCCCGGTTCCCCGGCGGGGCATGGGGTCAGCCGGAAGACGCTGCGCGGCTGGTCTCCTGGCTGGTCAGCGACGCCGGACGGTGAATGGTGGGGCAGGTGCTGCACAGCGAGGGCGGCTTCCGCCGCGGGTAGACCCCGCGACCGGTCCACACTGTCGGAACCGGACGGCTACTCGCGGAATGTAGCCCTTGGACTGGGCGGCCAGGGCATGACAGGGGCTGCTGACGAGCACGGCGATCGGCTGGAACGCCGTCAGGTGTGATCCGCGGCCTCCAGCCTGCGCAGCTCCGGCAACGCTTCGAGGTCCTTGGTGCGGCCGGCGGCCGTCTTTGATCGGATCACGTCGCTGAGCGAAGCGACCTGCACATACACCGTCCCGATGCAGAACGGACTCGCATGACGGTGCAGATCGGGGTAGCCCTGGGTTCCGGACGGGGTGAACGTGAGGTCAAGCTCCCCGTGCAGCGTCGCGGCGTACCCGCCGACGACGATGTACTCCACCCCGTGACCTTCAAGGATTGCGACTATTGCGACAACATTCAGCTCCTGGTGCAGCGGGCTATCTGTCACGTCGAAGCGACCGCACGTCGAGCGGCTTCGAGAATCCCGCTCGTCTGCTCGAACGCGGCGTCAGCGCAGTGCTCCTGCTCGGGTGTCAACGCGGACCGGCGGGCATCCAGTACGTCGTCGTGGTCGTCATAAGGCTCCAACCGGGTGCGCAGCTCCAGGCCGGCCGCGGCGAGCAGCCGACCAATGGTGATCAGGGACGGCTGCCGGGCGCCGGATTCGATCCGCGCTACCGTCGAGACCGGCACACCCGCAGCGTCTGCCAACGCCCGCTGGGACCAACCTCGCTCGATCCTGGCTAAGCGCAGCAGGTTGCCAGCCAGCCGGTCGGTGTTCCGCTGTGCGGTAGGCCCTAGAATTGCCATACTCCCGATGATAGCCAGCTGGCTCAACCGCACGCGCCGGGCTGGCGTCCGGTTGATCGGGCTGGAGGGGGCCACACAGGGCGGGGCGGGCTCAGGGCCGGGCGGGCTCAGGGCCGGGCGAGCCGGGCCAATAACAGGGTCTCGGCCAGGCAGACCCGCTCGAACTCCGCGAGGTGCAGTCCCTCGTCGATGCCGTGCGCCCGGGTGTCGGGGTCCTCGACCCCGGTGACCAGCACGGACGCGTCGGGGAAGGCCTTGACGAACTCGGCGATGAACGGGATGGAGCCCCGCATCCCCATGTCCACCGGCTCGGTGCCGTCCCAGGCGTCGCGGAAGCTGGCCCGGGCGGCGTCGTAGGCCGGACCGGTGGCGTCGATGGCGCACGGCTGGCCGGTCTCCCCCGCGGTGACCGACACGTGAGCGCCCCACGGCGCGTGGGACTGTAGGTGCTCCGTCAAGTCCCGCAGCGCCACGGATGCGTCCGTGCCAGGCGGAACCCGCAGGCTGACCTTGGCCCGGGCGACGGGCACCAACGTGTTCGACGCCGTGGCCACCGTCGGGGCGTCGATGCCGAGGACGGCCACCGCTGGGCCGTTCCACAGCCGCGAGACCACCGACCCGGCGCCGAGCTGGGCCACCCCGTCCAGCATCGAGGACTCCGCGCGCACCCGCTCGTCCGGGTAGTCGACGTCGGCGGCGGCGGACTGCCCGAGCCCGGCCACCGCGACCGAACCGTCGTCATGGTGCAACGTCGCGAGCAACCGGCACAGCGCGGTCAGCGCGTCCGGAACCACCCCGCCCCACAACCCGGAATGGACGGCATGCTCCAGGGTACGCACCTCCACAACGCAGTCGGCCAGCCCCCGCAGCGAGACGGTGAGCGCCGGGACGCCGACGTCCCAGTTCGCCGAGTCGGCGATGACGATGACGTCGGCGGCGAGGCGGTCATGGTGGGCGGCGAGCAGCCGCAGCAACGACGGTGACCCGGACTCCTCCTCGCCTTCCACGAACACCGTGACTCCAACCGGTGGGGTGCCACCGTGTGCCCGGAACGCGGCCAGGTGCGCGGCGATGCCGGCCTTGTCGTCGGCCGCACCCCGGGCGTAGAGGCGCTCACCCCGCTCGGTGGGCTCGAAGGGGGCGGAGGTCCACGCTGCCGGGTCGCCGGTTGGCTGCACGTCGTGGTGGGCGTAGAGCAACACGGTGGGGGCACCGGGGGGTGCGGGGTGGTGTGCGATGACGGCTGGTGCCCCACCCTCACTGACGACGTCGACCTCGGCGAACCCGGCATCGCGCAGCAGCTGCGCGACGGCTTGCGCGCTGCGGTGCACGTCGTCGCGGTGCTCGGGCAGCGCCCACACCGATGGGATGCGGATCAGCTCCGCCAGGTCGGCTCGGATGACCGGCATGACCTGAGTGAGGTTGGCGCGCAGCTGTGCTTGGTCCATGCCCGTGAGGGTAGGTGGCTCACCTAGCCGCACCGTGCAGCGGGACGAGGGCCTGGGTTCAGGCTGCAAGCACCCCGTCGAGTACGGACAGGAACAGCCCGAGGCCGTCGTCGGTGGGTCCGGTGAGCACCTCGGTGGCGTGCTCGGGATGCGGCATCAGCCCCACGATCCGCCCGTCCGCTGAGGCGATGCCCGCAATGTCGTTCAGCGACCCGTTCGGGTTGTCA
>JAABUP010006232.1_pt1 | contig 17216 bp, 22 predicted proteins | sample 5559201 | NCBI WGS metagenome assembly JAABUP01 (sample SAMN10711887, study PRJNA513373) | rock metagenome | isolation source: Antarctica rocks | place: Antarctica
TCATGTCGCTCCAGGAGTATACTTGGAATCCCTTTATGTGCCAAACATCTTCCCAGGGTCAACCCAGCAATCCCAGCGCCAGCAATAGTAATGGGAGGCATGGTATTGGCATCGCCAGGAAGCATTGTAAGGTCCCGTTCATCTAATCTCACAACAATGCGTTCTGTAGGCGGAGAGCCTCATGACCCCATATCATCTCAGCGCTCCTCCGCGAGTACCCTACGCTGCGATTGTAAAGCGCAGATTGCCTGTTTTGTATTGAACATTTCAGAGCCTTTAAAAAGTTTGAGGTCTTGATGACGTAAGAACCACGCTAGTCGGGCCGAGACTGGTACTCAGACAAGACAGACAGGACGAGGGTTGGTGAAATAAGTCGTGGCCGATGTTCCAACTATCAAGTTTTTGATTGCGCAGTGTCTCTTCGACCACAACAGCTTTCAAAAAATCTATTAAAATTTAGGCATTGTCCTAAGCTTCTTGGCCATGGTTCATAAAAGTTTGAAGCACTATTAAGACGATTTGAATGATCTTTAATACTGGTGAAAGTTGGGAGTCCTTTCGCGCTATCGGCCACGACTTATTTCACCAACCCTCGGGATTAATTATGATGCCAATCTACGAGAATGAAAGAATGCAACGTCCAGCCCGAAGGCATGTATGATAGAGCATCCAAACGGGACAACCAAAAACCTCACTACCCACCACAACTACAACGTTGCCTCGGGCTTGCCGTCTGTTGGCAAGGATGGCAATGGATATCATATCTTTGTGGAGCTACCTAGTGAGATGTACTTTGATTCTTCACCGACACAAGGTGAGGATTATCTCGCGAATTGCGTCCCAAAGCTCGGCCAATGTCGGCGCCATGGTGGAGACGACGTTGTTTCGAAATGCTTTATAGATCCTGCGGGCCGCTTGACAGAACAATCAAATACACGAGATCAAGATGAGGGACGAAGAGCTCAAAGTCGGCCTAAGGCAGCATAACGCTCTTGCGAAGTCTGCCGCGTTGACCTCCTCCGCAATGACCTTGTGTTTGCATCTGAATACTTTTTTCTCTTGACTTATTGTCAATCAATGTCTGACAGTCACGAACATCATGAGAAGAGCTTCTAGGATCGATCGTCCTTCTCAAACTTGTCCGACCAAGACGTGCGAAAGTGATACGTGGAGCCCACCTCCGAGATCTCATGGAGCTCTTCTTGCGTTAAATTGGTCTTCAAAGCCTGAAGATACTCATCAAGTCTCTCTGGCTTGGTAGTGGTGGTGACAGCAACAACTTCATTCTGTATTAACCAAGCAAGGAGTACAACGGCCTTGCTAGTATTGTGGGCCTTCGCTATGCGGGCCAAAGGCTGCTGCAACGGCCCCTCAGGGCACCGGAATACGGGTGTCAGACCTTTGAACGATCCAACTTGAATGCCTTTCTGACGCATCCATGGGATGTATTGGTTTGCGCGTTGAAGATAGGCATGATACTCGATTTGATTTATGACAGGTAGCTCAGTCGCGCCTTTGAGCGTTGCTTCGATATCGGAACGCTTATAATTACTCACACCAATCGATTTTACCTTACCCGCCTGCTTCATCTCTTCCATTGACTTCCACGCGTGCTGAAAGTCCGACTCAGATTTGGCGAAAAACGGGGTGTGAATTAAGTACCTCCGATGCTGTTAGCAAGGATTCCAGCCAAAGCTATCGCATCCAGAGTACTCACAAGTCAGAATAACTCGTCTGCAACTTTTTAAGACTCTGGTCAAGTGCCCCAGGAATATCCTCGATGCCTTGGGCAACTTTGTTGGTGATGAAGAGCTTCTCGCGGGAGACACCCGCTTCCTTGATCGCAATGCCAACTTCCTCTTCAGTGCCATACATTTCGGCACAGTCCAGATGATAGAAGCCCTTTTGAATGGCTGTTTTGGTCAAGTCTACCAGATTTTGGTCGAAGTGTGTATTTCCAACATCCTTGAACTATGCTGTCCCAGTACCAAAAGCGAGCTGTGCAGCTTGTCAACGAGACGGTGCCACCAATCGTGGCTCTCCGTCGAACCGCGACTTACAAGAGGTATCTTGTTGCCGTCATGGAGAGTTAACAAAGGAGCATCCATGATCCGAGTTGAAGAAGACGTGTGGACAGAAATGGGTGTGTTGAAGAGACGGCGGGTGATCATACGTGCTATAGGCCGTGGGAACGGTCTAGCGGTGTGTAAGCTGTCTTCTAGACTAGGTATGCTGCGTACTCCACCACCTATGTAGAGTACTGCGCCTTAAGCAATCCCATGGTTCCAAGTTCCCGGCTGCCTGGCGCTCCCGAAATTCGCTCGTCGGACGGAAATAGCGCAATCCCGACAATTGCACTTAGTAAGGAATGTTATGACGATGCAACCCAACCATTCAGAACAGCCACGTTTGATGCTTGGGCTTGTCACGGAATGACAGAACCACGTCTGTCTATTCGGGCTCGACAAGACCTAAATGATCATTACACGCATCGCTATTCGTCCGCGAGATCTGTGTTGAAAGGTACTCAATGTTGAATGAATTCCTTGATTGAGGAAGCTATCTAGGGGGATGAGACCTATTTATGTACAGAGGGATGTACCAGCCACCTCTTTACCTGAATGAGGTGGCTGGTTAATGACGTGTTCGCTATTGCTTCTAACACTCCCCTTAATAAGAAGACTTCATTAGTCTAGGCTATACTCCCCTTAATTAGACAGCTTCTAGTCCTAGATCCTTAATAAATTTAGTAAATGCTTCACCGGCTAGTGGCTTTATTAACCTATCTGTAGCTTCCTCCTTAGTAGGTACGAACGCGAGTTTAATAAGTCCTTCGGTTACCTTCTCCCTAATAAAGTAGTACCGAAGCTCGATATATTTAGTCCGTCCGTAGTATATTAGGTTCTCTGCTAGCGCGATAGCGCTTTTATTATCTACTAGAATAGTTACCTAAGGTGATCCACTATAGCTAAATTTATTTAGTAGTCGACGCATCTAGAGGGCCTCTTTAGCTACTTCTAATACTATTATATATTTAGCTTCGTAGCTAGAGAGGGCGATAGTTTTCTATCGCTTAGAACTCTAGCTAATTACGGCGCCTCCGAGCTTATATAAGTAGCCTCTAGTTAATTTACGATTATTATCCCGTGCCTAGTTTACGTCCGTATAGCCGAGAAGTTCCTCCCCTTAATAGATAAGCCTAAGGTTTAGGTATTACTTTAAGTACCTAAAGATCCGTTAAATAGCTAACTAGTATTTCTCTATAGGGTTTAAAGAGAAACGAGATACCTAGGAGATAGCGAAAGCAATATCGGGGCGGGTCCCTAATATAAGATATATTAGGGACTCGACTACCGATTAATAACGGAGTTTCTTAGTATTAATAGCGATGTAGTCGTTTAGTGCTAGTTTAAGAATAAGGTTCGGATCTATCGGGTTTTAAGCTCCTCGGAGACTATTTATATTAAGGTCTTAAAGGATCTTACGAAGGTAAGTCTTCTAGCTAAGTCGAATCGTTCTATTAGGGCGGTTACGTTAAACTTCTAGGCCTAAGTAATAGGTAATAGGTCCTAGGTCTAATATATAGAATCGGTCTAAGAGGTTTTACTTTAGGGTTGTAATTGCGGCCTTATTAGGTCTAAAAATAAGAAGGTTATTAACGTAGATCGCGATATACGTTTACTCCTTATTGCGGTAGACACTTAGATCCTCGGGAATAGCGTAGTACCCTAAGGATTCTAGGAATTTAGTTAGTATCTTAAACTATACTCTAGGGGCCTACTTAAGACTATAGAGAGCTTTATTTAATTTATAAACCTTATTAGCTTCCTCGAAACTAGTTAGTATTTCTATATAGATATCTTCGTCTAGAAACCCGTAGAGAAAAGCTGTCTTAATATCTATTTACTCGATTTCCTAGTCGTTTAGGGCAGCGATTATAAATAAGGCCTTATAAGTTATTAGTTTAACGACCGCAGCGAAGGTTTTATTAAAATCGATCCTATATCGTTATTTAAAACCACGAATAACCTAGCGTACTTTATAGCGCTAAATCTCCTCTCTACGGCCTCTCTTTAGTTTATACACCTATTTACCGCCTAAAACCTTCTTATAGGTTAGGGTAGTAACGAGCGTCTAGGTCTCGTTCTCGAGAAGAGACGCGAGTTCCTCCCTTATAGTATTATACTATTTAGGAAACTAAGGAGAAGCCTTAGCCTTTCGGTAAGTTAGTAGTTCTTAGGGATCGTAGTTAATAGGATCTCTAAGCACTTCTTCGGCGGTACTTTAGTAAGCCTTTATACTAGCGAGTAGCGTAGAAATCGACGCTACGGGGTCTCGATCTTAACCTTATAATCGAGTAATAGTAGCTTATATCTCCTAGAGTATACCGGAGGCATTTAGCTCGGGGTGTTCTTAATACTTAGTAAATATTATTTTATCCTAGGGACCTTTTAAGCGGGTCCTTTTACTAGGTCTATTATAGTCGGAGTTATCTTCTTCGCGAGACCTCTTTTAACTACGCTAGTTATTAGCTTATTCCACTATAGGCCTAGGTACTTTAAAAAAATTAGAGCTCTCTTTAGGAGTTATTATCTCCTCTAGCTATAGTTAATTAATTAATTAATTATTTTATACTCTACTATCTAGCTATCTAGTAGCTAATAAAGGCGTTCTATACTTTAGATACGTAAAGGAAACCTTATTAGGTGAAAACCTTTACTACCCCGCTATTTTTACTCTTATACGTCATTAGTAGCACTATATTACGCTTCTATCGTATACTTCCTATCGCTATTTCTTCTTCCCGATTTACTTCTATTACCCTAAATAGTTACTCTTTCGCTAGAGAGAATTAGCCTAGTATCCTACGCCGTATTACCTACTAGGTTACGGCCTTTAGGCCCCGCGACGTTAATAGGATCGTTATAGAGTCGCTAGTACCTACCTCCCGGAGTATAGCCTATCTACCTTATATATAGTCCGGGTAAAATATAATAATATACTTTACGTCTTACTTCCTCTACCTATACGGGTAGCTTACTATTAATATTCTAGGGACCTTACGTATATAGAGGAAGTTAATAAGGCCGATCTTTCCGGTTCGTAATTAGGTTACTACCGAGCTTATAGCCTTCGCTAGCCCTTTATAGAGACCCCGTCTTCCTAGCTCGCCTTACTATACCGGAGACCTTATCGTCTCCGGGATCCTATCCTAGTATTTCTTCTACCGTTCCTTCTACCTCTTCTTACTCTACCCCTCTATTTAGGCGCCTATTATCGCCTTCGCCGCCTTAGCCTAGGCCGGCGTTCGGATAGGTAGGGGAGGAGGGGTTAGAGAGCCTATATCGCTTTTTCCTAGGGTATAGAGAGACTACGCCTTCTTTTCGTTAGCCGGTGTGTTCCGCGGCGCTAGTTTTCTTCCTCTCCTCGGCCTTAGTCTCCGCCTAATCCTTATATTACCCTCGATTACGGCCGAGTGTGTTCCCCTTATAGCCTAAGCGCGGATTACTAGCTAGTCGAGGTATATCTCGATTAGTAGTATTCTCGCCTATGCTGCGCAATGGGTCGGGTTGGGTGGGTTTTGGCCATTTTATCACCCGACCTAATTTGGGGTGGGTAACCTATGTCTTGGCCCCAGGTGGGTCGGGTTATACTACGGGTTACCTATGGGTGAACCCATATTAACCCGAGTCTTCGTAGCCAATCAATATATGTAGGGTAGATATTGTAATAATCATTGTAATAACCATCTCATCAACCACCTCGTTAATCAACCACCTCATGAACCACCCTATCAACCACCTCATCAACCACCTCATCAATCAAACACCTCATGAACCACCCCATCAACCACCTCATCAACCACCTCGTCATCCACCTTATCAACCACCCCATCAACCACCTCATCAACCACCTCATCAATCAAACACCTCATCAACCACCCCATTAATCAACACCTTATAAACCACCTCATAAACTATCAAACCATCAATCCATCAATCCATCAATCCATCAATCCATCAATCCATCAATCCATCAATCTGTTAACCTAACTAAATATGGGTTGGCCCATGGGTAACCCCTTTTTGGGTGGGTTAGGTCGGGTTTTCATCTGATTTTAATAACCCGACCCCAACCCGGCCCCAAGTGCTATTTTGACCCAACCCACCCCACCCCAAATTGGGTTACCCGGCCCCATTGCGCAGCATACTCTTAATAACTAGTATATAACCGTAAATTTAAATTACGGTTATAATATCGCTAAGCTATAATTAGAAATTATAACTCCTCTTAAGTTTAGGGGTATCCTTAAGGAACGAGTAGGCGCTTCTAATAAGCGCGTTACTAGGAGCTTTAAATTCTATCGTTAATATTTTTCGTTTCTTAGAATAAGAATAGGTAGATTAAAGAGTATAGGAGGTTATATAGAAGGATGTCTCTAAGTCTAATAACCTTATAGACTTTTCTAGGGTTCTTATCCCCTTAGTTATAATCGTCCTAGCCTCTTAATTTCCCGCCTCCCTAGCCTTCCTAGCCTTTTTATTCCTAGTCCCCTTTAGGGCACTAGCCCCCGTAAGGGTAGCTAAACCGGTCGACTCGTTAGAGTCTAACCTCTACTTATCCGTCTCTTCTACTTTATCGGAGCTTAACTCTAGCTTAGTAGGAGGCGGGAGAGTAGCTATAGTTTTAGAGGAGGCCGGTTCCCTTAAAGGGGCTAGTTTTAAGGAGGTAGGCTTCGCGGGTGTAGTAGTAGTACCGGCTATATTCGTAGTCTTATTAGAGTGTTTCCCTATAGCTATAATAGTAATTAGTAAATAGGTAGTTAGAGAATTTAACTTAAGAGAATTTCTAGGTAATAGTAGCGGATTTTAATGCGATATTTATATCCTTTCGTAAGTATCTATAGGGGTTAAGAGAACGTTAAGACGTATTTTTCTCTATTATTATTACTATAGATTTAGAGCTTTCTAATATAGTTAGCGTTTCTCTTAGTAGAGGAAAAACCGAATAGGGAATTATTTTTCTCTCCCTTTCTATCGAGTTATAGTATTTAGCTTAACCCTTTCTATCGAGATATAGGATGTTAGATAATATAGTAGAGATAGTACTATCTTTTCGTCCTAGTTAGTCGAGTCGTAGGAGCTTTAAATAATAATCCTTTACGAGGGAAGCGATCCGAAGGTATATTTAATTATCCTATAGAGAGTTTCTGACGTAGTTCCACCGAAGACTAGTAATAAGTCGACTTATAGTTAAATTTTATAAGACTATTACTGACGTAGTGCCATAGGCTTAACGTATCGAGTATATACGAGAATATAACGAGTTTCAGTAGGAGAGCTACCGGGCTTATAACCTATTAAATGAATTCCTTAATTAAGGAAGCTATCTAGGGGGATGAGACCTATTTATGTATAGAGGGATGTACCAGCCACCTCTTTACCTGAATGAGGTGGCTGGTCAATGACGTGTTCGCTATTGCTTCTAACACTCAAGGGCCCTTAAATAATTGGAAAAGAACACTATTCAGTGCACGGTCATCCATTATGTCGGCGCAAGACACCTTCAATGTGTTTGTGACTAGACATGCCGCAAGTCCTCCTCCAAGGCACTTGTCGTCGCCGGAGACTATGGTCAGTCACACAGCCATTCATGGAGTATGATTATAATACAACCTTAATGGTGAGAGTCGCTCTGCCGAAAACTATTGAGGAGCGAGCAGAAAAAAATCGGAATCTTCAAGTCTGCCCGCGTTATGTAGCGTCTCGCGCCAATGTTTTTAAAAACAACTGTACCCGAGATACGTATGAAGGTGTAAGACATTTGTCGAAGGAGATCTGAAGTTCACAGCGATCCCTGTCTTTGCCAAAGCCCCAATTTGATGAGACTGAGGAGAAGCTTGATGTCTCTCTCATCCTTCACCTAGGCATAGTCACTTTACGTTGAAGGCTGGACCAATTTCGCTTCGAGACAGTAGCACGCAGAGAATACAAATTGTCAGGGTACGACAGCCAATACTTTTACTCGAGAGAGCTCGAGGAGCTTGGGCTGCCGAAGGCTCTGGCCACCTCATTCGATGATAAGGCTGCGTGGCGCAAAGTGAAGGAAGAGGTCCCAATTGGTGTCCAATCCTGATCTTTGATTACTTACTTGCTCAGCATAGCTCGCTAGCGGCAAGGACAGGACGCACTCATATCACTCTCACATGATGCAGGCCTCTAATTTTGCGAATTCTGCCTCTATTCATATTTAACAGAGCCGCTTCTGACCGAGTTTCACCGAAAGAAAAGAGGCCGAACCGTGTTCCAACACCTTCCCCAAGCTCCCCCGATAGAGGCTATTGCATTAGCTTGAAACATTACTCTCACATACACTACTAGTCTTGCTGATGATCACATGCTGAAAGTAAAAAAAACGACCTAGTGATCGACTTGGCTAGAATGACGCTTGAATATAGCCCTTGTCTGAAGACGGATTCATGCAATGCATGGCACCACAGAGATGCGCCGAATTAGAGTGACCGGCAGATTCAGTGTTGGAACGTCCTAACATATTACAACTATCCATGCAAGCTCTCGTACTCCAGTGCCGTCATACATCTTGTTGCAAACAGGATTGCTCTGTCTCTTGTAAGGTAGCGAGTATTTTTCTCGTCAGCTTGATAAAATCTTCAGCCGACCAAACCTGGCTATATTATCATATAATACTCAAACCTGTCAGATATAAACACAGGTCTTTACTGCGTCCCATCTATATCTCCCCACCTCGCGGAAGCCTACCCCTCATGTACAACGTCCCCTCACAAACCTTCCAGCCCTGAGAAAACCTGCGCTAAATCCCCTACGTCAACCCTACTGACGCCTTGGCTGCCAAATGGTGCATTCGTGAATGAACCACCATTCGTGGTGATGTACACAATAGTTCGGTCACTTGCGGCCCTCCCAAATTGAGCACTCGATGCACCGATGATATCGCTCACAGTACCTTCAAAGGTCCCCGCGACCACAAGCTGACTGCCTGTTCGCGTATCGACACGAATAAGAGCGTTGGGTGGGCTGGCCACATAGGCAAATCCCCATGGATCTAGCGTGAAGTCGTCACAGGAGAGGTCTGAGGCGATCAGCGTGGCGTTGCCGGCGGAGGAGCTATCTTGGTGGAGCTTTTACGGGAGAAGTGGTCAGCGGATGGTTTTGTCTCAGGGTTGTAGCATCGAACAAAGATATCGAAGAGAAAACCTACCGGCATTTTATACATAGACTCCTTTCCAGAGTTGGTATAGAAGAGGGTGTTGTTCTGTGTTCTAACACCGTTGATGCCGAAAGCCGCAAAGGAGGTCTGGTTGGGTGGACCCTGCATCGTTATATCTTGGATTACAAGATTGGACTTGCCCGTCACGACATCGAGCTTCCAGACGCCTCCCAGTAGCGTATCTGCAATGAGGACAAAATTGTCACTTTTATGGAGATGAGTCATGCCGTTGAGTACGAATGGAGAGGTTATACCGCCTATCTCATGAATGACAGGCGGCACGACAACGCTGCCATTCGGCAAGGCGAGGAAGGGACGCATATTGACAGAATAGATATTATGTGGGCTGTCGTCGCCACTCCCAACGACATAGAACATATCAGGCGCGAGCTCGATTATGCCACTTGTTGTAGCGAGCGAGGTGAAGTTATGGAGCAGGATAGGTGGCCGGATTGAGAGCGGATCGATGTACCATAGCAGAGCTGAAGGGAAGGCTGTGGTGGCGAGGATTTCGCCGTTGGCGCGGAAGGCGAGGTCCTCAAATCCGATGCCGCTGATGTTCATGACCGTGTGCACGGTTGCTTCTGGGGAGGCTGCTGGGGAAATTGAGGTGACGTTTGGTTGAGGTGGATCTGCGACTGGGAGGACTGAAGAGGTGACTATGCTGAAAAGGAGGGTGGTTGCTGCTAGAGAGAAATACACAATGAGGGCAAGAGATGGTGTATCTGGGAAAGATAGGGCAAAGTCAGGAGAGGGTAGTTGAGTCTGACAAGTAAGAAATGGAGCGAGTATAGTAGTGTAAGAGCTTGCTTGACACTCAAAATTATGGATACAAACCTGACTTTATGCACGTTTCTACTCTCGATCACCACTGAAATCTTCGTATCGCTACAACTCATCTCCCGCGCCTCGTACGCCTCGTCATCAGGAAGGTAGTGAAGACGACAATTAGTCTGAGCCAGGATGGCTCGGGAGCAACCATCAAGAGACGATACCACATCCAGAGCGTAACACGACTAGCCTCAGGCCCTCAGCTTTGATTATCAAACTAATATGGCACCACTTTTTGCCCATCGCGACACCCCCTTCGTCTGTTTCGTTTGTGACTCTTCCGGCTCGAGTGATTCCGTGGCTGATCCTTACTCGTCATTCAGTTTTATACGGACAGTCCGATTCCCACACACTGTGGGAATGGGACTGCCCATGACAGTTGCTCGTCATTCTGTCTCCTAAGCCACGGCATACTCGCAATCAAATCAGAAACAGGGGAGCACTGATCTCTCGGATCAGAACGCATCCGAGTTCGCATGCCGGCCAGGTGCGAAGTGCGAAAGGCGAAGGATGAAGCGATACCGCAGGATGGTAGGCTGTGCATGTTTCGTATAGGACCAACTGTCCTGTCTGTAATAACAGTAGGAATGATCTGCAGGTACGATTATTTCGCTTCCATTCGATGTCAAGCAGACTGGATGGTGGGGAAATCAACGAGACGTAGCAAGTTTTTGTTATAACAAAATAGTTCAAACAGACTTTTACTATTGAAAGGCCTGGGAGTTGGGCATGAGAAGGTTGGGCAGACGAGAAGGAGAATTTCTCTTTGAGGGATGTCAATGCAAAGACCTAGCCTTGCAAAGCTTAGATACATGAGTCAATTCGCAAATGGAGAGAACCCCAAAAATTTGACGACTGAACCACAAGAGAAAACTCCCTTGGCTTTGTGTTTTGTATGATCAGTAATTTTAAAGTGCAAGATTGAAAGAGGTTAGCTCAGGCACGACGTACACGGATCCGAAATTACAAACCTCGAAATTCGAAAGAGGTTAGCGTAGCCTCATGCTTCAGTCCCCGAATATTAAGACTTTTGGATTAAAGATCGAGGTTACAACATGTGTCACTGGAGGAAGTGAGTGAATGATGAACAGGTAGTACCTTTAGATCTCAAGTCGCGGCATTTTAATTCCTATCGGATCCGCCTGCATCTATAAGTGCTCGTGAAAACGCTCCCCTGATCTCTAACAGTATCCCAGACGTCACCGAATCAAGCAGTCGGAAGAGTATAGACTGAGTAGGCCTGGGTCTGAAGGGATGTTGAAAGATAATCTCGCAGCCGTAAGGATTGGAACGAAAACTGCGTAAGAGTGGAAGTTTGGAACTCTCACAAGACGAAGCACGCAGTAGACGTAAGCAAAGAAATACGAAGCACAAGCAATATGGTTTACAGAGAGCTCTTTGAAAAGCTGAAAAGGATCAAGTGGCAGCGAGGCTACCAATGGGGGTGAAGATTCTGACCCCTCCGAAAGCCCGCCGGAGGGTCATCAGAAGGACCCCAGCCCCTTTGCGCCCAGAACAACCCCAATTCGACTGCTCATATTCATCCTTCTGTTTCACTTGCCTCGCTTGCGCCCTCTGCAGGTGACGGCGTGCATGTCTGCTAAGTTTCCTGTGACTTCGCTCCGCCACTTTCATATGCGCTACATCCTCGAAAATTTTCACTTGAAAGCTCCTGGCCCATCGACCCAGGAGAATTTTGACCGAAACTCTCGATTCTCGTGAGCCTATAGGGTGTTTTAAGGACTCAGAGTGCACACCCCCTGCATGATGATGCACCTTCAGGTGCGCTTTACATGAGAGAAGCTGTTAGGAATCCAAATAGTTGACTCTAGTGGCATGTCGTCAGTGCATTCGTTGGGCTCTTCAACATATCCAGGACTGAGATTGAGATTGACATGCTTTTAAGGAAGTCGTTTTTCGATCAGCTAATGTTGCGAAATCCTGACGAGAACATAGACAGTTGGAAGAATCTCCGTCCAGTTAAGTTGTCAAACTCATCGAAACTGATTGTGTGATCAGGACGGTTGGACTGATTCCGGAAGGGTGCTAAGACTTGGGAATGTCCCCCGTAAAGTCGGGACATTCAGGGCCGAGAAATCGTCGAAGAGCCTGAATTTTAGTGAGTACACATGGAATGAACCCAGTCAACAATTTAAAGGAAGAGGAAATTCCCTATGTTTCAATTAGGTTGATGAAAATAAGTCCGGTAAGATAATGTGATTTCAGGGTTTATTATTATACTCTTAAATGGTAGATTTTCGACAATCCGGCATGAAAGAAAGAAAGGTGGGGGGATCCCTCCCTAACCCACTTTCTGAGGATCCAATTTCGTATTGTAGAGGATTTCTGCTGATTGACATAGTAGATGAATTTGCTAAGAAAATGACGCGCAATATGTCGAGCAGCTTATAAAGCTTCCTTTGAGGGTTACTTTGTGCGAGAATCGGAGCTTCAATGCGAGAAATTTCTCACTCTAGGAAACCTTCCTTTCCTCAGACCTTAGAGCGCGAGCGTAGTTCTAGAATAACATGATGGCGCCAACTTTGGCTCTTCGCGATTCCATGTTGCAACTTATTTTTGACCGAAAGTTGAACAACGTTTCGTAATTTCTCTGTCCCAAGGTTGTGGAAAGCTTATTAATATATGAAAGATTCGTTAGGCCGGTAGATTTTCAGATAACCCTCGGTTATACTGACAACTTGACGGGTAGAGGACACAGCTTATTTTGTGCGTGGCCAGGTTCTTTCCAGCCTTCGGTGAGCCAATTACCCCATTCATCCTGTTGGTCCATCCATCCATCCAGAAATTCCTCACGAATGGCTCGCAGAAGCTCACATCACGAAGTCCAATAGGGTCAACGGAAACTCCCACGCGCATGTTTCTTTCGCAGCGCATTATTATTGCTCAATCCATGTTTTCAAGCTTCTTGGCATTTGGCCGACCCGTTGAACCCCTGAGTGTGGACATCTCCGCTTCGGGAGATGGGTTTGGCTTATCCGCGGGTACACATTGTTGTTGTGCGTGAGCCGCATGACTCGCGAGCAATGCAAGCAATATCTATTGCGTGCGCCCCACAATTTAGGGGCATCCCTTTTCGGAAGCGCCAAGGCGGACCAGATGCAGGTACCCGGGAAGCTAAAACCTTCTTTTCCTCTATTCTACCTAAGCTTCTTTCTTTCATCAACAAACACGTGGGTGACACGAGACATTATGATTATTGATTTGTAATGCAGCGAGATCGACCGTCAGCAGAGTCGCTACAGAGGTTGAACACAACAACAACTCCCGTGATGATTCCGAAATCCCCGTGTGCGGGGGTTGCGGTGAGCTCCTATTCCTTCCTTGGTTCAGTGCAGATGTAATTTCCACCTTCTCCCCTTCGGAAGTTGTCGACGTTTACCCATACCCATTATGGAAAGGCACAAACATTTGATCTCTACAAGATCTAGAACTACGAGATCTCAGCTCGTGGTTTCATCGTGGCTTGACCTGCATGCCCAATAGCCACAGCTGGGAGGATGGATGCTTGGGTCTGTAACCAGGTAGACTTCATCTCGTTACGTGGTTGCGGCTTTTCACTATTGACATACAATTTTCATTCAATTTCTTTGATACATCCTCTTCTCACGCTCCCTCCCTCCTCTTTCACTCCAGTCTCTCGCTCTTTCTTTTCCCAGCGTCTACATTTTGCAAAGAGTCTTTGAACTCTGTAGCGTGGGTGTCCACCCGTTAATGCACCTCTCAAACGTTCTTTACGTCTAATTTTCCATATATAATACCTGCTTTAATAGTGTTAATTAATAGTTACTGGCTTTCGGGCCCCCTCCTTGCTGCAGCAGTATCTGCAAGTATCACCACTATTGAGAGCGAAGTCTGTCAAGCGGAAACCACAACTCTTTGGGTCACAGTTACCGCTGCTACTGTCACAGAGACAGCCACCGCTGCCGATGTCACGACCACCTCGAGATCTACCGGTAAACCAATTCCCGTACATAATCATCCAGTCTATCATAACTCTTCAAGTCCCTCAGCACCTAGCGGGACAGGCTATGTCTTGCCAGCTTCTGGCGCGCCTGTAGCCCCAAACTCCAAGCCTGGGTTCGGATCGTCTAGCTCAGGTGTAGGTTCCTCCGAAGGTTCAAACGCTGGTACGGCAAACACTGGCTTTGGTGCAGAGTCACCTGGATCTAATTCTGGTCTCACAAATACAGGATCAGAGACTGGAGAGTTTGCATCTAACAACAGCGTGGGCCCTTCAAAGGGTAAAGGCAGCTCGTCATTAACCGGCTCACACAACTCTGGCTCTTCATTAGGCTTTAGCTCTTCCAATGCAGGCTCCAACGAATCCGGTCCTTCATCTAGTTCGGCTTCTTCGGGTATTGGGTCCAATAATTCTGGTGCTGAGTCCAGCTTTGGCTCTGATTCCGGTCCAACTTCGGGCTCTTCAAGCTCGTCTGGCTCAAATGGCTCGAATGGCTCAAGCGGTTCGAATAGCTCAAGTGGCTCTCCAAGCTCCAGTGGCTCGAATGGCTCGAATGGCTCGAATGGCTCAAGCGGTTCGAATGGCTCAAGTGGCTCGAATGGCTCGACAGGCTCTCCAGGCTCAGGTGGCGGTGGAGGGTCTCATCTATCAGTCTCTTCATTTTCTGGCTACCCAAACGCTACCCTCCACTCCTCAAAAGTGGGTCCTCAAGGACAACTGCATCAGATGAGACTGGACAATCAAAACCCGCTTCCACTCCGATTGGGACAGAATACTCAAGTTCCGTTTCAATTTCCAACACCATACATTCAGCATCCCAAATGTCAATTCAGCCTACAGTCCACTCCAGTGCCCCATACCCTACAAACTCAGAATCTGTCACGCTGGCCTGGAACGGGTTCAATATCCTTGTATCCATCGTCAGGCAGTGCCTATTCCGGACATGTCTCGCAGTCTAACACTGTCTCCAAATCATTGAGCGCATTAGGCACAGGCTACTCTCGTTCGGTCCTGTCTTCTAGTGCGAGCCTAGTCTCTACGTTTTCAGCGACAACTCTGTCACACTCGACGTCGCCTTCTAACGCAAATTCGGTATCTCACTCTACAGGGACAGCTCACTCGCCCTCTGTTTCACCATCTAGCACTGTTTCGCTGTCTGTCCATTCGTCGGACTCGCACTACTCAAGCTCGATCATGTCTTTTGGTACGCGGCCACACCCTTTCAGCAGCAGTAACACTTATTCCTCGTCGAATCCATCGAAAACTCCTCCAATCGGTACAGGGCTCTCACAATCTACAGCGCTTTCAGCTACCGGATACTCGCATTCAGTGCAGCCCACAAGCAGTGGGTATTCGCATTCTTTAGCACCTTCCGGCGCATCATCGCAGCCCTCATACTTAACCGGCACTGGACACGTATGTTCCACGCAGCCTTCACAGTCGATCAGCACTGGACACGTATATTCCACTCAGCCTTCACAATCGATCAGCACTGGACATACACATTCTACGCAGCCTTCACAGTCGATCGGCACTGGACACACATATTCTACGCAGCCGTCTGCCACGGTTTCTCAGTCTTCATGTTCATCAAGTGGCACTGCATTGACTCATGGCTTATCAAGCACTTCTCAGCCCCCATAGCGATCCAGTAGTGGATACTCGCAGTCCACAATGCCTTCTGGGACCGATTCTCAGTCAATCTCTCGATCTAGCATTGGTTATTCGCATTCAGCGATACCATCTGCCACAGGCTACTCGCACTCAACCGTGCGTTTGAACACTGGGTACACACAGACTTCAAGGCCACATGGCACCGGGTCTCAGTCTTCACACCTGCCTGGCACAGGATATTCAATGCCTTCTAGCCCTTCTGTCCAAATATCGAGCCCATCAAACTCAGCTTCGTCGTCCATCGTTTCCTCAAGCAACTCATCGGCTTCTGCATCGTCTGTCATGAGGTCTTCCAGTGCAAGTGCAGCCCCTACAGACACATTCATCCTCGAGGTTGCTTCATCGGCCGAGAAAAGAGACTTATCGGGTACTTATATCTCGGTGGGTCCATCAGATGAAGGCTCTGATGCTCTGGCTGTGGTAAATGAGGTCAACAGTGGAGCTTCGAAGTTCAGTCTCTCTGCAGAAGGCTACCTCGAGACCGCAGATGGCACCATCAGTGCAAAGGAAATCGCCGGGTTGCTTGATAGTGACGAGACCATTCGCCTTTTCTCAAGCACTGTCGGCAGCTACGATAAGGCAATTTGTACCATTGATGCCCTTGGAGTCTTCAGCTGCCAAGACCAGGGCAGAACTGGATTCTATATTTGCGATGGTAATCCGGACGTACTTCTCGGGTCTGTTCCCGCCCAAAGACTTGATTGTCACAGCATTGATCTTATTGCATTTAAAGACTCAGCATCTGGCTCTCCACCCTCACCTTCGGATATCTCCTCATCGACACAGCCTTCGACAGCACCAAGCAGCTACTCTCCCTCTAGCACAGCTTACCCATTTAGCTCAGGGACGTATCCTGCTAGCACGGGTGTGAAGCATTCTTCTGGTACTAGCGGTAGCAAGCCATCATATCCTTCTGGTAGTGGTGGCAGCAAGCCCTCACATCCTACCGGTACTAGCGGTAGCAAACCTTTATATCCTTCCGGTAGTGGTGGCAGCAAGCCTTCACATCCTTCAGGAAGTGGAGGCAAACCATCATTCCCTTCAGCGACCGGCAGCAAACCCTCATATCCTTCCAGTAGTGGTGGTAGCAAACCTCCATTCCCTTCAGCGACCGGCAGTAAACCCTCATATCCTTCCGGTAGTGGTGGTAGCAAACCCTCATACCCCTCAGCGACCGGCAGCAAACCCTCATATTCCTTAGGGTCCGGAAGCAACCCATCATTCCCTTCAGCCACCGGCAGCAAACCCTCCTACTCTACAGGTACAGCTGCACCCTACCACCCAACCGGCAAATCCCCCCCAAACACCGCGTCCAATCCAACAAGCCCACGCAGCATCTCCGCCGCTCCCTCTAACACAGGTGTGTCTCCCTCATCGCTACTCACATCGCCTCGCTCGTCCGGTACCGTCGCACACTATCAGCCTTCGTCCTCAGGGAATAATGCGCTACCATCAAGTGCTGCACCAAAATACCCAACTA
>JAABUP010006233.1_pt1 | contig 17215 bp, 28 predicted proteins | sample 5559201 | NCBI WGS metagenome assembly JAABUP01 (sample SAMN10711887, study PRJNA513373) | rock metagenome | isolation source: Antarctica rocks | place: Antarctica
AGAATCTCTTATTGACTGAAATAGTGTTTTGCTGGACCCCAATGCGGCTTTGGCTGTTTCAGACCAAGCTTTGCTTGCGTTGCTGCAAGGGTGGCCATCAGTTCTTTGATTGCTAGAGGAAGCAGGAGGCGCTGCCTGCATCACCCATGCCAGCTGGCTTCAAAAATGACAAACCAGCAAAAGCTCAGCTCAGCCCCACTTGAGTGGGCCTGATGTTGAACTAGCTACCACTACTCACAGTGGTGACTAGTTCAACCTCAGGCCCACTCAACTGGGACTGAGCTAGACTGACTTGCTGAGTTGCCATCCCTGACATCAACTGGCATGTGTGAGGTGGGCAGCCCATTGATGTCCTGGCTTCTGACATCAGTATGTGCACCATGTCAAGTCCTGTCATCAGGACCCCCCACCCCGCCCCCCCCACACCCGCTTGGCGAGTGATGACATAGGCTGACCAGCTGAATAACAAATCACATGCCGTGCATGGAGAGTGTGCCCAAGCCTCTTGTTGAGCAAATAGCATAAGCCTGCCATGACACATTGCAAGCTGCTGCTGCACACTCGGATTGAACTTCAGTAAGACCGGGCTTAAGCATATCAAATGTCCCTGATTGGTTGTATGCTGACTGCCAAACAGCTCGTCATGCAAGGAGCTACAGTGGTGACTAGCTACAGGAGTGACTCAGGGCCTATAGCCGCGTGTTTGAAGGAAGCGAGAAAGGAAGGCAGAAAGAGGGGCAGGAATGGACGAAGAAATAGAGTACCTGAGTGGGCATGCCGAGCTGCTTCTTAATGGTGCCACCATAGCTGTCAAAGTCCCAGTGGGTTCCAGCCACCACCCTCTTGCCTGTTTTGGGGTCATCCTTCACCACACACTGCACATGCCAGACCAAATGAGCAGCACATCAGTATGTTCAAGGGTGCTTGCATGGTCATGCTTACAGATAGCAAAGGATTGACCATGCAAAAACGCCGCATGGGTTGAATGTGCATCAAGATGTCACACGATAAGATCAGATGAGATTAGTGCAAGGCGATTGTTTGCTTCTTAGTAGCATGCATACATGTACCTAAACACACACAAGTTTCACCACCTTCTCAGACCATCTGCAACAAATGGGAATGCGTGTCACAGTACACTGGTATGCAGGAAATGTGTCGCATGTACAGCGATTGTTCAGCAGGCAAGCCTGCATGGAACCCTCAGAATCTTCACAGTGCGGTCAGACCGTCAAATCTTTCGCAGTGAGACACAAACATAAGCACACAGCAGGCCTGAAGCACACAGCAGCACAGTTTTAGACAATCAAATGCAACAGGAAAAGGAAATACAGAGGACGCTGCTTACTGATGGGCCCCAGTCACGAGCCCAGCCATCGTTGATGGGGATCTCCACAACAGTCACTCCAGGAGTGTCCTCAAAATAAGATCGCGCCTCCGCTGCTGACTGCATGACCAGATACATGGATTCATAGCTGTTGACATGACTGAGCGCCTCCTTGTTCAGCCTCCACATCACTAAGAAAACAGAAGCATGACTGTTGTTGTGAGGCTACTCCAGATTGCTACCTCTGAAGGCTCCCCTCATAATTGCTGAGATGGGTAGTGACTTTTTTCTTTCCTGTTATGTTCCAAGAGTATCAATCAAGTCTTCGTTAGCAGTCTTGGGCAGTTCAAGGCAAAGGCGTTCCCCCACAGGACTCAACATATGCAGCAGTCCACTGACAGATTTGAACTGGGATGGCACACAAGCATGGACTGCTAGACAGTGGCATGATAATCACAATGCAAGACGCAAGCACAGTAGGTTTGAGTATTTGGAGGAGTGTGCATACCTCAGGGTTGGCCATCATGACGACAGGCTCAAATTCGGAGATGGCCTTTGCCACATCAGCATACTGCTTCTGAGCAGGCTTGGCATCTTCTCTCCACAGCATGCCGCTGTCGGGCCATCCCATCCATGCATTTGCATGAGGCTCAAATTCACCTACAAGTGCCACAATTTCAGCGCACTGCAGTTTCTTGATGTGTTTGCCATGCGCACCTTGGATGATACCGACAGAATGAGCAAAAATTGAGGGAGGGGAGGTAGTCGGCAAGCTGTGGTGTGTATTTTGCACACTGGAGCACCATTGCTTGACTGGACCGAAGCTTGAAGCATGTTGAGAATACACTGTGCAGAAAGTCAGGCGGTTGTCTGAATGAATGAAAAGCTTGCATCTGGCATGAAGGGCTTGTGTGTATTGTAGCATCCACATTACACATAAGCCATTTATGCCAGAGGCAAGCTTACATTGTAGCTTATGCAAACATGCCATGCTGGTGTTGCTCTTGTCTTCATCATCAAATGGATCAATGAACAAGAGACAGAAGCAACGGTTTTTGCAATTGCTGCAGTAGCAAAGTGTTGACTGTGTTCAGCTTGCCTGGCATGGTGTAGCCCAAAGATAACGGAGTTTTTCCAGCTGCAGTGGATGCTGGTGGAGCCTCCACGGTTGCAGCAGCAGCCATGATCGTGCTATTGTTAGCTTGTCGCACTGCAGCAAAGCACAGTGTCTTGTACAAACAACGTGGTAAAGACCTGTCAGAGATCGTGAGGCGCAATCCAAAACGGTTGAACCTTACCAGCGCATCTTGCGCGAATCTGGCGTGTTTGGAAGGCGCGCTTCGAAAGCACTGTAGTCGCCCGCACATGAGCTGGGACGATGAGGCCTGCGCAACAAGTTATGTCTGCATCCAGATCTGGAGATAAGGTCGAGCCCCGCGGCGGTCCGTGAACGACGCGTTGCATATTGGATTATTGACGCTATCGCGGTTCGAGACAGACTTTTAAGCAACTGCACGCAGACCGAATCAGCAAAGCAGACAACAAGCAACGCTTTTGTGGTGCTTACGTGCTGGCAAACTCTGGCAGCCAGAAACGGTTGTCATGGGACAGGTCGTCATGATGTGACGTGCTGTTGAGTTTCACTGCGACAGCATACAACTTGGTGAGCACAACAAGCTGAATTGGCGCAGGACCATGTCTTTACTCTTTGACACATGCACGCTGGCCTGTTTGCTATGGCCGTTTGTGCATGCAGTTTCATCATGCCCTCACCTACGACAGCTTTGAAGAACGTTCCGGCGCAAATTCTGCTGGCTGCTGTTGCGCTAAGTTTGCATATCACTGCCCAACGCGAGCACCAAAAACAAATTGACGTAAATGAGTAGGCCGCCGCTGTAAGTGTCACACATGGAACCCACATGGCTGCCATGTGAGACCACACCGAGGTTTCAGAGGCAGAAAGAGCAGTAATTTCAGCTGCGGCCAAACAGGCCAAAATGGGTACGCCTAAAAATATAGCTAGACGTCGAGCGCGTCCTTAACGCAGTAAAAAGGGCCGACGAGTTATTGAACCATAGCGTCTGTCCCATTCGGAAGGCTCCTCGCGTTACCGTCGGCGGTACTTGTATATACTGACTTGTCGGTCTCGACGACCACTTTGACTTTCCGAACTGCTGCAGTGCACACAATCGAGCACCGTGCCAACCTGTTGACACTCAGATTCAGTGTGCAAAGCAAATACGGCAGACTGCTGAATTCTGTGTACAAAGCTCGAAGGTAAGAGCACGATCTCGATCCAGTGACCAAGTGCCTAAACGCGTACGTCGTCAGTGTTGACTGTTGCCGCCACTTATCATCGCTCAATATTTTTTCTGATTGGCAGGAGTCTCGCCGTGTCATCTCTTGATTGTCACTGAAGCTTCGCTTCGCTTAACTGTGCTTCACGACGCACAAGCAAGCATGTCAGAGTCCAGCACAAGGCCGCTGACAAGAGCTGGAAATCATGCCGATGACAGTGCTTACGGGGGCCAAAAGTTTGACGTCGAGAAGACCAACAAAGTCACGGATGGAGACATAGCCCCTGAGCTTCAGCTTAACAGGAAGGGAGTGGGTAAGCAAATGCTGCACTGCGTTCAGACTGGTTGCAGGGGTTGACTCCCTCGGACAAAACACCATGCCCTGTTGGGCATTTCGTGGCACCCACTTGACCATGTACACAAAATGATCATGCTTACTGTGCTGGTCAGCAAGCTCTGCTGTTTTCATGCCACATACCACATGTAGTCATGATAGATCATGCACTTTACCTGAAGTTACCCATATGCCTAAGCCTGTGAGCTGCTGCCATGCTCCTCTGTGTCTTCTGACAAATGGCACACCTGTTCTTTCTGTAGGTAGTTGGTTCAGTGCTGGGTCTGACAAGTGCCACACCTGTTGTTTCCGCAGGTAGTTGGTTCAGTGCTGGATACCACATGGGAACCACCATTGCAGTCCCAGCAGCCATTCTGCCCCTGCCCTATGCCTTCAGTCAGCTCAGTTGGGGCCCAGCCATCATTGCCTTGCTCTTGGGTACATGCACAACATATTACTCCTCCTGGCTGCTTGCTGGCCTTTTCAACTGGAACGGGCAGACATACTACCGTTACAGAGACTTAGTCAAGAGTATCTTTGGTAAGTTTCCAGGCTTCATGAATGCATGCATGCCGTCAATTCCCAGTGAGACGTTGAGTTGCTCCTGTTCGGCAACAGTAGCCTAAGAAACTTGTGCCTTTCAATACTGGGAACGGCACCTCAAGCAAGCAGCAGCATTTGCTATTGTGCTGGAAGTCACAGCTTGCAACTTGCAGCTTGACACCCTGCTTGCTATGATGTATGCCTTGAGGGCATGAGAGTACAGGCCCACATGTGTCGTGTGCACTATTGGCTGCAATGCATGTGCATGGTAGCAGCCCACCAGCACAGGTAGCATTGCTCTGTATTTGACCAGATAGGTAAATCCATTGTAGCAATTGCTGGTCTTTTGTAATGTGGCATGGTTTGCAGGTCGCAAGGGGTTCTATGCAGCAACATTTTTCCAGCAAATTGCTTCATTGGGCAACAACTTGGCCATTGCAATTGTTGCTGGACAGAGCATGAAGGTCAGCACCTGTTTGATTGCCAGCTGCTTGTCTATCTCTTGGTCCAATGTTTGTTGTCTAAAATATATGAAGTGAGGGTTCAAAGAGTCCCATTGCTGCCTTTGCACATCATGGTAGCCTGGTGTCTTGACTTGAGGCATGACAGTGCCCTCTTGCTATCACTTGTGTTGCCTTTTTCTCCCCATGCTTATCCAATTGAATTCACGTTCATTGTTCTGACAGTGCACTTTGCATTGCCATCTGCGTCCCTTCTGCTCAAAAACTGCTCAAAAAACGCTTTTTGCTCGATACGCACTGACAAAATCGTGCCAATGGCCTCTATGTTGCATGCAGGCTCTGTACATCACCTACAACCCAGACGGCGATGCCTTCAAGCTACCTTACTGCATCATTGTGTTCGGCTTCTTCCAGTTCATCATGTCTCAGCTGCCAGACTTACATTCCCTGCGTTTCATCAACGCCCTGTCCAATGTCTGCACCCTGCTCTTCTCTACTATTGCCATCGGCATGTCCATACACAATGGTATGCTCTTGACTGTAGCATCCACAACAGTGTTGATGTCGAGCTACGTCTCTCTCCCTATGCTAAGGATAATGCATCGCACACATATATTGCGAGTGCATGTCCATCTGCAAACAAAACACATTGCTGCTCACCCGCCTGATTTGGCACAGCTAGCTTTTGCATACTTGCTTGCTGAGAGCTCAAGCACTCTCTGAGTGCACTGCATCTGTGACAGCTCAAACACCCTCTGTTCATAAGCACCGCATCTGGGACAGCTGCTTAATAACATGATCAAGCACTCTCATGCTCTAGGGGTACCCTTCCTTGACCTGGGGGAATCCTCAGCTGCAGCAGCTGCCTCAACAAGTGGTGCTTTGCAGGTCACCAGCTAGACAGGAGTACCATCAATTATGAGGTGCCTGGCTCCCTCACTACAAAGATCATGGGTGTCTTCCTGGCTCTGGGCTCCATTGCCTTTGCCTTTGGAGACACCATATTGCCAGAAATCCAGGTCAGTCTGGCGTCCATGTGCAGACTTTGCGCTGCCACAACACAACTTGCATTGTCACTCCATATCACCTCATGTCAATCTGTGTCATCCCACATGCGGTGATATGATGTTATATTGGCGTACGTTACCCTGCAGCTGTTACAGCCTTGATGTCATACGACAGCTGAGAGTGATGCAGTCAATATCAGCCACAGCAACTCAGATGCGGTTTGCTTGACTCAGCCTTGTGTGTGCAGCACTGATCAGGTCATGACTGGCTGATCCAACCTGGTAAGCATGTCATTACGAGCTGTAACTGTACACACCCAAGCATGCCCAGTGAGCAGTACACATTATTGAGCACCTGCAGTATGGCTAGAGACAAGCGCATGGATACTTGCTAAGCAGCCTTGCAATGACCATTGGAATGGCACCAATGACATTGATGATGATGCTGCTGATGCTGATGATGTCATGCAGGCAACAGTGAAAGAACCAGCTATTCTGAACATGAGGAAGGGAATCACCATGGCATATTGCCTCATCAGTTCTACCTATTTCACAGTCGCCATTTCAGGGTATTGGGCATTTGGGCAGACTGTCCTACCCTACCTGCTAAACAACCTGACTACACCCACATGGCCTGTGACCATTGCCAACATTGCCGCCATCATTCAAATCACTGGCTGCTATCAGGTAACACAGCAAGCTCCTGTATGGCTGTTGCTGCTGCTGTGACAATGAAAACAAGTTCCTTGCATAGAGAGACCTGATGACATGTTGTGATGTGGTTGTTCAGCCAGTTTATATGTTGCTACTCAGCTTGTTTGGCTACGCATCAATGGCTCTTGCTTGTATGGCAATCTGGTCTTGTCTGAGCTAATTGATCTGCAGACTGGAACCTGTATATGGTGTGCTAAATGAATTAAAACATGGAAATGTGTGCTGCAGGTCTACTGCAGGCCTACATATGAGTACTTTGAGATGAAGTTCTGTGATGTACGCCAATCCCGTCTCAGCAAACGCAACCTGTTTGCTCGATTCTGCATCACTCTGGTGTACAACGTCATCATCACCTTTCTAGCGGCGTTGATCCCCTTTTTTGGGGACTTTGTGGCTCTGGTGGGGGCTGTTGGGTTCATCCCTATGGACTTCCTGCTGCCAATTATCATGTGGCTCAAGGTCAGAAGACCCCATAGGTGGTGGGCATGGACTGCCAACATCACCATCATTGTGTTCTACAGCATTGTTGCAGTCTGTGCGTGTGTGGGTGCCATCAGGCAAATTCATATCGATGTCGGCACCTACAAAGTTTTTGCTGATTTGGCATAGAATGATGCCGCCATGACTGATGCAGAGTCCTGTAGTCCATGTTGTCATGTTTCTGGTACTTGTGCTCTGGGGAGTTATTATTATTATTATTAGGCAGTACAGTCTGCGGACTTGCCATGCTGCCCTTTTTTGTCTAAAGCCTTTTGTGTCTGGACTGTGCTTCTGTTCCTGATGGGTAGGAAGTGGTTCTTGGTGCCTGTTGTAGTGGCTGGACTAGTATTATATGTATTCTTCAACAGAAGTATTCAAACCCATCTAGATTTTGTGTTTACAGAGTGTGGTCCAGCTTTGTGGAATGTTACTTTTTTTGAACAGATAAGTGATAAGCACCAGATGCTGGAGACAATTCGTGTCTGATCCCTTTTTGTGTCACCCTGCTGCATTTGAGATGCTAGAAATGGTTTAAGTAGCTAGCTATGCAATGGCAATTGGACCAAATGAACGCTGGAAAGACTTTTTTCAGTCTACACATTGAGCCGTACTCTGATTAACCATGCCCTCACAACAAGTGCATATGCATAGAAAGCAAAGGGCACATTACTCAGTGGCAAACCCATGGTCCTCAAACCCACATCCATATGCACTGTGGCCTGTAGCATGTAACAGGTTGCACTGAGCTATACTGTAAAGCCTGTGCTGCCCAGCAGCCAGGCTAGAGTCCTCCAGACTTTGGTCAAATGTATAGCAATCTTCTTCCATGGGTGCATCTTTGCATACTTAGCGGCGTTGGTGAAGTGATTAGCATAGCTGCCTTCCAAGCAAATAGTAGATGAAATGTAATTCTTCTGTGATTATTCTGCTGCTCCAGTCTCAGTCTTAGGCTCTAGCCTTATGCATGGCTTCCAGTCTTATGGCGCAGACGCTGTAAGTCTTATAACGCAAGCTTTTGACCTTGGCTGGCGGCAGCTTATCTGCTGAGCAGGCAGAGTTGATACCTTCTTGCACGTTCTACCGCCACTGCGCTGCGTAGCTATCTATCTATGGTGCCAGCGCAGGACAGTCAGCCTACAGCCTTCAGAAACCTTGAAAAGAAGTTGCAACTGCACAGAGAGCAGCAAATACGTATCAGGTAAGGGCAACGCATATTGCATATTGTTTTTAGGTTGACCAGCCGATCTCACACTCACCAGTAAGTGCAGTAAGGGTCGGAAACACGGCGGCAAATTGGTTATTGTGCCTACGGACTTCTCCGAGGTTCTGGATTTGAGTTTGCCAGCTGCCCACGACACAAAAGGGGTATCTTCTTCCTACATTCAAGCTTTTGACAAGCTTGTCTACAGCTTAGCAAACCACCCTGGTAAGTTCAAATGAGCCTAGTGGATATGCACCATCTGTGAAGTTATCTGTACAAGCTGTCTGATTGTTTGTGGGGCTCTGCAGGCTGTCACATTATCCCTGGCTTTATTGACAGTGCACAGCAGAAGCAGCTGTTTCAACAGGCAGTGACCGTTTTTCCAGAGCTACCTAATCGGAGCAATCTGACTCTGCAGCACGGCCATCTGCCATCACTGTGGGCAGCTGCTCAGCAGGGCTTGTTCCTGCAGCCATTCTACACAGGCAACAACATCAGTCCCAAGAAGGATCAGCTAGCCACAAGCATTCACAGCAATCCTGCTACACCTGCTGAGAGTCAATCTCCAGCATCCCCAGCAGTGACCACCACAGCCAACAGCCACAGCACCAAGGTCTCTGTTGCAAGCACTGACGGCAGTCATGCAAGACATCAACCAGCGCATGATGATGAACATGTTCCGGCTCTTAGCTCCAGGAGTGCATCTGCTGCTCCAGCTCAGCATCACAGCAGCCCTGAGGCACCCTGCCCTCTGCAGACAGCCACATTGGCCACTGATCCTTGTCCTGAGATCCCACCCCATAGAACCTCTCAGCAGCCTCCTGCTCAGTCAAGCTGCTGGTCTACAGACCCTATAGGACCATCTGCAGCATCGCTATTGGAAAAGCTGCGGTGGGTTGCCTTGGGACCTCAGTTCAATTGGTCAACTCGCCAATATGAGAACGAGCCAGGTGTCAAGCCTTTGCCCTCTGAGCTTGTCACATTAGCCCGGCAAGCGGTCCAAGCATGTGAGGAGTTGCATCTTGTCACAGACAACAACAAGGCTGAACCTGTGTATGGGGCAAATGTGGTTGGGTTGCAGACTAAGCATGACTGCGCTGCCACCGCATCATGTTGCTCAGATGACAGAGCAAAACTTTGCGGTGTGGATATGGCCAGCAGCAAGAATGAGGAATGTGGGGCAGTTGATGAAGCCCATGTGTTGTATGAGCCCAATACAGCCCTTGTAAACTTTTACAGGGAAGGCGATACACTGGGAGGTCACAAGGATGATGCTGAGCTGCATAGAACATGTCCTATTGTCAGCATTAGTGTGGGTTGCGATGCTGTGTTCCTGATGGGCGGACAGACAAAAGATGTTGTGCCCACGGCTGTTTGGCTTCACAGTGGAGATGCCGTTATTCTGTCAGGCCCTGCTAGGCAGTGCTATCATGGCGTGCCACGTGTCATGCCAGGTCAGCTTGCATGTGCAGCAGCCATCACAACTGCAACAGATGGTGGTATAACCAACTACATGCAACGAACACGTGTGAACATCAGCATTAGGCAGACATGAAACATGGCAGTGTGTCTGGGTTGTTTGGTGTTGGACTGTTAACACTTGAAAACCTGTCGAACAGTTGGATCCAAGAGGTGCTGGACGAGTGGTTTGACAAGTTCAGCATCTAGTCCAATTGCCACATTATTGTTTGACTGCATACAAGTGTAAAAGGCAGCCTCCTCGGTTGCACCCACATGCTCATGTGTTCATTGCATTGAGAGATAAGGGGAATGGGTGTGCACACCAAACTTCTGACCCAACATTTTTACTTGGACTTTTTGTCTGGCAAGTATGTTTTGCCAAGTCCTGAGAACATACTGACAAGTCCTGGAGTGCCCTTGAATATCAAGTTTGCCCTAGCCTGGTTGCTAGAGTTGGCAAACAAAGCAAGGCCAAAAGCCATGAGCTGTGGGAAAGACAGCCTGGACGAAAGAAAACCCTGCCAGTGAAAATCAGAAAGCCCAAAGAATGCAGAAAAAAAATGCCGCGTTTCCCTAAGATCCAATTTGAGCAGCACGTCCATGCCAAAAGTGAAAAACTCCCTCTGCCGCAAACGTTCTTTGGGCCAGATAGCCTTCCATATCTTGGAGGTCATTTCCACAGCTTCCTGTTCATTGCTGGCGCCGTTTGGTGCACCTGTACATACAGCTCTTTTCAATTCCAAAACAGCTATTTCAGTTCAGGAACGTCATCCCTACACTAGAAATCTAAACTCAGAAATGCCCAGGGACAGTAAAAACGCGTTTCTGCATTGTGAGGATGTTTTAGGATAAAGCACATGACACATGCTACATGTGAATCGAGAGACATTTTATAGCAAACATGACACTGTGTACTCTGCCCACAGCCCAGCAGCTGCAGCAGAGGCAACCTGAAGTTCAGGTGCTAAGTCAACATGGCCAGCTTGCTGCCTAAAATGCTGCTTGCCAACCATGTGTTGAGAATAGTGCATGGGCGTAACAGACCATAGCATACCTGCATCAGTGGCTCTATCAGAGGGTGCAGCCAGCTGGTCAATGATGGCATCAGCCAAGACAGGAGCTGCTCCAAGCACTCTCGCTACCATGTAGCCTGCATAACCAGACGAAAAGCACTCAGTCTGAACACGCTACCATATAGCCTGCATACCAAGGCAAACAGTCAGGGATCAGAGTGATCCTTGCCAAGATGCCACAGGCACAAACAGGTGCTTCCACCACTCAGAGCTGTACTGTCTTCACAGCAGCGCAGGCAACATGCATGTGACTAGCATAAGGCAAATGCATCACCAGGTCAATGCATTCCTGTAACTGCCTAAGAGGTCCTTATATCTGGGCATGTGATTGGCGTACACCTTGTCTGAACCCTCGATCACTGACATAAGGTGAGACCTGAAGAATTGCAAACTGTGAGGACATGGGGAGCTTGCCTGTGGATGGATGCACCATGCCGCCGGTACCCCCAATGCCTAGTGTGCGCTGGGGAAACTTGGGCAGCACCCCGCCCATGGGAATCAGGCAGTATTCTTCTTCTGTCATGGACTTAACCTTGATGCCCAAATGCTCCATTCTACGTCAGCAGAACGAGGCTGGGCAGTCAGACGCAACCAGAGTTTGTACAACTGAGGCAGAGAGAGTCATGCTAAGCTGTATGGTGCGCCGATGTGAAGCCTTGGTGCAATGTGCGCCTGAGCGTAAGCAAGCTGCCTAACAACTGCTGATGCTTGCTTCAAGAGCCTGCCCAACTGTGAGGTAAAGTTTTGAAACAGGGTGCAATACAGACTGAGTCTGCTTTCTGTTGAAGGCTAGTAATGCTAACAGGGTTGCCACAGACACACGCAGGCAAAGCCACCAGCAGCCGCTGACAAAGGCTTTGCTATAGAAAGAGACATATTTTGATGTTTGGGTTGACTTTGACTACGCACATGGGGTTGACTAAGTTTTAAGCATGTGAACATCTGAGAGCTCCGACTACAGTTTGAGATAGAGGTGGAAGAATGAGATGCCACACCTGACTTGGAGCCTGTCTTTCAGCTCTTGAAAGGCAAAGGGAGGTCGTGAAACCAGGGAAGTCTCCTCCAGGAACAGCTTGGTTTTGCTGAAGGGCATGACATACAGAAAAGTGGGCAGCTTCTGATTGGCCGCACGCATTTCTGGCCGGCCCTGCAGAAACAACAATCAACTCATTTATATCAGGATGCAAAATGCTGAGTTTGCTTGCAACTAGCATCAAAGCTAGGTGAAAGCTTGAGCGAGGCTGCTCAGAGGTGTCCGGTAAATGATCGGCAAAACCTGACGTACATGAAAATCTTGTACGCACAGAGTGCATTGAGCCATACAGCAGTATGTTGCTTGCAATGCTGGCTTCCCACCTGCGCTTGCAGCTGCTAACAAGCATGGTGTATTTTGCGCATCTGTGCGAATGTGATTCTACACATCACAGACTCAGATGCAATACAACAGTTGACTTTCCAAAAAACACTAAAGCTTCATAGCATTTGCTGCAATACAACGACACAGCTGTGTGTGCAACCTGCTGCTAACAGAATGCTGCTGGTGTGCACCTTGGTGTGGTCGTCCCGCCAGTCCATGAACAGCATGGTGTCCAGCTCAAAGGGATGGCTCTCCACTTCAATCATCATGCCATATGCTGCTTGATAACCAGGATCAAACTTCTCATCAAAGGTGACAAGCTTCCTGGCATGACCAGTGCAGTCCAGTACCAGAGCAGAGTGTAGCTGACTTCCATCTGAGCAAGTCAGTATGGAACTCCCATCAGCATGCTCAACCTTGGCAGCTTTGGTTTCATGAAATGTCACACCTGCATTTTCATTGACGCGCTGGCTCAGCTGCTGGACAATCTTAGCTCACATTTTCATGAGCAGAGCATGTTCGGTTGTAGTACCAGCTGTAAATGCCCACCATGCTCAACACATCGCTGCAGAAGCTTGCTTTTCAGCTTCGTCCTGTCCACTCGGCCATATGGTCTGTACAAGTACCTGCACAACTCCTCCTCTTTAGCTGCAGGCACAATCAATATGGCAGCATCAAGCAGGAGCTTTCATTTTGTACCGTTCATTATCTTTTCCAGAGTCAAGATGCACTTTAGCTTTGGGCCAGATTATTTCCAGGCAGTCTTGCAAACCCATGGCCTCAAACTCGTCGACCCAGACGCCATAGTTATTAGGCCAATGCGCAAGTGGTGCTGGATCCACTACACACACCTTGTAGCCAGCAGCTGAAACACGTTCTGCAACGGCAATACCAGAGGGGCCAGCTCCAGCTACTACAAGATCAAGCTTGGCAGCGTTGTCCGGATTGTGACTATGTAGCTGGAGAGACTCGAAGGTGGCCGGTGATTGTCGATCGCTGGCAGTCTCTGCTGACGCTCGTCCCGGCGAATGGTGCACAGATGGGTGTTGTGCACTTTGTTTGTTAGGTTTCGTGAGTGTTGCTCGGGCTCTCAGTTTATATGTCCTTGTATCATTCTGAAAGCGATTGAAACCAAGTCGGCGATGGCGGAGAATCACAGCATGATGCAGGCACTGCTTGCCGCAGGGTAGCTGCTGTTGTGGACCCGACAGAGCACTGTGCATTCTCGGTGGCAAATTCAGTTGCGACAGAGACTCAGGCATGTTCGGGCTGACATTGCCGTGCGCCTTCAGCGCTTTGCTTGACGGCAAACAGCCGCTCCTGCACGTCGCTATCGTGCTACATGCAATTGAGCAATAGCCATGCTGTGCCACAAGCTAAGCGCGGGAACCGCCCTGCCCTCTTTCTTGATTTTACAAGCGCGCACGTGATCCTATTTGTTCACCAACTGGATCAACAACACCGCCGCAAGCGTCTACCTGCTGTCTTATAGCGTGCGCGGATTGTGCGGCCTCAACCTGCCAGCATACAAGAACAGCCCCCCATTCTAGCGCACATTCAGGGATTGCCGCCGTGTCTCGAAGCAGTAGCCCTTTGGCAAGCCAATAGCCGTCAGGCAAGCATTGCCCGAGTCAAAGGGATAAGACTATTTGCTTCTTCGCGGACTCAATTTGTGCTGCATACACAAGCACAGTTTGCTTACCCAATCCAGCCTCTTCAGTTGTCGGAGCTACCCGCATCAGGCCGTCGACAGCAGCATACAACATCAGGCAAGCGGCCCTCTTGCGTATTTGCATGGCCTTGGAGCCGCCCTCTCCTGGACAACTTCGTCTGAAGGCTGGGACGGCCATCGCAACAGTTTGTGTCACTGTGGCTTTATTGATGTGGGTGCCATGCACTACCTAAAAGCGCTTGCTGCCATGTTCGCTGTCCCGCATGACTGAGTGCGGTGGTGGTTGCAGGCATGACTGGGAGCAAGACTTGGGCCGCGACAACGTTATGTCAAGCGTCAGACCTGCAGTGAAGTCAGCCTTCAATCACCTGTTTGGTGGGAACAGCAAGCCTTCTGAGCGCCCTTAGAACGCAACATCCCTATCTTTTTCCAGTACAGCAATTAGCACAGCAGAACAAGAGTTTGCGACATTCAGTATGACAAATGCAACTGTGCTCAAGCATGTTGAGGACACAGTCAGCACTTACAGCGAGGAACAACAGCTTGACGAAGCAATGAGAGAGAAGATTGCCAAGTAAGGCCTGTTGCCATTGCCAGTCCTCGTGCACTCTTCAAGCACTGCTCAACATTTCCCTGCTGCTCTCTTTGCATGACTGCATGCCCTGCTGAGCTGCACATCCCCTTTGCAGGCTGTTAGAATCCCCTGAGAAAGACAGTCACAAGACTGCACAGCAGGTAGTAGACACAGTAGACTCCCTCCACAGTGGTCTCTCCTCAGAACACAAGGGTAGCCTCAAGCATTCTGTCTTCACCATGCTGGCAGATGCATCACCCAGCACCCCCCCTGCCGGCAAGCCCAGCCTCTCTCCACCCCCTCCTGATACCCCCTGTGAAAGCAGCACAGCAGGCTCCGTGACCTCAGACAAGCCCAATGATGATGACGTCACAGCCGCCAGCTCCCACAACAACCAGCATGGTGCTCACAACCACAATGACATCTCTCACACCAATTCCCTCAAGGCCAGTTCTGCAGGGACCTCCCTGCATGCAAATGCAAGGGCATTTGTTCCCAATGTCAACGCCCCAGCGTTTGTACCTAGCTCAGCCCATCACATCAATGTGACCTCTTACATGGCTGACAGTCATGCACAAAATGGTTATGCCAATGGTTATGCCAATGGTCACCCCACTGGGTTCAGCCCCAGTGCACTCAGTGGGGCATCCCCACATGAGGCATCCCCACACGCTAATTGGGATGAGGCAGCTGCCACTGAGGCCTCAGGCTACCAGAATGGCTGGTATGAGGGTTACGGTGGTTACGCAGACCCTTACGCTGGGTATGGCTATGGAGCTATGACGCCTGATGGCCTCTTTGTTCCTCAGCAGGTAAAATACAAATGCAAATCATCAAGCGCGACGGTCTCAGTCATGCCACCATAAAGGCTTTAGGTATCTGACCGTATCACAGATCAGATCTTCGCTGATGACACAGAAGTTGTCAATGCACCCGTGTACACATTTGGCCTGCTCAGATATGCTTGTTCATTTGAATGTCTCAGCTGTTGCCTGACATGCACACACATTGCTGTCCATCATGAAAGTCTGCTCAGCCTGCAGGCATCCCTGGTTTTGCGATGCTGTGCTGCTGATGTAGCTGTCTAGCAGCATAGTACCTTCATCATGACCTTGCCATCAATCAATCGTACATCAAAGGCAGAATTGTCAGCGTCTGCATCTGTTGATGGCTTCTGCTACCTTGACCATATCAGCCCCAGCAATGAATGTAGCCTTTGCAGAAGTTAGCAGAGCCCTTCTATATGTCTGCTTTTTAGGTATTCTGCAGGACTATTAACTTTTCCATTGTTTTTTTGCTGTTAATGAGACTGACACACACTGAGCCGTTACTCAGCAATTTAGGATCTTGACATGGGCTCACCAGCAAGCAAAGCCTTCATCTGCCGGCAGTCAGCGCCTGTTTGACACTGCAGGCTGACCCATCATGGGGAGGTATGGGTCCTCAGCAAGGCCCTGTAGGGTATCAAGGCCGCAAACGCAGCAATGGCACTCAGCAAGGGTCCAAGCAGTATGCCATGGAAGCAGACGCTGCTTTAGCTGTGCTGAGGGAGCAGTTCCCTCTCTACAACCAGGACAGCCTGACAGATGTGCTCAAGGTGGGGCCTATCTAGCTCTTTGAATTAGCCATGGTGTGCTCTTGTAATGCATGTACATGTGAATTGTTTTAATGTCAGGAGTGACAAATGTGATAGATGGTGTCTTGCAAAGTCCTGCTTTACTAGTCTTGCATGTGTCTGTTACCTGCACATGGTGTGATGCTGTGCCGATTTTATTCATGTAAGTGCTAGTGCTGACCTGCTGTCTGGGTGCGTGTGGGTACAAATCCCCCCTCCCCCCCTCGACATATATACATGTTTATCAGCCTACGACCAGTGCTTTTGGGCATTAGAAGCAGCTGACATTGGCTCTGAGCAAGTGGCAATTTGCACCCAGTGTTTGCATGATCAGTTGATTTGCAACAACAAATTTGGCAGGCCATGTGGTCTTGCAATCATCTTTTCTGTTGCCACATCAGTAATATTCTTTAGTGAACCTGGACTTGCCACCTGTATCATTCTGGTATTTACGCCTATCTGTAGCTGAATCTCAGGAAAGAAAAGCTTCATACATGTCAATTGTGATGAAAATGCTGACTGTGATGTTGAGGCCAAAACCCCAACTAGGTGGTGTTAACAAATCACACCAGGTCTGGCTGGATGCATGCATGTGAAGCACGCTGCTGGATTGTGATTGGCCAGCGACTCACCCTGCCAGATACTTTGACCAGATAACGTAACGTCTAACCTCATTACACCAGGATGTGTAATGAGGAACGAAAGCTTTGCATCACGGTGACCACCAACTGCCTGTGCAGGTGAATGGGTATGACCTGGTGGGCGCTCTGGATATGCTGGCACAGCTTGAGTCTGAGCAGACTGGTCAACGCAAGCAGTTCCTGCAGGTACTGCGCTTCTTTCACTCAAAGCTCTCAGCTCAGGTTGTTCTGGTCAAGTTGATTCAGGCTATGTGCAGGTTAGGTTGAGGTAAAGGTCTTTGGAAAGACAAGACTTGTCCCACACGTACCTAGCTCATCATGAGGGAAAGCATTGTTGTTATCATTATCATTATCATTATCATTATCATTATCATTATCATTATCATTATCATTATCATTATCATTATCATTATCATTATCATTATCATTATCATTATCATTATCATTATCATTATCAT
>JAABUP010006234.1_pt1 | contig 17212 bp, 24 predicted proteins | sample 5559201 | NCBI WGS metagenome assembly JAABUP01 (sample SAMN10711887, study PRJNA513373) | rock metagenome | isolation source: Antarctica rocks | place: Antarctica
GCTTACAATCAGCACAAAGAAGACCAAAGTGCTGGTTGTCGGCAGAAATGCTGCAGCTCAAGCTGCAGATTCAGTCATCACGCTGCGTGGGGATCCACTAGAAGTGGTGTCCCACTTTAAGTACTTGAGCAGTGTTTTCACCTCCACCTGCACCTTAGACGCTGAGATCACACATCGAGTAGCTGCTGCAAACAGTGCCTTCCAGCAACTCAGAGGGGCCAACATCTGGTCCTCTAGGGCTTTGACCCTGTCTGTTAAAATGCAATTCTTTCAATGCATCGTCATGTCAGTTCTGCTGTATTCTGGAGAAACATGGGCTGTTGTGAAACAACACATTAGCTCTTTGGCTGTTTTTCAGATGAACTGCTTGCGACGCATCTGTGGCATATCCTTGCGCAATCATGTGCCAAATGTTGTCATACTGAATAGGTGCAACACCCTATCTGTGGAGTCTCAGCTGCAAGGCAAAAGACTCAGGTGGCTAGGTCATGTTTTCAGGATGCCTAACGATAGATTGCCTAAGAAGCTTTTGTTTGGTGAAGTCAAGGGGCTTCGCCCACCTGGCCGCCCTAGGTCTAGTTTCAATGATGTTGCATTACGTGATTGTCAAAACTGTCGTATTAGTAGGCCTTATAGGGATGCACAAGACAGGCTGCTCTGGAGAGACAAGACTTGTCCTGCACGTACCTAGCTCATCATGAGCTGGAAAGCGTTTTAATTATTATTATTACTATTATTAGGTTGGACTCCACAGTCTAGGGCTTTGAACTCTTCAATGTCATGTGTCAGCTCCTGTCACCTGGAGAACATAACACATGCATATGTCTACAATTTGCCCATGCACATACAGTGACAACAGCAACAAAGCAAGCTTAGGCGTGCTATGCCACAAGCACAATTTTGCCTTTCATTGCTGACATTGAGTATGGAACACAGGGGCTTGTCTCCACTGTACCAGCCTCAGCCACCCAGCACATTTCAGCTGTAGCCACGATGCAAGGCAGCCTTGATCAGCACCTTCATTGCTCTGGACTCCCTGAGCAGTCTGTGCTTCTGGCAGATGCACATCTTAGACTAGTGGTGGAAGGACAGCAGGTCCCCGTACACAAGAGTCTTTTAGCTCTTGGATCACCTGTGTTCTCTAACTGGTTTCTGTCATCAGGCAAAGCCGACTCATCTACAGACAAAGATTGCTTCCCAATGCCAGGCCACATTGTAGCAGACATTTGTGCCAGCCTCAAATTCCTATACCAAAGGAGTGCCTCACAGTCATCAGAGACCCCCAGCAAGGATCTGTGGAAGTCAGTTGCAGATGCATGACCCATCATACTATTTGCCCATAACTTTGACATGCAAACCATCCTGCAAGAATGCGACACATGCCTGTCACAGAAAGCAGGGGAAGCAGATGGCAAGGGCATTTTAAGGACAATGATACAGCAGTGACATGGGCTGCACTAGCAGAGGAGTGTGGCCTCAGCACCTTGTTGGCCAACGCAAAGCTGTTCATGGTCAAGAACGCTGATCCAGAGTTCTGGCAAAGCCCGGTTTAATTTTTTTTGCCACGCACAAGCTCAGCTCAAGCTGCATGTTGCGCATGCTACGTGCAGCACAGCAAAACATGATCAGCTGGAATAACAACTTCAATGTAGCAACTGCTCCACATGCAACTTGGGCCGAGTCGTACTGCAATGATTGTTGTTCAGCCAAGGTGTGGTGTTCGAAGCGCAGCCCTGACTACAAGCCCACAGGCAGTCATGCCAGCATATCTACTCTCATCAACTGGCAGCAGTCAAGCAATGGTGCATGTCATGGCACCACTTGATACTGTAACACCTGAAGGCATCAAGTACACTTTTACTCTTAGGTCATCAGCGCTTGAGTTCACACCAGGATTGCTTCTTGTCTTACCTCAAGAAACTTTGTTTCCAAGGGACATCTTGTTGCATCAGTGTCACAGAATGCTGAGACTTCCAAGCATAGCTGCTTGCTGCATGGAATTTGGCACGCTTGAGGTTGGCAGCATGCAAGACGAGCAAGGGCTTGACAATGCCCGCCTGTTGAGGGATGTGTCTAGCGGGAGCCAAGCTGAGAACGCCACAGCGAACGGTTGTTGCCCAGTCTACACTGCTTGATTACTGACTCAGTCTGTACATTATATGTTGTTAGAATAACATATTATGCGCCTTTGTGATATGCCTAAAGAACCTGACCACTTTGCTACACATCAAGCAGTAATGTTCAATCGACAAAAAACTGTTTGACTTTGCTAACTCTGTCTCCTGATATCACACACATGATTGTTTGGGTGCAACAGTAAAATGTGTGTGGCCACGATTCGTCAAAACAGTATTACACAGTTTGAATCTGCAATCTGGGTGTTCTGACCCACTGCTGAGATGGCAGAGTAGCAAGTGCAGCTGTTCTGCCTTGACACGGGTATAAAAATGACACCATTAGTAGATGCTGCGATTCATACATCATCTTTGGAAAACGCAGTGACAGTCGCTGACATATCACTGATTGCAATAAGAATACCATACAGCAAGTGACAATGTGATAGCCAATGGCATGACAGAAGAGCGGGGAGGAACTGCCCCTTTCTGCTTCTAAAAACTACTCTTGCAGCAACCAGACGATGCGCCTTCAGTTCTGCAACCAGATGATGCGCCTTCAGTTCTGCATTGCATGTCAAACTGGTGCCAGCTTCTTCAACACAGCCCTTGAGCAGTGCTAGTGCAACTCCTTTGCCTGCCCTGCAGCTTCTTTGATGTCGCTTGCCAACCTGCACATACATCAAAAGGGAATCCATACAGCAGATGCAGCGTCTTTTCTAAGCGCAAGGCTGCAGCTCAGAGTAGTAGCTTTACAATATTGAGAAGCGAGTACTGTACAGTGGTGCAGTTGACCATCTGCATATATGTATAATGGCACAGCGCCTTCATTGCAATTCAGCGCTGTAAAGCAATGCTGAGCCGGCCAAGCACTCAACTGGCAGCACGTTTACCACCAAGTAGTTTCAAATGCTGGCTGGGCCAACAATGAGAGTATGTAGATGAAAGCAACTTCTCCTGAAAAGCTTGGTGTGCAGCATCATCGCTCTGTAATGAACTGAACTAAACTAACTTGGCATACCTTTCTGATGAAAATCACTTCTGCAAGTCCAGCATGCTGAGCTGACTTGTGCATGATTTCCTTGCAAATCTGCAGGCTTGCTAGTCACCCCACAGGTACTGCCACAATTGAGTGTACAGAGGCTGGTGAGTAGGGTACGCCACTGCTGCCTTTGGCTGCCTTATGCCTGTGACCAGCACATACAACTGTATATGGCTATTTTCATGTACCATGCATAAGTATACATGGGACCAGTGTATGCCCTTGACCAATGCAGACGTCAACATGATGCATACACAGAGTGCAGGTAGAGTAAGGATGCATTTAGGGTTTAGGGTTTAGGGATGCAGGCAGCAGACTCAGCATGAAGATTTAAGCCGTGTCACCTGGTTTTGGAGCAACCTCGAGTTGCAAAGGGCCATCCGTATACGTAGTGAGGGTGAACCCATCCTCATTGCACGGGGGCAACCCACCATCAACCGCCAGAAGCACCAATCCCGTATTATCGCACCATTCCTTGAGGCTTTCCAAGTGGAGGTTGCCTTGCCTGTTGACAGTGACAAGGACTGACCGGGGAGGAACTTCATCGGTGACAATTTGTATGTTTGAGTATTCTGCAAGTCATGAGCTTATCAAGTGCAGTAGTCATACACAAGCAGCTCAAGTGGTGAGATGCGTTGAGCTGTGACAGACAATCTTTCAGGCATGACATGTAACAAACACAAGTGCCATGTGACTTTTGCATGCGAGACTCAAAGCCATGTCATGTGACAATCAAAACCTGAATGCTGCATGTGTGCGCCTGTGTCAAAATTTTGCCTCAGCTGGAAATGACATTGTACATGTATTTGTTTTGGGTATGCTATGAGATACAAACAGGTTTCGCAGTGCACAGCTAGAGTGTGAGAGAGTTCATGTGACCACTGCTTCGCCATGGTTGCTTTATGCGTGAGTGCTTAGTGCATGCAGATCAAAAAACAGTCTGCTGACCACATGCCTTGACCCAAGCTGTGGCGACTGATTATCTGAGAATGCTTTGTGTTTGTGTAGTACTACTGTGTAACTTCAAGTTCTTCAGGGATGTGCTGATGCACTGGAGGGTTGCTCAGATGCAGCATGGACCTGCTGAAATAAGTCAGTACCTTTGTCCCAAAACCAATCACACGCAGAAATAGGAGGCAGCTTGCAGTCTGGCTTTCAGACGGTTATGAACTCACCAAGGTGTTCATTGCATGTGCCACTGGCTTGCTGCAACAGACATGCAGAATGCCTGCTGCCTGCCTGTCTCACCTGTTTCAGCATATTGTTGCTTTTCATGCCGTTTTCTCCAGTGTTCAAGTGTTTTATTGCTTGCCAGCAGAGCCTGGAGCTGCAGGGCTTTGTGATCCGTCTGCGCTTTGTCATAAGCCTCCTGAGCCTCCAGTAGGTTCATTTCAGCTTGCTCTACCTTCTGGCGTAAAGCCGTCGCAGACATCCACATAGAAATGACCCAAGGAACAACTGCAGATCCACGTCTACTCTAGAGTGAGATCACTGGACACACAACACAGCTCAAAATACCGAGAAAACTCATACCTCGGGTCGGGTGACACAGCACAAACCCAAAGTGGGAAGGACGATCTTTCTCAGGCTTCACACCTCAGCCGTACATCCACGTTGAGCGCCAAGGCACACGGCTGGGAACGCAAGAAAGGACGATCTTTGGCAAGCCTTGTTGGTGCGCAAGAGCCAAAACGCCGAAGAAGGCAAAATTCTGTGAGGTTATATTAACCAGCTTAAAAGACGGCTATCGCTGATGTGCGGAACGTGTGCCGCACATTGTCGCATACCTGCAATATATGGCTGGGTTGCCATACTAATTGTGAGATATATCATTACTAATTTGGTAAGGTAGCATCGTCACAACTGTTTGCTGTAACCTACTGCTTCGAAGCCATCACACAGCCTTGCCCTGCACGTTTTTCACACCGGCTGCTCCCGGGCGCAGTGCAAGCTTGACATTGCCAACACGAATACACTCTTCTACAAAGTAGTTGTAACTTCGTCCGCAGGTATCAAGCGGGTAGAGCTGAAACTTGGAGGTTTTGTCAGTCCTTTACCCACGAAAACCAGTCATTTAACCACGGAAACCACACAGAGGCTACCCTATACCGCGACTTGTAGTTCGCGCTTCCGTAAAGGACATATTTGCATGCTGTTGCCTGGTGAAATGCTGCTCAGTGAGCAGGCTGTCTTGGACGCAACCATGCTGCCAAACAACCACTTCTGACTGTGCTTACTCAAGCACGGCTTTGTATAGATTACAGTCTGCGGTAGACCACACTGGTGTCACATGCGTCTGCAATAGCCTGTATCCTGATGGCTTCTTGCTGCTGCCCTTGACTGGCCTCAAACTGCGCCCAGGCTGTCAGGAGGGGCGGGTGGGGTGGGTCAATAATTGCCCCCTGCTGAAACAGCCTTCTAGCCTGGGAATCATCGCCCTTTTTCGTCTCAAACAGAGCCCACTCCATGATGAGCGATGGTGTCCTGCATCAGCATTGACAACTCTGCATTGATTGCAAAGCAGGTCTGTTGGAAGTGTCTCAACTTGTCATTGTTGCTGTAGCAAAGGCTAGATAGTGACAAAGTGATGGACACACAAGACCCAAATGAATGTTAACAGCTTATCTTCATGCTCACTTTGGTCTTCTGTGCCTGACAGCACCAGGCCCTGACTTTCTTACCCGCCTCTGTTACGATAGCATGCCTGACAACTTTCGCCACAGAGAAAAACACAAATCATACAGTCTGCCAAAAGACACAAGCTGTACACATGTCAAGCAAGAATGGGATCCTGTCTTAAGAGCTTGTTGGCTTGTATTATCCAAGAGTGCAGCCGTGACCATACTACGCGTAAGTTGTCCCTAAAAGGGGAAGTGCATGCATACAATGCAATGTTGTTGGCATGATCATCAGCTGCACTGGTTGTCCTGTTTAGCTACTAACATATCAGCTGTCTCTACACACAACTACTGTTGCCACAGGCACAAGGCATCACACAAATCCTGCCTTCAGCAGGCATTTTGCAGGTAGGATGAGGGTGGAGGACTGATCACCTGGGACAAATGACGCAGCCCTGGGCGTACAGACCTCTCGCTTTCTTGGTGTTCCCTTGCTTGGCTTCCATGGTAGCCCAAGTCTACAACAGACGCTCAAACTCTGTGTGCTTCAGACAGCATACACACATGCTGTGCGTTCACTCACGTATCAGATTGGCCGCCATGCAACACTTTGCTCGGGTGGAACATAAAGTCAGGAAAGTCTGCAAACCTTTCCACGTACATGTCGCACAGTCTCAGGTCGAATCTGTAAAGTGTGCTATGCAAAAAATGGAGGTACGTGACAGCAGGGGTGTGATGTGGTGGAAAGCAGTTTTTCAGATTTCTCACCTGGTAAACGTAGGGGTTACGTGGGCTAAGCTCCAGGGCCCGAGCAAAGCACCTGCCAGACAACAAAAGAGCTGTGATCAACAAGTTTCATGGGATCAGCCCGCCATTTGAGACAGGAAGTGTGTCTGCTCAGTCTTGCTACGATCCACCAATACAGTCCACCAATTCTTGCTGCAGTCCACCAGATTTTGCTACAGCAAAATGTGTGCTCCAAAACTTCATTCAGTATGTTGCACTCAGAGGTGTGGAGCCAGCTGTAAATCATCAGACATCCTGACATGAAAGCACATGTGAATGTCCAGCAATGCCAAGCTGGTGATCATGCGCATGAACAGCAAACGCAACACTGGTGAGGCGAGAACCCACAAATCAGCTTTCGTCAGCCAAAACTGTCAGACTTGCTTGAGGCTCTTTGTGCATCAATATCACAGGCGTGGCAGGTCTCTCACACAGTCTGAGTCAACAAACTCTGACAGTCACTCTGAGTTAGCCCACTGTCACTCTGAGTGGCAAGCAGTTGCTCTGAGTCAGCACTCTGAGTCACAAACAGTCACTCTGGGTCAGCAAACTCTGACAGACAGAACAAGTCAAAAAGTTCAGTCCAGTTGTGTTGCTTTGCAAGGCCCTGCTGTACAAGCTGGATTGTGCAGACACGGCACTTGTGGCAGTGTGACGGTGGCTTGACTCCGAAAAAAGAAGGAAAAAAGCGGCTGGACTCACCTCCTGGCAGGTCCGTAGTGGTCTCGCCGCCTTTCTAGCAAAGCCCAGTTCAGCCAGGTGCGTGCGTCTGTAGGAGCGTCCGCTGCCGCCATTGCAAAGAGCTCTGACGCTCTCTGAAGTGGAGAAATGACATTGTAAGTCCTGGAAAGTCATCACTCTGCTGATAGCAGTTGAAAATTGAATGTAACAATCAACAGACTGCATTAATAAAAGCAGTAACGATAGCAGAGCAACACTGCTCATAGGTCAGCAATGTTACTTTGCTGCCTTTACTGCTTCTACTGCTGCAGTCTGTTAATGGACAGATTCAAGTCGGGACTGCTATGATTTCATCTGAATATCTTCGTTAATACACATTGTATGCAGGTCCAAATTGCTTCAGCATAGCAACAAGTCAACAACAGTACAGTCATTTGCGACAGTGATGACGTGCAATGGCAACTGACTGCTCACTTCAAGCTCCGCCTGCTTCTTCTCAAACTGTGCCCAGCCTCGGTAGAAGCGGGAGCTTCCGCCCCGTTTGGCATGGCCCTCCTGGAACACTGCACGAGCCCTGGCTTCATGTCCCCAAAAGGCCTCCACATTGGCAAGGCCCTCATAGCACAGCAGCGCACCAGAATCTGCCGTGACCACAAATGACCTGATTATTCAAGTGGATTCTGTGAGAGCGCAAGCAGGCAATCACAGCTTGCAGGATTTGGATGAAAAGGAGTTGACCAATCAGCAGTCACAACTGGACTTCACTGAGTATCAGCCAGTTTGTTGCAGACAACATGCAGTAGTCTTACACAGCAGGTCGTAGTTGTCAGGTGTTACATAAGCACAACAAGGTCGTTTCAAGGGCAAAGGACTCAGAGTATGGAACATCTGGGAAGGCAGCAAATCCCGTTGACTGGATTTTTGGAGGGCAAGGGTCATATTACTCCACCCCTCAGCTTGCACAGCTACAGGATCATGACAGCAAAGGCTGACCTGCCAGCTGTCACCTTCAGAAGAGCATTGCACAGCCTCTACTTAACTTTTCCACAGCAGCTGGCACCAAATTGCTGACTATTGCCTACACATGTCACCTGTACTGTTGGAGCATAAGCACTCACCCTGAACTCTACATTACACTCACACACCCTATCATGCTGGCCTGATCAGGAAGTAGTAAACTGAGATTCAAAATGTCAACACCTAAGCAAAAACACCAAATCTTGGATCTGTAAGTAAACAATTCCAGCATCCTCAGGGGCGCTTTGCGTCTCGCTGCATTGTGTGGGATTGTGAGATGAGGTTAAGAGCAGGGGATAAAACACCTGTGTGGAAGTAATACAGCGTCTGCTGTTCTATTCTGTGTTGGGGTCAGGTATTGTTGTTGCCATGTGCAGCAGCAGGCAACGTCCCAGTATTGATGGCTTTTGCTTCAGGTCATGGGCACAAGGTGCACCAGACAGACAGAGTGAGCGCCTCCCAGGTTCCAAACACAGCGTAGTCCACTACACAGTCTTCTGTGTTTGCCAGCAGCTCTGTTTCTGTGTCAATCTGGTGACGATAGGCTGTTGCACAAGATTTGAATCACTCATATCCATAAGTCACATGACCTGACTCATGGATTGGTCTATGGACCAATGCAGTGAAAGTGATTGCTCCAAAGCAGGTCCAAAGCAGAGAGGGCCAACCTGTGCCTTGCATGCCTTCAGTGTAGCACTGCGCAGCCTGTTGCAAGTCTCCTGTCTCTTCTGCCATTTGGCCCAGAGTGTGCCAAGCATGCCCATTGCAGGGATCCTTTGACAGCACATGCTGCAGTTGCGCTTTAGCGTCCTGCGCATATCGACATCATAGTGTTCAGTGCAAAGTGCTGATGTGACTTTTGACTGTCATTCTGGGCAGTGAATGTCAGGTGTGTTCTTGTTGCAGGAGTCTGGGGTCATGCTGCAGCTGTGCTTGAGGATCTCTGCGCACACAGGAGAGTCACACACTGCAATGACAAGGGCTTATGATGTCTTGAGCTGCCTTGTATGGTCGTAGTGCCATCTGCATACTCCATTCCAGGGGTGCTTTGGCAAGTAGTATGGTACCATACACCCAGCACAGGCGAGACCTGTGAGGACTTCTGTCATACAGGGAAAGAACAAGTGAAAAGGCAGGACTGTTACCGCTACTGTCACTGCTATACTACTGCGACTGCTACTGTACACTGAGCAAGCTCCATGTCAAATTCGACCGCAAGTCATCCTTGCTGCAGATCACAGTGCAAGAAGAGAAAAGGTGTATGCCTTTCGGCCGCCAAGTAGTGGGAGCCTCCTGAGGTGGCAGCCCAGCGCCATCAAGGGATACAGACAGGGCTCATTGACTGACCTCTTTCTCCCCATGTTGCCTTTGCCACTGCGCAATGCTGTGCCGGATTTGTTTGTTGCCAGGTTGCAGTCTGAGACCGTCATGTAAAAGCTTCAGGCCACGATTCACATCCCCAGCCCTTGCCTCCAGGGATCCCAGGCCCAGCAGGGACTGCAGGTGCTGGGGATCTGCCTCGAGGGCTAGCTCATACAACGACCTTGCCCTAGGGATGTTCGACCTGTTGGCCTGCAAAGAGGGCAGTACATTGCCTTGTTGAGCCACACATGGCTGACTGCAAGCATTGCTAGAGTTTTTTTTCTTGGCTAGGGATCTCATATCCAGTAGAGATGTGAGAGCTGAAACCTTTGTAAATGGCATGAAGTCAAGGAGGAGTTATCAAAACTGCCATCAGCCGTACAGTGGTGATGACCTTTACACCTGCATGCTGTGTGACTTCCTGCTTCTTTTGCAAAGGACATTGAGCACGATCAGCCGCACAATAATGCTGTACTTTACACATGCATGCTGTGTGGCTTTCTGTGTCTCGCGCACAGCACATTGAGCGCAATCACAATGCAGGGGCTGACCTCCATTGAGGCCCAAGCATTGAACAGGGGGGCGTGAGGGGGGCAGTTATCAGTGCCTTGCTGGAATAGCTGCTGCGCTGCTCTGTAGTTGCCCTGATTAGACTCCAGGTATGCTATGCCCTGCACCAAACATGTTGCCCTCAGCACTTCGTGGCTGTTATATGATTGCCTTCTGACGTGTAGGACTATGCTGCTCATTGGTGCGCTGTGGTGTGCTATGCTGTGCTATGTTGTGCTATGCTGCGCTGTGATGTGACAGCGCAATAATGTTGTGCCCACGCAGGCCGGGATGCCACGAATCCCAAGCAAAAAGTGTAGAGAGTGCCAGAAATGTCAGCATGATACTTACTTGATATGCAGGTGCATGATTACGGTCAACAACAATGGCACGCCGGTACCATTGGCGGGCTTGCTGCAGCTTGCCGCTTTTCTCTTTCGCTCTTGCATTTGCCTGAAGACAACCGAACAAGCTTTTGAGAACATAATGATTATTCATTTGTGCAAATGTCCATCACCTGACCTCCAATGCATTTCAAACAGCTCTGATATTGGCATTGTAACTTTTGCTCTGAACATTAAGGTGGTAGAGTTATGCAGAGGTGACAATCTGCAATCAAGATTTTGCACAGGTCAAGAGCACGCCTTCTGTGTTTTGCACTGCTGCTGATTGACATGTAGCACAACAGATGCAATCGCTGGATCTTAGCGGAACAAGCCACAATCAGGACACAATCATACAGCAGGCAAGTCATAGAGAGCACAGCCGTCAAAACAGCACAAGGTCATGTCTTCAATATCAGACCATACAGACCACGAGTTCATGTTAGTATCCAGCAGCTTTACCACAATGATGTCAAGGGAATCAGGTTGGATTCCAAGGGCTTGCTCATACAGCGTCCCAGCTTCCTGCAAGCTGCCCTGCAGTACTTTAGCATCCCCCCAAGCCTTTAGTACAGACACTTGCCTGTCCGTTGCTCCTCTGGTCTGCTCTGAAACCAGAGCTTGCGAAAACAGGTCATCTGCTTTTGCATAGCCTCTGTGCTTGACTTCAAAACCGGCCCATGCCTGCAGTGATGTGTACTGTTAAGCCCAACAATTGTCACTTGCATGCACAAGGAGACAGTCTCGCTGGTACCTTTCATGCAGGAATTTTGCTAGTACAGGTCAGGCACATCTTGCCTTATCAGACAGAGGCGCTGTCTGCTATGTATGTCGGTGGTCTTGATGTGCTCTATGGCAGGGAGCCTAGGGGCAAAATCTAATGCAACTGATGCATTAACTTGTGTCCATCTTCAAAACAGCCAGCCTTGTGCAGGCAGCAACTCAGGATATGCATGTGTGAGGACTGTGAGCTTTCTGAGGAAGTGTGTCAAACCTGTAAAGCTATGGTGCTGAGAGCATGTGCTGCAGCAACAGCATACATCTTCCTGGCATTATCAGTGCGACCTTGCTTGGCTTCAAGATTGGCAGCAAGCAAGGCCATGTAGCCATTCTTAGGCCACTGCTGCAGCCCTTTATGGAGTTTCTGCAGAGCCTCCTGGGTTTTGCCTGATTCAACATAGTATGATGATGTTGTGTGTATTACTTGTGAACAGTGACAGGCTTTGAGACATGTATACAATTGAGGAAAGGAACATACCCTTGGCAGCAAGGCTTTTGGCGTAAGCTGCTAGCTTCTTCTGCGCGCTGTGGTGTGTGCTGCGGTTTGGTGTTTTGACAGGTGTTCGGGCTGGAGCTTCAGCTTTACAGGAGCACCTTGAAAATTTCGTCTGCTTCAACAACGAATGCTGTACGCGCTGCGCTGGTCGATTTGAAGGTGGTTCCAGCTGGTCGCGCTTTGACCCACTTTGCAAAGGAAAGTGCCCAAAAGGTTGCACTGAACCGTGCATCCTCTACTGGTGCTTTTCACTGTGACGATGAAGTGTTGGCCAGTAACAGTCAAATGCAGGCACGCGCGTTGGACGCAATGACTGGCGGTTACGCCAGGGGGTGCGGCAAGTGAGAAGATCAATATTCTGCTGGCCAAGTCAAAGCTCAGCAACGTGCTTCTCACCCGCCATGGTGTGATGCCTTAAATGGTCTGACGTGTGAGAGCACATTCACATGAAACCATGCACATAAGGAGAAAGGCTTAGGTCAAAACATGTCGAGCAACAGGCCGTTTGTCCGTCAGGCGCCCTCTCAAGCATTTTCTGTCTTTAACGGTCTGTGTCAAGTCAGCACTGTCAACCTCTGCGATGCATGTCATTGACACATATTGCCCTACCTGCTGAGCGAGTACAGTAGGGCCCATAAGTATCGGTCGGACCAGCAATACGTGCGAGCTCCGACATTATTATGAAGCGCAACTCTGTGTGCAAGCGGCGGTCCTTCCGAACACAGCAAGTCAACCAGCACACCTTTCTGTGTACGGCTTTACTGGCGCAACAAGCGCTTGTAGCGCATGTGTGGCGCCGGTAACAGCAACAGGTCTGTGACACTGAAACAAGGCTGACAGCACGGCCCCAACTTGGCAGCTATGCGGCACGCGAAAGACATACACAACGATAGCCTGTGACACCCTCTTTGACTTGTAGTATCCAGTTTTATCAGTGAAGCAGCAGGCATAGAACAAGAGCGTTTGCACAAGAAGGTCCAGAAGCTTGCTGCCTAAACAAGCTTTCCTTTGATAGAAGGAGAGCCTGTTCAGTCAGCAAGGCTTTGTTTTCAGTGAAGTAACTTGCATATGCACAACACAGCAGTGTACTTACCAGCTCCAGAAAAAATGCCAGAGTCTGGCCCTCCCCTTGCCCCTTGACTTCGACGCAGACTGCGCCAGCAGCTTTCTTGCTGAGCAAAGACTACCCCAACTTTTGAACGAAGTCTAAAGCTTTGGCTTTCAAACTTGGTCACGTAAGATGCAAGACCATGCTGAGTCACTGGGTTGTCATGGTCATGAATGGCAATGTACCATGCCATCTCCGGCAATGCAAATGTCCTGATCAGGACTTATGGGCCCCACTGTAGTGAGACCCACATGCATCAATCCGCTGCAACGTTTTGTTTCAGCTTAGGCTTGTAAACTCTTGATTTTTGGTAACTTATTAACAATGTTGTACATCCACTATGGCACCATGGATGCTGTACCAACTGCAACAGCACTTAGGCATCACATGCAAATATCCAACACAGCTGAGGTCAAGGGGCACATGACAGACAGTACATCATCAAGTTTTCAGTTTATTAGATCACAATCAGCAGAAAGGCTAAAAGCTGCAATGGCATCAACATGTGAAATCACAAGCAGGCTGGCCAACTGTCAAATAGTCATGCTAGGTCAGGTCTAGGCTGTGTGTCAATCCAATGATGTCCTGAAGACAGTGTTATCTGCATCTTGCCATGGACAACTTAAACAACTGTGGTGCCAGCACCTGCTACACCACCTTGTACAGGGGTGGCAGCTGATGTTGGGTAGGTGGTTGTTGTGGCTGGGTAGGTGGTGGTTGTGGTGGTTGCCATCTGTGTACCTCTGGTGGATGCAACGTTGTCGTTGTAGCGTCTGGTTGGTGCAGTGCCCAATACGGCTAGCAACAGGGTGTTGAAGATGGACAGCAGCACAAAACCAGCCAGGGCACAGTCAATGCGCTTGTGAGTGACCCCAAGCATTGTTGAGGCATCTGCACTGCTAGGGTAAAGGCCAGTGAAGTACTCGCTTGCACCTCCTTGTCTGTAGATCTTGTTCCAGACTGCAAGCAGATGCCCAGTGTTGAATCATGCACATCATCCTAGCAGACCACGCTGCACAGCAGTTAAGGGGCTGGTTTGAAAAACTTACTGTTTGCGTAGACCATGCACAACACGGTGTTGACTGCCTTGAGCGCGACCAGTCCGGCGTGACTTCGATGATAGCCCTGCAGGTGATGTCAGCGATGGCGGAAAGCATTGTCGAATCGAGAGCTGACATTAACAGACAAATACAACAGGTCGAACATACATAGAATATCCGCAACCAGGCGCTTACCGAGAGGTGTGTGGCAGCCAAACAAACCAGAAGAAATTCAAAGCAGATTATCCACCACTCGAACTCCAGCGCCGTCTTGTCAAGCACTGCGTAGCACGTCAAGTTCGGAATCGACCGACCACTGGAACTCAAAAGCCTTCTTGACACACACAGCAGACCAGATTAAAATAACAACCAAGTCGCTGGTAGCACACTAAGAGGTGGACGAGACTTACTCTGTCGCTGACAGGCAGCAATGCCTGCTAGAAGTACGAGCCATGACAAGAAGATACACCCAAGAATTCCTGCTCCTGCGCCCAGATGGGCCGGGTGGTGTCTCACTGGAGCCATGACAGCGATATGACTATTAACGGTATGTTGGGCTGAACGGCAGCAGGAGGTTGCGGCAGTATGCTTCAGGAACAGCTGCTAAGAAATTCAAGTAATCGCAGTATTGACTCAAGCGCTTCGTGAATATTGACTCACCGACTCTCCGAGCGACCACAAGATCCTCTCAGAGTATTTCGTGACTAACAGAGTTGGTGAACGTTTGCCCAATCCACGCGTGTCGAGTCTCTGCCCGGTCTTAGACATTCCTTTGGCTTGATGGGGCTGGCAGACTCTGCAAAACTTTCTGAAGAAAAGCAATGCCCTGTCATGAATATATGAATGCAAAATTTGCTGCATCGTGTCTGTCTAACACACCTGACAAGTTCACATGCTACGCTTACACACTTGTGCAGGAGCTGGCATGCCAACTTGCGCAATGTTTACTGCTGCAGTTGCTGATGAGGCTGCGGGACATTTTGGGCAGCTCTGACCAAATTTGTATATAGGACTTTGACTCCCTCATGCACTGATGTATAATATTCGCTGCACAGTTGGTGTATAGTGCATGTAAGGCCTTACCAACCCTAGGGCCAGAGCGTGCAAAATCACACGTTTTATTATCCCTATCTTAGTATGTAATTTGTGCATTGCAGAGGTGGGACTTGCAACACATGTCAACATCAGAAGTGACACATGCTGCATGTATGGCAAAACAGTACTAGAATAAAAGACATCCGCAAGCACAAATGTGACATAAAATACCACATGATGATTACATCTGAAGATTTTGCACTCTGGATTGTCAGCCATTCGGAATTCCACTACCATCCACGCAGAAGACTGATCTATATTTGCCCACAATTGTCAGGTTGACAACTTGATTGCTCAGCTCTGTCAACAATATGACAGCTACAATACTTTCACAATCACACACAAGCACAAACAAAACCCATCAGCTACCCAGCAGTGCTTTTAGTCATGGTCATTCAACTTATCTTCCACACAAGCTCTATCAACACAATACCCTTCAGTGGCAGTACAGCTGCCTGCATCCATTTTTCTACTATCTTTGGAGTCCTGTATAGCTTCATGAACATGCCAGGCTCTATTATGGGTACAACAGGTGCTTTGATTGGTATAAAAATGCATGGAGAGCTGCACCACAAGACTGCCACCGCAGGGATCCAGCCTGTTCTCACAATCAGTGCGGTCTGTGTGTGATGAGCTCACACAACAGTCTGACCATTGCCACCCTCAAGAGGTGCTGATGCACCTCCCAAAGTTCTGGTGCTTTGCACACCAGCAGCACCAGGCCCTGTTGTGATTGGGGCTGAGGACGTGTGGGCTGGCTCAGTTCCCAATGACAGAATCAGCAATGCATTGGAGGCTGCCAGTAGGATGAATCCAGCAAATGTAGTTCTGACAGCCTTAATGCCATAAACACCATAGGCTCCATTGCGTCGGTTGTTCCAGTCTGCAGCAGAAGCGATTATTTGAGGAGTTACTCTACGCAAGCAGCCCTTTACGACTAGCTCACATGACCACAAAAACTGAGCAGAGGCCGTGCACATTGTAATCAAGCAAGCCAATTTGCATACTTCAATCGAACAAGTGGGCTTGCAAGCAGCAAATGCAGCAGGAAAATGCACTGCAGGTTGACATGACCTGTTGCACTCAATATTAGCATTGTAGCCCAGCACAAGCGTGAGACGAAAGGTCGCACGTTACAAACAGCATATAGGTGGGAAGGCTTACTTTGAGCGTACAGCATGATTAGTGCTGTATTGACAGCCTTCAACGCGACCAGCCCAGAGTGTCCTCGGCGAAAGCCCTAACATAGCAAGACATATGGTGAGACTACAGCTCAGGCTGTGAAAAAAAATAGCATATCGACAACAGCGCGGGCCGTGTGTACACACTTGGCGGGAGTAGCCTATGATAGCAAGCGTGAGGGTCGCAGTCTTACTGTCAGCTCGACCGCAGCCAGCAACACCAAAAAGAACTCAAATGCAACAATCCACCACTCGAACTCGAAGGCGTTGCGATTGTGAGCTGCAGACACAAAAGGCTGTCAGCCATCTGAAGCCAAAGATCAGCTAGGCAAGCGACGGCTATTACAACATCGCCACAACGGAGTGATGAAACAGGATGGGCATTGGCCACCAGCGAACATCAGAAACACGCACACCTCTATGTTGAACTGCCGACAATCCACCGACAAGCACACACCACGACAGAAACACAAAGCCGAGCACGAGCGCGCCAACGCCCATCTGCGCTATGCTACGAGAGCTGGTGTTGGTGGAACGAGCTCCCATTCTCGCCGTGTCGATATAAGCTTAAAGCCAGCGACAGGAGAGGTAACGATCAATGAGCAAGTTATGATGTGTGTGATGGGTGCACAACTGCAGTCGGAGCATTACGCCATCATCTCTAGCCAAAGACAGCAGCCCATTGCACAGGTGTCTGCTGCACGGTGCGTCACGTCACTTGTGAATATAATGGCAACCTTATGGCACCTTCCCAATCAAGCCATTCAGTACATGCTGCAGCAGGTCCTCCAAGATTGGCGCGTTCGTAACCCTGCAACCCGCCGATCTTTATTAGCGTCATTCATGTGGGTTGTGCCTTCGGGTCAGCGCACATGTGATTAAATTCATGTTCAATACCACCCCTCTGGGTCAATCAGCCTCACCACTGGCCTGACGAGCGGAAACGGTTGCTGGTCTCGC
>JAABUP010006236.1_pt1 | contig 17203 bp, 23 predicted proteins | sample 5559201 | NCBI WGS metagenome assembly JAABUP01 (sample SAMN10711887, study PRJNA513373) | rock metagenome | isolation source: Antarctica rocks | place: Antarctica
GCGGCGCCAGGTTGGGCGTGGGCGCTTGCGCCGAGGGCGGCGCGATCAAGGGGGCGTAGGCAGCAATCATCAGCGGTCCTCCTCTCCTCAGTCTACTCCACCTCTGCCCAAACCTAACGTTGTAGTATTAGAACGATGATGGCGCTAGCGCTACGCGTGGTGTAGCGCCCAGGGTAAAGGGTAGCGCTATCGTAGCGCCAAGGCCCCGTTTTCCTGTGTGAATCGTAGCTCCATCGTAGCGCCATGCCTTTAGCACTAGAGCTACGCGTAGCACCATGTTTTGAGGGCCAATGGCGCTATTTTGGCGCTAAAATAGCGCCACGATCTGAGGACCTGGAGAGGACTGCTCGCACCCTCTCGGAGGGTGGCGGTGGCGTGTCCAGGAGGGCTAGCGGTGGCCGTCTAGACGGGGCCGCATGACACGCCGGACGGCGACGATGAGCAGGACGGCGAGAGCTACATAGCCGCCGACGAGGGCGGCGGCAAGGACCGCAGCCAGGATGGTAAGGGCCGACGCTTGACAGCATGGGCCAGCGGAGCGAGGAGGCCGGCGACGGGGCCGGTGAGAGCCGCGAGCACGAGGGCGTACAGGCAGAGCGTCCAGACGCGGGCGCGAGCGTGGGTGTCGTTCATGTGTCACCTCTGGCGGCTCGCCAGTCTCGCAGACGATGCCGCTCGTTACTGTCGTGTGGCATGCCCCTTCTTGCCGGTAATACCTGCCCTGAAGGATTACGCCAAGTATGGCTAGCAAGAATGGGCTGCTCTACGGGGCGACCTCCGGCGACCAGCTAAGCAAGACAGGACGGATGAGGTAGCCAGGTATAAGTATCCAGCACATCGAACAGTTTAGCGCAACGCTGTTCCGCTGCTTGTCCCACCTCTGATTGGTGTCCAGGAACAGCCGCCTTTACCCGCTTGCATTTATAGAGGGTGGTCTATATAATGCAGATGGGCATTGATCGTCGTCAAGTCGGAGGAGGTGTGACGGTGAAGCACGATGGGGAGGCGCGCGCCCGGATGGTGACCACGGCGGCCGATCTATTCGCGCGCCGGGGGTATCACGCCACCGGCCTGAACCAGATCCTGGAGGAGAGCGGCGCCCCCAAAGGCTCGCTCTACCACTACTTCCCCGCGGGAAAGGAAGAGTTGGCCGCTGCCGCGCTCTCGGTCGCCGGGCGGGAGATCCTGGCGACCATGGATACCGTATTCGAGGGAAGCGAGAGTGTGACGGCGGCCATGGAGACGCTGACGCGGGTGTTTGAAGGGCGCATGCGCGACTCGGGGTACCAACTCGGCTGCCCGGTCGCCACGACCGCCCTGGAGGAAGCCGCGACGAACGATCGCCTGCGAGCAGTGAGCCGGGAGATCTACCACGCCTGGAGCGCGCGCTTCGCGCGGGCGCTGGTCGCGGCGGGGTGGCCGGAGGAGCGGGCGGCGGCGCTTGGGGTGCTGCTGCTAGCGTGCGTGCAGGGGGCTTTCCTGCTCAGTCGCGTCGAGCGCGACCTCGCGCCGATGGAGACCGTCGCCAGGGAGCTTGAGCTCCTCGTGAGCCGGAGCCAGGCTGGGCGGGAGAGCGCACCCGCGGAGGGCGACGGATAAGGGATCACGACGCGACGTGGCGGCGTGGCGTCCGCGAGACGGCGCAGGGTGAGCGGTCGCCCTCCATATCTAGTAGGCGTCGCTTTCTTCGCTCATTTTATATAGGCCAGTCTATATAGTAATGAGCAAGGATTGAGATCGGGCGCGGAAAGGAGGTCGTGCGATCGAGCACGATGGCGGAGCAGAGCGCGGCACCCGAGGGATCGCGACGAGTCGCTCGGCCGGCTTCATCCAGGGGCACCGCCTTGGACGATGCCATCGGTCATCTCCGGCCACCCACGACGCGGCTGTCATCGAAGAAAGGAACACGACCATGAGCAAACCGAGAATTCTCGTTATGACCGCGGCCGGCAGGACCGGCCTCCCCACCGCCCTCCACCTCCTGGACGAGAGCTTCCCCGTCACCGCGCTCGTGCGCAAGGAAGATCACCGCAGCGCGCGACTCAAGGCCAAGGGCGCCACCATCGTCGCCGGCTCGGTCACGGACGTCGACGACATGAGGCGAGCCATAGCCGGCGCGCGGCGCGCCTACTTCTGCGCCCCTATCGGGGAAGGGAACCTCACCGCCGCCGCTGTCTTCGCGACGGCCGCCGCCGAGCGGGGGCTCGAGTCGGTCGTCGCCATGAGCCAGTGGCTCGCCAGCCCGGCTCACCCGGCCGTCCACACCCGCGAGACGTGGCTGGCCGACCGCCTCCTGGCGTTGTTGCCGGACACCGCCGTGACGACGATCAACGTCGGCTTTTTCGCGGACAACGACATGCAGACCCTCGCGTACGCCGCCCAGTTCGGGCGGTTGCTGCTGCCGTACGGGTCCGGCCGCAACGCCCCGCCGTCCAACGAGGACATCGCCGCCGTCATCGCCGAGATCCTGGCTCGGCCGGAGGGCCACGCGGGCAAGACCTATCGCCCGACGGGGCCTGCGCTGTTGTCCGGGGAGGACATGGCCGGCATCCTCTCGACCGTCCTCGGGCGCACGGTCCGGTACGTCGACGTCCCGCTCTGGCTGGTGCGGAGGATCATGAACGGCATGGGCTTCTCCGACTACGCCATCGCCCAGACGAGCGAGTACTACCTCGAATATCAGCGCAATGCCTTCGCGGTCGGCGCGCCGACCGATGTCGTCCGGCGCATCACGGGGCGGGAGCCGGAGGATTTCGAGGCCATCGCCCGGCGCTACGCGGCGTCGCTGCCGGAGGCCACGCCCCGCCTCGGCGCGCAACTCCGCCTGATGGCGCCGATGGCTGCGGCGCTGCTGCGCCCCCTCCCGCGAACGCTCCCGCCCCTCTCGACGGCCGGCCCCCCGACCGACGGCGCGTCAGCCTCAGCGCGAACTCGCCCGAGTGGCTGCGGAGCCACAACCTTCAGTAAACAATCGGTACATACAGTAAGAGGAGGACGGACAACCATGGCATCCACCACCTATCTGATCACCGCCGCCACCGGGGCCACCGGCAGCGCCGCCGTCGACGCGCTCCTGGACGCGGGCCAGGGCGTGCGCGCCCTCGCCCACCGCGAGGACGAGCGCGCGGAGCGCCTGCGGGCGCGGGGCGCCGAGGTCGTGCTCGGCGACCTGGACGACTATGGCGCGACGAAGGCCGCCCTGCGCGGGGTGGACGGCGCCTACTTCTGCTACCCCATCGCGCTGGGGCTTGTACAGGCGACGGCCCAGTTCGCCCAGGCAGCCAGGGAGGCCGGCGTCGGCGCCGTCGTCAACATGTCCCAGGTGATCGCCCGCGAGGACGCGCGCAGTCACGCGGCGTTCGGGCACTGGCTGGCAGAGCGGGTGTTCGACTGGTCCGGCCTTGGGGTCACGCACCTGCGGCCCACCTTCTTCGCTGAGTGGCTGCTGTACTTCTCGCCGATGATCCGGCAGGGGACGATCTACGCCCCGTACGGCCTCGGCAAGGCCGCGCTGATCGCGGCGGAGGACCAGGGCCGCGTGATCGCGCGCATCCTGCAGGATCCCGAGCCGCACAAGGGCAAGATTTATTCGCTCTACGGGCCGGTCGAGTATACCTTCCCCGAGATTGCCGAGGCCCTCGGCCGCACCCTCGACAAACAGATCCTGTATCGGCAGGTCCCCTTCGAGGTGATGGCGCAGGCCTTCATCGCGGGGGGAGAGGGCGTCGCGCGCAACGACGCGCTCAGTGGGTACGCCGAGTCCAACCGGGGCAGCGAGTCGGGTGAGTCGCATACCACGCAGCACCTGCGCGAAGCGGCGATCGACCACGACAACGGCCTCTTCAGCGGCACGAACGACCTCGTGGAGCGGATCACCGGCCGCGCCCCCATGACGATAGAGGAGTATGTCTCGACACATCGCGCCGCCTTTGTCTGAACGCACGCTCGGACCCGCTCCCGCGCATCGACAACGCCGGCGAGCCACAACCCAGTCCATGTGACGCTGTGTGGAGCGTCGCTCGACGTCGTAGACGAGTGGGCCATAGACGACGCGCCCCTGTAAGCCACGGAGCCCCGCATAACAGGCAGCGTTCGCCGGAACGATTTTTAGTAGGAGGAGTAAAAACATGACCGTTATCGACACCCTCATCGCGCGCAACGAGGACTTCGTCGCGCATCAGTTCACCCCTAACCTACCCCTTGCGACGACCCTGGGGATCACGGTCATCGGCTGCCTCGACCCCCGCGTCGACCCCGCTTACGTGTTGGGACTCAAGCCCGGGGAGGCGGCCATGATCCGCAACATTGGCGGGCGCGTCACCCCGGCGGCCCTGCAGACGCTCGCGCTGATCGGGACGCTCCCGCGGCTCTTGGGCGTCGGCCCTGCGGGCGGGATGCACATCGTGGTGCTGCAGCACACCAACTGCGGGATCACCCGCATGGCCCAGGCCCCCGATCACCTGGCCCCCTACTTTGGCGTCGCGCCGGACGAGCTCGACGCCAAGGCGGTGATGGACCCCTATGCGGCGGTGAAGGTGGACATCGCCACCCTTAAAGCCGATCCCACTCTCCCCGACGAGTCCACCGTCTCCGGGCTCGTCTACGACGTCGCGACAGGACGGGTCGAGATCGTCGTGCCGCCCACGCGGCTACGCGACGAACAGTAAGGCGCGTGATCCTGCGCGATCAGAGCATGGACCCGTGCCGTCTCGGTCCAACTGTGACCGAGGTGCGGCCCGGCCCATTCCAGGCTCCCGCCCTCGCGGGCGCGCCGCGCCCGCGAGGCCTGTCGCTGAGATCTGAGCGCGGGGCTGCACAACAGGGATTCGCCCCACACAGTCTGTCGTGCCTTGAAACGACGCCCGAACGGGCAGGACCGCGCGACACAGAGGGAGGTGGCATAGAGATGCGCGCATCTCACGCGCCCCCTGCCAGCCCGCCAGCGCGCCCTGGCCGTTGGCCTCGTCGCAGCCCTCACAGGGGGCCTGGGCACCGCCGGTCTGCATAGCTATGCAGGTCGTGGCAGGCCGTGCGCGAGCGACGAGTCGCCCGTGCAGCAGATGCAACGAACAATTCAGGTTATTCGCCGCGGACCGCCGTGTAACACTTGGGCTCGTGCGTTACCGGGCGCCCGGTGCGGACCCGTCACAACGTCGCCGGGGCGGCGCGATCATGGCCCTCAGCCCGACCAGGCAGAGAGAGGAGCGTACTGCCGCCTGGTGCCCCTGTCCGTACTGATTATGTCGAGTGATGCCGGCCGATCCTCCAGCCCTCCGCGCCTTTGGTCAGGCGGCTGCCGTCGGCGAAGATGGCGACGAGGCCCCGGTACTCCGGGTCGGCGGTGTCCGTCGCGGCGGGGTCGAACGCCTCGTCCGCCTGGATAAGCGCCCAGGAGCCGCCGGCGGTCCAGCCGCGGGCGGGGCTGCGCTCCCAGGACCGGAGCACGGCCAGGGCGCGCACGGCGGCGGTCTCGGCCGTCCGGCTCACGGAGCGGTCGCCGCCGGGGCGGCGCGCGCGGCCGCCTGCATGCGCTTGGTGGTGGCGTTGGTGGCGTAGACGGCGATGCCATCCACGCGCGGGTCGAGGGCGGCGTAGCCCTCGATGATGGCCGCGTCCTCTGGGTCGGCGGCCAGCGCCTCGGCGATCTTGGCCCACTGCCTGCGGGCGATGAAGACGGTGTAGCGGGTACCGGCGGGCGGCTCCGGCAAGCCCTTGGGCAGGTCCGGGACGGACTGGCTCACGAGGGCGAGGGCGACGGCGGTGCCCTGCTCGACGGTGGTGCCGGGACGGCCGATGATGGTGATCTTCACGGTGGCGATCCTCCCTGGGTCCTGCTGGAGTTGCGGCGCGAGCGCGCGGTAGGTCTCGTCGGTCCACGTGAGAGGGGCCGGGGGCGCGGGGGCCGGTGTGCTCCTGGCCACAGCTGTGCTGCTTACTGCGGCGGCCCGGCGGGGGAAGATGTACTCCTTGTCCGCCCGGCTCACCTCGTCGCTGGTGCGCACAAGGAAGAAGAAGACGCCGCCGGGGGTGCGGCGGGTGCCGTCGGGGAGGGTGAGGCCGCCCTGGGCCTCGACGGTGAGGGCCTGGCCGAGGAGGGCGCGGGCACGGACGGGGCCGAGGCGGTGGACGACGCGAGTGATGATGCGGAGGGGCGGGGGCATCGTCTCGCCGAGGACGGCGGCGACGGCGCGGGCCAAGGCCCACACGTCGGGGGGCACGGAGACGTACGAGACGCGCCGTTGCACGTCGGGCGCCGCCTCTCTGGGCGGCCCAGCGCCCGCCAGGACCGCGCGCACCTCCCCCGTCGCCTCCGTGTCCGTCGTCGTGCTGTCGTCGTCCGCGACCGTCGTCATGCTGTTGCGTTCCACGGTGTCCCCCCTCTACGGGTCGATCATGGGTCGATGAGCCAGACACCCTCACTATAGACGAGCCGGCGTTCCCCGCGGCGCGTGTCCAAGCGCGTGAGCTGGGCTGGAAGCCCATCGAGGGCCTGCATTATGTCGAGTAAGTCGCGACCCCTGACGGAGATAAACACGCCATCGGCCTTGAACTGGAGCGTGGCCGGGGCTGGGTGCTCCCCACCCCCGACCCCGAGGGCGGAGGCGAGGGCGGGGGCGACGCCAGCCGAGGCTGTCGCGGGGACGACGAGGCGGGCCAGGGGCAAGGGTGGGCCGGATGTGACGAGCAGGAGCACGCCCCAGGGGTGCTGCTCCTCCCCGTGCGCGGGGAGGAACGTGTGCCGCTCGACCGCGACGCCGGCGGCGTGCAAGGCGTTGGCGAGCAGGCCGGCGGCGTCAGCCGTGACGTGATCCGTCGTTAGGCTGACGTGCGCCGGCACGGTGTCATCGCCCGTTATGTCGTGTTTGTGTGGAGTGGCCATGTCCATCATTCTTGCGGTACCTGCCGGTCGCCGTTCTCGAGCCAGGCGAGGTCGGCGCGCAGGATGCGGAGCACCGTGGCCTTATCGGCGGTGTCGAGCTGGCGCGGCTCACCGGCGCGTCCCTCGCGGAGCTGGATGAGGCGGAGGTCGCGCAAGCGGACCTGCCCCGGATCGACGACCGCGTCTGACCCTTCTGCAGGAGGGTTCCCGGCCGTGGGCTGTGGAGTCGAGGCTAGCGGTGAGGCTGTGGTTAGCTGATCGCGCCGATCAGGGTCCTCACCGGGGCGGGGTGCCACGTCCGACGTGGTGGGGTGGAAATTAATTTCCACGTCGGGTCTGCGCGATGCGGCGGGATTGTCCTGGCCGATGCGCCGGCTCTCGGTGGAGGGTGTGGCCTGTGGTCCTGCTGGCGCGTGGAAATTAATTTCCACCTCGGCCGGCTCGGGCTCGGTCGCGGCTTGTGGCGCGGGTGGCTTCACGTCGCGGACGCGCACGCGCTCGCCCTGTTTGGCCCGCTCGATCGTGTCCTGTTGCAGGGCTGGGTCCTCGCTGCGGGCCAATTCCTGCGCCACGGTGACGCCCAGCGCCCCCGTGCGCACGGCCTCCTCGATGGCCGGGTTCTCAATGAGGAGCAGGCGGTTGTTGACGCGCGTGTGGGTCAGGTCCAGGGACTCAGCGAGCCCGCGCTTGGAGAGGCGCAGGCGCTCCAGGAGGCGCCGATAGGCGTGGGCCTCGTCCAACGGGTCGAGGTCCTGCCGGTGGACGTTCTCCAGGAGCGCCAGCACCTCCACCTCGTCGTCGTCGCCGATCTCGCGGACGATGGACGGCATGGCCTCCAACCCGGCGATCTGCGCGGCCCGCCAGCGGCGCTCGCCGGCGATGAGCTGATAGCGCGGCCCGGCCGGGCGCACGAGGATCGGCTGCAACACGCCGTGCCGACGGATCGAGGCGGCCAATTCCTCCAACGCAGCCTGGTCGAACGCGCGCCGGGGTTGGCTCGGGTTGGGGTCGATGAGGGTCACGTCGATGGCGCGCGCGTCGTCCAGCTCGGCAACGCCCGGCGTGTAGGAGGGCTGCATAATGTCGGTGAGCTGGTAGTCGTAGTTGCGCGCGACGGGCGCAGCCGGCGGGGTGTCGTTGCGCCTCGTCACGCCACACCTCCCCATGACACAACGAGCGTCGCCGCGACACCGCGATAGGCGTCGGCGACGTCACTCTTAGGCGCGTAGTCCAAGATGGAGCGGTGCGCCGTGGCAGCCTGCTTGACGATCGTGCGCTCCCGGATCGTGCCCACGATGGGGATGTGGGGCGGCTCCACTGTCGCGCGGATCTCGTCCATCTGCGCCCGCGCGTCTCTCGTGTCGTCTACGCGCGTCACCAAGACGCCACTGATGGCGAGGCGCGGGTTCAGGCGCGCGCGCTTGGCCTCGGCGAGCGTCGTCAGGAACAGGCGCATCCCATCGACGGCCATCTCCTCGGGCGACACGGGGATGAGGACATGGGTCGCGGCGGCCAGGGCGTTAATGACGAGGAGGCCCTGACCGGGCGGGCAGTCGAGCAGGATGGTGTCGTACAGGTCTCGCTCCTGCGCGCGGCTGTCGGCATCCGTGACCATTTCGGTGAGCGTGGCGAGGTGATCGGCGATGACGCGCTCGCGGCCCATGACGCCGGTCAAGGTTAACTCGACGCCGCGTAGGCGGCGATCAGTGGGCAAGATATCGAGGCCCGGCGCCACGGTGTAGAGCAATGGAGCGACGGGCGCAGCTCCCCTTCGGCGAGATAGTGCTGGATGGTGGGGGTCAAGCCACCCGTCGCGGCCATGTGCGCGGCCGGCGTCCCCGCAGCCGTGGTCAGGCTGCCTTGGGGGTCCAGGTCCACGATAAGGACGCGCTGGCCCCGCTCGGCGAGCGCGGCCCCGATGGCCAGGGTGGACGTCGTCTTTCCGGTGCCGCCCTTATGGTTGGCGACGGCTATCACTCTGCTCATTAGTGTCACTCCACCCATAGTTTGGCCACCGTGGTCAAGCTATGCTTCCAACTCTGGTAAATCATCGTGCGTTCTCTATGTCTAATCGCTTGTGTCTGTGTCCGATCCCATCCTGCGCTGGTGGGGGACCGTGTAATGTCGCATCAGCGCTCGAACGCGGCGTCAGTCAACATCGAGCTGCCCCTCATAATTCGCGGCCTGGTGTGCGGCCAAGAGCTGGTGCCAGGCTCCGTCCGGCACGGCAAGGGCGCGGTGCGGCCACGTCCCATCGATCGCCCATCTGATGGTTAGCAGGAGCCGGCAGCCGATCACGCTTCCGGGGGCGTTCTGCCACTCCCAGATGCCGCCGCAGAGGTAGCGGAAGCCGACATAGCGGCCCATCTCGTGGTAGCGGTCCATGAAATCCGCCTCCGCGATGTCCACGCCTCGCTCCGCCAGTGCAGCCCGGTAGCGATGGACGGTACGCGGCGTGAAGTACGCCGGCAGGTCGAGATAGAACGGGCCGTAGTAGGCCCAGCCCTAGTCGATGAAGTACGTGCATCCCCGCCAGAGCACGATGTGCTCCCCGTGCAGCTCGCCGTGGGTCAGCGTCAGGCTCGTCCCCTCGTTCCATAGCGCCCGGATGGCCCGCGCGAAACGCGCGCCCGCCTCTTCCAGCTCTGGCGTGTACCGCGCGAACTCGCGCGCGAATGCCCGATTGCTGGCAAGCGCCCGTTCCCAGAGGACACGCCACATCGTCGGGAGCAAGAAGTCCGTGACATACGCCGCGTCGGCGTGCGGGAGCCAGGGCATCTCCGCCGCGCGACCGAGGTGGCGGGTGTGGATGTCGGCGAGGCCCGCGGCAACCTGCGCGTCCAGGTCGGCCGAGGGGGGATCATCATCCCGGACGAGGATGCCGACCTTCTCCGTGCCGAGGTCCTGCATGCAGCAAAGGACGGGGCCATCGGCTTCCAGATCGGGGGCGTGGGTGAACGGTGTATGGGCATGCCCTTGCCGGGTGAGCCGGTCCATGACCCTCCGCTCCCTGAGCCCCATGGTCTTGGTCAGCAGCGTGAGCGAGGAGCCGTCGCGCAGCGAGACGCGGAAGCGGGCGATCTTAGCGCCGGACCAGCCCCGCTCATGCGACGCCATGACGATCGGCTGAACCCGCGCGACGCGGGCATGCGGCGACACGAAGCACGCAACCGTTTCCCGGATGAGTCCTATCGTCTCACGGTCGATCATATGCACTCCATGGGGACGAGGGCCGAAGGGGTCGGGCCAATCCCTCCGCTTCGTTGTTGCTGGAGGTCCTAACGTCGCGGCCAGGCTATGCCTCCCCTCTGCACTCGCGGCCAAGCTATGCTTCCAAGTGTATCCAGGGTTTGCTCACTCTCGCGCTCACAAAGCGGCCAGCTTATGCTTCCACGGGCGGCCAGACTATGGGTTAAGTGACAATTAGGTCACGCCTCCTTTTCGTCGTCCGCGTCAGGAGCGCTTAGGTCCACCGCAGACACGTCGGATGGAGGGGTAGGGGTGGTGGCCGTGGCGGCTTTCCGCGCCTGGGCCTCTGCCAACTTGTTCAACATCTGCTGTCTCTTGCGGGTGGGCTGCCCGACCTGGCCCCGGTGGTTGGTGCGGTACGCGTCGATCGCGGCCTGCGAGATAAGGCGGACGTTCGGGCTGGCCAGCTCGGACTCTAGCAGGCCGCGCCGGATCGCGCTTTGGACGGTCACGCGGCTGAGGCCCAGCATCTCGGCGGCCTGGGCGGTCGTGAAACGGGGAGTCGTGTAGAGGGGGTCGTCATGTTTTCTCGTCATACTCGTAGCGTACCGCGTGGTGCGGCGTTCCGACAGGAAAAGCATGTCGGGCAATGCTATTGCGGGTGTCACTGTCGTCATGATGGCTGGCTCCTCTCTCCTGTGGCGGCGGCACGCCTCTCTCCAGCGTGTCATCAGGTGTTGCCCTACGTCGCGCTCGGGGGCCGCGCCCACGCCTCGATCGTGTCGGCGGCGCGCTCCAACAGCGGCAGTATCTGCCCCGCGCGCTGCAGGGGGTTGAGCCCGGCCGCCTCTTGTCGCTCGTGCAGATCGACGGCCTCGGCCATGGCTTGGCCGAGGATCGTCAGTAGCTCATGTCGCGTGGTGTCCATGGCGTCGTGTCCTCCTCGCTGTCTGTCTACTCGATGGGGGCGGGCGAGGGGATGCGCCCCCCGCCCCGGTGGCCTGTCATCCTCTCCTGCTATACCTCCTCTCTACTCTACGCGGCCCGCTGGTGGGGCCGTCCCTCGGCCTCATAGGTGGCGTCGAGCGTCGCGCCGAGGGCGCGGACCATGTGACGCAGGTAGGTGTCCTCCTGCCGGCCGCTGGCCAGCCGCGCCGCAATGACGGCGACGCCGTGGAGCACCGTCGAATGGTCCCGGCCGCCGAGCACGCGGCCGATGCGGACGCAGGGGAAGGCCCGGTCACGGGTGGGCAGGGGCCAGGTTAGTCGCGTCCGCATGAGCCACATCGCCACCTGACGGGCCTCGGCAAACTCGGCGACCCGACAGGGGGAGGTGAGCTGCGCTAGCGTGAGCGTGTAGCCGTCGGCGATAGCCTGGCGGATGCGGCGGGCCTCCGCGCGTTGCGCGCGCCGGAGCCGACGCAGCGCCGCACACTGACCCGCGTCGCGCACGGGGTCGTGGCCGTTAGGCTGCATCGTCGGAGCCCTCCCCGTTGTCAGCGGCGGCGTAGGGACCCAACGCCTCTAAGCCCTCGTCCATGTGGCGGACGCGCGCCCGCTCGGCGTCGTGCAGGGCCTCGAAGGCGGCGGCGAGCAGCGCGCGATCCCAGGGGGTTAGGGCGTCGTCGTTGGTGGCGTCGAGGGTGGCGAGGGCCTGCGCCGCGCGCGGCGCGCGCCTCCGCGTCCGCCTTCTGCGTGCGGAACAGGCGCGCGATCTGGCGGCACGCGGCCGGCGTCGGTGTTATGTCAACGGTGTCCATCGGGTGTCCCTCCTACCAGTCCCCGGCGTCACCGCCGGCGTCTAGGCGCGTGTCGCTCACGTCGGGTATCCCCAGCACCTCGCCCACGGGGCGTAGGCCGGCGAGGTCCTGTAGCTCCTGGCTGACCTGGCCGGGTGTGAGTGCCACCAGGGCCTCGATCAGCCGGGCAAAGGTGTGATGGTCGATGGCGGCGAGGTCGCGTAGCTGCGCGCCCCGGGGGGCCTGCAGCTCTAACGCGGTCCAGGCGTCCGTGGCTTGCGCAAGCCAGGCGCTAGGCGGCTTGACGATGGCCCACGTCACTGGTCCCTCCTTTCACGCAGGGGATGATGTCGTGGGTGAGGCAGGCGTCGCAGGCGAAGGCGAACGTGCCGGGGTCGATGTCCACCAACTCGTCGCCCGTGTAGCTCGGCCAGGGCTCAGGATCGTTGGGGCCGTCTGCATAGGTCCTGACCTGGCACACGCGGCGCTCGCTGTAGAAGACGCGTAGAGCGGTGCTACCGCAGTCGGGGCAGGCCCAGGTGACGCCGGGCTCCGTGGGCGCGGCGAGGGGCTGGCCGCAGCCAGCGCAGGGTGCGCCGTCGTCCGGGTCGCCGACGTGGATGGGCGCCACGTCAGCACCGACGGCGCGGCCGTCGTGCGCGTAGATCCTGCCGTCGGGGGCGTGGTCATAGTCGCCGTCGAAGCACGGCACGCAGAGGGGATGCCCGTGCAGCGTGTAACCGATAGGTGTCATCGTGTGCGTTCCTCCCGTGGGGCCGGCTACCGCTCTCGGCGGCCGGCCCGCTTATCGTCGGTTAGAAGGGGATGCCCTGATCCAGGCCGATGCCGATGGAGAGAGCCACGGCGCGCGGCGTGACCGGATCGGCGGTGAGGGGGCGCCACACCTTGCGGGTGGCGCGGTAAGCACGGTCGAAGGCGTCATGGTGCGCCATGCATAAGCCGGTGGTGTCGTCGCTGACCTTCCAGCCGTCTACGTGGTGGCGCTCGGTGGCGGGCGCGGTGCAGGCGGGCCACTGGCAGGCCTCAAGGGTGGGCGTCGCGCGGCGGGCCTGCGCGCGGGCTGTGTCGCCGGCCGTGTTGCGGCCCACCACCGGATCGCACCCGAACTTAGCGCGGTAGCTGGGGGCGAGCTTCGTCAGCAGGTACTCGCCGTACCCCAGGTCGAGGGCCGCCTGAAAGCCCAGTTTACCGATCTCGCTCATCCAAGACGTACCGCGTGCCTTCACCGTCGCTTGGCCGCCCAGGCTGGCGATACGGCGGCAGTGGGCGGCGCGGGCGGCGTGGGCCTCGGGGGAGAGCGGGGCGCGGCGGGGACGCGCGGGGGGCGGCATGACCGGGAGGATGGGGGGGACGAGGGATAGACGCGGGGCGGGTGCGATGGCCTCTGCTACCATAGTCGTAGACCTCTGTGTAGGGGTCTGCCGGCGGGCTGCCCAGTACTCTTTCCTAGGGAGGGGGCAGCCCGCTTCTTTTGTCCCTACACCTGTGTTATAGCACGCTTTTAAATGCAATCGCAAGTGCAAAATTGGGGGATTTGTGCCCGATTAGGCGCGGCCGTTGGGTGTGTGGCGCGGCTGGGGGAGGGGCGCAGTGTGGCGCCCCTCCCCCAGGGGATTAGGCGGCGCGCGCGGCGTCGAGCGCGGGCGCGATCTCCTCCATGAGCGCGGCGACGCCGGCCCGGATGGCGTCTAAGTTGGCGGCGAGCACGGGCCGCGAGACCTTGTACAACGCGAGATAGGTCGGCGTGTTCGGCGTCGGGATCGAGAGCGCGGCGCACACGCAATAGGAAACGCTTTCCGCTTGACACTCGACCTGTTGGGTGCTGAAGGTGCGGCGCTCCTCGGCGCGGTGCATCTTTTCGTGACACATTTCATGGATCAATGTTTTGCAGAGGTTGCCGGCCGGGTTGCCCTGCTTCAATTCGATGCGGCCGTCGCCGTAGCTCACGCCGTTGGCGTTCCAGACAAGGCGCTCCTTGAAGGTGACGGAGAGGCCCCCGCGCTCGGCGATCTCGATGAGGTGCCGGAGGAGCAGGTCGTACCGCCCGCCCTCGACGGCATGAACGGTCAGCATGGGAAGGTCGTCGCCGTCGGTATCAGCCTGGTCGAAGACCCAGCCCGTACGGAAGCGGAGCGCGATCACGGTGTCGTCGCCCGCGTCGGTCTTGCCCTTGATCGGAGCGGGGCATAAGATGGCGATGCCCTTCGCGCCCTTCTTGACCTGGCGGCCCATGGCCTGCCAGGCGCGGTAGCCGGCGACGCGGGTGGCGTCGGGGCGCTGCATGGCGATCAGGGCGCAATTGTGCGCACTGTAGGTGTAGAAGTGCGAGAGGGTGGTGAGGTAGCGGGTTAGCTCGGCGCTCTGCGCGACCTGGTCGGTCTCGTCGGCAAGGCGCTGCATCCACTGGTCAATCGTGGCGAGGGTGTCGGTGGTGGGGTTGGCGCGCTTCTCAGTGGTTTCGGCGGTCATCGGTCATCACTCCATCGGCTAAGGGGGAGGGCTGGCGGGGGGTGCCAGCCCTCGGGACGTGCTACCAGGCGTACCAGGGGACAGGCAGGGGGAGCGGGGCGCGGACGGGCGCGGGGTCGGCGTCCTCGGTCATGGCGTGTTGGTAGGCGTCCCGGTAGGCGATCAGGCGCGCGATTGTCGCGTCGAGGAGAGTGAGGAGGGCGGCATCGTCGGGGAGGGCGAGGGAGGCGACAACCTCCGTCGCGCCGATGGGATCATGGGGGCGAAAGGTGGTGGTGATGGACACGTCGCCGTCGTCGAGGGCGATGGCGGTGCGGGGCGGTATACTGGGAATGCTGGCCGCGACGTGGGGAGCGGGCATGGCTTGGGTGGTCATCTCGATGTATCCTTTCCGTGGTCTGTGTCAGTGGGCGGGGGCCTTCACTCCCCGTCCACTTTTTTGTGTGGGGTGTCTAGGCCCCGAAGGCTTCGCGCAAGGCGGCAGCGCCGGTGGGCCGGGTGAGCGCGGGGGCGTGCGGCGTCGGCGTGGTACGCGCGCGCTTGGGGGTGATGGCGCGGTAGCCCTGCTCCGTCATGAGGGCGAGGGCGAGCGTCCAGCAGCGCATCCCCTGCTGGCCGGCCTCGCAACTGCACGTGAGGCGCAGCGCGTCGATGGTGTGGGTGTGGCCGGGGCGCGTGCGGCTGTCGATCTCGAAGGTGTAGGTACCAGTCGACACTCCGCCACTATTAGGTGGCTCTCCCGATGACTTGGTGAAGCCAGAATCCAGAAAAAGTGTGTTGTGACTGACGAACTGTGGTCTAGTGAGCTCGTTGACAGGGCGAGATCACCGCGTAGAGCTACGAAAGGCGCAACGCCAGGTAGCACTTTATGGTGGCGCTATTGCACCGAAAAACGGACGGTGCCGAGGAGCAAAAATGTGAAGGCGCGCTGGGCATTTCTCGCTGCCCTACGCGGCTCGACGATGGCCACCGAGCGTGCCGGCTCACATTTTGGTCCATGACCCCTCACATTCTCATCCAACCTGTTTCACCAAGTCATCGGGAGAGCCTATTAGGTTGACACATACGTGCAGTCCATGATGAGACGGAAAACACCAGTTTGACCTGCCGGTTAGAGCGATTTCACGCGTGGTAGGGCCGCGTCAGGGGCCACTCACGGCCCAAAACCGTCTCACCGTCCACTGCAAATATGTGTAAAGGGAATCGTGGCGGAGCGTGTCCCAGTCCTGCGGATAATGGCCGCGCGGGCGGTGGCCTTGCTCTGGCGCCGTCGTTCGTGCCGTGTCATGTCGTGAAGCTCCTTCACTGCTTCGGTGTGCGTGGGGTCCGTGCGCCCTACACCCGTATTATAGCATGCGGCTACGTGCAATTTTAAGGGTAAAACGTGGGCAAAACGAGGCAAAATAGGGCTGTCTGTCGGCGGGGTCCGGGGTGTCACTTTGGCAGCTTACTTGCCGTCTTTTTGGGGAGGTACTTTGTACCCTTGCTCCCACGGAAGAGGGAAGAGGAACGAGGGGAGGGGCTTGTGGGTCGTCTCAACGCGTCAGATGCATGGCGATGACACCCGACGCCCGTATGTCCGTCCTGTCCTCCGCGTCTGGAGTGAAGACATCCTCGATGGACACGCCGAAGAGGCGGGCAATCTTGAAGGCCAGCGGCAGGCTAGGGTCATACTTGCTCGTTTCCAGCGCGTTGACCGTCTGCCGCGACACGCCGAGCCGCTCGGCTACATCGGCCTGCGTCCAGTCGCGCCGCGCGCGCTGCACCTTGAGCGTGTTCTTCATCAGCGGTACCGACGGCTCGCCCACGTGAGCCCTAGCCCCCAGCAGGCGACCAACAGCGGGGTAATGTACATCAGGTTGAGCGGCGGGAGCCCGACGTTCTGCAGCGTGCCGTAGGCGAAGGTGAGCACGACGATCCCGCCGCTCGCCACGACGAGCGCCTCGAAGTGGATGTGCCGCTGCAACTCGTCCATGCGCGCGACCGCACGGAAGATCGCCCAGAAGGCCAGCGCAACGGGCAGGACGGGAGCCAGAGCGAGCGGGACGCGCCAGGGGGCGGTGGGGTGCGCCTGAGTGAGGATGATGGAGAGGGGCAGCACGATGGTATAGGCGAGCATGGCGCCGCCGAACTCGGTGAGATAGGCGCGCGTCGAGAAGGGAGGGGTAGGCATCGACGATCTCCTTCCTGATGACAAGGGTGCTTGACATAGACGAGTATGACACGCTGTGACCGAGTTGTCAAGCTAGTTTGTCTTTTAGTCAAGTGAGAGAGACATTGATGCGCGTATGGAGCATGCTTCGGGGCGCTGGGCGCCGCTGACGATAGTGGTGTCCGATGTGAAAGGGAGGCCGTAACGGGTTGTCAGGTGGCTTGTTGACCGCCTGTTGTCGTTGCTTCCCGACAGGGACGAGCTATTCTATCCAGTGAAACAGCAGTTGCGAGGTGCAACTGACCGACCAAGGAACCGTGCAAGAAAGCGAACCAAGTGACAGTCCGGGGCGTGCGCACAGGCGCGGCGTCGGCCCCGCCCGCGCGTGCGTCGGCGCGGCGTGCCTGGTGCGCGGCGTGGGGGCTGTGGTGGTCCTGGGCGTCCCTGGTGCGCGGCGTGGGGGCCGTGGTGGTCCTGGGCGTCCCTGGGGCGCTGTGGTGGCCATCGGCGGGCGTGAGGGGCGGGTAAAGGCGCTCTATGCGCCTGTGGCCCTGGCGGGGCTCCTGGGGACTGTGGGCGCGGCGTGGCGTGCGCCCATGCGCCGGCGCGCCGTGGTGGGGGCTGTAGGTGTAAGAATGCACATAAGTTGCGCCGACCACACACGTACATCGACGCTAGAGGGCGCATAACATGCGCTGCTTGGGGCACGTAAGGTGCGCCGATCCTCCCATTGGGGCACGTAAGATGCGCCGA
>JAABUP010006238.1_pt1 | contig 17203 bp, 7 predicted proteins | sample 5559201 | NCBI WGS metagenome assembly JAABUP01 (sample SAMN10711887, study PRJNA513373) | rock metagenome | isolation source: Antarctica rocks | place: Antarctica
AACCACCCCATCAACCACCTCATGAACCACCTCATTAATTAAACACCTCGTTAACTACCTCGTTAATTAACCACCTCATCAACCACCTTATCAACCATCTCATAAACTATTAAACCATTAATCTATTAATCCATTAATCTATTAATCCATTAATCTATTAATCTATTAATCTATTAACCTAACTAAATATGGGTTAGCCTATAGGTAACTCCTTTTTGGGTAGGTTAGGTCGGGTTTTTATCTAATTTTAATAACCCGACCCTAACCCGGCCCTAAGTGCTATTTTAACCTAACCTACCCTACCCCAAACCGGGTTACCCGGCCCTATTACGTAGTATATATATACTATAATTCGAGTCTAACTATAATTTAGACCTTCTTTTTATATAAAGTACTAGTAGTAAGTCGCCGTATATTCTAAATAGATAATATCCTTTAAACTATCTTTAGATTATCGAAGTATAGCGTAAGGATACGCGACTATCTCTCGTTAATAATATCGAGACTATATTACTTCTCTTTATAGTTAACTTAAATATAGATATTTCCCTTATTTATACTCTCGTTTTAAAAGATAGGCGCGTATAGATAGTATTTAATTAGCCTAATCTAGACCTCCTATACTACTAGTATTTTTACGGTATCTCTAATTCTCGAGGAGAACTCGTTAGTAAATATACTAGGGAGTCCGGCTTTAAATACGAGGTATACTATATATCGCCGTACCTATAATATACTAAGTATAGAGCCGATAGTAGAAGTATAATATATATATACTTACCGCCTTAAATAACCTAAAGTTCGAAATCTTTTATAATATACTCGGGGTACTTAAAAGTACCTAAGGCCTAAATATACTCTACTAAAGAGCCTATCGGGGGACTCGTTCGTAGCGGATAGAAATCCTATTCGTTAGGCTAACGAATATCTTTCTTTAGCCTATCCGTTCCTACGAGCGAGTTCGGGGCCGAGTATACGGGCCTAGGTCTCCTCTATATTCGTAATCTCTCTTATTATATCTTAAATAGTTATATATAATATATAAAGACTAATAGTTAAGAGTATATCGACGACCTTTTTCTTAACGCCGCTATTTATAAATTTTATCGAGGGGACGGCGAAAAGGCTACCGTTTCCGGTAGGTTCGGACGCCGCTTTGGGCAGCCTTTTAGCTAGGTCCTATGCCGCTCTACCTACCTACCCCCTCTAAACGTAAGGATCCTAATGCACCCCACCGCCCTAACTATTTCTCGTTCCTATATAAACATAGCTATTAAAGACCGCCTCGCTTAGCTCGGCGCTTCGATCTAGTCTCTATTCCTCCTACGTCTAGTCTAACACTATGTATTTATCTTATAGCCCCCCTCTCTCCCTCCACCTGATGTGTCTAGAACTAGTCCTACTGCGACGACTCTAGAACTGGCTGCTTTACTTAGCTACCCTCCTTGTCCTAACGACCCTAGACTGTGCTTCTCTACTCCTCGCCTCTTCCTCTCTTATCCTCCTTTTATAGTCTTACCTCTATCTAACCGCCTCTGTCCTTACTTCTAATATCCCGCCCCTACTACCTACCGTCTATATATATCGATACTATAGGCCGCCGAAGGCATAGTAAAGCTATGGAATAGACGATAGGACGCTCAGCGGAATACTATAAGGAGATAGAAGCTAAACTAGATATTTTAACTCTCACCTAACGAGTTTATAAGGAGAATACTAAAGATCTATAGAGCTAGATTAAATACCTATAGGACTAGTAAGGAGATCTTTCTTACCTTTAGTAGACTAAGGCGAACTAATAGATATCGATAGATACTATATATTTACCGAGAAAGACCCTCTTATTACTATTAAAGAGGTTTCGATTAATATCCTCTACGTCTTCTTTAACTAGTTACTCCTCGTTCGAAAGGATACCTTAGGTGTAGCTAGCACTCTATAAATATATTAGAATATATTTTACTTAGTACGAAAGAAAATAATAGGCTATTAGGAGATCGATCCACTTATTAAGAGCTAGATATAAGGGGTATATAAACTCCTTCTTATATCTATCCTTAGCTAATAGGGAGTAGGTAAGGTAGTAGCTAGCGATTAAATATAGGCTATAAACGGAGAAAAAGAAGAAGCCGATTATGCGTGCCGAGGACGAGTTCGAGCTCCTTAAGACGCTATATCTCTCCTCCGAGATAACCTTTAACTACGAGCGGCACCGCGTGCAGCTAGCCTTAATTATATAACTCGCAGGAATTACTAGTCTTTGGAATAGGTGAAACGACTTGATTTGGTTCTATGGGAGACGTGTCATATTTATGCTACATGCCAAGCATATAGGGCTGAGGCTGATTTCCAACGCTCCCCTATCAGCGAAAAACCGCGTATGCTGCCATACTAATAGCTTCTTAGTGGAGTACCTCTTCTAGGTCTACTCCCCTTGAACGTGTTCCTTCTTGACCAAAAGTCTTCTTAACTGAACGTCCTGCTTTGAAGCCTTATCAAACCCGTAAAACCCCTCCGCATGAATCGCTCGTTGTGGGTGAAAATCGGGAAGAGTGCTAGTGACGTGACTGAATGTCTTCGGTTTAAGACTTCTTGACGTGCCTACGTTTCGTAGGCAAAAGGACTTGCTATAAGATAGGCGAATTGGAACTTCTTGCTCCGTCGACGTGGCGTATCGCTCGAATCGTCGTGACTCTTTGGTCGTGAAGGTAGGTAGAGGTGGTATGATAGCCTTTCTCTCCCCTCGTGCTATATCTAGCTGCCTTAATATGTGGTGAAAGACCTCCTTCCACCGGTTGCGCTTCCGCTCCTTCTCTCCCCTATTTCCTAGCTCTTATAGCCCCACTAGCATTATGCCCGCCTCGTTTCTCTCGCCGGTGCGCTTTCGTCATCGACTGCGTTTCTGGTCATCGTGGTCGAATATCTCGTAGGAGGGAGGAATTTGCGAAGTCGCGTGCTGAGGGAGAACTACAGCGGTATTCTCCCTCGCAAAGCCCTTCTTAGGCATAAATACGACGTGATATAGAATAACATTACGAAGGAAGCCGTCTCCGGGCGCAATAGATGCGTCGAACCCGGGCTCATAACCCTTTAGAATTCGGTGAAACGACTTGATTTGGTTCTATAGGAGACGTGTCATATTTATGCTACATGCCAAGCATATAGGGCTGAGGCTGATTTCCAACGCTAGTAACCGACCTACCGCTCTCTTAGCGGTCTACTACCGATATATTAAAGTTATATTACTTCCGGATCCCTATAGAGGAGAGCGGCCTCGAGTATTAGTAGAAATCCTATATAAGTATACTAAGGGCTACCTCGGCGAGAAAGACGGGTCCGTACTTCCCTCTATACCCCGTTTACTACTATATATATAGCTAACGGTGGTAGTAGGAATAAATTCGGCATTCTAGATATACCGAATAAGCCGTGCTTACTACTCTATCCTTATATTACTATACTCGCGTTAATCTTTACCGACTACGCCTTCGCTACCCCCGAACTAACTACTACGGAGTAACTACTCCGTCTACGCGTTCCCGTAGGATAGAAATAGTTAGAGCTGCCTCTTAAGGAGGAGATATAGGCGACTCCTCTATTTCGCCGATATAAAAGCACCGTAAACGGGGTCCGAATTTTAGAAGAGGAAGCTCTAGCCAATAGTATCCTCCGCCCGTAGATAATTACCCTTAAGAGTATTACCGGTATAGAGCTTCCCACTAGTCTATATACCTTTCGACGTAGTAACGGCGAAGCTCTCGATAATAGTAGTAAGTAGTATATAGATATTTTCTCTATTTTTTATTAATAGGTATATAGGCTTTATTACTAAATCGTAACGGAATCTAGTCCTATAATATTATAACTCTAGCGTCTTCTAGAAGAACTATACCTCGAGGTATATACCCGATACTCACGCCGCCTACCGCGGCTTAGAGCCCTAAACCGCGTTAATGCGAGCCGCTAGTAGGATAAGTCGTACGATTAATCGACGACGGCCGAGGAGACTTACTACCGCCTAATAAGTAGAGGTTGACCGTTACCCCGAGGTAAGGCTTCTACGGCGGAGGCTTTAATCGCTAAGGTAGTAGTTCGTAGACTAGAAGAGAACCATTACTAGTATAAAGGGGACTCCTATCTACGATAAGTATTAAGAAGCCTATCGCGCCTATCGTAATATCCGACGGCGGTATAAGGAGGCGCGTTTAAAAGAGGTTAAAGCGAAGTATAAGACGGAGCAGCCGGTACTCGATATCTAACGATAGCTACGAGGACTACCGATCGTAGAATAAGATCGGATAGAGGTAGAGGATCACATCTTTATAGAACGTGTCCGGGTTATTAAAACCCTCTTCAACTTCGCCGCTTCATCTCCCGAAGAGGAATGCACACGGCGAGTATAAGCCATTAATGCTATAACTGCCCTCTATAGCTTATAGGAAGGTAGGAGTTTCCGCCGTCGATAGAACTCCGCGTTAGATACTAAGCTTAAGAAAGAGGACACGCCGCTAATTCTTTCCGAAACCCTCCCGCTCGAATATAAACCTACCTAATATATTTTCTACCTTAGCGACGAAGGACTATTAGTAGAGAAACGCCTATAGTCTTTCTATAGCTATAGCGACCTAAAAAAGCACTTCGATCGTAAGCACCTCCGCCACTATCCGGAAGATCAACCGATCGTATACCCCTATCCTAGGTGTAATACTATCTTAACGGGTAAAATGCACTTATAGAACTATATAGAAGTGGTGTATAAGACCCCTACCTAACCGCGACCGGCCTTAAGGTATAGACCGTCTATTATAGACTTATTTAGAATATACTATAATAGAAGAGTATCGGTCTAGTACCGGATTTATTAACGCTATATATCTCTAATAAATTAAGTCCTCCGACTTAATAAGTATTAGGGCCTCTAATCGACGTCTGTGCTATCACCTCTTATATGTGCTCTCCCCCTCGATGATTTTATTATATACGATCAAGGCGACGAGTTCTATAAGTCCGTTGAAGTCGACCTTATTTAAGCGCGCGAGGCCTAAAAACTTTTGGCCAGCTGCGATGACGATAGGTAAGTAATACGCTATTATTCGAGGAATTTGTTAAGGTAATCGAGTTGGCTGCATGATAAGGCCGGCAGCCCACCCATTATTAACGGTTTATTCTATAAGACTGCCCGCGATGTCCCTAAAGCACGTATCGCTGATAGTACTACGTTTGTTTAACGATGCACATGAATCTGTCCGGGCGATAAATTCCGTTACTATATTTGCTAGGGGTGGCGGCAGTGCTATAAGGATATCACCTTTCTAGTATCTATTAGCGTCAGCCGTGATAGTGCTAATACTAATACTATTACTTATAATTAGCATATTTAGTCTTAAGAGAAAGATGAATAGGTATTATCGGGCGCCGTTCGCTTACCTTAGTAGTGGCTCTTGCGTTGCTATACTTATAATAATAATTACACTCAGGTCGTCTTTTACCGTAGCATAGGCTACCGTGCTTAAACCTTATATAGACGAGATCTGCGTTAGGGCATCGTATAGAACATATATATAAGGCTGCTCAGCGTTATAAAGATTAAATTCTTCTATTACTACGGCGATAAGAGCGGTAATTACAGCCACAACTAAGAGGATAGCCCCCCGGGCTTATAGCCGGAGCCCTAGTGGACTAATGGCGTTTTAGAGGCCTGAAACGCAATTCGGGCTTATAGGTGTATTACAGTTTTTTTTACCAGCAGCTTTAATGCTCTTCTAAGCATCTAGTCTAAAATAAACGTCTACGCCATCTATCTTCTAGTCGGCTTCGACGATAATTATAGTAGAGCCCGTAACGGTAGTAGTACTTTTCTGTAGACTATTAGTGGGCTAGAACTAAATAGTCGAAATTTCATATAATACTAGAGAAATCCTTACCGGAATTTACATATACTCTAAGCTTAGCCCTAATATAATTATAGGAACTGTGACTATTAGGCTAGCTATAGCTTCGCGCCTAGTAATAGTAACTAGTGCACTTTTAGGGTCTAGGAGATGTCGACGGCGTAGGATATCTAAAGCCTAACTTAAGGCTGCGAGAAGAAATAGTAACGTATATAATCTCGATATAATAGTAAGATAAGATAAGTCTATAGTAGAGGTGAAAGGGGGGGATCCTTAGTAAAGTGGCTATTCGACTACTCGTTCTTAATTTCACACTACCCTTAATACTAAGGACTTCTCGGACTAGATGGCTCGTTATATTCCTCGAGAATAGGTTTAGCTAGAAGGAAGTAATAGAGGTAAGCGCAGACGGGGAAATAATACTAATAACGTACACCTGCAACCTGATCTATTACACCGTCGTGCTATATTACATCGTGCATAGTTCGTGAGGAATTGGTTTATAACACAACGTCCCTAGGCGTTTGCAGTACTCTCGCCATAAGATAACTAATGATTAATCTTATATATAAAATAAGCTTAGAGGTTGTGAAAGACTTTAAGCAGTGGGCTCTGCGGTACGTGAATATAATAACAACCTGACACAGGGCACCCATTGGTCTGTGGCATAGACAATGTGATCGATGCTCATATCGGGATTGGTATCGGGGTTGGCATCGGTTGGCATCGCGGTTGGTATCGCGGTTGGCGTGGTTGGCATTGGCATTAGGATTTACTCACGACGGTGGCGAGCTTGACATCGCAACAAACACAGCCAGTGGCAGAGTGGAGGCTGAAGTGGCAGAGTGGAGGCTGAAGAGGCAGAGTTAATGTGATACGGAGGATGACACCCTAAGTCTTGATTCGCCCTTAGGCTAACCCTAACCCTAAGCGCTAGTGGTGTTCTGTGAAAGGCTTGGGTTCTGAAGACTTACCGCCCTAGAATCTGCTCTAGCGCTCTGCCTTAGGCTACTTCTAGGTAGTAGCCCCTAAAGAGCGAACGCTTAGGCGGCCTTCTAGCGAGGTCTAGGGTCAACTCTTAAGGCACACCTTAGTAATTGTCTAGGCAACCCTTATGGGGCCAGATTTCTGCCAAGGCACTATAACTCTTAGCGCAAATTAAGACTTTTGGTGTTATCCTCCGTAGAGCTATAGACACAGTAGGTGGGATAATTGGATTATAGGCCAGACTATTTCGTGTTGGAAGCGACCTGCGCTCAGGAAGGGAGGCTGACGAGATTAGGATGGAAGGATTTGGCGTAATCAAAATGATCGCTGATCATTGGCATTGTTGATCCATGCCACACACAACAGTAGGGATATCCTGATATGTTGAGTATGGCCTAGATACATACATATTGTATACGGAATTTCGAGAATTCGGTATCGTAATCCTGACACATAAAATCGGTCACCTATTTCGAAATTAGAGACGATACAATATTATATACGTAGATCACTCTGTTTAACGCCATAATTCTACTACAGTCGGAATTACAAAGCCAAGGATTAGCAATTATTTTGAATACGCTAAATCGTTGGTCAGACTCCTCCGGCTCCACTTTGGTAACCAACACATTCAAAGTCATACTCCTCGAGGCCAACAATACGGGGGAGCTAATCAGGGCAAATGTGTAAGCGACACGGTGGACTTCTGGGCTCTCATGCTCTTCTCAATATTTCTTCGGTCTGAATAGATGACTAGCTGGTCTATAAAAGAACTCTAGCTTCTCCCTTCTCCCTTCTAATCCCGGAGACTGTCATCTTTTTCCTTTCTATCCTCTAAGCTAGACCCGAATCCGACTATTCTTTACTCTTCGTCTCGAAGTTCGAAGCCGTTTAATATGCAGCCTTATACGAGTCTCCGATATATCCTATCCTTCTTATAGTACACACTTGGCTCTATCTAAGCCCTTATATATTAGATAGATTTAAGCTATAATAATAAACTTAGCGAAACCGTTATAATAGAGGCTATTTAATATTATTCTCGTACTAACTATCGAATGCACCTCGACGCTAACCATAATTAAGCGACAGCTTTTCATTTCCTTTATAAGGTGCTATACGAAGATGCTAACAGCTATTATAAAGTAGATCGCATTATAGCTAGTATTAGTAGCTTTACCCTAATTAACGATTATCCTAATTCTAATCTTCGAATATACTACGACGATAACGATATAGGTCCGGACGGGCGTTAGAAACTAGTACTAGATATACCTAATCTACTAGAAGGAGTAGTTCCGAACTCTCGGAAAATATACGGCGTCGATTAAGAAATATATAATCCTATTAACGGGATTAGGTCCCCGCTCGACTTTAATATAAAAACGGGTTATAAACTCGAAGATACTTTAGCGGAGATATTCGTTATCCGTATAAATATAGTAGGACAAAACGAAAACCGGGTAACACTAACGGTGTATGCACCGTTTCGATTACTATCCTTCTAATCCTAGAGGATAGATCATTAATAATAAAGCTCTTTTAAGATTTGTGACGAATCCTTACGAGCTAAAGTGTAATCTATCGAGAAGGATATAATCTTAAAGTAGAAAGTTCTTAATGCCTTTATTAGTTCCTTAAATAAGGTAGATATATTCTAAGTATTAACGAGTTTTACTATTACCTATAAAGTAAGTATTAAGCTTCTCTAACGCTAAAAGTTATAGCTAACCTAGGGTAGTTAACTTATTATCGGGAGTTTAATAGTACGTTTAAATTAACTTCTTACTCGGATAAGAAAATTCTGGGGAGAGTTATAGGTATAGACGTTTTAGAAACGACGACCCTAATCCTAAACAGCCTATCTTCTCCGCGCTCCCTATAGGTCCTTCTTAATCGTTCTAAGTGTAACGTATTCACTAAATTAATTATAGCGTTAGATATACTAGGCCGCCCGGACTCGTACGGGTGGAAAAACCTTATTAATAAAAGTTTATTTAATAACACAGACTCCCTTAAAAATGTAGACTAATATATATACTTCGGCTTATTCGTAAGACTCGCCGATCGCAAATAGAGGCTCTCTAATAATATAAACGAAGCTGGGGACGGCCGCCTTATCTATAATACGGATATACCGCAGAAGTGACCTAGACGTTAGCCGCGATATAGCTAATAAATTAGTTAAGTCCTAGACGTATTTTAGTATAGTACCTATATTTATATTATATATATATTAATACAGCGTCTTAGGGAGAGTGGCGTATATTATAACCCGACTATACTCATTTATATTATCTATCTAGTATAGTTAAGGGCGAAAGTAAACATTTAGTTCTATAGAGTGAAACTCGAAATAGTGTTAGAGAACCTCTCTCCGAAACGAATTAATATATACTATTACGCCAGACTGAACTAATCGTATCCCAACGGCACTTTCGCAACTTACGTATCTCGATGTCGTTAACGCTTCCGCCAACATCCGCTATAGGGTAGGTACACCGAGTGCTGCTAGCACTGCTATAACGGCGCCTAACTCCCACATTTATTTCTAGCTAGTCTGAGTTACATATTTATAACGTTTGGGAACCACGATGGTACTATTTAATAAGTTAATAGAAGAAGTCCTACTCGAGATCTTATTATATCTTTCCTACGACCGTAGAGCTCTCTGCGCATTAGCAATCATTAGTCGCCGTCTTAGTACTATAACGCCTCATTTCATCTATAGTTATATAGATCTATAGGTGCGGTGGTCCGACCTATCCTACTCGTTCTCGAAACAATTCGAGCTATTCCGCCGTACCATTAAGGAACGACCCATTCTTGCTCCCCTCGTTTAAAGCGTATACCTCACATAGTATAAGGGATGGCTAGGAGTAAAAAAAATCTATGAGACTTACGCACGAGTTAATGATCTACTCGCGATATTACCCCGTATATATTCGCTTAGGCTTACGGCCTTTAGATCCGTTAACCTTTACTTTAAGCTAACTTTCCTTTAAGTAAACCCACTATAGTCTCTACGTAGACTTAGGATTAAAGATCGCAATTCGACTATTAAGGATATCTTAGAATATATAATAATTAACGGTCTCGAATTACTCACCGTCGAAGTAATAGACCTTCGTGTAGGATCGATAGACTTTAACGTCGCTAACTCTAGATAGAAAGAGTCTCCTTCTTCTATATCTAGCTTCTATATTAACGGCCTCGGCTACTAACTAGAGGAACGTTTACGAAGATTCTTACGATTAACTACTTCCCTTAAGACACTTTCCTATTAGATCCTAGGAGTCGAATAACTAGGATTTAAAACCTATAGAAGAAGAATAAGGTCAGTACTATTACCCGTAAAAATAGCTCGCACTTTAGAGCCTGTGCGGCTCTATTTAATAAGTTTAGAGCTTAATAACGGTACTAACACCGAATGGCCCCAACACGATGACTCTCGTATAAACCTCACTCAATTCATATTATTAAAGAGTCTGCGCGCGCCAGCGAAATGCTTCTTTATAGCCATATCACCGGACATATTAAGAAAAGGTATATATATGCTTTTACTATATATTTTAGAAGATTTTATAGTATATCTAACTAAGGGTCTTTAATTATTACATTCCCCGCTGATAATTCGATTCGATCTTCTTTAATTTTAGATAGGATTTCGTATATAACGTTAACACTAAGTGGGCCTAGTTCGAAGTAAGTTATTAAGCTCTAGAGTTAGCTAGATACGTATAGCTAGAGGAAATAGCTCTTTATAAGGACGAATATCTAGCATTAAAGCGGCTTATTATCGATAAATAAGCTAAGTATCTAAAAGGTCGAGCGTATAGAAAGATTTCATAGGAACTTCCGCCTCTATTACGAGCCGATTTTAGTACTACTAGTATTAGGCTCTAGTATTAGCTTCGGAGGCCAATAGAAAGATGTATACGGTAGAATAATAGTTGCCTAGCTAAGATTGCGCGTTAGGTATATAGGAGTAGGGTAACCTTTAAGTTAATAGATCGGTGTGTAGGAAAATCTAGACCTTAACTCCACCTCTATTAGCTATAAGGGGTCTCTAGAGAGCTTAAAATCGTGTAGACGCAGTAACGATATCTTATAATTAGAGGCGTGAGACGTTGCCCCAACTTAGATACTTCAACATCTTATACCTATCGCACCTTAAAAGTAGATGAGGTATATAAGATTATACACTTAACAGCTAAAAGTCTAGTATATAATAATAGACTACCTCCTAAGTATAATTATCGTCCTTATTACGAGACTATTGTTTTACTAGCCTAAAAGCGGCTTTTTAGAGCCGCCCTTAAAGATAGATTTTTTAGGGGCCTTTTAGCGATCCCTCGAGTCTAGATTCGTCCGTGAAGTGTCCGAGGATAAGCCTATGCATTAATTGGGTTAATGGGCGATATATAACATAACCTTACGCTAGCTCTTTTAGGCCTGTTAGGTGTACGAAATAATTAATTAAGCCTCGTTAAACCTCCACCTCGCGACTTAAATACCGTCATCGCACTCCCTAGATCCACACCACTACCTCCTATTACATCCATTCCCCGGCTCTTTAACCATCCTCCTACTCTCATCCACATCTCCTTAATAATGGTAACCTCCCGCTCCCCCACCCCCCCATCTACTAAACGTCTCCTCTAAGAACTTAAAGCCACCACTACCGACCTATCCCCCGTACTCCTATCCTCGCTCCCGTTTCTAAAGTCTAGATCTTATACTAGGAAGCAGTGCTGAAAGGCGTCCCTAGTACCGCCTACGAAGGTGGGTAAAGTCATTACTCCTAGCTAATCTACGCCCGGATCATCTCTACTCGCGCCTAAGAACTCCCGCGCCTCCCCTTCTCTCGCGTAAGAACCGTAAGCTGATTGCCTTACTCCCATAGCTGGCCTGTGGAAACTCGATATCCTTATTCCTCCCTTATACCCCCACGCCCCCTAACTATTAAATTCCTCACACTAATCTACCACCCTAATATCCATTTCTAAACCGGCGAGATCTATTTCGACCTTTTAAAATCTTCGTGGTCCCCTGCCTATACCCTCACTTCTACTCTTAAAGCTATATATTAGTTACTATTATATCCCGAGGTGGATAGTCCACTTAATATTAACGTGGCAAGTTTATTAAAATATAGGGATAGGGTTGGGGAGGAGAGGTTAGTGAGGTTTTAGTGTAGGGAGAGGAGGTGGGAGGGTTAATAGGGTCGAATAATAGAAGATAATGAAGTACTACTTTACTAAAGAGGCTAAAGGGACGGGGAGGGTTATTTTACGATAATATAAACGTGTAGTGTAGGAATTGGCGTTTGGGGAGGAATTCTGTATTAATTTTATATAGGTAAATCGGGTATAGTGTCTAGGTGTGCAAATCGGTAGGGCCTGTTAGTAGAGATCAGGTCTAGTATCTCATAAGCGATAGATAATCGAGCGGCGTAGTAGTAATTGATTTTATCGAGAAGGCTCTAGAGACTCTGCTACTATATAATCTCAGTTCTTACGGTATAACGAGTAGCGCTATAAGTAGGGTAAGGCGAGAGGAAAGACCATATCTATATCGTGAAATATATGTTTAAAACAATATTATATAACGTATCTAAATATTCATTCCTCCCCAATTGTATAACATATATAATAGTCCCCTTTAATACATGGCTTTCCATTGCCCTATATAACGCTAAGGTGCCGCTATGCCGCCACGTATAAAGAATAGATTAGGATGTTTAAGGCTTAAAAAGGAGCTATAAGATAGAAGCGGATAATTAACGCTACGCTGTATATTACTCATTATAATGGTTTACCTACACGCCAATCGTTAGCCCTCACAACCCTATATGCCCTAGAGAGTATCGTTCTAACTTACGAAATAATTCGGTAATCCCTAATAGCCCTAGCCTAATCTCCTCGCTATCTTTATAAACCCCTCGGTCTCGATCAAATGATAGAACGGGAACGGTGGAAATATAGCACCATCTCGGTGCACCTCAGCCTTCACTAATAGTGCGGTACCCCACACCGTTAAGAGGTATCACAGCCCTCTAATCCCTGCTATTAGACTTATCCGCCGATATAGCTATTAGCGTTCGGTATATCGTAACATTAGTATAGCCCTCGAGAATAATATCGTCCTATACCATATTCGCCGCTATATCTATAGCGGCTTAACTATCTTACTATAAATTATAATTATACGGTCTAGTGTCCGGCTTACTTTCGTTATTAGCGAATCGCTAGAAGTAGTTAGGGACGATGACTAGTTTATCGTGCGATGCCAGGTCTTATATCAGCGTAGGAGGGGTCTCGATAATATCGGCGTCTAGCCAGAGAACCTAGGATGTGGAGGGTCTAATAGTCGTGAAAAGTAGGGAGTTCCGAGCGCGGGACATTGCTACTCTGCGAGCCTTCTGATTCTCCTTCTTATGGCGCTCTACCTCATCTTATGATACTAAAGGTGGATCGAAATCCTGGCGTATAATGATGATGCTAGCGAACCGCTTGGCCTCTAGGCTAGTCTAGGTAGCTTCTTTAGCGGTCTATAGCGCTGCGGTAGTAGTATTACCCTCCTTCGTTTTAGGGATAATAAAACTAAGTGCGATAAGAGAGTGTAGGTATAAGAGGGCTAGTAGGTTATTCTAGTAGCTAGGGTAGAATCGAGCGAAGGGCGTGAGGATAAGCACGATTTCTTAGCCGCTAACGGGGTCGGCTGTTATCGTTATATTATTAAGATAGTAATAGACGGCCGGCGGGGGCTAATTTTTCTCTAGCGAGGCGTCTTATTTAACGAATAGTGCGGTAGGTGGTAACAAGGGATGGGCGGCTGCATTTATAAGTTTTCGTTTAGCCGTCGAGACCGTATCTAAATTCGAGGTAGGGGAGAAAATAAAGAAGAGAAAGCTAATTAATAGTACTGTCGCTAGGACTAGAGTTATAGGACTCGTTCTTCGTATTAATCGTACTAGAGCTAGGGGTAACGACTAGGTACTTAAAAGATTAAATCGCCGAGTCCCTAATGTTTCTAGGCGCTTCGAGGGCGTTTACTTCGGGTGTCTCGTTAACGACTAGGAGCTATTACTAGCGTTTATAAACTATCTATTAATAATACTATCTCGAGCCCAGTGCGTCTTCGTAATAGACTCGTTATATAAAGTAATATTACCGTCCTTAAGATAATTATTAGAAAGATGCCGGTCTCCTATAAGCTAAGATTTTTAAGTTAGACACGATTCTCCGACCCGGGGCTAGGCCGAGTTAGGGGTGAATATTTAGGCGAGCTAGATCGCATAGGATCTAATAGCAGAGGCAGCGCCGTATATAATCGCAGGAATTAGGGTCAAAGTAGGGTGCGCCGTAATAACGACTTAAAGCCACCGCAAAGCTCCAACTTATATCCTCCGAAACAATCTAATTAGGTGTTATCGTTCATTAGCTTTACCTTTATATTTATTTAACGAAATATCTATAGTGCTATTTAAGTAATAACCCTATTATCACCGCTAAAACCTTATTAAAGTAAATACTAGTTAGACCCGCAGCAGCGCTAGCTTATATCTTAGCTTTTATAATTATCTTCTTCCTAAGATATAGATATAAAAGGAATTATTTTCTAGTAGTCTAGGCTTACTATAGAAGGGTTTCTTAAACGATCTTTCGTAGAAACTCAGGGACAGCTCTTAAGAGAGCTTCTACAGTATATTATACTAGGTAATTAAGCCGGCGGAATACTAGAAGATCCCATTAACTTAATAGAGAAAGCGAGGAACGGTAATAAGTAGCACTTAGAAGGTCTTATATTATAGCCCCGAGGCCCACCTCTTGTCGCTCTACCGCTTAAATTATATAAGCAGATTATTCTATATCTTAGACTTAGCAATAATCCTACACTGCTCTACCTACATCTCGTTAGGTCGTACTTACGTACTATTAAGGCTGCCCCTATATAGGCTGCGAAAAAGGGTGGAGCGGGTCTATTAGTAATGTTCTGAGCGGAGCTTAGGTAAATAGGGCCGTCGACTTAGCTATTATATGGGATACCGGGTTGCTTAAATAGGTCGATATTATAACCGGACACTGCGGTGCCCTCGGAGGAGCACGTTATAGGTACCGAGTAGCTATCTATATAGCTTATATCGATATCAGGTGGACCCGTATAGCTGCTTTTAATCTTACTGCCGTCGGGGTTAAGATTCGGACCCACATATATCCTTCCTACCTATCCAGTTGGGAAAGCATACTGGGTGAAGGCATTATTAGGGAGTATGGTAGCGGAGGGATTCCCTACCGGGGACGGGCCGCCAGCATTCGAAGTAAAGGAGAGAGACAAGTATTTGCCGTACCTGTTGGTTATCGCTATTGTCATGTAATCGCCTGAGCCTTCCGTATTTGTAGTGCTCCTAGCTTCTGGAGCGCTCGTAATTCGAACGGTGCTTAGAGCTGGGATAGAAACCGTTTTCCTGATAGTGACTGTAATAGTAGTAGCGGCTGTACTTCCATTTTCTAAAGCACTCGTGGTCGAGGTGGCACTCGAGATCGAATGCGTATTCTCGAGAGTAACAGTTACAGTAGGGGCCGGCGGGCAGTCGAATGGGGTTGTAGCTACCAGCGCCGCGAGCACCAAAACCGCGATCATCTGACAGGAAGTTTTCATTCTGATCCAAATTGTTCAGAAAGTGACTTGTCCTGGTAGACTCTGGGCTTCCGTTCTCTTTTGTGGTGTCTAGCGGAAATCTCTTTTTGGATGCTTGTGAGAGCTTCTATATACGGAGCATTATGATATCATTCTTTCTTGGTCTAGGTCGGGACCTCTGGATACACCTCGAAAATGTGAGTATGGTGTCCTCCGCCATCTTTCAGACTTGCCACAGGGAAGGCCTGGAGGAAAAGAGACGGGACCAGCCGGAGAGACCATTGAGCGTTGCATGAATACCATCCCTCTTCAAGAAGACCATGGCTGAGGGACAGGCCTTGACTGAGGGATGGACCTACGACCTGAGGTATGGGCCTCAAAAAAAGGGGACAGACCATGGCTGAGGGACAGGCCTTCATCGAGGGATGGACCTACCAAGAGATTCTTGATGGAGTAGGGACTTTGAGGCCATAGAGACTTTCACACCGCAGGGGATTGAATCCCCCAGGGACTTTTATACCGCTGGGGATTTTATGCCATGAGGGACTCTTATGGGTAATGGATACGAAACTGCAGCTGCTCACCGGAAGGGGGGTGCAACGAGAAGTACTACTCGTTTCTTGGTCTATTACTACAATACTTTCCTGAGGAGACTGTTCCTAGGAGGAAGTTTTTAAGAGGGGACTAGTTTAAATCTCTCGGTGGATTGATGGTCCGAGAATTCCTAGCAATGATTGGCTCCTAGGAATCTTTTTCTCAGGAGAAAATCGTAATTAGGATCGCGCAATTCATAGGAAATCTGGCTCGAACCCCACCAACTTCGAAACACTGAGTCAAGTAAGCCTTTGCTGCATCTTGCCCAACATTTTCTTTCAAGTCACTCAGCGAGTCGCTGTCGTGTATGCTCTAGTACTGCCAACGCGGATGCTCAAAGCTCGAGTTGAAGAGACTCCTTAGACCTGCGGACCCTGACTTGAGGACCTAACGGGTCCGCAAGTCAGGGATTCTATAAATTGCTGTCGGATAGCCTTATGTGCTGCCCCTGAAATAATCGTAAGCTATACTAGATAATCTTAAGGCCAGGCCCTCACTTGGTAGGTCCATCCCTCGATGAAGGCCTGTCCCCCAGTCACGGTCTGGTCCCTTTTCAAGGCCTATCCCTCACTTCGTAGGTCCATCCCTCAATGAAGGCAGGTCCCTCTAGCCATGGTCTGTCCCTGTTTGTCGAGGCCCATCCCGCCAGCTCCAATTTCAGAAGACACCCCCCCGCCCCTTCCTTTTCTCCTTTCCCCCCGGCTCCAATAGCATGAGACGAGTGTATGTAGACGCATAATGTCTTGAGACTAGAAAGTGTCTCCAGGCATGTAATATCTAGAGACGGCGCAGGATCTTTTGGATGGTCAATGAATCGGCGATACTTAATTAGCCACCAAGACTTCCAGTGAGTATTGCTGATGGTGTGAACAACTTTTGGCGTGAACCACAATTCGTGGTATGGGCCACTTTTGGCAGCTGATGGTGTGAACCACGCCTCGTGATGTAGACCATTTTGGGTGTACACCACTTTGGGTGTGCCACGGCTGGTGGTGCGGACCATTTTTGGTGTACACCACAGCCGCCAGGAGATGCTTTGAAACAGGGGGGCCGCTCCAAAAATGAAGCACCGAAGATCCTGTAGCACC
>JAABUP010006239.1_pt1 | contig 17202 bp, 21 predicted proteins | sample 5559201 | NCBI WGS metagenome assembly JAABUP01 (sample SAMN10711887, study PRJNA513373) | rock metagenome | isolation source: Antarctica rocks | place: Antarctica
TGGTTTGTCGCACTGTGAGAACCTAAATGTAACATTGATTGAGTACTTTAGATACATGTGTTTAGGTCGTTGCGCTACATGGCATTGTGCTGTGCGTGCCATGCTGCCAGCCTTACGTCACTGTTCACGTGGGACGGGCACGGGCTTCATGCGCAGCGCAGCAGAGACCAAATCACGCCAGACATATCCGGAACGGCTTAGGCTGCTTGATCCTGGTAACGCCTAGCAATCGCGGTGTGTTTGCTCTGCATACTTGTAAACCTACTTAGTTTCGGTGGTTTGTGCAAGCCGTCAGAGATCACGGGGCGAGACGCTGCTGGCCTTGCCGTGCCCCAGCAGCCTGTTGGGTCTACAGACCAAAGTCAACTGTGCGATGCCCTTGAGACCAGGCTGTTGTGGTCTCGTCGCCGCTTAGCCTGACTGGAAGGCAGCTCTTGACGGAAGGCTTACTTGCCAGGTTTTGCTCGTAATGGTTGAACAAAACAAAGTTATGATTGGCGACAAGTGCGCGGAAATTTACACCTACGAGTCACAAGACTTAGTGTATGCGATGAACTGGAGTGTGAGTACATAAAACATGCTACTCGACACGTGCAGCTTTCGGTTGCTAAGACCTGCTGCGCACGGCTTGCCTTCTTTTATGCAGAACCGCCGAGACAAGAAGTTCAGGCTAGCTGTCGGCAGCTTCATTGAGGAATTGAACAACCGAGTAGAGATCATCACTTGTAAACATCCCTGCATGACAGACTCCTCCTGCTAATGTCAGCCCCTCTCAGCAAGGCAGATCTTGAGCTGTTTGTGCCCTTGCAGTGGATGATGAGACTGGCAGATTCAGCTCTGACAACCGTTTACAGTTCCAGCATCCCTACCCACCAACCAAGATCATGTTCATACCAGACAAGGAATGTAATTGTCCAGATCTTGTGGCCACAACAGGAGACTACCTTCGAATCTGGCACCTGACAGAGGAAGGCACAACTCTTCAAAAACTGCTCAACAACGTGAGTGGTCCGCGCTCCTCAATTGCCTCGAGTACATATTACTGACCTCAAAACTAGCCACTGCATTCTTCCAAGACAGAAATCACCAACATCGTGTATGTTGCAGAACAAGAACAGTGAGTTTTGTGCACCCTTGACATCCTTTGACTGGAATGAGACAGACCCCAAGAGACTGGGGACATCCAGTATTGACACCACATGCACCATCTGGGACATTGAGGCAAGTCAGCAAGGATCACACGGTGTTAATGTACTTGACATCATTGGTCATGAACATCACTGCGTGATAGCTGAGTGCCATGTTCTTGTTAATGCATGCAAGAGCTTGCCTGGTCTGATGTCACAGGCAGTACACACCCTGCAGGCTGCATAGCATGCAGCAGCAGCATGAAAACTAAATAAATCATAGCTTTGTCTCATGTCATATTCTACTATCTTGTGACGAGGACTGGCAGGGGCAGAATCAACTCCTGACTCCATTGTGCACGATTCCCCAAGATACACTCATTCCTGGCTTTGCATGATGAGCATCATTGATACCATTTTAGACAAGCTGTACACAACTTCACTTCTTTCACCTTGTCTTGTGCCCAGTGTTCTGCCGTGCAAGGCTTGTGCTCACAGCATGCCTTCATTGAAGCAACAGTTGGCACACTGCAGCAAGGGCTTGATGCGCACTCACCAAATGCCCTTCCTCTCCTCACAAGCCCAAGCTTGCTTGAAGCACTGAAGCACTATCATGCAAGGCGTTGTAATGTTGCAGAAAGGCATGGTGGACACTCAGCTCATAGCGCATGACAAGGAAGTGTACGACATTGCCTGGGGTGGTGTCGGCGTCTTTGCATCAGTCTCAGCTGATGGTTCTGTCAGAGTCTTTGACCTCAGGTACACGTCTTCTGCCTTCTTTTTGAGCCTTGCATGCTGAGCCGCTTTGGCAGAACCTGGTAGCATGTTGCATCAAGTGTGCTGGCGCATTTGCATCAGCCTCTGCTGATGGGTGTGTCAAAGTATGACCTCACTTGCCTTCTCAGCGCTGCGCTGCCCCGCATCATGCTGCGTCGCCTTGACAGAAAGTGCTAGCTCTTGACATGGGGTGGTAGGGCAGCTTCTGATCAGGCTTAGACATTGCAATCTGTCAGATGCAACTATATTATCATAATTCGACATGTTTACACACAAGCTTTTGACTTGTTGTTTTCATTATGTTGTACAAACAATGTAAAAGCATTCCTACCACCCATCTGACAGATTGATCAGCTGAGACAATACAATCTGTCAGTGTCTTGTATGCCATATCAGAGTTCTCTGGATCACTTTTCTGTTGACTTCCTTGCAATTGGGAAGAGGCAGTTATCTTTGAGCATGTTGTGCTTGCTGCTGCCTGGTGCACAAGTCGCTGCAGGCCTATGCATTGCAGCAAAGGGTCTGTTGCTAACATAAGCAACCACAGCAGACGAAGGTCTGCCTGGGACTACTCTGCATGTTGCATGTGGCAGCTAAGACTATTGTTCTTGCAGGCAACAATACATGTCATGCTTGCTACTTATCTGTGCGCAACTTGCTGCATGCACATGCTTCCATGTGGTTTTGACCGGACCATATGTGAGCAGGGACAAGGAGCATTCCACGATAATATATGAGTCGCCCCAGCCTGACACCCCCCTGCTGCGATTGGGGTGGAACAAGCAGGACCCCAGATACATGGCCACCCTGCTCATGGACTGCTCCAAGGTTGTGGTGCTGGACATCAGGTGCAGCTTTCTTGCACGGCTTAATTTGGTGATATGCATCCTAAAGCAAAAGTGATGCACAACAGCCCCCAATCGTGAATTTGCACCGTGATTTCAATTCCAATTTCAATTTCAATTTGCACCGTAGTTTTTTATGCTCTACATCGTTACATGTGAGATACTTCTGGTTTCATGTCAGAAGAAGCTTTGAGGTTGAGTTGTGACTATGCAAGAGGGTATTACAGACAAATGTGGCAATTGTTCTTTGATGAAGGTCATCTACAACACATCATTTACATCATGCGCTTTGTCCTTGTCAACCTACTCCCAGTGAAGTAGCCTTATAGTGGTGCCAGCAATGCATGTCTAACAATGCAGTGGTCCACAGAGCCTGATGATATGCATGGATGATGATAGATGTAAACACCTCTGCATCAGTGCTATGTGTCTCTGCAGGTTTCCCACATTGCCCGTAGCAGAGCTGCAGCGGCATCAAGCATCTGTAAATGCCTTGGCCTGGGCGCCACATAGCTCATGCCACATCTGCACAGCTGGAGATGACTCACAAGCCTTGATCTGGGACTTGTCATCCATGAGTCAACCCATGGACACTAGCCTGGATCCCATTTTGGCGTATAGTGCTGGAGCAGAGGTCAATCAGCTGCAATGGTCCACGAGTCAGCCTGACTGGGTTGCAATATGTTTTGGCTCTAAAACACAAATTCTGCGCGTCTAGATGGGGACTCAAGCCATATGATGATTTGCAATCTGCCTTGGCTCCATGACACAGATTCCTGTAGTTCAAACAGGACGGACATACTCAGCCACCAGGGCATGGAGGCCTTGCTCATGTGCTGGGCATGTGGTATTGTGTTGTTGTTGTTACTGGCAGGTTCAGTAGACGTCCGGCTGCTGTAGCAGCAGCAGGTTTTATTTCAAATACTGATGTATGTGCTTAACAGGTTACTTGTACTTTGTTTCCTGTTGTTTTGTCTATCGTTTGATCTGTTAAGTGCGTGGGCTGGCTCTTGACTGCAATGCGTGTTGGTTTGATGTGAAAGCTTTTGCCGCACAGTTGATGGCAGAGACGTGTGAATGCATCTGTCAATGTCCTTTATTATACACCAGGCTTTAGCTGTCGCCAGACGTTTTATTCCGTAGCAGCAAGCAGCAGTGTGCACAAATGCCCTCACTTTGTATGCAAATGTACTACAATTCCGATGTTTGTGTGCTTTAGCAGAGCCGCAGGCGTCTGATACAGTCACAGGTTGTTGAGAAGGATTTGAATACAGACTAGCCGGAACAATTTAGCACCGAAGTCACAACAAATGCACCTTGACCCTACCTGGTCAACATTACGGACTAGACAGGAACGCTGATTTCTACAATCAGGCAATGGCACTAGTGAATACTAAAGACACAAACAGCTCGAAAAAGTAAAATCGTTACATACTACACTGCATAAGACTGGCAACGCTCAACTCCCTTGCTGTGTCTTCAATTTCTGAGACCTGTCAGCACGGCTACTGCTGCTTGCAGTCTGGGGGAGTCTCCTTGTCAGCACCCCCTCTCTGCACTCAAAACAATATGGTTCTTGCAAATCCACAGTCATGGAACAAAACAGAATGCAATATCACTGTTGCTTGGACACAGCAGTTTGTCTACAACTAGTGTGTGTAGAGCTATGATGCTGTGGCAGGTGCTTTGGATGACACTGTCTGTTGAAGATGTTGGAACATGCCTACACTGCTAGACAAGGCAGACCCCCATCTCTGCAGGGCAAGTATTTGCTAGATCCTCATCGAGAGACTTATGTGCACCACACAAAGGCAGCACAAGGCACAGTGCATGACATGGCTGAGGGTGAGGAACAGCAGCTGCAGAGAAGTTTTCCGTAGTTTGAGCTTACCGCTGCAGCAGGTTTGCCCTTCTTGCCCCCCCTGGCCAGTGAAGGCTTAGCTGGGGACTCCTCCTCTTCTTCATCATCGTCGTCATCATCATCAGCAGCATTCTGTACCAGCTGTGGGATGTCCTGCACACACGCATAGACAGTGCTGGCAAGTGGGTATGATGCATACATCTTATCGCATTTTTTTACTCAAGCTTGTCAAATGTATTTGGCAGACAGCAGACCAGTGGGTAGACTTTTGTAACTTGTTGCATGTGATAAACAAGAGCCTGGTGAAACACTCTATCTGCCTATGGCAACGAAGGGCGCCTGCCTTTGTCACAAGATTGCTGCAGCCACAGACATGACTGCAGGTTTGCAATACATGTGAGCTGTGCCATGAATGAGCCTGATTGAAGCAAACATCCGTGAGCTGAAATTTGTGTTCATGGGTAATGTCTTTGGAGGACAGCTATCAATGGGCCCACCATTCAATCATACACAGAGAGATCCCAGAGGGACCTGTCATGAAGGTTCCTGGTCTTGCACCCACTGTGTGTATCATCAACAACAGCGTCTGAGACTGTTGCAACACAGGCGATGTGTTCAACAGCAACAACAGCAAACGCACTGCAGCCTGTTCTCACAGATGCCCTCACCTCATCATCCTCATCATCTTCTTCATCCTCATCTTCTTCATCATCGCTGTCCTCCATCTGAGCCTCCCCAGTGAACCACTTGATGGCATATGGGATGATGTCATCCCTCAACAGCTCCCTACACAGCACAACGCGATCATTGTTTCACGCTCAGGGTAATACTTAACCATTTTGTGTCTGTGAAACCTCTTGCATTCTGTGTGAATGAAGCTCTTAAATAAGGGCTGACTTGCAGAGCCATGAAAAAGAGCGGCATTGGTATGAGTTTCTTCTACTTCAAAAGCACTTGCTCAGTTTAGGTCTGACAGCATCCACAGCAGATCAGAAGCTCACAAGCCTTCTTGTAGGTCAGCAGACAAAGAGGTAAATGTGTGCCCTGGCAGGTAGTTTGAGACAAGCACTCTAAAAGGTAATCATGCCTGCCTCGGTCACACCACTCTCTCTTTACACTCAACATCAACTGTCAGGAGCAAAGATTGGCATCAGAAGACAGCCAAAAGAGAGCCCGATTCCTACCCTAGCTCGTAATCCTTCTCAAGAGCACTCTGGAGGGCATCCATGTCTTCCTCAGTCAGCTCGCTCTCTGTCTCGGGCACCGTGGGGGGGCTGAAGAAGTCAAAGAAGGTAGGTACCCGGGTGCTCCTGACAGGAGGCCGGGACTTGCCCTTGGGTGCCTTCTTCTTCTGAAGCTGCACACACAGCAGACAGACTGAGCTATGCATCTCAGTGTGCCCTGTGCATTGGCCACTTCCAGATCATGACACAGAAACGCCTCTGGTTTGCTGCAATAGATATTTCCATGCTATCCACAGTGACACCAGTCAGCAAGCTGTACATATATCTATCTATATATATATTTTGCATTCAGATTTTTTTATTTTTGTGGACGGTAAAACAGATCAGCAAAGCTAAGTAACCAGGTCAGGCAGCCAGCTTACTTTGACACCAGGGTTCTTGCCAGAAGCCCATTGGATGGTGGTGGCTGTGGCTTTCTGCAGCACCGGGTCTGAGGCGTCATCGCTGACCATGTAGTACGTCTTCACCAGCTCCTTATTGCTGAAGAAGGGGTTGTCGCTGAACTCAAATATGATCTTGAACCCCTGTGTGTCAGCAAGGCGTGATCATCTTCAGACTGAATGGGTTGTGGCATTTGCCACTGAAGGTTTTTTCACAAGCAAGCAAGGCAAATAGCATGTGCTGTGCCTTAGTATGTTCCAACTTCAAGGTCGTGCAGCACATTGCACCAAAGGGAATGCTGTACATATGTCAGAACGCACGCAAACATACTAAGCTCACTGAGGGGTTTCCATGTAAATTCTCTCCGCAAACTTGGGACAGTCAATCCATCAAATTGTTGCCACGTAGGTTGTACCACTCAAGCCAAGTCACAGTGTATGGCAAACACGGCATTTGCATGTGACAACAGGTCACCTTGGGACCCTCATCATCATCGTCTTCTTCTTCATCATCATCGTCATCATCATTTTTGCTGGTGCTTACATCTTCTTCATCACGCAGGTTCACAGTGCGGGTGTCCACCAAATGGGACAGGATGGGTATGTCCTTGTCTTGTATCTGCACAACAACAGGTATTCCCACATGCAATTGTGTGCCAGCCCTTGTGGCTCATCCCAAATACCTAGCTCCCAGTCAGTGGCACAGAAAGTCCATGGCTAATCATGGGACCAGCATCAGGCAAACACACTTGACATCTTGCTTGATGTGATGGCCTTGCAACTTACAAATGCACCACAGGGTTCACTATGCTGATTGATGCATCTGCTGTTGGACAGTGCAATGCACATCAAGACTGTGCTTTGATCTATGCATGCAGTGCTGCATTTGAGAGATGTGCACCCTAGAGTGTTTGTTGAGTCAATAGCATACACACTCGTGACATTGTCTACTACAGTTTGAATCTTTGCCAGCACATATAAAGTGCCAATACAAAGTGCAAAAGAGATGCAGCAAGATGTTCGCACTTGCAGGAGTCCTGATTAGAGCAAGAGAGCAAAACCAGCCCACATGAGCAATGCTCAGACTGACCTCTTCATTCCAGCCCTTGTGTGATTGCAAGACATGCATCCAGAAGTCTGGAATGCCCGATACATCGCTCTCTGGCTCTGCAGACATAGCCGCATGTGAACAGTGGTTTGGGCATCTTCACGGGTCAACAATGCGGCAACCAGGGATGATCTGCTGTCTGCTTTGCCTCTGTGCTGAGGTGTCTTGCAACTGTCAAAGTAAAAGACAGGCAACAGAAAGAACAAAACTGTTCATTGACGTGGACTCCTGAACATTTGAGTCAACAAGGTTCATGAACAAAGAGGTGGCATCCAGCACCAACAAGATTCTGGGTCATGCTGCACATTGCCGCTAAGTGTCTCCCAAAGTGAGCAGCATCAAAGTGTGTACGCAACTTGCAGCTTGAACAAAGGTGGTAATCCAAGCCAGTCAGGCTGTCAAACAGAAATCTTACAGTCATTCAGGCCTGCTAGGCCATTTGACTAAACTGGACAGTCTTCCATAAGCCCATACAACAGACAGAGAATGACACAGACAAACACAATCATTACCAGGAGGAATTTATCTATATGCATCAATTCCAGGCATGCATGAAGCAAGCCTTGACTGTATACCTGCTTCCTTGTTCTCATCTTCTTCTTCCTGACCCAAAGCATCGGGTGCCTCCTCCTTGCCTTGCACAATTGCTGCACGCTTCTGAAACAAGGGATCTGCAGTCAATCAGCTATGCCTTGTGGCTCACATGAGGTGTGACATGTTTGAACCACAGCACGTGCCAGCTAAATGTAAAATAATGCTTTGGCGGAAGGCGGCATAATGCAGCTGCTTAAAGGTGTGCGCAAGCACCAACTGACAAGCAATTGAACAGACCTGTACATTTCTCAGAAACAACGCTGAAAGATCGGAAACTCACCCCACAGCTTTTCATACTTCCTCTGGAGAGCCACTTGCTCCTCGTGTAGCTTCTCTGCTAACTCATCATGCTGGTCTTGCAGCTCACCCAAGTACGCCAGCCTGTTGCGCAGAGTCTTGGGCAGTGACTCGATCAGTCCACTGGGCTTACCAATCATGCCCTCCAGGTGACCCTGCATACGAACATATTGCAATGATTCATTGCAAACTTCCAGAACTTGAAACCAATGAAAAGCAGCCACATGACGTACGCAAATCCAAACATACTGAGGCAGGCCATATGCAGTGCTGTTGTGACTCTCAGTCAGCAATCTATGAAGCTTGAAAGCTTGATCAAGCTGATGACCTACAGCATACCTGCAGAGCGCTGATCAAACTTCCCTGGCCTGCACCCCCGGACAACAGTTTGGCCGCCAGGGCTGCATTCCACACAAGCAGTCTACGTTGGGTGACGGACTTGCGACATTGGCTGGCAGAGTGAGGCAAGTACGACACCAGCGTATCAAACAGCTCAGACGGATTAAAGACCATGCTTGACATCGTGACATGCCTACGACGTGATACATTAAAGTGCCATACCTGGATCAAGCTGATATGATGGATCACTGCCATCTTCAACGCCAATCTCTTCGATTGCCTCTTCAGTGACCTCCACTTTTGGCTCGCTCATCGTGTGGCGTCACAGATATGAGATACAGCGAAGACAAGTGCAATTAGCGTACAAGGTGCTATTTTTTGGCGCAGGAACGTCTGAAGTTATGACCGCCACTGTACAGTTGGAAGTCGAGAACAATTCTCGCGCACTGGTGTCTGGCGTCAGTTAGGTTATCAGGGGGGTTTTGAACAAACTCGACAAGGACGTTTTTGCGACACAGCTCCACATCTGACCATGACGACTGGATGCGTCACCGTGCTCTTCTTTGCTCGCGGCCGCGAGCTGGCGGGCGTCTCGCAGATCGCTGTCCAGCTGCAGGATGCTGCAGATACGAAGCAACTACTCAAATATGTGCTCAATAAGTATCCCAAGCTGTCGGAGATTGTCGCAAGCACAGTGCTCAGCCTTAATCAGGAGTACTTAGACCTAGACCAATCGGTTCCTCTCAAAAACGGAGACGAGGTGGCAGTCATCCCACCAGTCAGTGGAGGCTGATCTAAGGAAAGTGTACAGTTTCTTGTACTGCAATCTTGGGGAAGCCGCGGCAGCCAATTTGATGCAGGTGTTGCGCGTGTATTGCAGCTTCTTCGCACAGCTGCTGGTAGAGAGTCAAGTGATCGAGCATGCTTGGAAGTTGCGGTAACAGCGCCGGTGTTCAAAACAGCCTGGTGAACCGAAAAGCTTGTAAATGAGGCTGACACATGGCAGCTTAACAGGCTCAGGTCATCATGTTCAACGCTCCAGTATGCAAGGGGTAGCTTTGCAAGGTGCAAGGCATGATAGTTGCAAAACCTAGAGTCAGGCTATTTCGGGCCTCTCACTGGGCCACCCGACAAATAGGCTTCCAGCGATGGAAGCAGATGCGGTGACCTGCATGCATCAATTTGTGTAGGTGTGATATCCTAAGCCTTGTGCGCCAGTCTGTACCTCACAAATGCAGAGTCTCTTGGCATCAACACGTGCAACTGTGCTAGTGTATGACCAAGCTTTCAGCCGGTGTCCTGCACACATCTGCACAACACAGAGCTTGCCTTGATAGCACTGGTACTGTTATGCTCCTTTGGCTAGCAGTACTTTGACATATTTGACTTTGTAGTGATCAATTCTGTGGCAGTGAGTCTGTGTACGTTTACTGGTATGTGACACTTATGAGCAGTGGTAGTTATACGGATTCTCTTTACAACACTGTCAAAACGAACTTGACGAATTTGTTACTCATGTCATGCAACCTTTCAATATCCTTGTGGATGTTTGTGAATTCAGTTGTTGCAGAAATTGTGCTGTAACACCTGAGAAAACTTGTCATATTCGTGTCGTGCACAACTTGGTTGTGTTCGCTCAGATTGTTTAAGCCCTTGACCGGCAACTGCACCACAGCATACTATGCCAAGAGCAGAGAACCGAGTTTGAAGCCTATCTCAATCATGCTGCCTCACACTTGACACAAGATGTGGGGGAATTCAGCTTGCTTTGCAGCTTGACACGTAGCACAATGACAGCAACAGTGCTCTTCACTGAGCCAGCTGAAAGTGTTGACATCATGCAGCTGTCTGTGCCTGAGGTCAAAAGTGATTCTGAGCAAAGCAGTCCCACTTGCTGCACTAGCAGCGGGTTGCCCCTGGGATCTCAGCTTCTATGCCAAAGGTCTGCAAAGCTTTGCACATGAAGCCTGTCAGACCTTCCTCATCAGCAGAAACACATTGGAGTCTACCTCCAAGCTTTCTAGCTCTTTAGGGGATCCAGTAATTTGCATAAGCAGACCACCATAGGAGACATATACCTCGACCTTGAGCTGCCCTGTGTTGTGGTTGTCCTTGAATTTGAAGACCTTACCATGCATGACATAATCGTAATCATCCAGCAGGGTGCCTTTGCCATGCTTTGTTGCTAGGTCCTGCAAGGAAGACTTGCGAGTTCTAGTCTTCAAACAGAAAGCGTGCTGCAGCTACAACTGGAACAAGGGATAAGCAAGACGCCGAGAATGTGACAAATTGCTGATTGAAGATACTGCCTGACTGAAAATTTGATGCTCTAGGATACTACACAAGCTATTGGTCAGTGGCTCACTTTGTCATAATAGTCTGGGAAGTCTTCGTTGTTTCTGTGAAGAGTAGTGCTGAGCGCCAAGCTGAACTTGTCTGCTACCTGCAATGGGAAGAAGTGGCAGTAGACGATGCACTGTTTGCTGATGGCCAAACAGCGCAATCAAGGTGCTTGTGAGCACAGTTTCACTCACGTTTACAGGATATAAGTCAGAATTGATGTCTAGCAGTAGGTCCATCTCGTACATGTCGCTATGAGCGCGGATCCTAGACACTGCAGACACGGCCTCTACTAAGTGACAAGCTGCATGCTTAAAGGCAACGGAACTGACCACGGTAGACACCTTTGTCAAATCTTTTGCCATCCGGGTCTTTCTCCAAAACCTCAAAGATGTCAGCAAAATGCTGGCCCTGCTTCTTTCGCATGTCAGCACCACAGACAAATAGTGCTTGACCGGGCTCACGCACGGTGCGGACTGTACCACCGCTCTGAATTCATTGATCGAGCAGGCAGGACCGACGCCGTCGTAGGGTGGAGCTGCCGTAACAGAATTGAGCAATCGAGAACTGCATTCAGCACATTCCTCGTGCAACTTGCGTTGTTACTCGACAGCCAGATCGTCTGGAGTTCTGCTTCTGAAAGCATACTTCGGTGGTACAGGAAGCAGGTATCGCTTCTCAGCCGAGGAATGATAGCGAGTAGATGTCGTGCTTGGCAAGATCACTGTTGACTCGATGGCTTCTTATGGTCAGAGTGCTGTGGCAGTATACCCTGTGACTAATTACAACTTTGGTCAGAAAGACAACAAAGTAGATAAAGATGCGCAGGACAAGTTCCAGCGCATGCAGCACAAGTGAGGGCGCTGCCTGGTGTTGACTGTGTTACCACCTTTACCTTCGCATGTGAGACCCCAGATAGACATCTGACAATGCAGATACGCGCAGGAAGGCGTGAGAAAGTCTGTAGAAGGCATCTTGCTGGTAAGGTCTTGGCACACTCCACTTGTTTACGCATGCACAAGTGCTCAGCTTGCTGACTGCAACAACTTATGCACTCAAGCTGACTTTGTATTAGCAATAAGTGCAGACATGTCTTCTGAATGCAATATCTTCTTTAGGTACATCAGCACAACCATCCACATGTCCTGCTGCTCCAAGTGGCTAATGCATGGAGGCTTCCAGGCGGAAAGTTGAGACCAGGGGAAGATGGTAATGCTTTGAGCGCACTGCGCCCAGCATGGTATCGTTACTACTTTTAGTGATGTTGCAGCAGCTTTGCACAAGCATAGGTAAACTTGTAGGTATGCAGATAGTGCGGGTCACTACCATGGCCACTACTAAAGGTGCAATGTTGACCATTGTGGCCGAAGATATGTAAAGCTTGCCCTGCAGAGGTCGAAGGGTTGAAGCGGAAGCTGCTCACCAGCTTGTCACCCACCAGCGCCTCTCTCATGACAGACTGGGAGGTACACTCTGAAGCCTTCTTAAATTGAAGCATGGCAAGTTCATTGATTCATTCATGAATCATGGCAAGTGCCATCAAGCATTTCTCCTTGCAGCAACTGCTCACAGAAATTCATGATCAGCAGGGATTTCTTGAGTCTGACACCAGGCTCTGCCGCAATGAACCACTCTGCCGCATTGGACCACTCTGCTAAACATGTTCAAGGTTGCCTTGCAAGCTCTGTGAAACCATGCTGTTCATTACAGCGCAGCTGCACCCAGGCTTGTGCAACACCTGGCCACACTTCCTGACTCAGCAGACCCTGCTCACTGTCAAGTATGTCCATGTGCACAATTTTTGTTTTACAACTGGCATGCAACAGCAGCCATCAACCTACGGCGTGCTTGGACTGTCCCACTTTGCACACCCTTATGAGCAATCACAGGACGAGCAGGTGCGAGCAGGTTCAAGCCATGTGAATCTTCAAAGATGCACCATGAGCCATTACCTGACCGCACCACAGGACTGACAATGACTGTTTCTTCATCACCAGCATTAGTGCGTGCAGGTTGGGGAGTGTGTAGGCACATATTGGCGCCCAAGTTTTGATGTCAACATGTACCCTTACTTGCCAGCCCACATCACCAAGCCAAAGGAAGTCAAGCGGCTCTTCATTGTTCCTTTGCCGGAAAGATGCTACTTCGCAGTAGGATCTCTGTAGACATTCCTGTAGTGTAGCTGCTGTCGTTTTACACCTGACTTTGACATTGATTCACCAGAGCAAAACTTCAGGAATGCCTACCTTGTACTGCTTCTGCCATGTGGCGGTCAATGCAATGCATTGTGATGCAAAGTAAGGATCAGGCTGTCAAAGTGACTGAGGGCAGGGGTCATACATCAGGTGTAAGGGAAACAGCATTGCATGAGTCATGTGTAGCTTCACATAGTGATGTGAACCTACATTTGGGCAAGAGCATCTTTCAAGCATTGAGGGCCAGACCATGAATAAGTATGAGGCATGAGACTGCCTCATCATACCGCCAAGATCTTGTCAACTTCTCAGCTGTATTGCTGGTGGTTCCTTGAGGATCTAGCAGCATTGCTGCACGTTACAGCTCATCAACAGAGAGACATGTTGCACTCAATGACCTGGTTCTCCTGCAGGTTCCCAAGAACTTGAAGCTACTGGCTGTCCCCCTCTTTGAGCTGCATGACAACATGGCTAAATTTGGTCCTGCCATTGCTGCAATCCCTCAGCTCATGTGCAGATTCAAGTTGAATCTGTCAGGGCAGACAGTCACTGAGACAGCGTCAAAGCAAGAAACAGATGAGACTGCCGGGGCTAGGCTCAGTTGACCAGAAAACTGTGGCACCTGCCAAGTAGCTGTTTTGTTTGCTTGCTGCTGGTTTCAAAGGCCACAATGGACAAGTATGACTATACAGGATTGTACAAAACAATGTATGCGGGTTCAAGTTGCAATGAATGATGCGTTGCAGGCTCTACCTGTTACTCCTCCTAGTGCAGGTCAGCTCCAGACTTGTAGGGCAAGCAGATTAGGACATAATTGCATGCTTTCGTTCACAGACAGGCTTACAGGGGGAATGCAAGCACTGCAATGAGGCTGTGCAGCAAAGCATTAGCACTACAACGAGAAGAAAATTTGTGTGTGGCTGAGATCGAGCACATAACTTACATCCATACTGCTTCCTGAGTCCACTGAAATGTGCTCAAAGCATTATGTCAATAGGTTTATGACTGGCAAGGCATGCACAATGACAAGTGTTGCCCTGCTATTGCATGGTGCTGTGACGCAAGCCACTGGGCGTTCTGAAAGCAGCTTCTTATACATGCTTGAAATGCTGCTATCACAGTGCCTGTCATGTTGACTGACACACACCATAAAGTTCTGACAAAAGGGGAGCTTGTGCAGTCACCATTCAACACAGCTTGCTTTTCACAATATGCAAGGACTGGTGCCTTGGCTATTGATCAGCCTACCACTAGCATGGTGTCACGGCAAGTGCGTGCTGATGCACCATGTAAAGATTTCGGGCAAGTCTGAGTAGCGTGTTCTGTCGTGCAGGAGCCACCATTCAGACACACCGGCATGGTCCAGCATGACCTAGACGGCAACCTACAGTTTCTGCATCGCACATACCTAGGCAAATTCGACCCTGCCATGCAAGACCCCTGGAGGGAAATGGATTTTGTCACAAACCCTGTCACACCACAACAGGCACTTGTGTATGCTGAGGCATACGGCTTCTTCCCCCATCAAGTCACAACCGATTATGAGAAGTACTGCTGTCCTGATGGCAGCCGTACCAGTGATGTGAGTCAATGTAGCTTCAAGGAGTGCAAGGTATCTGGCAACCCATTGCCTGTTTTGACAATAGCAGCTGCAAACCTGGATCCTGGTGTCAGACTGGTGTTGAATGCATTGAATGATATGTTCTCCGCTTTACAGGCAAATCAGTCAGCCAAGTCGGGGTAAGAGTAAGAGCGCGTATGAGGTGTTCGTTGATGTAGCATAGTTAGCGTCCTTATTGAGAAAGTTTTTGCAATGCTTGCTTAGGCATTGTAGGGCAGCATAGCAGGCTTGTAGCCAGGATAGCACGATGGCAGCAGTGCGTATCACATACACTCAACACCTGTCTGTATGAGTATATACACATCTTTGTACACAGCACATACAGGGTCAGCAGCTTCGTCATCCTGACTCTTTCACTGCTATGCTGCAATGGACAAGCTTGTACTTCAAGCTGCAGTGCTAGATACAGCAAGCTACACATCATCGAACACTCCCAAGTGCAATCTGTCTCCACAAAACTAGGTAGATTGAGCCCAGCAACACGTTCCGGGATCCCAAGGGTGCACTGTTCTGCAGGGTTCCGTACAGTGCCTGGATAACAGTGAATCAGATGCAGTGTACACATTGTCTTGCACGACTGAATAAATATGGTAACTGTAACTGTATTGAAGTAAGCAAGACAATGTTAGGCTGCATAGTGCATTGAGAGACTGTGGAGAACGTGAGCAGAGTTGCTTTCCTGCATTGGCCATTGATGAGAATTGGCCACATCAGACTTGCTTGCTTCCGTGTACTGTATGTGTATGTATTTATTTTGCAATTACTACATTCGTAACATGCAATGCATGCTTACCTGATACGCTTACCTCTGGGGTCTTGCTGCTTCTCCATTGTCTTGTTGAGCATACCAGCCCTGGGATCTAAGCTGAAAAACTTTTCCACCAGGCCGGTAGCCCGCTACAGCCTGCCAGCCTTGCGCTCCCTCAGCACACAGCATGGCTGTAGCGCCTTCTCCCCTCCAATGCTTCTCCTCCACTGCCCTTACTGCCATCTGCACCTACGCACAAGTCTGTAGGACTAGCAGAGAGGAGGTGGAGTTGCGAGGAGAGAAGCTTTGGTTGACTGACCCAAAGTGCTCTGCATGGCAACATGAATCAGGGGCACTAAGACTCAATGTGTCGCTGAGTTTGCCGGAACATGCAGAGTATGGGTCCTTTTTAGGGCTGGAAACCTACTAGGCAGAGTCGTGTAGCGACGAAGAGGCTTTTGCAACTTTGACGAGCATGCTCTGGCGACATCTCTGTGGTACAGTACTTGCGGAAACACCCTGTCACAGCAACGTTTCAAGCTAAAGTGTCTAACTGCAGCAGTTCTGCAGCAACGCAAAAACTATGGCTCACAATTTGCACGGTTTTGCGAGCGCTGCATGTTACCAAACGCATCGGGCGGTACTAAAGATAGACTATTTGTTTATGTAGCCATTTGGTGGCAAGGAAAAGGCACTCCAGCGCTTTGGCGTGCAACGCCAAGCACACCCGGTTAAGCACCTTGACATAACTGTGCTTGACCAGGGACCCCGGTGCTAACTAGCAATTTATGGCGTGTCAGCCCTACGTTCACATTGCAGATGCTCTTGCCGGTAAACACAAAATGTGTCGAATGCACCGACTCAGCAGAACTTCAGATGGTGTTGCAGACAATGTAGACGACACAGCACTTTAAATTTAGTAGGATAGCGATCTAGTGTGTGGACTACAGCGCAGCTATCGAAATTAGCTGGTCGCGCGACTTCGACTCAAGTCTGTGTAGGCCACATAGCAGCCCTTTCCGCACAGATCTGTCTGGCCGTGAGACACCTGTCTTTCAGGCAACAAGGCTCTTGCTGGGTGTACCACAATGGGTGAAACAGTCTCCGAGTGTAACGTTGTGCTATGCATATGCCTTGCATGCATATGCTGCTCAGTAATATGGCGACAGAAAGCCAGCCCGTTCTACACAAAATTCTGGCGCCAGAGCTGTTGCGATTAAGGATACTGCCGTAGAAGAAGAAGAGGAAGATTAAAAGCTTTGCACAAGTCTGATCAACCCTGCCTAGTGTCATTCATTTGTGTCGAACTAGATGCCGTATGCTAATCAATGGGTGTTCAAAATTTCATCATAATACGAATGGTAGAATAAGACCTTCTCTCCCAGCTCCCATAATTACTGGTACTTAATGATCAGTATACCGTACTCGTATTAATGATCCTCGCGTACTAATGTTCCTCGCGCTCCGCCAGAGTAAAATTTAGTCGAATAGATCCTCATTGCATTATTTCTTATTTTTAATGCACCTCGGACAGCTGGCGAATTGTTTTAATGACTTTAATGATGATATCATCGATCGATCAAGCAGTCTTACAAGTCCAAAACGATATATCTATATACTATATAGCACTGCAACTATCACAGTCTTGCTACAACAACAGCATAAAGTCCCAAGGCAGGCCCAATTACCTCAGCAGTTTCATACAACCTGAAGCAACAATCATGTG
>JAABUP010006241.1_pt1 | contig 17199 bp, 21 predicted proteins | sample 5559201 | NCBI WGS metagenome assembly JAABUP01 (sample SAMN10711887, study PRJNA513373) | rock metagenome | isolation source: Antarctica rocks | place: Antarctica
ACCCCGAGCCTGGCGGACACGGCCGCCGGCTGGGCCGAGCAGCTCGACCACCAGCTCGCCGCCGCCGACGACCCTCCCCCTGCCCGCGCGCTGGACCGGGCCCGGGAGACGATCGCCGCGCTCGGCCGCGACCGGACCGCGACCCTCCTGCACGGCGATCTCCACGACGGCAACGTCCTGGCCGCCGACCGCGAGCCCTGGCTGGCGATCGACCCGAAGGGCTGGCGTGGCACCGCCGCCTACGACGCATTCACCGTCATCGCCGGACGCGCCGGTCAACTGCGCGTCACCGATGGCCTCGAAGGGCAGCTCCGAGCCCGGATCCGCCGCTACTCCGCAGCCGCCGGGGTCGACCACGACCTCGCCGCCGCCTGCTGCCAGGCCCGGGCGACCAGCTCCCTGCTGTACCAGCAGGCCTCACCGGGGAACTGGTTCCACGAGGAGCTGCTGCGCCGGCTGGTCCTCGCCGACCTGTGACCGCTCCCGCGGTGCAGCCCTAAACTCCTGTCAGGTCAGAAATCGGAACAGGGAGCCGCTGACCTGCAGTGGTCTGGGCAGGCCGGCGAACCGGTGCACCCCGACCGAGAACAGCGCGTCGTCGGGAGCGTGGAACGCCCGCTCCACGCACCCGGTGTCGGTGAGCCACCGGCGGATGGCCGGGGTGAGAAGGCACCGAGGTCCTGACCCAGGACGACGACGAACGCCAGACGCTCGTCGCGCACACCCTCGGCCACCTCGCCGGACTCCTCGCCGGGGTGGCCCACCCCGCACCCCGGCCCGCGACCAGCAGCGAGATCGACCGGTCAACGCCACCTGCGCCAACGCCGGACAGAAGCCGGGCTGAGCGCAGCATCAGGTGGCGGCGACCGTTCGAACGTGCAGCGTGGCCGCCGAGAGATCGATCGCGGCGGTGCTCGCCCGCAGGGTGAAGGCGCGGTGCCCGTCCCAGTCGAAGAGGTCGACCTCACCGCTGGGGCGGGTGGCGCCGGACTCATCGACCGTCGACCATGGGGCTACCACGGCGTCACCGAAGCTGAACTCGACCACCGGCCGGCCGGTCACCTGCACGGGCACCCAGCCCGGTACGCAGACGAACCGCATCGCGGGACCAGTCAGGACGGGCGGGCCGGGTCGAGGAAGCGCTCGAAGATCGCGCCCGTGGAGGCCGCTTGGACGAGCTTGTCGATCACGTCGACAGCCCAGTCCTCGCCCGACCAGTCCTGTGGCCGGTACAGCCCCAGAGCGGTGTTCAGCAGCACGTCTCCGGCGTAGACCGTGACGAACACCGCCGCCACGGCTCGCGGACCCCGGAGCCCCGCCCGCGCGGCGACGGCGTACACCGCGCCCCACATCGTGCCGAGCGCCAGGTGGGTCGCGTTGTTCAGGCGCCATCGTGCCGCCGGCGTCTCGGGAGCGAGCCCGAAGACCTTCTCGGTGAACTCGGCGGGCGCGTAGCTGTCCTCTCGTCCGGTGATCGGCATCTCGACGAACTTCTGGAAGGCGGTCATGAAGACCGTGCCCGCGACGCCCGCGACGACGCCCCGTCCCAGCACGTTCGTTGCCGTCGGGGCCTCCCTCACCTACGTGGCCACGGTCGAGGACTGCCCGACCGGCCGCTGACCGAGGAAGAAGCCCACCGCGACGCCGAGCACGCCCAGCGACAGGTGGATCAGGTTGTCCAGCACGGTGTGGTACTCGTGCGGCAGGAGCCCGAACAGGTCCGGGACAAAGAAGCCCAGGACACCGACGAGCAGGTACACCACTCCCAGACCGCCGACCACCGAACGCACGGCCCTGTCCGACCCGCGAAAGCCGACACCAGCCATCAGTCCGCCGGTCACCAGGTGGATGACGTCCTCCGCGATGTCGATGTTCAGGACTCCGAAGAGCGACTTCTCTCCCAGCAGGACGCCACCGACGCCGAGGAGCACGATGGTCACCCCGACGACCTTGGCGTACAGACGTGCGTACATGCGACCTCCACGGTCGATTGAGTGGGTGAGGAGTGAGCGATCAGTGTCGGACGAGCTCGCGGACGTTGATGCCGAGTTCACATCCTGCGCAGCACAGCCCCTCTGACCTGAACGCGAAGCTGCTTCGTCCAGGACGTCCGTATCTCGTCCATCTGCTCGAGCATCCGGTTCCCGAGCGCATCCAGCTGGTCAGCGCTGATCTCCACAGGCGGCCGGAACAGGTCGCGTTCCTCTTCCTTGGCGTGTGCGTCGAGGGTGGTGACGAACGCCTGCCAGTGGCCCTCGTAGGCAGGGTCGGTCGGGTTCGTGCGCAAGAACGTCGCGAGTCGGTCGGAGACCTGGCGATGTTCGGCATGGGCGACCGCCACGAGAGTGCTCGCCGCCGCGACGGCGGGGTAGAAGAGGTCGTCCTCGATGCGCATGTGGATGTCGAGCTCCACCATCAGGTCGTCGACCCGCTCCTCGCGTTCAGCTGACCCTGCCGGCTTGCCGGTGATGTCCTTGCTCAGCGCCCGTAGGACGTTGTGGTGATCGATGAGCACCTGCTCAGCTCTCATTCGCCTGCTCCTGTCGCTGCCCGAAGGTCCGTCGGATGTCCGGGACGCACCTCGATCGATCCCTCGCGGATCCGGGTCTGGTAGCAGGGCACGGGGGCGGTGGCCGGCCCGCGGACGACCTGCCCTGTCGCCGGGTCGAAGCGGGAACCGTGCCAGGGGCAGACGATCTGCCCCCGGTCGATCCAGCCGTCCACCATGGGTGCGCCCAGGTGTGGGCAGAGCTCGCCGACGGCGAGGACGTCGTCGCCGTCCCGGAGCAGGACCAGACCCACGCCGTCCGCCTCCACCCGCTGGGGGGTGCCAGCCTCGAGAGCTGCCTCGGCCAGCAGCGGCGTCCACTCACCGGTGTCCCATCGCGCGCCGGACTGGTCGACCCCGACGCCCAGCCGGTACACCAGGCTGGCGCCGAGATAGCCGCTCGCCGCCGTGATGCCGTAGCCCACGGCGCTGGCAGCAACACCCCGGACGTGCCGACCGCGCCGGCGATCGCACCACGACAGGACGTACAGCCCGGTCGCAACGGCGTTCAACGCCCCGTGGACGAGCCCGACGCGCCGGGACTGCTCCTTCGTGTGCTGCCAGTCGTTCAGGCCCGTCGTTGCGGCAGCCAGGCTGGCGACGATCCCGACACCGAGGCTGACCCGGGACGCCTCCCGCAGCCCCGACTGGTGCCCCGGGAGCGCCGCGGCGACGTCCAGGGCCATCGTCGTAGCCACCGCACCCGTCGGTAACGCCACCACGAGTGGGTGCAGCGGATGACCGAGCCAGGTGCCGTGCAACAGGTTGCTGATGCGCTCCCCTGCACCCCCGCACGCCGCCAGCGCGAACCCGAGAGCGTGTTCGAGGCGGTAGCCCGGACGGTCGAGCCAGCTCTGCTGGCCCAGCACCGACAAGACGCGGTCCCCCACCGCGCGGACGTTCTCCTCAGGACGCCCCACCCGGACGTCCGAGCGCGGTCGCGGACTCATCTCGTCATCACGCGTCTCCTCAAGGTTCCGCAGCGAAGGTACCTGCGTCGGCAGCCTCGTCACAGCTGGCCCGCCATGGCTGCGCAGCCCCTGACGTGGACGGCAGCGCCTGGGCGGCGCGGTCGGCCAGCACGAGCCGGCCGGCTCGAACGGCCCAGTCCAGGCGCAGGAGTCGTTCGTCCGCCGCCGCCGACGGGCTACCGCCGACGTAGCGCTGTCGCTGCCGCCGCCTGAGACCGTCAGCTGCTGCGACCGCCGTCCTGCACGCCGTAATCACTTGGAGCCGCAACTCACGAGACACGCCCTAGCCCGCCCCGCCCGGTACCGGTTGTGCCACACCCACCCGCCCACGAGGACCACGGTGACCGCAACCACAGCGCTCACCAAGACCACCAGGCCAGGCCCCGCCGACTCCCGCGCCTGTTCCCAGGCCAATGCCATCGTCGGACCGACCGACACCCACGGCACCACCGCCCACCCACCGACCCGCCCGTTAAACATCAGACGCTGGCCGCGGGCCTGTCGAGACCGCAACGCCGTCGTCGCCGCCGCCGCGGTCGCCGCTCCCACCAGCAGCCACGCCAACACCATCGACGAAGACTGCCGCACCGAAGGGACGCCGAACGGGAATCCACACCCAGACACCTCCCGTAGGCGCTTCGTCGACCCGAAAACGGGTCACCGCCGCCCAACGGCGCCTCGGGGTTCCGACACGGCTTCCGGCACGGTCTAACCCGGGCGTGTCGTTGTACCACGCGCACCGTGCCGCTAACGATCGTTAACGGCACGGTGGCCGCCGAAAGGGGTCGCGACCTGTTCACGTGAACAGGTCGCGGTGGTTCTGCGACCAAGCCACGCGGGCGGCGAGCTCGTCGAGGTGCCCGTCGGCCACCCAGTCGACCTGCGGGTGGACCCCGGCCTCGGCCAGCATGCGAACGTGGTCGATCCCCCGGCGTTGAACGTCGGTGACGACGTCGACGACACCCACGGAGCTGATCCCGTAGGCCTCGCAGAAGGCGCTGATCCGACCGGCCCGATCGGGTGGGCTACTGAATCCATGCCAGCGCTGCGCTTGCGCGTCGTCCCTGAACGGCGCCAGGTACTCGAGCGCGTACGCGACGTCGTCAACACGCGGGCCGGGGTGACAAAAGTCCCCGTCGAACAATCCAACGGCAGCACCGTCGTTCCACACCATGTTCCAGGGCCCCGGGTCGCCGTGGCAGACGACCTCCTCAGGCCGCCTCGCCGGCAGGCCCCAGACAGCACCAGCAGGTGGAACCCACCCCACTGTCGCGTCGTGGATCCGCCGCAACAACCGACCTGCCGAGCGCAGCCCTGAGTCCGTTGCCTGATGCGGCCAGCAGTCAGCGCCAGCATCGCCGCGGAGGAAGGACACCTCCTCATACTCGGCGGTGAGCCCGAGCGGGACTGGTACCTCGACCACTCCGGCCGCGTGCAACGAGCCCAGCAGCGCGTGCACCGTAGGCGTCCACGCGTACACCGGTCGCCGCACGCGACCGCCCGCGAGGCTGACCACCTGCCGCATCACAGCTCATCCGATCACGCCGGAGTTCAGCCCGCGACGACAGCGACCGCCGCAAGGACCCAAGGAACCCCTACTGGGACGGCTGCTCTCCGCTGGTCGTGGTGGCCGATCGATGGAGAACCCCGAATTCCCGGCGCTGACCGCGCGGCACAGCTGGCGGGCAGGCGCGGTTCCACTCGCCCGCTGGCACTACTTCGAGGATCGGACAGTCGCACTTGTCCGCCCGGTGGTTGCGCCCGGATGTGCCCGCTGGCCGGGGGCCCTTCAGGCCAACCGTGCGGCACCGAGACGAGACCCAGCCGGCGTGGTAGGCGTGCATGTTGGAACAGCTTCGACGGCGTCCTGAAAGCTTGCACAGGTCTCCTCGATGTCAACGGGGCGGCGATCGCACCCGTGGAACCCATGTTGGGGTTGGTCGAGAACGTGCCCTTTTCATCCGTGGAGGCGGGGTGGACCGAACGCCAGAGGCCCGAGGCAGCGCCCGCGGTCGGCTAGCGACGAGGTCTGGATCTGCGAGCTGTACCAAGACGGCTGGTCGTTGAAGGCGGTCGCCCGCGAAGTCCATCGAGCTCCGTCCACCGTCCGCGCCGTTCTACGCGAACAGGGCGTTCCGACCCGGAAGCGCGGCCCACGCCCGGGTAGTCCGTGGACAGACAGGCGTCGACGGGCCTCCTGCAACCGCGGAGCGTAAGTCGGCTGTGCTGTCGGACCCCGCTTCTCCCGGTCTCCACTGGGATCAAGCACCGTCAGACGCTCTAGGCGTTGTCCGGCTCTGGTCGCGGCGGCGGCCCTCTCGCGACGAACCTTTGCCGACGTTGGAAGTTCCGCGAGCTCAGTGGAAAGCGGCGAGCACGTCAGCGACGCCCGAGCAGACGGCGGCCGTCAGCGTGACCAGCGCCGGGCCACGGAAGTCGGCGAGCTGTGCGTCGCGCTGGCGACGCTCGATGACTTGGTCTAGGTGGTTGAACTGCTCGTACGTCATCGGAGGCGGTGGCGCTTTCCGCGGCCGGATCGCCCGACTGACACCCCAACCGAACCCCGCAAGCGTTCCTACGAGGCCAAGACACGCTAAGACCAGGATCGCCACCCTCACGGTCGGACCGTAGCGAGACTGCCTGCAGGCTCGGCCACCCAGCCGCCCCGACCCGGCCCGGGCGCGGCAGCGCCGACTGCGGGTCGGCACCCGGTCTTGGCGGGTCGCCGGTGCGGCGGTCAGTAGGTGAAGCGGTCGACCGGGTCCCCGAGGGTCCACATGCCGGTGAACCGGGTGACGAGGCGCTGGTAGGCGGTCTCCTCCGCCGGGGTGAGGACAACGTCGCCGGCGGCGTGGACCGGTTGGTCGAGGCGGGCGCGGAGCAGCTCGGCGTCCTCGGTCCACTCCAGATCCAGGACCCCGGCCACCCGCGCGACCAACGCCACCAGCGCGGCGACCGGGTCCGGGAACCGCCGGTCCGCCGCCCGGTGCCCGGCGTGCATCTGGAGGGCGTCGGAGACCGCCTTAGACCGGGCCGGCTCCCCCAGTGCGGCCGCCGCCGCGTAGAGCGCGGCGATGTCCGCGGCGCGGACCCGGACGAACCGCAGCGGCACGTGCTCGTACCGGCCGTCCGGGCCCAGCAGCCGCGGACCGGTCGACGTGTCCGGGTCGGTCTGGGTCGGGCGGACCGTGTCCGCGACCCGGCGCAGCGCCTGCAACGCCACTCCCCCACCCAGCGCCGGCGGGTGCACGACGAGGTCGTCGGGGTCCCCGGTCTCCTGCCACCGCAACGTGAGCAGCAGCTCTTCGACGTCCCTTAGCGCGGCTGAGCTCTCGGTCCAGGTCGGGCAGCACCACCAGCCGGTCCCCGGCGGGCTCCTGCTCCTCGTGCCAGGCACCGGTCACCTCCCCGGCCCCCGCTCCGCCAGCCCCTCGGCCTTCTCGTCGCGGGACGGGTTCCCGCTGAGGGCGAGCCGGCGCAGCCTGTCGGCATCGTCCGGTCGGGCGGGGCCGGCCGGGGGGTCGTTGAGCTGTGCCAGGTCCAGCGCCGGGTCCGCGGGCCGGGCGCCGGGCCCGAACCGGGCCACCGCGTCCGCGGGGTCAGGCGCGAACCGGGTGTCCCAGCCCCGATACCACTGCTCCCACCGGGACCCCGCACCCCGCTCGCTGAGACCGTCCTGCCGGGCGGGCTGGTCCGGGCCGGTGTCGGCCTGCTCGCGGGCGCACCACCCCAGCTGCGTGTTCACCCCGGCCAGCGGGTCCCCGGGGTCGCCGGGCCCGTCCCGCCAGGTCCGGGCGCACCACCCGATCTGCCCCACCAGCCGCCCGGCGGCGTCGACGACCCCAACCGGGTCCCGCAGCGCCCGGGTCGCCCCGTACCGACGCACCCCACCCACCTGCGCGCCGTCCGCTCTGCCGTCGGTGTTCCCGTCCGTGTCCCTCATCGCGGTCCCCTTCGTCTCCGTCGTGGTGGTGGTGGCTGTGCGGTCGACCCGGCCGGGGTTCCCGGCCGGGCGGGTACTCACCCGGGCGCTGCCGCGTCAAGCAGGGCGCCGACCACCAGGTCAACCGGCAGCCCCAGGCGCTCCACGACCAGCCCGACCAGCCGCGCCCGGGCGTCCCCCGGGGCAGCGGTGACCAGCGGGGCCACGTCCCGGACCGCGTCGACGAGCGCGACCGGGTTCCCCGCGTGCGCCTGCCACCGGCCCAGCCGGGCGACCACGGCCGCGTCGACCAGCGGCACCGTGACCCCCAGCGCGCGCCGCAGCCCCCGCGGGCCAGCGTCGACGAGCACGTCAGCCGGGTCCCGCCCCTCGGGTAGTTGGACGGTGTGCGCGTCGTCCCCGCTGAGCACGTCCGCGGCGCGGACGGTCGCCTCCCGCCCGGCCTGGTCGCCGTCGTACGCGACGAGCAGCCGCCCGCCGGCCGCGGCGGCCCGCAACTGGATGGCGTGGTCGGCGGTGAGCCGGGTCCCGCCGGCCGCGACGCCGATGTCCCCGGCCAGGTCCACCGCGATCGCGTCGACCACCCCCTCCACCAACACCACCGGCCCAGGCCGGCCGCGATCCGGCCGGCCTGCTGCCCGAGCCCGATCAGGTGCTCGCCTTTCCGGTCCAGGGCGGTGGTCGCGGTGTTCACCCACTTCGGCACCGCCGGGTTGTCGTCGACGAGGCGGCGGGCGGTGAACCCGACTACCCCACCGGAGTCGACCAGCGGCACAACCAGGCGGTGCCGCAGCACGTCCACCACCCCACTCCCCCACCGCCCGCGCCCGGTCCCCCCGGTACCAGTGCCGCGGTGCGCGGGAACGGCCAAACCCGCGGCGACCATCTCCTCAGCCCCGAACCCGCACCGGCGCAGGTGCTCCACCAACTCGGTCCGACTCACCCCGCCCGGGGCGTGCCCGACCCGCCACCGCAACCCGGCCGGGGTGGACACCGCCAGATCCGCTAACCCCCGGTCCCGCAACAGACCCACCGCCACCGCCGGGCGGAGCGCAAGCAGCCGGACCCGGTACCAGTCAGCGGCCTCCTCTAGCGCAGCACGGAGACGTGCGGTGTTGACGGGTGTGCTGGTCGGGGCGGGGAGCTGGTCGGTCATGGGTTCATCCCTGTCCGGGTCGTCGGTGGCGCCAGGTTGGCGGTTCCCGCCCGGTGGCCCGCTCCGCGCCCTGGGGCTGGTGTGGGGCTGTCAGGTGGCGGCGTCGGTGGGTTGGGTGCGCTGGTTGTTGGGTCGGTGGTGCTTGCCGGGTGGGAGGGGGATCCCGGCGCGGCGCAGGGCCGCGCGGGCGTAGTCCCCGGCCCGCCTGGTCGAGGGGGTGAGCGGGAGGGTGCAGCGGAAGGTGCCGTCGGCGGCGGTGATGCGCCAGTGGTTCGACCCGGGCGCGAGGTGCACGGTGTAGCCGGCGGCGGTGACGTGTTCGAGCAGTTCCCGGATCTCCGGGGTGGTGCCGGGGTAGGCCATCGCCGGCGGGTCAGTCCCGGCGGATGCGGGACCCGGGACGTAGCCGGGTGCTGCTGCGCGGGGGGAACGGGTGGCCGTCGTTGTAGTCGTCGGCCAGCCGATCCAGTTCACGGGTCAGGGCCTGCTCGAGCAGGGCCCCGGTGGTCCAGTCCCCGCCGAGGAAGAACAGGGCGTTGCGCAGGCGGTCGGCGATCTCGGGATCGAGGTAGCTGCTGAACTTGATCGGCTTCGTCGGTGCCGTCGGGGTCGCCGCGGCCTGGGTGGGTTCTCCCGCGGTCTGTCCGGCGCTGCCCTGGTCTGTCCGGGTCTGCTCGGTCCCGGTCGTGCCGGGGCTGTCCTGGTCGGTCTCGGTCGTGCCGGCGCTGTCCCGCTCTGCCCGGGGTTGCCTCACCGGTGACGATGCGCGCGGGGTGCCCGGTGCGTTCCCCTTCCCCCGCGGTGGCGCCGTCGGCCCGGTGTCCTGGCTGGTGCCGGTCCCGCGCCCGGCCGCGGTGGCCCGGTCGGGGATTACGACGTCGAGGCCGTCGAGGCCGTTGCTGGACAGGCCGCGGCGCTTAGCGGGCACCGGGGTCTCCCAGGGCGAGTAGGGCGCGGGTGGCGGCGCGGTAGTCATCGGTGACCGGCTCGTGCGGGGCGTAGACGGTGATGGGTTGGTGCGCGGAGGGGGCTTCCGCGATCCGCACCGAGGAGCGGATCGGGGGGAGGACAGCGTCGCCGAACCGGGCGGTCAGCGCGGCCACGACGTCCCGGGACAGGTTCTGCCGGGGGACGTGCATGCAGGGCAGGACGGCGGTGATGACGAGATCCGCGTTGAGCCGCCGGGTGACCAGCTCTACCGAGCGGATCAGGTCCGCGACACCGTCGATCTCCAGGGGGCCCATGCCGACGGGGATCAGCACCTCCCGGGCGGCGACCAGGGCGCTGACGGAGAGCAGTCCCAGGGTCGGGGGGCAGTCGAACAGGATCAGGTCGTAGTCGTCGGCGGCCGCGGCGACCGCGTCGCGGAGGACCGTTTCGGCGCCGGGCTCACTGCCGAGGACCCGTTCGGCGGCGACGAGCCGGACCGCGGACGGCAGGACATGGACGCCGTCGACGACGCTGCTGGTGGTGATCTGCGCGGCGGTCCGGTTCCCGCCGAACAGGTCCGCGATGGTTCCGCCGCCGGTGTCGGCGGCGCCGAGCCACTTGGTGGCGTTGGCCTGGGGGTCTAGGTCGACGAGCAGGACCCGGTGGCCGGTCTCTGCTGCGCAGGCGGCGACGGACACCGCGGTCGTGGTCTTTCCCACGCCGCCCTTCTGGTTGACGACGGCGATCGTGCGGACCACGGGGACTCCTTCGGGCGCCGGCGGCGGACATCGTGACCCTACCGGTTACGGGTGTTAGAGGGGTTGCAGGGATCGCCGGGATCACAGGGGTTACCTGGGTTGCGGGTGTGGCGGGTAGTGGGCCGCTCCCCCGGTGGCTGACCGGGTCCTAGCCGGGCGGGAATGGGGGCCGCCGTGGCGGGCGCCGGCGGCCCGGGCCGCGCCTGCCGCCCATGCGGGGGTGGCAGGCGCGGGGGCCTAGTCCTCCCCGGGGAGGGTGATCGTGGCGACCGGCTCGTGGTCGTCGCCGGGGCCGATGTGCAGGAGGAGCCGTGCCCCGCGGGGTCGGAGTCCCCTGCCGGTGGCCGGAACCCGCAGGACGGTGAAGGGGACTCGATTTGCTCCGGCCGCGTGCGCGGCCGCGTGGCGGGCCATGGTGAGGACGTCCCAGAGCCGCCCGGTCTCGTCCTGTCCGGTGGCGTAGGGCTTCTGCGCGTCGGTCTGTTCGGACCAGGCCACGCAGTCCGCCCACGCTGTGGCGGTGAACGCGAGGTGCACTCGGAACCCGGCTTCCCGGGCGAGCTCCCCCGGCGCAGCGACCAAAGTCCCGTCGTTGAGGGCGTCCTGTCGGGTGTAGACGCTGACCGCCGTGGCCTGGTCCCATAGCGCGCCGGGCCCGTCGACGACCCGGTGACCGGCGGGGTCCCCCGCCGTGGTCCCGGGGTTGTCACCGCGGATGGCGGCGTCCATGTGGTCGATCCACGCGGCCTCACCGATGCAGTCCGGGCGGCACCGCTCCCCCGGCCGCGCGCCGCACGCGTCGCAGGTCAGGTTCTCGGGCAGTGGGTTCATCACAGCTCCTCGTGATCTCGAGGCGGCCGTCCCGCCTGTTACTTCCATTGTAGGGGTTACCTGCATTAGAGGTAAGCTGGTGACAGACGTCATACACGTTTTCCCTGTGTTACGGGTGATCCGCTCGGCCTGTGTCCGCGCGCGGGTCCGAGTGGGGGAGGGGCGCCCGGGCGGGCGCCCCTCCCGTGCGCTCACGCCGCGGGCTGCTCGCTCTCCGGCTGGTCGTCCGCACCGTCCTTGAGGGAGTTGCCGGTGGGGGAGTCGGGTGTGGGGGACTCGGCCGGGACGAGCGAGTCCTGGCCGGTTGCGCGGCGCTCGACAGCGCTGAGCGGGTAGCCGTGCGCTGCGAGGAAGCCCAGGTAGGCGGCGCTGGTGGGGTTGAAGTTGCGCCATGCGTTCGGGGCGATCGTGTCCTCGCAGCTGGCGAGCACCACCGCGAGCGCGAGCACCAGCGCGCGGCTCTCGGACGCGGTGCTGATCGCGGCGGCGAGCCCGGCGCTGCGCCCGTACCGGACCTGCCCGCTGCCGGTTTCCACTCCGACGAGGGAGGCGGCGAGCGCGTTCCCGCCGACCGCGGCGACGACGCCCGGGTCCCGGGCGAGGACACCGGCGAGGAACTGCCCGGTGCCCTTGGGCGGGGTCTTGCGGGCGAGCAGGGTTCCCAGGAACTCCCGGCGCACCGGCTCAGCGGCCGTCCACGCCTTATGGGAGTCGATCACGTCCCGGCGGGCGGCTCGGGCTCGCTCGCGCTGGTCCTCGGCCATCTCTGCGACCCTGGGCCGGGCCGCGGTCGAGTCGTGGCGGGGGTAGCGGGCGCGGTGGCCGTTGCCGTCGGGGTCGGTGCACACCTGCACCCCGCCGTACCGGCGGACCTGGCGGGTGGGACCGACCGGGACGGTCTCGCCGTCGAGGACCAGGCCGGTGACCCGCCCGGTGACGCTCACCGCGCCCGCGTTGGGGTCGTAGGTGCCGGCGTCGACGACGATCCCGCAGACGGGGCACACGTGCGTCACCCCGTCCCACGGCCCGTCGTCAGTGGTCTCCAGCGCGGTCATCCCGTCCTCGGCGAGCGGGTAGAAGCCGTCCTGGGAGGGGGTGTTGCCGCACTCGCACCCCCAGTCCTGCGCGGAACCGGCGGTGATGGTGTCCGGCGCCGGCCCGGGCTCCGGCTCGTCGGCCACCGTGACCCAGCTCCCCTCCACGTACACGGCGCGGCCGGGGCACCCGGCGCGGGCGTCGCGGAGCCGCTGCGCGACATGGGGGAACTGCCCGATCCCACGGCCCGGACCAAGGCGTCGACGACGGCCGGGTCGTCCGCGAACTCCGCGACGACCGCGCCCTGCGGAAGATCGAGGTCGTGGGCGTCGATCAGCGGTGGCGCGGCGGGGGACCCGGCGACCGCCAGCGCGGCGGTCACGTCGGCCCGGGCGGTCCTGGTGCGCCGGGCGATTTGCGCGGGGGACAGGCCGAACGCGGCGAGCTGGGCGGTCGCTGCCGCCTTCTCGGTCACGCGAAGCCCGACCCGGTGCTCGTTCTCGCTCCACTGGCCGACGAGCCGGTCGACATGGTCTGCGTCGGTGGTCGCCTCGTCACCGACGACCAGAACCGGGACCGTCGCCAGACCGGCCTCCACCGCGGCCAGCGTGCGGCGGTGCCCGTACCGGACCCGCACGGTGCCATCGGCGGTGCGGACACCCACGATCGGCTGGAGGACGCCCAGTCGCGGATCGAGTCGACCAGCGGCGCGTCGACGCGAGCGTCCGTACGGACGTTGACGTCGACCAGCAGGGTGCGCGGGTCGACCTGCTCCACCGACTGCGGGGTCGGGATGGTGTTGCTCATGCGGTGCTCCCTCGGTAGCCGGGGCGGTTCCCCCGATGATACCTCTATCGTATGTGTTACCTGCATTGCAGACAACACAAGAGACACCTGTGTCCGGCCGTCCGAACGTGACCAGGGCCCTCTGAGCAGCGTCGATGCCGTCTGCGAAGGGCTCGGTTCTGCGGGGGATCTCCGGAAGTGAGGGCCGGGGGTGTGGGGGCGGAGCCCCTGCGGCCTGTTGTGGGCCGGCCCGTCGGGGCCGGCGGTGACCCTGGTGGCTGGCCGCATGCGGGCTGCTGTGGGGGTCTCCGTTGTTCGGGCGCGGCGGGGTTCTCACCGGACCGGGCCGGGGGGTGCAGGGGCGCCGGAGGCGGCGCAGCGGACCCTTGCGGCCCCTGGGCCGGGCTGGTCCCGTCGTGGCGTCCGGGCAGCGGGGGGCCCCGCGGTCGCGGCCAGCCACCCCACCCGGCTGCCCGCACCCGGCCGGCAACGGCGAGTGGCTGCGCGGGTGGCCGGGTCCGGGTCAGGGGGTGTGGGGGTCGGGGGGTTGTCGGACGGTGGGCCAGCTCACCGGCCCCGCGTCAACCGTGGTGTCACCGGTGGCGGCCGTCGGGGGCGGGGGTGGTGTGTACGCGCCGGTGGCGCGTGCGTTGGCGGTGCGTTGGCGGTGGGACGGGAGGGGGGTGCCGTCGGGGCCGGTCCAGTCGTGGAGGCGGTGGAGGAGCCAGCCGGGGGGGGTGCGGATGGTGCCGGGTCCGGTTCCGGTGGGGGAGTGGTGGCGGGGTCCGGTGGTGGGGTGGTGGTCGATGGCGTGCAGGAGGTCGGTGAGGGTCCACCCGGCGGTGAGCCAGGGCCGGAGCAGGTGGCGGAGCAGGCGAGCGCTGATCTGGTAGAGGTCGGGCGAGACCCGGCGCAGCTGGTGGGCCAGGCGGAGCCGTTCGCCGCGGGTGGTCGCGGGCTGGGTCGCCGGCCACGGCCCGCACTGCGGGCACCAGCCGTCCCCCGCGGCCGCTGCTGGGGCCGTTCGGGGGTCCGGCGGGCCGGCGGTGACGGATTGAGCCGGTCGGGCTGGGTCGGGGGGTGCTGGTAGGTGCTGTCGCGGAGCGGCGTTGTTCCGGCCGCGCAGCGGCCGTCCCGCCCGGGTCGGGTTGCGGGTGCAGGTGGTCGCGTGCGCGCGCCCGGGTTGGGTACCAGCTCCGCTGGACCGCACGGGGGTGTCAGTTCTGTCCACAGCCTGACCGGCACCGGCCCGCTGCCCTGTGGACAGCGGAGTGGGCGGTGTGGGCGGGCGGGGGTCGTCGGCGGCGCGGGGGTGCCGGGACCGGTCCACCGCCCTGCCGTCCGGGTCGACGGTGAGCTGCCCGGTGTGCCAGCGGGGGTCCAGCACGAGCAGCCCCGGGTCCGGGTCCCGATGGGCCCGGGGGGTGTCCGGTTCGCACGGCACGTACACGGCGGCCTCGTTGACCGGCTGCCCGTCCGGGCCGCGCAGGCCACCCGGATGCCATCCGGGCCCAGCCGGGCGCCCGCCGGCCAGGGCCATCGGGGTGGACAGGTCTGCGGGCCGGCCGGTGGAGACCACCCCGAGCAGGGACCGGGCCCGCAGCCACCCCAGCCACCGGGCGACCGTGGACCGGGAACAGCCCACCAGCGAGGCCAGCCGGGACCAGCCGCCCGCGTAGGTCCCGGTGGTCACGTCCAGGTGCCGGGCGGCCACCGTCGCGAGGGCGATCCGCCGTTCGGCGGCGTCCGCGCGGAAGTCGGCCAGCGCGGCCTCCCGGACCCGGGCCAGCCACCGGTGGGCCTGCCCGGCCCGGCGGTACCCGGGGGGGATCGCCCGGGCGATCCGCAACGGGCTCGGGACACGCCCGACCGCCCGCGGCCCGTTCCCCACCCGCGCGGTATCCGCCCACGCCCAGCCGTGACCGTCCGCGGAGCGCAGCCGCTCGTCCCGGCGGCCACCACGCCGACCCGGCTGGACGCCCGGCTGCCGGCCCCCGGGGGGCCGGTGACGGCGGTGGGGGAGTGGGGCGGTCTCCACCGTCCCACCCGGCGCTGACCAGCGCGAACCCGCCACCGTCGGGGGCCGGGCGCGCAACGCCGCCCGCGCCGCCAGGTACTCCGGGGTCGGGGCGACCCCACCCCGCACCAGGGCGGGGGACGGGTCGAACAGCGCGGGCGGGCGGCCCTCGGCCGCCACCGGGCTCACCGCCTCAGGCGGCGCCGGCCACGCGCAGAACAGGGGACGGACGGGTCAACGGACCAACAGCACGCCAAAGACACGGCTGCCCATCCGCGCCCGCCCCGACGGGGCGAGGTAATGTCTCCTCCTGCGAGGTCGAGAAGCCCTGCATCCCAGCCCGGCGGCCAAACCAGCTTGGGGATGTGGGGCTTCTTGCTGTCCGGGTGCCGTGCGGCGCCTGGACTGTCGAGCTAGGACGCCAGGAGCTGGTCCTGCCTGTTCGCGGGTACCAGCGGGATCGCGGTACCTCCGTAGCGCTCGGCGAGGATCAACGCGACGAACTCACTGTTCGACAGGTCGAGGTCGATCGCCTCGGCTTCGAACCGCTTGTAGACCGCGCGGGGCACACGGGCCGTGATCGCGTGCCGGTCGCCTTTGGACGGACGTCCAGCTGTAGGTCCCGATCCTGCTCGTCGCGCCACGCGAAGATCATGCGCCGTGTCGTTTCTGAAGCAACGTCCCGACACGCCGTGTCAGTCGGCTTTTACCGTCCAACTCGTGGTGGAGCTCGCCCGGTTCTCGGAGGCGTTCGCGGTCGAGCGGGTCGCGACGGGGGCTGGCGCTAGGTACTCCGGCGGAACGCCCGGCCGTTGTGCCGGACGGTGGAGTAGGGAAGTGGGTACCGGCCACAGGACGGCCGCTGCTGGTGGGTTTGGTCCTGTCAGGGCCACCTCGATGCCGGTGAGCGGTTGCTCTGGCGCGGCAGGCGGGCGCGCCGGGGGCGCTATGATCTGCCCCGCGTTTATCGGACACGGTCGTTTGCGCTCTTATGCCGCTGCTCGGTAGCCGGCGTGGGTTTCGCTGGGCGTCTGGTAGCCCAGGCCCGAGTGCAGTCTTTCGGTGTTGTACCAGCTGTCGATGTAGGTGGTGATGTCGCGGATCGCGTGCGCACGGGTCGGGTAGACGGTGCGGTGGACACGCTCATTCTTGAGGGCCGCGAAGAAGGACTCGGCCATCGCGTTATCGTAACAGATCCCGGTCCTCCCGGTTGAATGGCGCAGGCCGAGGTCGGTGAGGGCGGTATGGAACTCCGCGGAGGTGTAGTTGCTCCCCCGGTCGGTGTGGAAGATCGCCTGGTCGGCCAGTCCGGTCGCTGCGGCCCGCCGGATCGCGGTGGTGATCAACGACGTGCGGTAGTGGTCGTCCATGGCGTGGGCGATGACCTTCTTGGAGTAGCAGTCGATCACCGTCGCCAGGTACAGCCACCCTTCCCATGTCGGGATGTAGGTGATGTCCCCGACGAGCTTGTGACCGGGCGCGTCGGCGGTGAAATCGCGGCCGACCAGGTCCGGGATCGGACCGGCCGCGGCGTCGGCGCTGGTCAGCCTCAGCCGGCTGGGACGGGGCTGACAGGGTAGGAGTCCCAGCTCACGGGTCAGGTGGCGGACCAGCTCTCGGCCCGCGGCGACCCCGCGGCGGGCCAGTGCGGCGTGCAGCCGGCGGTAGCCGTACGTCTCGTCGGAACGGGTGAACTCCGCGCTTATCAACTTTTTGAGGACATCGCGGCGTCGGGCGGTGGCGGAGTCCGGGCGGGCCCGCCACGAAGAGAACCCGGACGTGGAAACGTCCAGCCAGCGGCACATCAAGATGACCGGGAACGGGCAGTTCGGTTCGGTGAGCGTGGTGTCGACGAACTCGTACTTCTCGCTCACCGGGGATCCTGGGCGAAGTACGCTGCGGCTTTTTTCAGGAACTCGTTCTCCAACTTCACCTCCCGGTACTTTCGCTCGAGTTCACGGAGCCGGGCTTGGTCGCTCACGTTCAGCCCCGGTTCCTCCCCGACGTGCTCGCGGCGGTAGACGTTGACCCAGTTTCCCAAGGTCCCCTCCCCAATCTGCAGCTCCCGCGCCACTGAAGCGGTCGGCCGTGACGATTCGATGACCAGTCGGACAGCGTCCTCACGGAACTCGGGGCTGAACACCCTCTTTGCTCGACTCACCTGTTTGCCTCTCATCTGAGTGGAGTGATTGTATCCACTGTCCGAGAAACGCGGGGCACCTCA
>JAABUP010006242.1_pt1 | contig 17197 bp, 19 predicted proteins | sample 5559201 | NCBI WGS metagenome assembly JAABUP01 (sample SAMN10711887, study PRJNA513373) | rock metagenome | isolation source: Antarctica rocks | place: Antarctica
CACCAGCGGGACGGTCTCCGAGCCGACGCGACGCAAGAGCCGGCCGTCGGTGGTCGTGACGATGCGCTGCCTGACCTCGGGAACGCCGACGACGACGACGTGCTCGCCGTCGACTTCGACCTCGCGTGCCTGCACTTCGACCGCCACGTCCTTGCCAGCACGCGTGATCTGATCGAGCACCTTCTGCGTCAGCTGGCAGCCGTAGACGGTGCGGTCATCGGCAATCCCGATGATGATCAGCCCGCCGTCGGTCATCGCCATCGCCGGGATGAGTTCGTTCAGCTTCGCGGGCTGGCGCTTGAAGTCCAGCTGGGCGTGTTCCAGCGTTCCCACCACGTCGAGCAGACCGGTGAGCGTCGCGCTCGCCGGCAGGTCCGACAGATGCAGTCTGGCCATGAGGCAAGATTAGGCAAACTTGACCGGCAAATCAACGGTTTGAGTCATTCGACCGTCAAGTTTTACGAAACATGAGCCTCGAGCCGTTGGAGGCGATCGCCTGCTGAGCGGCCGATCATTCCGCTTCTGCAGTGGTCTCCTCAATCTGCAGCTCGACCGTTGACCCGTTCAGCGCTGTCACGATGACCACACTCGCAGCGGGATGTGCCTGCTCGCGTGTCGGAAGTCCCATCGGGGGGCAGCAGCACGAGATCATGCGCGATGCACAGCTGCGCGATCAGCGCGTCCACGGTGGGGAGTGGGACACCCGCGGCCCGGGCGGTGTTGCTGAGGTCGGCGGCGGCGACGTAGTCATCGGTGGTCGGCTCGACGGAGCTCAGCCTGTCGAAGACGCCAAGGATCGCGCTGCGCGTGCGCTTGGGGACAGAGCCTCGCAGCAGCTCCATCAGGATCAGGCCGGTGCCGAACAGGTCCTCGCCGCCAACGAGCGCACTGCGAAGCGCAGCTACTTCGGGGGCGGCCGGTGCGTTGTCGCGCCGCAACGCGAGCGGCCAGACGCTGGTGTCGGGGAGCAGCGCCATTAATCGATCAGGCCGAGCTTGCGGTCACGGGCACGCCGCGCTTCCTTGTAGTCGTGGGTGTCGTCCCACTCCAGGGTGCCGAACAGGTCGACGATCTTGGCCCGTTCACGGCGGGCGATGTACTCCTCGAGCGCATGCGTGACGGTCGCCTTCTTGGTCGGCTCGCCGCCGACCGCCTGGGCGCGTGCCAAGAGAGCGGGATCGATCGCCAGATTGGTCGCCACTGTGTGCCTCCTTACACATCACGCTAGACAGAGGCCGCGATTTCGGCGACGGTTTCGTGTGCCTCCGGCACCCGAATTCGCCCCGACAGCAGCTCCGGCAGCAGCGTGTCACGGAGCTTTGCCAGACGCGATGATTCGCGATCAAGCTGTGCAGCCTTCGTGTGGAGAGGTGCCAGGTCAGAATCGAGTCCGGCTATCGCCGCCTCGTCAGGAACCCCAAGTGGCATCAGCTTAAAGTTGCCCCGGCTCAGCTCCATGAACGTGCTGCCGTTTGCCCGGTCCAGCATCTCGGGAACGCGCGCTCGCATCTCCGCGAAAAGAAACCAGCGATGCTCGGGCTTACGCGGTTGAACGGCGATGAATCCCTGGTTGGTGGCGGCGGGGACATGTGCCACCGCGAAGGAGCCGATGGTTGCCCTCGACGTCATAAAGATCGTTCCCGCGGGGTGCAATGTCGCCGACGTGCTCGCGAGTCCAGCCTTGGTAATCATCCGGGCCGTTCCGAACAGATACGGAGCCGTCAGCGCGGTGATGTCCGTCGGTGTCGCCCAGGCAATATCGCCGTCCCAGTGGCCCGGTTCGGATGTCTTGGGCGTAGCGCCTCCGAACACGTCCGCGAATTCACCGAATGTGGTGTCGTGCGTATTTGGGTGCACCGCGCGCCAGCCAACGTAGGTCCATCGGCTCAGGGCTTGTGTGAGCTCGATGGCGCGGCGGTTCGACTCGATCTTGTCGTCCAGCGCCCCCAACGTCGCCGCGATCCCGCGCTGTTCCGCGATGGCTGGGAGCGCGACTGGAAAGTCGGGGAAGTCGCGCAGCATGATCCGGTCGACCGTTGAGCCGTGGACTGTGTTGCGGCGGATGACTTCCTGGAACTCGGGGCCGAGGAAGTAGTACAAGAGGTAGCGGGGTTGAATCCGATCTGTGTTCGGGCGCATCAACGCGAGACGACGGCCGAGGGAGCATCTCAAGCCCTCCGGGATGATGGCGGCTTCGCCCAGTCGAGTCTCGTATGAGAACACGACATCATCTGGACGGGGGGTTACGCGTCGGGTCCATGCTTGGAAGTCCTCCTCGCTGACAAATGCGCTCTGGGAAAGATCAAGGCGACCGTCTTGCAGGCTGGAGATGCCCAGGAATACCGGTCCGGACACCGCAGTCTCCGTGGATCGTGGAGTGGCGTGTGGCCCGTCGAAGACGTCGGCGACGTCGCGCATTCGAGTCGTTGGCCGCGCGGTCATCCGCTGAGCTTCCCTAGCCGATTGCGAACCGCCAATTCGAGTTCGCGGCCGCGGTCGAACTCGGCGAAGAGCTCCTTCTTGAGGCGTTCGATCTTCTCCTCGATCGGCTCGTCGTCGACTTCGGCTTCCTCCGCGCCGACGTAGCGGCCGGGTGTAAGCACGAAGTCATGCGTTGCGATCGCATCCCGCGAGGATGCCTTGCAGAAGCCAGGCACGTCCGCGTAGACCCCGTCGGGATTGCGCCACGAGTGATACGCGCCCGCAATCTTGGCGATGTCGGCGTCGTCGAGCAAGCGCAGCCGCCGGGTCTCCATCTGGCCGAGCTTGCGCGCATCGATGAACAACACTTCGCCGACCCGCTTGCGGTGGCCGTTTCCGTGCCGGTCCTTCGACACGAACCACAGCGCGACCGGGATGCCGGTGTTCAGGAACAGCCGGTCGGGCATCGCCACGATGCAGTCGACGAGATCGGCCTCAACGAGCTTGCGGCGGATGTCGCCCTCGCCTCCGTTCTTCGAGGACAGCGACCCGTTAGCGAGCACGAACCCCGCGGTCCCGCCGGGGGACAAGTGGTAGACGAAGTGTTGCACCCACGCGAAGTTGGCGTTGCTCTGCGGCGGCACGCCATAGGTCCACCGTGGGTCGTCGGCGAGCTTCGCATCCCACCAGTTCGATACGTTGAACGGCGGGTTCGCGAGCACGAAGTCCGCACGCAGGTCCAGGTGCAGGTCTGAGCCGAACGAGTCGGCCGAGCGCTCGCCGAGGTCGGCCTCGATGCCGCGCAGCGCGAGGTTCATCTTGGCAAGCTTCCACGTGGTGTCGGTGAACTCCTGGCCGTAGATCGCGACGTCGGTGCGCTTGCCGTTGTGCGCTTGCACGAACTTCGCGGACTCCACGAACATGCCGCCCGAGCCGCAGCACGGGTCGTACACCCGGCCGTGGAACGGTTCGAGCATCTCGACCAGCGTGCGCACGACCGAGCGCGGTGTGTAGAACGCGCCGGCGTCCTTGCCGGTCTCCTTGCCGGCGAACTGGCCGAGGAAATACTCGTACACCCGGCCGAGCACGTCGTCACTGCCGTGGTCGTCGGTCTCGGTGAAGCCGATCGATCCGATCAGATCGACCAGCTGCCCGAGCCGGCCCTTGTCCAGACCCTCGCGGCCGTAATTGCGCGGCAGCACGCCCCGGATGACCGGGTTCTCCTTCTCGATCAGATCCATCGCGGTGTCGATGTCCTGCCCGATGCTCGGAAGCTTCGCGCGGGCCTGGATCGTGTCCCACCGCGCGTCGGCCGGCACCCAGAACACGTTGTGCCCGGTGTACTCGTCGCGGTCCTCGAGGAACTCAGCTCGCCGAGCGTTCGGGATGCCCTCAGCGGCGAGCTCGGCCTCGATGGCCGCCCGCCGTTCGGTGAACCGGTCGGAGATGTACTTCAAGAACACCAGTCCGAGCACCACGTGCTTGTATTCGCTCGGCTCCTGGTTGCCGCGCAGCGCATCGGCCGTGCCCCACAGCCGCTGCTCCAGCGTCTTCGCCGGCTTCGCTGCCTGCTTGCGCGGACGACCCGCCACGAACACACCTCTCCCTCTGCGCCGCGTCGCGGCGAAGCCAATCAGCCGAACCTTACGGTGCCCGAGCCGGCCCGGTGGGCGCGCGGCGACACTGCAGTCATGCGTAGTTCATTGCCTTGGTCGATCCGGTTCGACGCGAAGGTGTACGCACGACTCTCTGCCTATGTCGCGACACCCGGCTCCTCCCTGAGGGTCGTCGGTGGCCAATCGGTTCGTCGACGAGGCGCGGCGGATGGACGAGCATCCGGCATGGTGTTGCGCAACGGAATGACCGGGCGGGTGGTGTCGATCGGCGGACCGGACGTGCGGGAGGTGATCCGCGCGGTGAAGTCGTCTCGGGCGTCCGAGGCGGACCTCAACGCCGCTGGCATCATCGCGTTCGTCGCGACGAACACCGGGGTGGTGGTGCCGGAGCGGCTGGTGGACGTCGCTGTGCGGTACTGGTCGAGCTATCCTAACGAGATCGACGCGTGGATCAGCGACGCCGATGCCATCGAAGCCGAGGCGCTCGCCGCCTGGGAACGGCAGCAGGACCTGCTGGCGCCGTGAGCGCGTTGCTGCTCGACGAGACGCTCAGCCGATCCCCGAGCAACTGCGCACTTGAGGCCTCGACGCCGTTGCCGTGGTCGAGGATGCCGCGTTGATCGGGACGCCGGACGAGGACCTGTCGGCGCACGTCGATGAAGTGCAGCATTGCTGCGTCCTTAACGTAGACGGCCCGGCGCACTTGGAGCTCCGTGAGATAGTCATGGGGAGCCTGAGGGGATCCGCGTTCCGTGAGTCGGAGTCTTCCTCCTCTACCTATTTCGTGATCTGGCAGACGAAACCTATGGCCTATTGGCAGCGAATTGGTTGCGCTGCAACGTCTATGTACCTATTGACCGAAGCGGAGGGTTCCCAAGAGTAACTGTTGAGATCACCGGTGCGGGCGCCGAGCAAGATGCGGCAATTCGGGTGGGGTTGGCGGCCGTAGGTGTCGAGGAAGTCGTCGTTCGGTACACGGGCGACTTCGTCGGGAACGTTCATGACGTGCTCGCAACGATTGGCTTTGACACAGCGCGTGGCGCTGGGGAGGTCGCTGCGAAGACCATGCGATCTGCAGGCTCGGTGATCGTCTTCAATGCGACGGTGGTGGCGGACAGTCTCTCGCTGGCTGGGCTGGAGCGTCTCGCGGCGCACGAGGGTGCCCACGTTCGACAGCATGAGGTTGACGAGGACTCGTTGCCTGTTCCGCCTGCACCGTTTGGTCGTTGGGAGCTCTTCGGTATTGGCAAGCGATGGCTAGAAGAGTTCCTCGCGGAGCGCGCAGTCCTGGCTGCTGGATACGGCCCCTGCGACTGGACGCAGCCGGGGGATCTGCTGGATCTCCTTGAGGACGTCAACCTGGATCTGATCGATGCGATCTGTTTTGATCGCGAGTCCGCGGCCGACCCGATCGTGTTCGCCAGCAAGATTCTCCGGGTCCTCCGTGACCTTGCTGTTCGGCTGGCCTACCTTGCGGCGGCACGGCTGGCCCAAGATGTCGACCTTCCGCCGGCTGACCCTCTCGTGATCGCGGAATGGGACGACACGGTTGCGAGCACATGGGATGCCAGGCTGGAGCTGTATGCGCAGGTTCCGCTGGGGTTCTGGCTGCCCAACGACGTCGACCTGCTGCTCGCCGCGACCGAGCTGGAGAGAGCGCTTCTGCGGAGTCTCGGATTCGAGTTTCGGGAGGGTGGCTTCTGGCGGGTTGCTACAGAGGATGCGATAAGTAGACGAGTGGAACGCGCCCAGGCGATGGGCGCCGGCTTCAGACCTGACGACTCCGGAGGGAGTGTCGTGAGCGTTGGTCCGGGTGAGGGAAAGTCGTTAAGGGCCCCCGTTGCGAACCCGTTGGACGGTTCCGAATCACTGCACGGTGTGGCCGATGCGCGTGTGGTGGATTTCTGGGCGGTTTGCGATGTCGGACCTGCGGATGAACAACGTTCGCGGATATCTGGCCAAGTTCCTGGTTGCCCGCGCGGTGGGTGCTGTCGGTACCCGTATCGAATGGGACGCCTATGACGTCTTGGCCCCGGATGGCAGCCGCATCGAGGTCAAGTCCTCGGCTTATTTGCTGGTGTGGGAACAGCGGAGTCTCTCGCGGATCGTGTTCACTGGGCTCCGTCGTCGAGCCTGGAACACGGAGGGCATCGCTGCAGATGCCACCTACAACGCCGACGTCTACGTGTTCTGTGTGCAAACCGCGACTACCCACGACGCCGACGATCCCCTCGATGTCGACCAGTGGCGGTCTTACGTGCTCTCACGACAGTCTGTCGAGGCGACTGGCTACACCTCACTGAGCTTGCCGACGATCGAAGCCCTCACGGCCGCGGTGCCGTACGAGGACCTTGCAGAGAAGATCGCCGCAGCGTCAGCTGTCTAGGGGGCTGGTGTTCTCGCAGGTCAGGCACCGAGATGTAGGTGTTCGCGGGACGCCGGCGTTCGTGGCCAGGTGTTCTCCGTTCCCCAGGCGGGTCCAGGCGTCCTTGACTCCGCGGATGAAGCCCCACCCGGTGAAGTCCTCATCGTCGCCCTTGTGCATGCAGCCGGGGAAGTGCGCCATGTTCCGCGGCGACACCTGGATCTCTGCATCCGCCCGACGTTGAGTCGCCTGTCGTGCTAGGCGGTCGCGGCCGACGCCGTGGTCGGCGCAGTTCTCCATGTCGCACAGCTCGCAGTACATCCGGATCCCTCCTGTCGTCGTGAGCCATCACCGCTGATCCTGGATCATGCGGCGTCCCCGAGCAGTGCGAATGCTTCGCGCCAGGTGGTCAGATCACTCGTTCGGCGGGAGACCGCTGTGATCAGCTCGGCGGCCGCCGGATCCCGGTCGCCCAGTCCGTGATGGCGGAGATCGACCGACACATGGCCGGGTCGTCGGTACCGACTCGGATGCGTTGCTGGTCACCGGATTCAGGGTGGACGGCAGCACCGCGGGACTTTCCATCGGCACGTCTGGACCCAGCCGTTAGGGCAGCAGCTGCGCTGGAGCCGCTACGGCCGCACGACCTCCGCCACCCGTTCGTCTCCCTGCTGGTCACGGCTGGGGCCAACGTCAAGCAGGTTTCGACGTGGGTCGGTCACAGCAGTGTCACGGTCACCCCGGACGCGTACACGCACCTGTTCCGAGACGGCGCGGACGTGGACGATCGTTTGGACGACCTGTTGCCGTCTGGTCGGTCCCGAACAGCCAGCGTGTCCCGCATCGGGGCCGGCTGAATCGCGGCCTCCTGCGGCCTGGCCGTCACAGACCCCGCAAACAACAACGGCCCTGACCTGTGTTTCTGCAGGTCAGGGGCCATGTGTGGTGTGCCCCCGGCGGGATTCGAACCTGCGCACCCGCCTCCGGAGAGCGGTCTGAGGATGATTGAGCGGTGCTGATAATCACTAGAACCGTTGTTGCTTAAGGGATTCAGCGCTGGTTGTCGATGGCCGAGAACGACTATCGACGAACCTCTTGTTGCCCCAGTGTTGCCCGACGGAGATCAACTTCTATCGTGCCACCATGAGTCGGTGGGTTGACCTTGCTGGCTGTAGCCGACTCGCGCGCGGCCAGCGCAGGGTCCAGGTCTCAGGGCGTACTCGCGAGTCCGTAGCGCGACGCCTGTGCCGGAACGTCGGCTGACGCGACGGCGGAACCGTTCGATATCGCCGACTATGCGTTGCAGGTAAGACGGCAGCGTCTTGAGTTGCTCGATGTTATGCGCGGCTACGAGGCCGACACGTGGCGGTCAACCTCGGCGAGTGTCACCGGATCTTGTGGCACGCCCATGGCCGCACGCTCTACCCCGAACTTGTCGTTCCTTACCGTTAGCCTCTAACGGTGCCAGACCTCGATAGCGTGTCGACCCTTGTCCAAGAGGCGATGAACCAGTTCGACACGCCCGACATGACGGTAGCCGCGTTGCTGCGCCGCTGTCAGCGGATTGCATCCCTCCGCGGTGATGGCGTTGCTCTGGCATGGCTGGGACTCGAATCGACAGATGTCAGCAATGAGTTTCAAGGGCGATCTGACGCAAGACGGACGCCGCTGGCGGCCCGACTCTTGAAGTCGATGCCAACGGCAGATGCCAACGAGCAATGGACTGCTGAGTACCGCGACTACACGGTGCGGCGACGCATTCAGCCAGGAAAGGAAGACGCTAACCTGCTGAGCGTCCAGCAGATCGAGGGCCGCGCGCAGATGCTGCGCGAGCAAGAGGCAGCGTTGGCCGACCCGCCGCCTGGCATGCACACTTACGACCTTGGCAAGTACGTGGCCGACCAGAAGAAGATGCGCATGACGTATGTGACGGCGCGCATCCCACTCGACAACATCCTGGCGCGCGTCAGGGACCGGCTCTGGGAGTTCCTCACGGAGACCGAGCACGAGCTGTCGTTCGGCGAGGCAACGGCGGAAACGTTCGATCGCCTGCGTTCGTACGTCGATCTCCAGCTGACGACGATCTCGCCACCGGCCCTAGAGCAGTTTCAGACCGCATACCGCCGGCTCAAGGACGGCGGGGGCGAGGACCGGGCGCATGCGCTCACGTCGTGCCGGCGTGTGCTCAAGACACTCGCGGACCAGCTGTACCCCGCCCGGTCGGAACCTGTGATGGGTTCGGACGGCAAGCCCCACGTGCTCAACGACGCGGCGTTCGTCAACCGGCTCTTGCAGTACGTCGTAGAAACGGTCGGCAAGCGCGAGAACGGCGCCGTTGTTCAGGCGACGCTCAAGGACGTAGATGCCCGGCTCGGCGCGCTCAACGAGCTCGCCAGCAAGGGCGTGCACGCCGACGTGACCGCATATGAGGTCGATACCTGCGTAGTCCAGACCTATCTCGTAGTTGCGGACGTTCTGCGCATCCGGGAGCGGGCGAGCGAGTCCACCAATTAGTTGCGCGGGCTCGCTGTCCTCGTCTTCGAAGACGTCGACGCTGTCGATCGAGTTCAAGACCGAACGGCTCCGCGCTCGCATCGCAGGTGGGCGCCACCGCGGCCAGTGCTGCCGCTTGCGTGCTGTCAGGCGCCTACCTGCCGCCGCGGCGGGCGGCCATCCAGTGTTGTCGTACCTGCGCGCAATCATGGGCACAGAAAGCGGCGCCGTCCAGGGCCCGGAAACGGCGGCTGGGCTGTATTCGAGTTCTGCGGGTGTGAGGAGCGCCATCAGCTTGAACGCAAATGCCGGGACGCACGTTGTCACCACGGATAGTGTCCAGCTAAAGTCCAGGTTCGATGTCAGAAAGGGAATACCGTGGGTGATGAGACACGCCCGCTCGCGGACCTTCCGCCGGCGGACCGCACACTGCTGGTCGAGCCCCCGCTGGAGCTCGCGGTTGTCGAGATCCGCTTCGCCACCGACGCACCTGATGTCGACTCGAGCGTCGCTCTGGCGATGCGTGAGGCGCTCGCTGGCATCGGCCAGGACTACCCGCGGATGGAGCGCGCGCAGGAGAACCGCGTCGAGATCCAGATGGACGACGCCTTCGGCCCGCAGGCCCGCGTGGCGCAGTTCGCCCGCGGCTGGCAGCTGCACGCTGCCGACGGCTCCTCGACCGTCACCGTCGTCGCCGGCGCGGTCGTGCTCCAGACGCGCCGCTACGAGCGCTGGTCGGTAACGCTGCGCCCCGCGATCCTGGCGATGCTCGAAGTCGTGCACTCGCACCTGGCGCCGCCCCTGGTTCAGAGGATCGGGCTGCGCTACGTCGACCGGTTTGTCGACACCGGCGCGACCGCTGCGTCCTGGCGCGGGCGTATCAGCGAGCATCTGCTCGGTGCTGTCGCGCACCCGGTGTTCGGAACGCATGTGCGCTCAGCTCAGCAGCAGGTCGAGATCGGTCTGGGGCCTGCGCACGGCGCGGCGCTGCGTCACGGCCCGTTCGCCGACCCCGCTGCCGGCGGCGCGATCAGCTACCTCGTCGACATCGACGTGTTCGACGCCGAATCGACCGCATTCGACCCGGAGCCGCTCACCGTCCGCGCCGAGGTACTTAACCGGACCGCCGCCACGCTGTTCCAGGCGACACTGACACGCGAGTACCTCATCGCGCTTCAAGGCGCCAGCGCCGCCGCAATCGCACAGGGAGGCACCGCATGACATCGCTTGCTGTCGCGCCCACCGGCGCCGCGTTCGGCGAGTTCGACGAGCCCGCAAGCTGGAAGATGACGCACGCCGGGACCGGCGACTGGACCGGCACCCGGCTGCGGAACGTGGAGATTTCGTCCGTCCGCGACGCGGTGAACACCTTCGATGCTGCGCTCAGCGCGACGAACTCGTTGCTGCTGTTCATCGCGCCGCAGATCTCACGCACCGTCGAGATCGTCCTCGACCGCGGTGACGTGAGCTTGGACTGGCTGTTCGAGACAGCGGTCGTCGGCACTGAGGCCGTCGGCTCCAGCGCAATCGGCAGTATCACCCGCGAGTATCACTTTGAGCCGCTCGAGCTCGTTGGCGTCGACCCGCAGCCGTTGGGGCAACAGCCGGCTGTCATCGTCGTCAAGGCCCTGGTCGATGGCCTGGGCCTGCCCAAGCGGGACGTGCTGCGTGCCGCCGGCATCTCCCGCTCGACGTTCCACACGTGGGACAAGCCTGAAGGTCCGCGCCCGCGCGTGGCCAGCCAGGGTCAGCTGTGGGCGCTCGCTGAGGCTGTCGAGGACCTCACCGAGCATCTCGGTGCGCTCGAGCTCGTCGGGCCATGGCTGCTCGCCGACAACCGCCGCAAGGCCCTGCTGCGTGAGGGGGACTTCGACGCTCTGCTCAACCTCGCCGCCCCGGCCGCGGTCACCGACAGCGCGACCTACCTCGCCGGGCTCTACGGCGCTGGGCAGGAGAAGCTCGAGCCCCGCTACAGCAACGCGGCCGCCGCCCGCCGCAGCGGCCCGTCCACCGTCACCAGCACCGCCGTGCGCACCAAGCGGGGGACGTACTGACGTGAGCGCACCGAACGCGACGAACATGCCCCGGCACGAGCACACGTTCGTGCCGTGCGTGTTCTCTGCGCCGGAGCATCGCCCGCTGAAGCGGGCACTGAACGACTGGAAGCAGGGCGACATCGTCACCGGCGTGGGCCTGTTCTGGGTCACGCCCGACGGGCACGACCCGCTCACCGACGTCACCGGCAGCCACAGCGCCGATGACCCGCTGCCGGTGTTCACGTGGGACGGCGCACCCGCCGACGCCGGCACGACGCTCGCCGACGCCGACTGGCCCGCGGCGTTGTCGATCGTCATCTCCCAGACGTGCGACATCGCCCCGGCCGGCCCGGGCGAGCGCCATCATACCGTCCAGGTCGCGCCGCTGGAGCGCTACGACCACCGCGTGGGCTCGGTGCAGAAGTCGATCGAGTCTGGCGAGTACGTCGACCTCGTGCCCGTCCCGGGCGCATCCGGTCCCGGCAAGTGGGCCGCGAACCTGCGCATCAGCGTGCCCGTCAGCAAGGCCGTGCTCGCCGCGCAGAGCCCTGTGCACGGGTTCGCCGACGAGGCCGGCGCGATCGCGTTCGCCGAACGCGTCGCCGCCAAGTACCGGCGCCCGGCGCTGTACGATGCACTGTCGGCCGACATGACCAACAGCCTGCGTGACCTCGTCGACGGTGCCCGCACTGCTGGCGCTGAATGGCCGGAGATGATCGAGCAGTTCCGCCTGGAGGTCATCGAGGGCACCCGCCTGGAGCCGGTCCGTGTGCGCATCCTCGCCGTCGCGCTCAACAAGCTCGACCGCGCCGACAAGGCCGAGTTGCGCGACTGGCGCACCGCGCAGGACAAGCTCCTGCGCCGCCGGCACAACATCTACCTCGGCGCGATGCGCTACGCGTTGCTGCGTGACCTCAGCGTCGCCGAGTACCGCTCGGCGGTGCAGCTGCGCGTGCCCGAACTCGGGCAGTCGCTCAACTACCCCTGAGCCTTTCGAGCCCGAACACCCTCGAAGTGAGTGCGAAGCGCGCAGCGTGCAGCGTCCCCCAGGCCCACCACGCGACGGGGAGCCTGCTCGGTCGTGCAGCGATTGGGCTCCGATGCGCCCGCTCATCAGCAGACTCGGTCGTTTGATCAAGCACAGAACGATTCATCTGCAGGGCACGCTTATCTGACCGACGTGCGCGACATCGACGGCTCCAGAGCGCGGGACGCGGTCGATGAGACGCTTCGAACCATCGGCGGACGTCTACGCGCCAGGTGTTAGCCCCGGTACACGATGGTGCCGTCGTCCCATGTTTCGTCGGGCTGGCGAACAGATGAGCCTTCGAGGTCCTGAATGATGCCGCCGCCGCTTACCTGGACCCCGCGCGTGCCGTGATCGATGAGTTCACCTTCGACGCGGATGGTTCCTAGGGCGACTGCTGACGGCCCAAGCGCGGCCACTCCGCCGTGCTCCATGTGCAATGTCCCTCCCATCGATGCGTGGAACGCGGCTCGCCCGCCGGCCGCAATGTGCACGGTCCCCCCGACGTCGGCACGCGCGTCGAGGATGGCTCCGCTCTTTACATTGACTGTTCCAGACACTCGACCGTTCGTTGTGACCGTTCCGCCGAACTCAATCAGAGTGCGACTGACGTCTTCGTCGATCTGCTGGGACTCACTAACCGCGATGTCCGGAACCTCGATCATCCTGCTGTCGCGGTACTCGAAGCTAGCCACGCTGCTTCTCCCTTCTGTTTGGGACCACCAGCATCCTCTCCGCGTCCGACAGATTTGGGTGCTGAGAGGCACACATAGATCAGTGGCACGAGGCAGGAGACACCGGATCTGGACTCAACTCGACTTGTGGAGCGCATCGAGAGCTGACCTGACGGATCCATCTGCGTGGCTGCGGAGGCGTGCGCATCCATGCACATATCGACGGGTAGGCGCGCCCTTCGCGGTACGGGCGGTCGATAGGCACGGACGACGAACATCGGGTCCCTCACGGCGAGGCTCGCGGTCCAAGTCGCTGCAGTCTGCGCTGTACAGCGTGTCCACCCAGCTACCGATGACGCTACGGGCGTCGCTGTCGGTCCGCTGGTCGAGGAGCTCAGCGAGGGTCGGTCCGTCGTCGTTGGCGGGGTCGGGGATGGCGGCGCTGAGGGCGTCTATGCGAGTCGTAAACCGTCGTTTCGGTGCCATTCGTCGGTCCGCCTTTCAAGGTCGGTGAGTCGCTGGTCCAGGTCTTCGGCGATCAGCGCTGCACCAAGTTCCAGCAGAGCGCGGCCCGCCCGCACCCTCGTCGCCGCTGACCCGGACGCCAGGGCGTCCCTGAGGGACTGCACGGCCTCCTGCTGGGCGGCCATTAGGTCCGTGGCCGCTGCGTCCGCTACCCGCCCGGCGCGTCGGCGGAACTCGGCCGCGAACACCGCCGTGTCGAGCCAGCGGCGCACCGTGCGCTCAGAGACGGCATCGACAGCGGCAGCGCGGGACGGGCTGCCGTCCAGCAACAGCGACGACAGCGCCCGCTCTTGCCGCAAATTCAACGACTGGACATCGCCGGACATCACCGCTCCATCGGCTCTCGTGCGTGCTGCTGCCACACGTGCGAGCGGTCGATCTGGATCATCCCGGCCTTCTCCAGGTTCGGTGGGCCGTCAGCGGGCGGGCGAGGTCGCGGGGCATGCCCCGATCCCCGGGTTGCCCCGGTCTGTTGACGTCGGGTCGGTCCCGGCCGGCCGCGATCTCCCGCATCGGCGCCGGCTGAATCGCGGCCTCCCGCGGCCTGGGTGCGGCCTGGCCCTCCCGGACCCGGACACACCAACGGCCCCCTGACCTGTGTATGTTCAGGTCAGGGGCCGTTTGGGTGGTGTGCCCCCGGCAGGATTCGAACCTGCGCACCCGCCTCCGGAGAGCGGTGGGCACTCGTTGAGCGTGATCGGTCTGACCGAGAGGTAGAGACCGATGGATGCAGGTCAGCAGCACGTTGGCACGCCGGCGGAGGCGTGGAGCGCGGAGGGGCGGAGCGAAGCGGGAGCCCCGGAGCGCGGAGCGCTGGAGCCGGTGGGCGCCGGCGGCGAAGCCGCCGGCCTTGACCCTGTAGATAAATTTTATGCAGCTGGTGATCACGAGCCCATTCGGCTCGGGGCTGTGCTCGACCGACTGGGGATCGGTGTGCCGTGCGAGCGGCCGTTGATGGTGGTGGATGAGACGACGGGTCGGACCGCAACGGTGCGTTGCGGGACGCGGCGGCAGGCTGTCTGCGCGTCTTGCGCCGCGTTGTATAGGGGTGACGCCGGCGCGATCCTGCGGTCCGGCACCCTGGACTGCCCGGGGTTCGTCGTTGTGATGTTGACGTTGACGGCGCCGAGCTTCGGGCCGGTACATCGGGTGCCAGAATCGGCATCTCCACGCTTGCCGGCCGACGCTCGTGCTTCTTGGGATCGGCGTGCGCGGTCTCGGTGTCGGTGTGGCGAGCAGCATTGTCCCGCTGACCCGTTGGCAGGGGTCGCGATCGACTCGAGTCGCTACGATTTCCGCGGTCAGGCCCGCTGGAATGCGTGGACGGGGCGGCTGTGGAACAGGACATCTACGTTGCTGACGAGGCGGCTGGGCTTGGCTGATCGTCTTCAGTATGCGGGTGTTGCCGAGCCTCAGGCTCGCGGCGCGATGCACTTTCACATGCTCCTCCGGATCCCGGCGGGGAACGCCTTAGATGTCTACTCGGACAGGTTGGGACGTCGACGTTCTCGGCTAATAGAGCAGGCTGTGGGCTCGGTCTCGACCTCGGCGGACGGCGAGCTTATTCGGTGGGGACAACAGGTCGTTGCCGAGATCGTGCACGTTCCAGGCGGATCGGGCCGTCTAGGAGCCCGGACGATCGGGTATTTGACCAAGGTTCTCAACTACACGTCGAAAGATTTGGGTGCGTCCGCTCGCGGTTCGCGTGCTCATCTCGCCCGGTGCGCCTCAGCTGCACGCGCTCTGCCGTGTGAGCGCTGCGAATCCGGTCGTTATGTCGGCTGTGGATCCCGCTGTCACCGCGAACTTGGCTACAGCGGCCATCCTCTCCGGAAGTCCCGAGATTTCGGTCTGACCTTCCGCGAGCTTCGAGGGCGTCGGCGGGTGTGGCGGGAGGCCCAGTCGGCAGAGCAATGTGAGTCGGCACTTGTTGCGACGCAGCCTGTTTGGCACATGGTCGGGCATGTCTTGCTCGACCCGCGGCGGTCCCTCTTCGACCGGCTGAGGGCCACGCTGTCGTAGCTCTTTAGCTGGTGGGGTCCACCAGCCCCTTGACAACGCCGCCCCCGTCAGGCAACCCTGGTGGTGGACACCAGCCCGTACGCGGCGGTGCGAAACCAAGACGGAGGATTCCCATGCCTACTCGAAGTGCTCGACCGGCAGTCGAGCCTGAAACGGTTGCCCTAGCGGCAGCGCTTGCGGAGGCGCGTCGTGCGTCGCCGTTGGAGGTCATCACGGCCGGCGTGGAAGCGCAGAGCGATGACCGGTTCATCGCCGGTGAGGCGGAGCGTCGGATCGACGCGTGGCGCTCCGGCACCGCAGTTCCGATCGACAATCTCGTTTTTCCCTGTGCGGGGCCGGTCCTGCTTGAAAAGTTGGGCAGCTGGGTTGATGACGCGATCACGGCGCCCTTCTTTCGCCTGGGGTACGGGTGCCGGGCTGCGGACCGCGGGATGGCGGTCGCGCCGGTTGCTCGCGGATTCTTCAATGTCAACCCGTCCGCAAAGACGCGTCCGGAGTGGGATGGCGTCCGCGTGGTTAGCGTCCGGCATGGCTTGCCGGTGCTGCATGGTTGGGGCGCCGGGTGGACCGCTCTTTCGGATGATGCGCGCCCACGTCGGTGGGCCACGACGTTCTTTGTTGCAGTGGGCGGCGGGTGGGTCGACTGTGATTCCGGCGACGCCGGCCCGCCGTGGGATGCAGACGACGACGCGGTGGACGCGACGTTGCAGGCGCTGGTGATCGCGGGCGGCGCGTGGAATCGCAACCCGGTCCGCTGGATCGGGGGGCTCTGATGGATCGCGCAATTGTCGATCAGAGCTGCTACACAGCAATGGGTCTGGCGGTCGAGCCAGTGATCGCGGACCGCGCGACCGGGGTTCAAGCGGTGAACGCGCAGCAGCAGTTGAAGTGGAAGTACGCGGCGTGGGTGACGGAGACCGCGACCGGCCACGGTGAAGCGGTCAAGATCGGCGTCGTCGGGCCGACGCCTCCCGACGTGGTGGTCGGCCAGATGGTCAGGTTCCTGAACCTTCGAGTCCAGTTCTGGGCGCAGAACGGGCGGTCGGGGCTGGCGTGGACTGCGGATGGGTGGAGCCGGTTGCTTCTGTTGGGCGTCGGAGCGAGTCGTGACACCGAGCCTTCCGCGGTGGTTGGCGCCGTCCGTGATGGTGGTCGTTCTGCTCGGGCTCGGCCATCCTGGGCTAGCGCTTTTGGTTGTGGTCGGCTGGGTCGCGCTGCGGTCTGGCCGACTTCGATCGTTGCTGCGGCGCAAGTGGTTGCAGCGTCAGGGTTTGTCGCCGCAGGCGGCGGATGCGGCGGTGCGTTTGCGACGGATGTGGCCGGGAGTTGTGGAGAACGCATGTTTGTTGGTGCGTCGGCAAGGCGGGTCGATTGTGAGCGCGAGACTTGGTGATGTGCGGGATGGTGTTCGTGGTCCCGTGTTCGAGGTGCACTTGCCGGCGGGGATGGACCCGGCGAGTGTTGATGCGGCACAGCTGTCGTCGGCGTTGGGAGTGCCGTTGACACTCGCCGCGTTGGGGCCGAGAACCATCGAGGTTCAGGTTAACTGGGTGGATCCGTTGGATGAGGTATTGCAGCGGGGTGATGGAACGTCACCGGGAGCTGAGGCTGTCTCGATCGGAGTAGACGCGGCGGGTTCGGAGGTGCGGTTGCGGCTCCTTGGTCAGCACGTGTTGGTTGGCGGGGTGCCCGAGGCTGGAAAGTCGGGGGTTCTGACGGCTGCAATCTCGGAGGCGGCACGTTGCCCGGAGATCGCTCTTCTGGGGATCGACCTGAAGTTGGTGGAGTTGGCGCCGTGGCGTCAACGTTTTTCAGCAGTTGCGACAGAGGCGGACACGGCTGAGCAGTTGTTGCGGGGTCTGATTGCGGAAATGGGACGGCGCTATGCCTGGTTGGAGGCCACGGGTCGCAAGAAGGTCACGATGGCTGATCTGAGTGCGGCGTTACCGCTGCTGGTTTTGGTGGTGGACGAGTTGGCTGAGCTGACGGCGGCGGGGATTGATAAGAAGGGTGAGTGA